>Ga0209395_1000248_pt1 | contig 81526 bp, 73 predicted proteins | sample GOMGulsemesocosm_3_FD_184635 | JGI IMG/M metagenome (GOLD analysis project Ga0209395, IMG submission 184635) | Methane-oxidizing microbial communities from mesocosms in the Gulf of Mexico - GOM9D Gulf of Mexico (SPAdes) (version 2) | ecosystem: Environmental > Aquatic > Marine > Cold seeps...
CCAGGGCACGTCGCTGAGCGGTCGTTGGATAAGGCTAATACCGTCACGGCTTTGCGACCAAGGCTGGGTGGCGTCGATATTAATCACTCGAATATTGGCCTGCCTGACAGCACTGTACAGCGGGTCGACGGCCCACAACTTACCCATTGTTACAACGGCCACGGCGCGCTTAAAAGTCACACTCAATTTGAGCTTTTTAGCCGACAAATAGTTTTTTTGCGCACTCATCCTACGACCGGGGTCGGGAACATTGATTACCTCAAAGTTGCTATTTTCCGCCAAGGCCGCAGTGATCGAATAGAGCGCTGGCACGCTGGTCAATACCAGTATTTTTTCAGAACCAGTGGAATCCATTGCCCTGGCACTGAGGCTAGAGCACAACAGTACTACTGCGACCGCGATCAATGCGCGCAGCGGCACGGTTGCCAGCGTTAATATTGACTGACCCATAACCAAACTGCCGCCGATCATAATCCCGCCCTTTGAAAACGTGGACTCAGTAGAGCGATTAACGTAGTAATGATAAAAAACAATGCCGCCACCATAACAATCGCTCCACCAGAGGGAATGGGTAGATCAAACTCCATAGGAATCAAAATACCGGCAAAACAGCTAACAGTGGCAATAGCCATACTCAAAAATACAAATCCACGCATCGAGCTAATGACATTGCGCGCCGCCGCCGCCGGAATCAACAGCAGCGCCTCAACCAATACAGCACCAATAATTTTCAGGCAGGCCACGGTCAAAACGGTAATAATAATCACAAAGATATATTCCAGCAGTTTCACTCTCGCGCCCCTGGCCGCTGCCAAACTGGGGTTCAAACTTGCTAGTAATAATTGATTAAACAACGGACCACCGATGGCCACAACTAAAATACTGACGAGTATTAATACGTTAATATCTGTATCGCTGACCGTCAGCACCGAGCCAAATAACACCGCCTCCAAAATATGGGTATTCACCTTAGCCGAGACAAATAACAGCAGCGAAGCGCCGACAGCCAAAGATATAGACAGAAACACTCCGATGAGTGTATCTGCCGACAAATTGCTGTTGTGTTTGGTAAAGTTCAGCGCCAGTGCAAACAATAGGCAAAAGATAAACATCGACACATAGGGTTCGGTATAGGACTCTCCCAACAACACGCCGATAGCCACACCGGTCATGGCCGCATTGCCGATAGCCTGAGAGAAAAATGCCATTTTCTTGGTGACCACCATGGTACCAACCGCACCCAGCAACGGACCGATAAACAGTGCACACAACAGCGCGTTGATAACAAAGCCATACTGAAATGACAGCGGTAAGTCACCCTGGGTAGCCAACTGCTGCAACCATTGGCGCAGTGATTCATAGAGATTATCCATTTACAGCACCGCCTCAACACTGTCGCTAACAGGCCGGTACAAAATGTCTGGGTCGATATTATTGAGCACGTCATCAACCGAACCGGTAGCCAACAGCCTGCGGCTAATGCAACTTACCGAGTCAGCCACTTCTCTAACCAAGGACAGTTCGTGGGCAACCCACACAATAGTGGTACCCCGGGACGAACACTCGGCAATCAGATCGATCAGCTGCCGCGCCCCGCCTTGATCAAGGGAGCTCAGTGGCTCATCTAACAACAGCAAACTGGGCTGGGGAATCATTGCCTGGGCAAATAGTAAGCGTTGGCGCTCACCACCAGACAAACTACCCACCGGGCGCCGACGTTTGTTTGCCCCAAGCCCCACCCGATCTAGCAGTTCGTCGCAAATCACCTTGCGAGCTTTGGACCTGCCGAAAAAAACCGGCCGCAGGCTCTCACAGGCAATGGCCATGAAGTCATTAACAGTAAGCGGCAAGGTCTTTTCCATATGTAGTTGCTGCGGTACATAACCGGTAACCCGTGGCAGCTCATCTGGCGACTGAGAATAGTCGATGGTGACCGTTCCCCGGTGGGGCATCTGCCCTAATAGACAGCGCAAAAGCGACGTTTTCCCACCGCCGTTGGGGCCGACTAGACAGTGCACCTCCCCCGCTTTGATGGCAAAATTAATATCTTGCAGTATCGACGTATTTGCCAATGACAATTCTAGCTGCTGCATCTTCAGCGCCGGCCCGACTGTGGTTTTTAAGGCATTCTCTGAGGCACTCATGGCCGTTGCTCCACCGCGCTTACCGACGCTATTGCGGCCACCAGCGTATCTAAGTTAGCCCGGGTTTCTCGCTCAAATAACTCGGCGCTGTACTGGCCGTCGGACATATGTGAAAAACTATACATCTGCACGCCGGTCGCATTCTTGATCGTTTGCGACAACTTGCTGGCAAAATATTTTTCACCGAATAACACATTAACATTGGCCGCTTTAATACTATCGATTGTTTTGGCCAACTGCCGGGCATTAGGCTGCACGCCGTGTCGAGGTTCGATCACCGCTGCCACCTGTAAACCAAACTCTTGCATCAGATAACCGTAGGCGCCATGCATTGTTGCGCAGCGAAATTGGCTCAAATCAACATCGACCAACTGCGCCATATAGGTCGCCTTAATTCGCCGCAATGAAGTGGCGTAGCGCCGAGCATTATCCCGATAGGCGCGGGCGTTGTCAGGATCCAGTTTCCCCAAGCCCTTGGCAATAGTGTATACCTGCTGGATTGCCGCTGTAGTCGATATAAAGGTATGTGGGTTAACCACCTTAGTCTGACCGTTGTCCCCGGCTATGGGAATTAAGGCCACGCCATCGTTGGCGTACAATAAGTGCAACTCATCACCGCGATTAACTGCCTTGAGAATATCAAAGGCCCACTCGTCGTGACCGATGCCGTTCACCACCAATACGTCGATAGTCATTAACCGCTTAATGTCCGCAGCTTTTGGGGTGTAATTGTGTGGATTGCTGTCGGCATCGATTAGTGGCACCAGTTCGGCCCGCTCGCCAACAATATTAGCAACAAAGCTATAATAGGGGTGCAAAGTGGTGCCTATTCGCAGCTTTTCACCTTCGCCCCAAGCCTGGGGGAAAAACAATAATGCCACCACTAGCGCCGTCACTGTCGAGCAAAACCCGCTGGTAATAGCCGATCGTGCGGCAACGCTAACCTCCATTATCATCTCCCTTTAGTCGTTTCACTTCCATCGCGCCGCTATAGGCTACAACCTGTTTCCAACCGTTGACGATTAGAGAATTCTGTTTAATTATTGTCGGCATAACAACGTTGCTGTCGCTGTGCAGCCATATCGCTGCACCGTTGGAAAAACTAGCGCCTTTGTGGGCGTGATTCAGCACCAATAAGTAGGCGCTCTGTTGCGGCCGCGTACCGCGATGACCAAAATAAACCGCCAGACCCTCGAAACTAAAGGCCGCCGCCCGCCGCCATTGAATATCCCCTTGTTGGCGACTAGATACGTCCTGAGCAAAGGGTGGCACCACATAATACTCGGCCAGCTGTTGCACCGAGGGCCATGACACAGCATCAATATTGTTGGCTTTATTGGCGGTCAACATATCGCCGTGCAGCCACCACAGCTCAGAAACAGATGTTCTCAACGCGTTGTAAACCGCTTGGTCGACAGCCCCCAAATCGTAAAAGGCACTGAGCTGCCAATCTAACAACTTAGACTTCTCTCTCTGTTGAGGCCGACTCGACAGGTAGGCGGTGGCGATAAGCAACAGTACTAACACGCAGACCAGCAGTAGCATGATTTCACGGCGCTTGGAGGCTGGTACTACCGCTGAAGACAGTGGCTTGGACACTTAATTCATCTCCCTGACTTGCAGCCACAACACGGCATCAACCGACAGAGCCTTGCCTTGGTAAAGGCTACCAGGAACAAGATCCAATGCGCAGATTCCCCACCAGCCGGCCCGAGGCAAGCCGATAACAAATTCCCCCGCAGCATTGGCTTTTATACCCATGGTACCAAAAGAATCCTGGGGTAGCTGCACTGCCGCCCCAGGCACAAAGCCCGGCAATGCCATGTCGACGCGGTAGTTAACATACTCAATTTCCAGCGCCGCAAAGGGGACCGGCTCGCCGCCGGCGGTGACCACACCCCGAAAAACACCCCCTCGCCAATTGGCATAGGGCTTATCCAAAGGAATGATTTCAACGGGTAATCCTGCAGGGTCGGCCCAATTGCCAGGCACCGCCCCCACATTCATAACTGTTTTGGTATGTTGTTGTATGTATTTGTCTTCCTCCGCTTCATAAAAGGGCGAGGGCTGTAAAATAAAAACGTAATCGCCCAGCGAACGGGTGAGCTTGCGCGGCAGTTTGGCTTCGAAGGCAGTACTGCTGTTAATAGGCGAGGACCACGTTACCGGCGTTAAATATGCCATCAGGTCTACCTTTTTGCGCTTCGCAGCTGTACCGCGCTGCGACAGTACATAAAAGGCCTCGGGTTTGTCGATATCCATATTGGGCCCGCCGTGTACTGGATGGGAAAACGGCATCAGCAAATGGGTCGCCTGGCCCCGTATTGGCGCCAGATCCGGCGTATAGAGCATTTGAAAGTGGGCCTGAACACCCCCGCAAAACATCATCAAAGCGATAATAACGACGGTGTTACCCGGGAGTATTGCAGCCAATCTACGGCACATATAAGGTTCCTAGAAGAGTGGAGTGAACGGATCTATAGGCAAAAAAGTTTAGTACTACTCAATATCGTCGCTGTAAACAGTGACAAGGTGGCCCTCGCCAGCATCAAAAACCACGGTATAGCTTTCTACCGCTGGACGGGGAAAGCTAATGCTGCTGTCGGTGTCCATCACCGTGTCGATAAGAATTTTTTCCCGGTCATCATAAACACGAACAGCCATGCCGGCCGCCGAGCTACCGTCTGAAAAGCCACCTTCGCAGCTAATGGTATCGTCACCATTGTCGAAGCAATCGCACAGTGGGGTATGCGCAAAAACCTGAGAGGCCACTGTCGTTAACGCAAATGCGCATAAAAATCGTTTCATTGGCAGTTTGTGTTCCCATTATTAACAGCCCAGCATTATCACCGACTTTCTCCTGCAGCGGCAATTTTTTAGTAGCCGTGAACCCCCAATATTTCCTATGCCGTTGATATTTATCATTATTAACAATTGGAAATGGACATAGCTAAGCACTGACTACGCTGAAAAAATGCCTGCGGGCTATCGCAACTTAATTCAACACAGCTCCAGCATGACGATATTTTACCCACAGTAAGTAGACCTAGCCGGCCAATTCGGCAAAGCTGAAGCCGTTTTTGCCAGCACTCTTGGCCTGATACATTGCGGCATCGGCACATTTGCGCAAGCCCTCAAAATCGCTGCCATGTTGCGGGAATAACGCAATACCTAGGCTCGCACTAACAGAAAACCTGGCATCGTCTAGCCGCAACGGCTGAGCAATAGTGTCGACCAGGGTTTGTGCTATCGCGGCCAACTGCTCTCGATCGCTGACAGAGTCGATTAGCACCAAAAATTCGTCACCGCCTACTCGTGCCACCGTGTCTACCTCGCTAACAACACTTTTCATACGGCTGGCTAGCTGACACAGACAGTAGTTGCCCGCATCGTGTCCGTGCTGGTCATTAACTGCCTTAAATCCATCCAAATCCACAAATAGCAGCGCCGTTTTCCCCTGGGCACGCTGCGCCCGGTGACAGCTCTGGCTAAAACGTTTTTCCAGTAATCGCTGCAGTGGCAAGCCTGTCAGCTGGTCAAAATCCGCCAGTTTTTTCAGGTCGATCGCCTGTTGAGCGTGCTCTTGAATAAGCCCAACGGTAGCCGTTTTGTAGAGCGACCACACCGATAAAAAGACACCAAACACTGCCGCCGCCAGCAATATAAACACCAACCACGTGCCCGGGTGTACAGCGTGCTGATTAATATCGTAGGCGTATTGCAAGTGGCCTGTAGTAAAGCCGTAAGCAGCGACAATGAGAGTTACCGGAATAAGCATCGCCACCAAACGACCAATCCAATCACTGAAAATAACACTGGCGAGGTATAAAGAAATAGCAAAACCCCAGCCCGGTACTGGTGCTGCCAACCCCGACTTCAGCATGCCGGGAATAGCTACCATCAAACCAACACAGCAAACTAGCGTGGACTTAACAGGCATTGGCAGTATCCGGCGACCCAACACAAGCCCTAGCAATACGATCGATGCCCCTACAACAGCACCGAAATTAGGTGCGGCATCATTGGCAGAAATACGCCAAAAATTGGCTACTATCGCCGGCACTACTAATAGACAGAAAACGATCGCTGCGCGATCGACAATCAACTCCCGAAGGGTGACAGGTTCTGTTTGCGCTGGATGTTCAAGTCCGATTTTGACCATCGCAGTTGGTACGACCGGCAGGGCAGTTTCTGCCGCGTTCTGCACAGTAGCCGTCGATGACACATACTGATTCCCGCCAAATTTTTTTGCCCGATACATGGCTTGGTCGGCCAGTGATTGCAACAACGTCTGGTCTTCACTGTTATCCGGGTACAGTGCAATACCGATACTAGCCCCAACCTGGAACTGCGTATCAGCAAAGGGAATCGGCTTGCCAATTAAACTGATTAGCTCTGCGGCTAGCTGACTCGTACTTGTGGAACCAGACACTTCATCGAGAACAACCACAAACTCGTCGCCGCCTATGCGCGCCGCGGTATCCTCTGCGCGCAACCGTTCGGTCAAGCGGTCAGCAACAACCTTCAGACAGGTATCACCCGCCTCATGGCCATGGAGGTCATTGAGCGCCTTAAAGCCATCCAAATCAATAAACAGCAGCGCGGCTTTACTGCCGTTGCGGCGGGCCCTGGCGCAGGCCATTTCGAGACGATCACGAACAAGCCGCATTAGCGGTAGTCCTGTCAGTTGATCGTGATCGGAAAAATAAGCAATTTTGTCGCGCCGGATTTGGGAGTCGACAAGTAATGTCTGAATCGCCGCTTTGTAATCACGTACCGCCGGCAATACCACCGCCATAAACATCAGTGCGCAAAGCAGTTCAACAACCCAGTACATTAGTTCAGCAACAAACACTTCCGGCGGAGTAATTGGCACAATAACACCGCCAATTTCGAGCATGGCAATGACAATCATACCCACCAAAACAATGCCCGAAGCCACATAGCCGCCGCGGGTAGTACAAACCATGCCGATTAAAAATGCCGACAGCGCGGCAAGCCAATGACCGGCTGCAGCCATGACACCAAAAGTTGCAAGACCGCCCCAGGATACTAAAACACAGATAGAAATGAGAACGCTGGCTTTTACCGTACTGGAGGTCTGCCGTCGACGCCACAGCAATACACACATCAGCAGCAGCACGCCAACCTGCAAACCAAACACCGGCTGCCAACCCTTGTCTACTGCCCGCGCGACACTACTAATCACAGCGGGTAGGGCAAAGACCACAAACAACAAGATACTTCTGTTCAGTACTCGTCGCAGTACCCTTCGGTGCCGGCTATCCAACCAAGCTCTATCGGCTTTTATCGGCGCAACGGCAATGTCAGCTGCTGAAGACGGTGAGTTGGCGATTATTCATTCCTGTTATTTCACAATAGCTTTCAAGTATAGTCACCCTATTAGAATATAGTCACTCTCTTAGAGCACGGCCACCATATAAGAACTACATTCACTATATTAGAACATGGTCAGATCAGCCGCCACTTACTTGCTTCCCATCAACAATTGGATGCTCATTAACTACTGGCAGGCCTACAACAAAAACGTGGGCCTCACATTGGATCAATTGAATCAATTGAATACGATAACATCACTTTGGCTGCCCGTTTGAAAGCCGATAACTCTCCGGTAAGACACCACATCATCCCCAAACCTTTATCGATACAAACGTATAGTAATTATGTCTAGCTGGCCGCTCTTGCCCTTTATCAACAACAACTCTTATTTTATTTGGGTGCTATTGCCGATGATATTTTTGACGCTATTGATGGGACTTTTTATATCGGCGCTGGATTACAGCAACCTTGCTGCAACAGCGCAATAACGCGGCCTAGCCGCTAACAATATTGAGCATAATCTATGCATTGAACCGCTAACAGCCGCAGTGTTTGTTGGTTGTCTGTAGACTAAGGTGTTGATAATGATTATCATTAGCGACTTTCCAGCTAATAATTACGGCCCTTGTTATGATGTCCAAATGTCTCGTAGTCGCGCTGCTCTACACCCAAGCTATAACCCTGTCAGCGCAAACTACTGGCCCCGATCACCGCATACCATTAGGGGAATTACTGTTCAACGACAGCCAACTGTCAGAGCCCGCAGGACAATCCTGTGCTAGTTGCCACCGGGCCAGCGTCGCTCATAGTGACAGCGGTCAGGCAGTCAGCCCCGGCGCCGATAACACACTGTATGGCAATCGCAACGCACCCTCCATCCACTATGTAAAGTTTACCCCCGACCTGTCTTGGAATCAGCAGGACGAAACCTGGATCGGCGGCTTTTTCCTCGACGGTCGCGCCCTGAGTATGGAGGAACAGGCCAGAGGCCCGCTGTTCAATCCGCTGGAAATGGGTAATAGCAGCGAACACCAACTTCGTGACAAGATTGCCGAGGCCAGCTACTTGCCACTGTTCAAGCAACTTTACGGTGCAGACATTCTCAGCGACAGCGGCGCCACCGTCGACGCCATCGCCGACGCTATTGCGGCTTACGAGCGAGGCCCAACGTTTGCCTTATTCTCATCAAAATACGACGCCTACCTGCGCGGAGAAATAAAACTGAGCCCCCAGGAATCGGAGGGATTAACGCTATTTGAAGCCGAGGATAAAGGCAATTGTGCCGCTTGCCACCCCAGCGCTCAGGGTGAGGCAGGACAGCCGCCACTGTTTACCGACTACAGTTACGACAACTTGGGTGCCGGTCGCAACAAAAGCCTGCCCTTTTTAAACATGACCGCTGTACATAACCCAGCCGGTAGCGACTACCGCGATCTCGGCTTAGCGCTAAACCCTCATATCCCCAATGCGCAAGAGCAACGCGGTAAGTTTAAGGTACCCTCGCTGAGAAATCTGACGTTAACGGCCCCCTATTTACACAACGGCTTGTTCGAAAATCTGCGTGAGGTGGTCGACTTTTACAATACCCGCGATGTGGATGAACAGTGGCCCGCGGCGGAAGTCGCCGACAACGTTAATCAAGATGAACTGGGGGACCTCGGTTTATCCGAAGCAGAAGTTGATGCACTAGTGGCGTTTCTAGAAACCCTGACCGATGGCTACAGCCCCACCGCAACGACGTTACAACAAGCAAGCCCGGTAGCGCCACAGGGCACCTAGCGCTGCCACGCTACTACCGAGCTTCTGGGTGATATTGCTCCGCGCCTAAGCACTATTTAACTCAAACCTTTCACCGGAATCAGCGCACCGTGCAGGGCGCCGGCGGCATCGGATATTAAAAAACTAATAACACCCGCCAGCGCACTGGGAGCAACCCACTGGCTAAAGTCGGCCTCGGGCATAGCTGCTCTATTGGGTGCGGTGTCAATAATACTAGGTAGCACCGCATTCACATTAACACCGCGGTGTTTGACCTCCTCCGACAGGCTCTCAGTCAGACGCAACACCGCAGCCTTTGAAGCACAATAGGCGCTCATATCAGCCTGGCCCGCTAGTGCCGCAAGGGCGCCTATGTTGACGATGGCACCGGCACCGCGCTGGCACATGCCCGGCATAACCGCCATTGTCGCATGGCGCATTGTCTCAACATTGATCCGAAACATCAGCTGCCACTGCTCGGACTCGCTATCAAAAGCACCGTCACCCATAGAAAAGCCACCGGCTACGTTAACCAAAGCGTCGATGGGGGCAAGTGCCGACAACTGTGCAACAGTCGCCTCGCGATCGAGCAGGTCCAGTTGATAATACTCGTCTAACTCAGCTGTAATACCTCCAGCACTCATGTCTACCCCAATCGTCACCGCCCCCTGGCTCTTGAGCAACTCGCACAGGGCCTTGCCCAGCGACCCCTTTGCCCCGGTTACAATTACCCGCTTGCCTTTAATACTGTTCATTGCTGCAGTTCTCCTGTCATAGTTGCGGCAGTTAGCCACCCGCGGCAAACTCTACTACAAACTCAGTGATGCAGCCATGCTGAGCGACAACAGCATGCCCTGCCCCCAGCCTACACAGCGATGATATGCCGTCAATTCCATAACCATGCACATTCAGAATCTGCCATAATTAGGTACTCAATCAGCCAGTTCGAACGAGGTAATATTTCGCCAGCAACACAGCGAGCCGATAGACTATCGCCTGGGCAGTGCACCAGTTTTTGCAACAAAGCCAACAAAGCCAACAAAGCCAACAAAGCCAACAAAGCCAACAAAGCCATTTTGCAGACAGCTATGGAGTTTTAGACATGAATTTTTCTTTTAACAGTCCGCTTACGCTAATAATAGCCCCAGGCAGCGCCCTGAACCTGGCCAGTCCTTGCAATAAATTAGCGGTAAGGCGGCCGCTGGTGGTCACCGACCCGGGACTGATGTCGATCGGTTTAGTTCAGCCGCTGGTCGACGCCATGATAATAGCAGGATTGGCCCCGGTTATTTTTGATCAGGTGCGCGAAGATCCACCGGAAACAGTTATCGAACAGGCGTTGGCAGCCGGCCTTGCAGACCAGGTCGACGGCGTTATAGCGATAGGCGGTGGCAGCTCGATGGATGTCGCAAAGGTTGTGGCGGTTTTGTTAAAGGGGCAGCAAACCCTGACCGAACTGTACGGAGTAGATCAGATACGTTCACCGCGCACGCCGCTGATATGTGTACCGACCACCGCCGGCACCGGCTCCGAAGCCACCCCGGTGGCGGTAATCACCACCGGTGAGACCACCAAGGCGGGTATATCCTCTGTCCAATTGATACCCGACGTAGCCATTTTAGACCCCGACCTCACCCTGGGATTGCCCGCCGCGGTCACTGCCATGACCGGCATCGACGCGATGGTGCACGCAATAGAAGCCTATACCTCTACGCTCAAGAAAAACCCGCTGTCAGATATATTTGCTCAACAGGCCCTACAGCTACTATCTAAGTCTCTACCGCTGGTGTTACAAGAACCTGACAACCGCAAGGCACGTGCCGATATGTTACTCGGTGCCCACCTCGCCGGGCAGGCCTTTGCCAACGCCCCGGTAGCGGCGGTTCACGCCCTTGCCTATCCCCTGGGGGGGCACTACCACATTCCCCACGGTTTGAGTAACTCACTGGTATTGCCCAGTGTTATCGCATTCAATATGCCGGTGGCACAGGCCCACTATGCCGAGCTAGCACCCTTTGTAACGCAGGCCGCTATGCCGGAGTCAGAACAAGCCCGTGCGCAGCTGTTTGTGGCTTCACTAGAGGCTTTGATCAACGATAGCCAGTTACCGACAAGCTTAGAAGCGGCACAGATACCGGCGGGGGATTTACCGCTATTGGCCCGTGAGGCCATGTTGCAACAGCGGCTATTGGTTAATAATCCTAGGCCACTAGACGAAGCCGATGCGCTCGCTATCTATCAAGCAGCTTATAGCAACTAATAGCTGGCCCGTGCGTGCAATTGGCCAGCCAGCTTACGCCCCCACAGCGGGGAAACTCTTTAATCGAATGGCATTTCTGTTATAGTAATCGACGCATTAAATCGCCGTACTAGTGTGAGCCCGGCTGTTAACCCTGTCAATAATAGGGCTTTAGCTTTAGCTTTAATTACGTTCCTTACTACGAGTTAAACAACAATTTTAATAATGTATTGCAACCATTTTGAGAACAGCTGTGGATACTAACAATAACAATCAACCAATCGATTTAGCCCTACACGAGCGCCGCGAACGAGTATTTCTTGTTCTGGCCGGCGTTTTTATTTGCGCGATGACCATGCTCAATGTTATCGGCTTAACCCGTTTTGTTCAGCTGGGCCCGATGGCACTGGCCGTCGGCGTATTACCCTACCCGCTGACCTTTTTGTGTACCGATTTGGTGAGTGAACTGTACGGTAAAAAGCGGGCTAACTTTTTGGTGACTGTCGGTCTGGGTTTGAATCTATTTATTTTGTTTTGCCTATACCTAGGCCAAGCGGTGCCGGCGGTATCCGCTAATGCAATGCCACCCTGGCAGGTATTGGAACTGGCTAAAGACGTCGGTTTGCCCAGCGGCGATAGTGTGTCCGGTTCCATCGAACTGTTTCAGCTTATTTACACGCTAACCACCAGCGCTATGTTTGCCTCCATGCTCGCCTACGTCGCCGCCCAGTACTGCGATGTACAAGTGTTCCACTATCTGAAAGGATTGACCAAAGGCAAGCATCTGTGGCTGCGTAATAATGTCAGTACCCTAACGAGCCAGGGTGTGGACTCATTTATGGTAATCAGTGTCACCTTTGGCGCCATTTATTGGCGCGGTGATATGAGTACCGAGCAATTTTTGGCGCTGATGGCAAGTAATTATGCTTTCAAAATGGCGGCCGCACTGATCGACACTCTACCGTTTTATTATTTAACCGCGCGCCTCAAGCGCTACCTACAATTGTAATAGTCCTGCCGGCCTATGCCATAACCTAATCAATGCTCTACGTCGCAGCGCTGTAGGCTGAGCGCAGGGATTTTAAAAAAAGGCGTCATCTTGAATAAATTTGCGACCATAGAGATTGAAAAAGAAAATCTGCATTTTTCCGCCGCCCATTTCACGATATTTAGCGCGGAGGATCGCGAGCGCCTACACGGCCACAACTTCCGTATCGGTGCCACTATCACCGCCCCTGTCGATGACAATGGACTGTGTTTTAACTACCAAATAGCAAAAGAAAGACTACAGGTTTTATGTGACTCTATGGATGAGTATACGCTTATGCCAACCCTGTCACCGCACCTGTCAATTGAAGAACAGGAGCAGCATTATTTGGTGGGATTCAACAGCGAAAAAATGTATTTCCTAAAAACCGATGTGCTGCTGATACCGGTACGAAATATCTCGGTGGAAGAGTTGGCAGCTTATATTTTACAATTATTGCGAGACGACGGCTTTGTGTCATCGCTGGGCATCACATTTCTTGAAATCAAAGTTTCCTCAGGTCCCGGCCTGTGGGGCAGTTCCACTTGGACCAAGGTATAGGCAATTCACCGATGAAAAAAGTACTTGTTATCTCAGGGGCCAGCAAGGGCATCGGCCTGGCAACGGCTAAACTGTTTCAGCAACAGGGCTATGAGGTGGTCAATTTATCGCGATCGCCCATACCCTTGGCTGGAGCCACCCATATTAGCGCCGATTTTAGCAACAGAAACTGGGCCGACAACTGCTGCGAGCACATTGTCGCCACGCTCGCCGGCGCCGATCAGGTAGTACTGGTACACAATGCCGCACTGCTGCACAAGGGCAACAGTGTCGACCTAGACATTGCCGATTTAGAAGCGGCTCTGGCGGTCAATATAGTGGCGCCCGCCATACTCAATAAGATTGTAGTCGGGCATATGCCCAGGGGCTCAGCCCTGCTTTATATCGGTTCGACCCTGGCGGAAAAGGCTGTACCCAACACCGCACCCTATGTCATTAGCAAACACGCGGTAGTGGGATTTATGCGCAGTAGCTGCCAAGATTTGGCCGGACGAGGTATTCACAGTGCCTGTATCTGCCCCGGATTTACTGGCACCGAGATGCTGTTGACCCACGCCCAGGGCGACCAGGGTTTTCTCGATACTATAGCCGAGACCGTCACCTTCGCACGCCTTATCGAACCAGAAGAAATTGCCCAGAGCGTCTATTTTTGCGCCAACAGTCCAGTTATCAATGGCGCAGTCATCCACGCTAATCTAGGGCAAATTGAGCGCTAGCCCACCCTAGGCGATTGCTGGCCACCGGCCTCGGCCGGTAAAGGATGCTGAAGCTCGGGAACGCGCACCAGCGGCCAAATCAACTGTTCGCCAATAGAGGTTTCCGGTAAATCCTCAACACCAAACTCGGTCGGGTAACGTCGGGTGATTTTGGCACTTTTAAACAGCACGTCCCAGAAAAACAACAAATTACCATAGTTGCCCTTGTAGTGGGTAATGCCGTCTGACTGGTGTTTACCGTGGTGAGCAGCGTGGGTGGCCGGGGTAGAAATGGTGCGCTCCAACAGCCACATCAGCGGTGATAGCCAGCCGATGGCATACAGTTTTTGGTCCCAGCGCACATCGCTGTGGGCACCGAAAATCACCGCCATTTTCAAGACAATATAAAATAGATAAACCTCACCACCGCCCATATAAATCAACACGCCTGAAAACCACAGTCCCGGCATTAGCAGGTAGTAAAACAAATTATTACGGTACACCACACGAATCGACAGGTAATTGGCATTGTGGTGAGGACGGTGCAAGTTATAGAGAAAGGCGACGCTATGAGACAGGCGGTGCCACCAGTACTGGGACAAATCGTCAAACACTAAAAACAGCACAGCTATTGCCCACAGCGGCCAATCATTAAGTACACCCTGGGCACCGGGCAGTAATAGTGAGGCCAATAGCACACTCGAGGCGAGTACCAGTGGCTGGGTAAACAACGACAGGGTTAGAGTGCTAACCAGCTCGACAATAACGTCTGACATGTTCTGTAAGGGCTTGGCAAAAAAGCGTGTATAACGTATTTCCAACAGTACAAAAACAAGCAGTATTGATACGATGGCAATCATTTCCGTCTTCATCGATAGACTCTCTTAAGCTGTATAGGCTAGGTAAGGCGTAATGACAACAACATAACGGATCCCACCCTGATATAATGCTAAAAACTTATCATTTGGTACCCCCGTGGCCGATTATATCGCTTCGCACTCCCCCCGCCTGGAGGACTTATTATCCCCCCAGTGCAATGACAAACTGCGCAGCGCTGCCCGCACCCGACGCTACCGCGACGGCCAGGTCATTCAACACCGGGGCGAAGAAAAGCTGGGAGTTTCTATTGTCAGATCGGGGTCGGTAAGAATGGGCATCATCGGCCGCGACGGTTCATTTATCACCACATCGGTGATGGGACGCGGTCAGACCTTTGGCGAATTTACCCTGTTCGCAGGCCTACCACGCACCCACGACATCACCGCCGAAGGCGACTGCGAGATAGATAATATCCCCGCTGCTGAATTTTTCCGGCTGTTTGACAGCGAACCGGAGTTAGCCAAGGCCCTGTTGACCATATCGCTGGTGCGAAGCCACAATCTACTGGAATTGTTGGATGATCTTCGCCGCCTGCCACTCATCGTTAGGGTCGGTAAGTTCTTATTGCACGGTGCCAATACAGCGACAGGCACGGCGACGGTCAAATTAAAACAAGACGAGCTGGCGTATATGCTAGGGGTCACCCGGGTATCTATGGGCAAGGCCTTAAAAGAGCTAGCACAACAGACGCTGATTGAACGAGGCTATGGCCAGATCACTGTCACTAACATCGCCGAACTCCGCGCTTGGGTTAGCCAACGGACAGTTATTAGTACCCTGAGCTCTTCGGTACTAAAAACTAAAACTGAAAGAGAATAGACCATGGCAAACATTTACGTCGTCAGGCACGGCCAGTCCAGCTGGAACGAACAGCAACGCTGGGCCGGGCACGCCAATGTGCCGCTGACCGAACTGGGGCGCCGGCAAGCCTTCGATGCGTGCCCGGGGTTGCTGGACATTGGCTTCGATCGCGTAACCAGCTCCGGGCTAGACCGGGCCAGAGAAACTGCAGCTATTATTTCTCAGGGTTGCTCGCTACCGTTAACAGCGGAAAATACAGCGCTAAACGAACAGCACTACGGCGAGTTAAGTGGATTGACCGCAGAGCAAATCACCCAGCGATACCCGCAGTTTATGGCCGCCTGGCAGGCCGGAACGCCACTGGAGATCCCCGGGGGCGAGCTGTGGGCTGATTTTGAAACAAGGGTATTCGAGGGGCTTAGCAACTTGCTGGCACTTCCGGGCAAGACCCTAGTGGTTGCCCATCTGGGCGTATTGCGCGCCATAGAACACCGAGCCGGCGACCGACAGCGCAAGCACCGCAATCTTGGTGGCCTCTGGCTCGAGCTTTAACTCGGGCTTCAACTCGTATTTTGCCACGGATTTTGCCGCGGATTTTGACAATCCCGCTTCATTGTTGCGGCTAGACAGCAGCTATTGTACATTGCAGTAAGCAGTTCTACCCCTTACCCGGTACTGAGCAAGGCCTGGCAGATGTCTGAGCAAAAAACAAAACCCGACAGTCATTCTTTTTTCGAAGAATTCGGCCCCGAACACAGTGTTTGGATACGCTTCGAACGGGGCATGCAAATCATTCTCGGAGTTGCCCTCATAACCTTATTTGGCTTTTTAGGCGAGAGTTGGGGCAGCGACAATGTGCCCTACGAAAGTCTTCTGGGGGCGTTCTTTCGAATCGGCTGGGGCTTCACTGTAGCGGTATTTTTATCGCCCTCGGTAATGCTTTTTAGCCTAGTAGCCCGGCGAATCCGCCCCTTTAACAGGGAGTTACGCGGTCGCTTTTATTTGCTAGTCCTGCTGGCAACGCTACTATATTGCTGGAATCTACTATTTCTATCCACCACTGAGGTTGTTGAAGCAATGGTCAAGGCCACCAACATCACGCAGCCTGCAGCAACATTTTGAAGGCGCGCAAACTCGCCGATGGCTAAGCCCACACACAGGTGCTTTTTCATTTTTCTACAGTCACCGACACAGGACCGACCGCAATGACCATTAAGAATATTTTTGACAGTCTCAAAGAAATTACCGCCCATATAGACAACCTAAGCGTTGAACAACTCAAAGCTGAAATGGCTGAAAACAGCGACCTGCTACTACTCGATATTCGGGAAATCCAAGAACTGGTAGACAAGGGCAGTATAGCTGGGGCTAAACATGTGCCCCGGGGCATGCTCGAGTTTTGGGCCGACCCTAACAGCCCCTATGGTAGGGACTGGTTTCGCGAAGAGCGACGCACAGTGGTATTTTGTGCCGGTGGTGGTCGCTCAGTGTTGGCGGTCAAAGCGCTGGAGGATATGGGCTTTAGCAATGTTGCTCAACTACAACCTGGTTTTGGCGGCTGGGCCGAGGCCGGCGAGACCGTTTCCGACTTTGCAGCAAGCAGCCGCTGGGTGCGCAGAGAACCTGCTTAGTTCACCGCGCGATCGGCGCCCTGCCAATAGGGTGCCCGCAGCTGCCGTTTCAATACTTTACCGGGACCAGATTTGGGCAGCGGCTCAGCGGAAACGGTAATATTTTTGGGTACTTTGTAGCCGGCGATATGCTCGCGGCAAAAGCTAATAACCTGCTCCGGGTCAAGCTCGCCACACTCCGGTCGCAGTACAATTACTGCCTGTACTGCCTCGCCCCACTTATCGTCGGGCACACCAAAGGCAGCGGCCTCTAACACTGCAGGGTGTTGATACAATACCTCTTCTACCTCGGTACAATAGATATTCTCGCCGCCACTGACAATCATATCTTTGGAGCGATCGACCAAAAATAGATAACCCGCTTGATCGAGATATCCCAGGTCACCCGTCCAATAGCGCCCCTCTTTCAACACCTGCGCGGTCTGCTCGGGCTTGTTCCAATAACCGAGCATTACATTGGAGCCAGCCACCACCACTTCACCGACCTCACCGACGGCCATTATTCTACCGCTGGGATCGCAGATGCTAATAGCACAACCGATCGCTGCTTGGCCGCAGGAGCGGGCTCGAGCATCGTCGACCAGCCGTTCTTCATCAACTAGAATAGTCGCCAGTGGCGACAACTCAGTGGCCCCGTAGACTTCGACCATGCGAACCCCGGGGAAAGCGCTGCTGGTGCGGCGAATAACCGAGGTGGTAATGGGCGAGCCACCGTGGCTCAACACCTGCAGCGAATCTATCCGCCGCGGATGCCGGTGCTGTTCTTCTGCCATTGCCGCCAACATGGCCGGCACACCAAGTGTCATATTGATATTGTGCTTCTCGATTAAATCCAGCGCCGCCCCCGGCTCGAAAGCTGCCAGTGAAACTTGGCAAGCGCCCATCCAAATAGCCGCGAGAATACCGTTAGAACCCGCCGCGTGAAACAGCGGCGCCATCACCAAGGTACGATCAGTGGCTCTATTAGGCACTGCGGCCAGCCAGTTGTGGGTGTTGCCGATTAAATTGCGGTGACTTAGCATCACCCCTTTACTGGCACCGGTAGTACTGCCGGTGTAAAACAAACCGGCCAACGCGTTTTCATCGGCATTCTCTCCCAGAACCGCTTCACTGGAGCGCGCCAACAGTGCCTCGTATTCCTCCGGCAGATTGACAACATGTTCGACCACCGCGGCTAGTTCTCCGATATCTGGGCGATCAGTAAGCAGTATATTAGCGCCAGAATCCTTCAGCGCGTAGAGTAACTCCGGCATCGCGTGGCGGGTATTGAGCGGCACCACCACCATATTACCAGCGGGCACGGCAACATAGGTTTCGACATATTGGTGGGAGTTATTTGCCAGGATGGCAATACGATCCCCGTCTTTGGCCCCCAGCGACCTCAGCCCGCCAACCAATTGCCCACAGCGTTGCCACAGCGATTGATAAGTAATTTCAACATCACCATCGATTAACGCGATACCGTCAGGTGCAATTTGCAGAGCGCGCTTAAGTGGATCGATCACTGTGTGCATAGTCGACTGTCCTTTATTATAATCATTGACTTGGTCTATCTATCGCAATACTACTGTATTTATCTGCTGAAAACAGCCCAATTTTTCCCCCTTTCACGCCGGCGCAATCGACACCCAATCGCGCCAAATAATTATGGGCAATAGAAACCACAATCGTTACAATTGATATTCTTAGCGCAATCGAAGTACGGCCACAGCAGCCAACAACACAGGTAGTAGCAGTATGGAATTCTCCCAACCCTATCTGGACTTAGGCGAGCGTTTTTACCAACGCTCTGAACCCACTCCGGTGGCATCTCCCAAGCTGTTTTTGTGGAACAGCGAACTCGCTGAGCAACTGCAACTACCTGCTGAGTTGCAAGGCGACAGCGAGACGTTGGCTAAACTGTTTTCCGGCAATACCCTGCTGCCGGGCTCGACTCCCATCGCCGCCGCTTATGCCGGACATCAGTTTGGCAATTTCAATCCGCAACTCGGCGACGGCAGAGCCCACCTGTTAGGCGTGCTAAGCGATCGCCAGGGGCAAGAATTTGATCTGCAGCTAAAAGGCTCGGGGCCCACGCCTTTTTCACGAGGAGGCGACGGTCGCTGCGCCATAGGACCGGCAGTTAGAGAGTTCATTATGAGCCAGGCAATGACGGCGCTGGGCGTTCCAACCACCGAGTGTTTAGCGGTGGTCAGCACCGGCGAGCCTGTTTACCGAGACACAGCAGTTCCCGGAGCGGTGGTCACCCGGGTAGCGTCTAGCCATGTTCGGGTCGGCACTTTTCAGTACTTCGCCGCCCAGGATGACCAGCAGTCACTCAATGCACTGTGTGACTACACCATCAAAAAACACTTTCCCACCATTTTGCAGCAACCCAAACAGCGTTATGCCCTGCTGCTAGAACAGGTCATCGACAAACAAATTCAGTTAGTGGTCGAGTGGATGAGGGTCGGATTTATTCACGGCGTGATGAATACAGATAATTGCGCCATTGCTGGAGACACTATCGACTACGGTCCCTGTGCCATGATGGGCAGCTATCAACCCAACACCGTCTACAGCTCCATCGATCGCGCCGGTCGTTATGCCTTTGGCAATCAACCCACGATAACCCATTGGAATATGACCCGTTTTGCCGAGTGCTTGCTGTCGCTAGTCGAACAGGACCCAGATCATTCAAGGCAACAACTGGAAGTGCTTATCGCCGATTTCCCGGCGCGTTTCAGCCGTAGCTACTACACCATGTTAGCGGGAAAATTTGGCCTAACGGAAAATGACAGTGACGCCGAACGGAAATTATTCGACTCGTTACTGGATCTGTTTTCCGAGCACAAGTTAGACTATACATTGACCTTTAACCGCTTTGGACAAGCGCTCACTGACGCCAATATAGCGGCGCAACTGACCTCACAATTGGGCCCAGCGTTTGTTAGCTGGCAGCAAACAGTTACTCAACAACAGCGCAGCCCTGAATCAACACAACAGGCCATGGCGCAGTACAACCCGCAGGTCATTCCCCGCAACCATCATGTGGAAGCGGTGTTGCGAGAGTGCGAACAGACTGGAAAGGCCGATGCCGCTGAACACTTTTTGGCTGTTTTACGCTCCCCCTATAGTGAAACAGCCGACATGCACCGCTACCAGGATATCGCTGCTGACAGAGACCGCAGCTACCAGACATTTTGCGGCACCTGAAACCCCCGCAGTAATCCTGCGCCAAAGGCGTAACGCAGGACGGCGCGGATGGCGATATTTGTATCTTGCTGATTAATACTGTTACTACCACGCACATTTTTTCGTAGCGCCGGCACTTCGAGCACAGCGTAGTTGAGCCGGATGCCGCTACAGTCAAGGTCTCTTCACCACTGCTGCGGTTCAGGGTCTCAACAATAGCGTGTTATGAAATACCGATATTTGTGAGTATACTGAACGGCTCTACATATTAATAATAGGAGCTAAGCTATGGGTATTTTTTCGTGGATAATTTTTGGCCTAGTGGCCGGTGCACTGGCAAAATGGCTGATGCCGGGTAAAGACGGTGGCGGCTGGTTTATGACCATGGCTCTGGGTATTGCCGGTGCTTTTGTCGGTGGTTTTCTCGGATCAATGCTAGGGCTGGGATCAAGCACTGGTTTTAACATCGGCAGTATACTGACCGCGACAGCAGGCGCATTTGTGTTACTCTTTATTTACCGTCAAGTAAAAAAATAAATTATTGTCGCCGGCTTCAATAGTGCTATCTTTACCATCTACTAAAAACAATAACTTCTATTCTACTCAAGGACACCACCATGAAACTACTTCATTTAGCCGCAATACCACTTATTGTTACTGGACTGCTAGCCTGTAGCCAATCCGATGAGCACAGCAACTCGGTCGAAAAAGCAATGGATAACGTCGGCGAATCAATCATAGAGAGCAGTGAAAACCTTGTTGATAAGAGCGCCGTTTCAATGAAGGCAGTTGGCAGTGCCGTGAGTGAAACAGTGGAAAATGTCGGCGATAAAGCCGCTGACATGGCGGACAGCGCTCGTGAAATGGGGGGCGATTTGGTCGATGACGCACAGGACATGGGCAAAAACATTAGAGACAAGGCCGATGATGTCATGGACAGCGCCAAGCAGGCGATAAATAAATAAACACGCGAATATCATCACGACTATTTCGGCGACTGCACCGCACTCACCGAAATAGCGTGCTCGCCCCCCCCCCTACTATCCCCAACGGCAGCTTCAATTATCTATACATTGTTCTATTCTCAATACATTGTTCAATTCTCAATACATTGTTCAATCCAATCATCGCTACAGCTGCAGCCCTGCGCACAATATCAACTATCGGTTGTAACTCACTCTACAGAATAAACACCGCCACCTCTGGGTAGAAATAATTGCCGCCTTACTAAGTACTTTGAACATCCCTGCAACTGTTGCGTTTCTTGTTCGGTAGCAGGATCTAATATAAAACAACTGCCCCACACTTGGGACGTACATTGGCCAGCAAAGCGGTCATTGCGAATAGCTCCCATCTACGTGCGCCTCCTCAATATTTACACATTAGCCTTGAGAAATACTGCTACACTAGGCGTTAATCAGTTGCCGCCGAACGCTAGTAACTTCCAGACAATTGCCAATAATCCTTAAACCGCAGCCAGACCACAACATGGCGCGAATATAACAGGGGACGGAATTCTATGAACAAGCCATATTTATTATCCTTATTTTTAGGCTACTTGTTATTATCCTGCCCCGGGTTTGTTCTTGCCCAAAGTTACAATCAGGATCAAGCCGACAGTGTGCAGCAAATGTATATTGCCTATTACGGCCGACCTGGCGATCCCGGTGGTCTGAACTTCTGGGCCAGTCGCCTGGCCGAGGGTAGCGGTGAGTTGGCGACGATCGTCGATAAGTTTGGCTCCTCTGCCGAATACACCGAGCGTTTTGGTAACTACTCGACCAGCGAACTAATCAACAACATTTATCAACAAATTTTTGGTCGCAATGCCGATAATAACGGCCTAACCTTTTATGGCGAGCTGCTGGATGAAGGTTCCAGCACGCCCGGCTCAATCGCTCGGCAAATAGTCGCCGGTATCAACGACGATACTACCGACGCCACTATTTTCGCCAACAAACTCTCGGTTGCCAACGCCTATACCAGCGCCGTTGAAAGCAATAATACTGGTTACACCGACGACGATATCGACGATGCCAAGGCGCTGCTCGATGCCGTTGGCAGCAGCGATGAATCACTGCAAGCGGGCCTGGCTGCGGTCGAGGCCTATTTCAATTCCTGTCAGACGCCATTGTTATGCGCCTGGGTGCTTAACGACATTGGGATGCGCTCAACCACCATATCGGAGAATAATAGCAACTTAGGTGTGCTCGTTAATGTGCAGTCGGTCACTAGTGTCAGCAATAACAACAATGACTATGTGTTAGTCACCGCCAGCGGCATACCGGACTACACTGTCACCGCCACAGAGGAGTTGGTGTTATGGCTAAACAGTCGGCCCAAAGCCGCCACCGATTTCGCCACCGGCGCAAGTAATGCGGTCGCTGGCAGTGTACTGCTATTTGGCTCAGACATCGGTTATAACAGCAATACCAACAGCGATGGTAATTGCACCACTACCGGTGGCGCTGGTTACTGGCCCCCGGGGCCAGTCTGCCCCATCGACGTAGAGCAGCAAGGCTATTTCCCCGCACAGCCGAGCCCTGCCAGCGAAACCTGTGAAACAGGACTGGGTACCATGGGCTATATGGTTAACGGCACGTCCATTTTCCAGTGGGGTGACGGCCAGAGTGAAACTGCCGATGGCCACTGGCAAACATTAGCCCCGGTGGCTGAAGCCTACGATGTCGATATCTGCGGCGGTCACGCCGCTAACGGCAACTATCACCACCACTTCTATTCCAGCTGTCTGGCGGATATGGTCGGTGACAGCGGCGATACGCATTCACCCGTATACGGTTTTGCCGCCGACGGCTATGCATTGTACGGGCCCTGGCACGCCGATGGGGTGTTGGTGAAAAGCTCTTGGGCAGTACGCGACTACAGCAGTAATTCGGCAACGGGCTGCTCCAGCGCCGGAGTAAGAGATTGTGTATTTATCGACAATACCGACCCCAGCCAGGGCATGGAAAACGTTAACACGGGCACCTCGACCTCGGGCAACTACACCTCGATGTCAGGCAATGTATTCGCCGCTACTGCCGGCTTCTTTTACGAGGACTATTATTGGGACTCTGCACTGAGCGAGGTCGGTGAACCGTATTTAGACAAGTATAATGGTCACGATCACGGTGATTATGGCTATCACTACCACCTAACCTTAGAGGCCGATGCTAGTACCCCGGCTTTTCCCTATACCGTTGGCCTACAATTTTACGGCGAGATTCAGGACAACGCGATAACCAGTTGCGGCGGCCTAACCAACGGAGGGCCTCCTGGTGGCGGCCCTCCACCGTAGGGAGGCTGAAGTGTACCTGCTCGTAGTTTTGACCCTATTGCTGGGCGCTTTCGCTAGTTCGGGCCAGGGGCAAACACCCACCGGTTTGCAGCCCGCGGCCCAAGATGCCGTGTTAATGAGTATGCGCCATCAGCACCCGCTGCGGGCATTACCGATGGACGCACAGCAGCCACAACTGGCGCTGACATTGCAACGCGATGCAATCAATGGTTTCAATTTACAGCTCAGTACGGCCCACTTTGTACTGGAACCACCGGGGTTTGAGGACAACGAGCCAGGGATTACAAGCAATATTACAGCTGTTCGCGGCCACGCTCACCTTTATATCAATACAAAAAAAATCCAGCGCATCTATGGCCACTTTATACATCTGCCCGCGGAGTTGTTCAGCCCCGGCATCAATCAAATTCACGTCACTCTAAACAACCACCAGCACGAGCAGTGGTCCAGTGGTAATCAAACTTTTCTCGCCACGCTTTTTATCGACCCCGGATTAGAGCAGCCAGTTAAACACCATTTTAGTAGCTCCCCGCTGTCTGCCCAGTAACTGTGTGAGGGGTGGTTTACAGTGGGCTTAGCGAAAAATCCCAAAGGGTTCACAGGATTAACTAGGCGCAGTAGCCATAGTAGTTAGCAATAGCAAGGCCTGCAGCGACACTACTAAAGGGATCGTGTTTAACCACTTTGCCGGGGAAGCGTTGCTGCAATAGACTGATTACCGCCACAATATTAGAGGAGCCACCGGTTCTCAGCACCCGGTCGACCGCGAGCGCAGGCAACTGTGCTTGTCTCAAGAGTTCGCTTAACGACTGCCCCATATCGACGATAAGGTCCTCGATAATTACATCCAGCTGGGCCCGGCTAAAGGGCAATTCGAGATCCAGCTCGGGAATATGCAATACCGTCTGCTCCACCTCCGACAATTGTGCTTTTGCCTTTTTAATGGCGGCAAAAATACTAAAGCTCATATTGTATTGAATCACATCCCGCAGCCGCTGAACTTTGACTGCGCTATCGGCCGAACACAATGTTAGGTCGTTGAGCCTAGCGGTAAAGTTGTTTTGATTGAGACTGTGGCTAATCGTCCAGTTCAACAGCCCCTGCTCGTAGTCGTCGAAGGGGAATGGCGTCTCTACCGCGACACCTTCAACTCGGCGGCGCCAGGGAGCGCCCTTGCCCAACTCTGGAAATACAAGCGCGCGAAATATCAGCTGGTCGATGTGGTCCCCCGCAATAGCCACCCCACTGGTGGCCAGCACCTCAAATTGGAAAGGCTGTTCAGCAGCGCCCACTTGCGGCCCCGGTCCGCCGGAGCTTGTGCTGGCAGAATTAGCGCCACTGTAACGTAAAAGACTAAAGTCGAGTGTACCACCACCAAAGTCAACCGTTAAAACCGTGCCGTTATCCTCACTGTGCTGGCTAAAAAGATAGCTCAGCGTTGCCGCCACCGGTTCGGGATAAAACGTCACATTGCGATGCCCTGCGTAGTTGCATGCTTCCTGCAGCCGAGAAACTGCAGTTTCATTCGTCGACTGAGCCCTGCCTTCAAACTCTACGGGGCGACCAATATGCACCGCATTAACCCAAGCAGGCGCCGCCTGTTCAATGGCCTGACGGATTTTTAGCAGTATCGGCGTAATCAGTGCTACCAGACGAAAATCTTTGTCAAAAACTCTAAGAGTCTGCAACTGTTCATTGCCCAACAGCCGCTTAACACCCAAAAACAGACGGCCCGGCAGACTCCAATCGACCAACTGACCGTAGATATTGGCGCTATTGGCACCGTCCGTATCACTACCGATGGGATCTTCAACCGAAGTCGAAGCCTGCCCTATCACTTCGGCAACCATCTCCACTTTACGACCGCGATTTTCCTCGACAAAGCGCTGCACTGCCGCCGCACCAGTCAGCGTCTGATAGCCCCGATCTAGGTGAATCGCTGTAGGCGTAATGGCACTGCCCAGGTCAAGTGGCACAAGACTTATGCTAGTGCCGTCAAACAGTGCCGCCGCTGAGTTGGAGGTGCCAAAATCAATTCCCACTGCAATCATTTCAATAAACCCCATCGCTAAAAGACTGACGAGCCAACATTGCCCCCGACTTGATATTTTCTAGGCTCTGCACTAACAACACCTCCTTAACACCACAACAATCCGGCAAATACAGCCACTAGCCATCAAAAGCCGTAATTAGATCTGATCCATCAACATTTTTCCAGCCTTTTGTCTGCCGCTTCTCACTGGTGATCAAACGCGCAATGTGGTATAAAAACCGCCAATTACCGTAGCGACGCCGCCCCGCATAAACAAACACACTAGCTGCGTCATTTCGTTATTTTGAGATTCCGGTCGATGCAAAACGACAAAGTAAAACCACTACCCTCTCAGAAACAGTCTCAGCAATTTGCACAGCTGCTAGACAACATGCCAATAGTCGCATTTTCTGTCGATCGTCAAGGCCATATCAGCTATATTAATGGCACTGCCGCAGCCATTTTACAGGCTGAAAAAATGCCGCCAATTGACTTCGGCTGCCCGCTGGATTCAGCCTCGATAATTCCCTGCCCAACACTTACAGCCCTAATCGACAGCGTTATTGCCGATGGCGTCGAGCGCTGTGAGGATATTGAATTGGTATTGCCGGTACACAAATTGGCTCTGTCGGTACAGGTGAAAGCCAATTATGACGACGACAATACTGTGCGTGATGTTGTGGTAATCGGCCGAGAGCAGGCCGGTGTTGACCCCGCCATCGCCAGTGTATCAAGTGCGGTAAAAAGCTGGCAGTCAATGTTTTCAAAATTAGAATTCTATGTGTGGACCTATTATTTTGCCACCGACACCATCGCACTAACGCCGCGCTGCCATCAGGATCTAGCTTTAGACAAAGACACCAGCCGCAGAATCCCCTTCGAGCAGTATCTTGACATTGTGCATCCCCAGGACCGCGTATTAGTCAGCGAGCGCTACCGCGCCTTTATGAGCAAACCACAGTCTCCGCGCCTAAAACAGGAATACCGGCTGCGCCATCGGGACGGGCACTATATTTGGATTCAGGACAAGATGTCGCTGCAGTTTGACGCCAACATGCAATCCCAATACGGGGTCGGCGTATTTGAAGACATTAGCAGTGATATCGTCAACCATGACGCCATGATAAAAAATACCAGCAGGCTAGAATTGGCGCTGGATCTAATCAGCGGCGCGCTGTGGGATTTCGATGCTGAACAGGGCGGTTTTTTTGTCGATGATCGTCACAAAGTGCTTTTGGGTGCGCTGCCAGAGCGTTTTTTCCACACCGAGCTGTGGATTCAACGCATTCACCGGGACGATCGCAAACGGGTACTTAACACCATTGCCACCCTCAACAAAAACAATACCCAAGTGGCCTTTCAATACCGGATAAAAATGGACAATGGCGAGTATTTCCACGCCATGAATATTTGTCTGGCCACCCACTTCGACGCCAATGGGGCGACCCTGCGCTCTACTGGCGTACTCTATGATTACTCTGCAATCGCCTTGGCGCAACAACAGCTGGTAATCAGCGAAGAGCGTCTTAATCTGGCGCTGGAGGCAGCCCATGAAGGGGTTTGGGAGTATTATCCGCAGGAAAAACGCTCTTTTCGCAGCAACAGCTACCTGCAGCTATTGGGCTATGACGTCGCCCCTGATCAGGGCGAAATGGTATGGGGAAATATTGTGCACCCGGAAGACCTGGCACTCTTTTCCGCTCGCATGTCTCGGCTGATTGAGGGCACAAACAACGAAGATAGCCTCGAATGTCGCTTAATACACCAACAGGGACACACTATTTATGTCGAGTTTAGATCACGAGTGGTGGCCCATACTAGCGATGGTCGCGCCCTGCGCATTGTCGGCATTGCCGAGGATATTTCCGAGCGCGTCGCCCAGAACAAAGAGATAGAGGCACTGGCCTACTACGACTCGCTGACCGGCCTGCCCAATCGTCGGCTGGTATTGGACCGCGCCAATCAAGCTCTAGAACGAGAGACCCGACACCATAACCCAGTGACGCTGATGATCCTCGACCTGGACAAATTCAAGGAAATCAACGACACCCTGGGACACGAGGCTGGCGACAAAGTATTGGTGGAGCTAGCTGCACGTTTTCAAACCTGTATGCGCTCCAGCGATACTTTAGGCCGTCAGGGCGGCGACGAATTCATAGTCGTGCTTCCCTCCTGTGATGAAGACCAGGCCTACCGTGTAGCCAAACGTATTATTGATCAATTAATACAACCTATAATTATTCAGGGCCGGGAAATAAGCTGCGGGGTGAGCATCGGTATTGCCAAGGCCCGAGAAAACGGCGAGACCATCGACGAACTACTGCGAAACGCCGACATCGCCATGTATCGAGCCAAAGGCAGCAGTGGCAGTATCGCCTGGTTCGACCCCGCTTATGCCAGCGAAATGGAACTGCGCATCAAGTTGGAGCAAGATCTGCGGGTGGCCATTGGAGACGCTAGCCTGACGGTGGTCTATCAGCCGCGAGTATCGTTGGAGACCGGGTCCATTATTAGTGTCGAGGCACTAATGCGCTGGCAACACCCGGAGCTAGGTACGGTATCCCCAGCCGATTTTATTCCCATCGCTGAGGAATCAGGTCTTATAGTCGACTTGGGGCACTCTTTAATCGACAGTGTCTGCCAACAGCAATTGCTTTGGCGCAGGCTGGGTATCGATATCACGGTTTCGATCAACGCCTCCCCTGGCGAATTGATTAGCGAACATTATGCCCAACACCTACTGGACACCATGAGCCGCTTTGAGCTGCCAACATCGGCGATAGAAGTGGAATTAACCGAAACCGCGGCTATTGGCAACTGGAAACGAGTTATCAGCACCCTCAATACCTTGGACAATGCCGACATTGTGATTTCCCTAGATGACTGGGGCACAGGCCACTCCTCCCTTAGCTATCTCACCCAAATTCCCGCCCACTATGTGAAATTGGACCGCACCTTTATCGAAAACCTGGACCATAGCGACCCCAAGAAAAACACCCAACTCATTCTGCGTGGTATGACCGCCCTCACCCACAGCCTAGGTTTCGAGCTGGTGGCCGAGGGCATAGAAACCATTAAACAGGCGCGGGCGGTCAAGGAACTAGGCTGCAAACAGGGCCAGGGCTATCTCTTCAGTCCACCCTTGAGCCCGGACAAAGTCACACCACTGCTACACACACTACGCATAACACTGCCTTTTTAGTCGCCAGTCGATACTGCATTACCGAAGCCGGACCGAGACTGGCGGGTGTTATTGTCATCACTCTTTGGCATACTGGCAGAAAGACAATAAGAGAATACAATTATGACTGTGCCCGACTGCTATTCCCCCAACGATGTCAGCCCCCAGTGGTTATCAACAATGCTGGCAACGGCCGGATTCGATACCAGGGTCGAGGGGTTTTCCATGCAGCCCATCGGCACCGGTCAGATCGGACAAAATATTCGCTTTACGCTGCAATATGCCCCCGGTTATGACGACGGCGCGCCACTAACACTGGTGTGCAAGTTTGCCTCCGATGACCCGGTCAGCCGTGCCACCGGCATTGCCGTCAACGACTATCTCAAAGAAGTGCTGTTTTATCAGCAGCTGGCCTCAACCCTGGACGTGACACTACCCCAGATTTATTTTTCCGCTATCGAATTAGCCCAGCCCGACAACTTTGTCTTGGTGATGCAGGATCTAAGCCCGGCGGTGCAGGGCGACCAATTGGCCGGCTGTGACAGCGACCGGGCCGCCTTGGCGCTCAGTGAGCTGGCCGGTATCGCCGGTCCGCGCTGGTGTGACCCCGCCCTCAAGACCATCGACTGGCTGGCGCCGTCTGCCAATACCGATGCGGCGGCCCTGTGGAATAGCTTGATGCCGGGCTTTATCGAACGCTATCAAGCGCAACTGGCACCAGAGCATCTTAATTTAATCCAGGAATTGGGACACAATTTCAGCCGCTATCATCAGCGCGAGCTGGAGCACTTCACCGTAGCCCACATCGACTACCGGCTGGACAACATGATGTTTGGTGGCCCCAACGCTATCACCATCGTCGATTGGGCTCCCGGTATTGGCTCCGGCGCCGGCGATGCAGCGTATTTTATGAGTACCGGCATGGATAGCCCCCAACGCGGTGCCTGCGAACGAGCACTGTTAACCGATTACCACCTGCGCCTTAAAAACTACGGCATCGACAATTACAGCTTCGACGACTGCTGGCGTGACTACCGCAGCCGGAGTTTTGGCGGACTTATCATGGCGGTGATCGCCTCAATGATTGTTGAACAAACCGAGCGCGGTGATGCCATGTTTATGACCATGACCCGTCGCAGCGCGGCGATGGCGATAGAACTAGAAGCTTTGAGTTTACTGGCATAGGCTGGCGGGGCTTAGCGCTGGCAGCAGAACTTATTGCCGTTACTCTAAACGGCGCATTCTCAATATAATCACGGTGCCCACGGCTAGGCTTGCAGCGGCCATCAACAGACCAAAACTATAACCGCCACCCGCCGCCGCCATTGTGCCAGTAATAGCCGGTGCCACGATTTGTGCAATACCATAGGCGATTGTTAAGGTACCCATCATTTTGGCCGGCCGACTGGGGTAGTACAGGCCGGCCATAGTGAGTACCAGACTGACCAAGCCAATAAAGGTAGCACCAAACAACGCGACACCAAAAAGGGTCAGCCCAAGACTCTGGCTAAACACCGGCAGTAACACCCCGACAATCTGCAGTGAAAAGGCCCAAAACAAGGCGTTGAGATGACCCCATCGTCTAGCGACAAAGTCCCAGCAAATACAGGCCGGCGCCGCTACCAGCCCCATCACCAAAAATGCCAATGAACCGCGGCCCTGCAATCCTGGCAGCTGATCAACAATGGCTACTATAAAGGTGGCACTTACCACGTAACCCACACCGGCACAAAAATAGGCAGCCATAAACAGGCGTAAAAACTGTGCACTGGGTGGCCGGTCCGGCAAATCCACGGCCACGGGGGTGGGGCCGGCGGCTTCAGGCTTGGGTAGCCAATAGTAAGAGGGTAGCAGTAACACAGCGCCCAAAGCGCTAAAGATAAGCCACTGCTCACGCCAGTCGAATGTGCTGTGCATGACTTCGACGGCGAAGGCGCTAAAGGCAATTCCCAACCCGGCGCCGCTGAAATGAATACCTAGCTCACTGCGATAATTGTGGCGAAGAAGCCAATTGAGAATAAGTGCCGAGCCCAACAAAAAACCAGCGGCACTGCTTAAGCCCGCCATAAAGCGCAGCGCCAACCACAGCCACAGGTTGTCTGTCAGGCCCATACCAGCGGTAGTCACCAGCGCCAAAGCCAAACCGGCACGGTACAACTTATCCTTAAGCACAATACTGTGTATGCGCGAGGCGACGATTGCCCCACATAAATAACCCAAATAATTAATTGCCGCCAACCAGCCGCCGGCAGCAATACCTAGCACTCCTTGCTGCTGCATAATCGGCAGCAGCGGGGTGTAAGCAAAGCGTGCGATACCGATTAGCAAAACAAGACTTAATACCCCCGCGGCGAGGACTTTGTAGCGCTCGACAGCCCGGCTCATAAGCTCTGCCACCGGATTACCTGCGCTGTATTACCCAGCACTGTTGGCGATTGACTATTCATCAACTATTTATTTGTCGACAATGCGATGCGTCAGGCTCATATAGGACCGGTTGATAAAACCGCTGTTATCACCCATTTTTTGATCCCACTCACGAGTGACATTCGCATTTTGTACTTGCTCTAACGTGGCCCCGCTGTCGATCAAGGTCTGCATGCGCTGCTCGATGGTGCTGAGCATGGTGATGTAGTTTTGCAGCGTTTGGTAATCTGTTATCGGCCCGTGGCCTGGAATAACAGTGGTATTTTCATCGATTTGCGCCAGCGTATCGCGACAAAATTTAATCATTCCCGCCAGGGTGCCGCCGTTACCGGCATCGATAAAGGGATAACCTGCGTTGTTAAACACATCGCCTAGATGCACCGCATTGCTACCGCGGAAAATAATAGCGGTATCACCGGTGGTGTGGGCGGGGCCAAAGTGCAGTAATTCAATCTCTTCGCCATTGATATGAAACTGCATTGTGCTGTCGTAGGTCAGCGTCGGCAATGCTTCTTTGGGATAGGCTTTTTGCTCGTAGGCTATAGCCACTAGATTGACAATATGATCATCTAACATCATCTTGCGGGAATTGGCGTGAGACACCAACCAGGTCGCCTCTTTCCCCAGCGCCAAATTACCCTCGGCGTGGTCGAAGTGCCAGTGGGTATTGACTGCAAAATCAACACTCTCACCCCCCAGTTTTTTGATGGCTGACTTTATTTTTGGCATCATCTCAGGAAATTGATCGTCTACCACCAGCACACCATCATCACCGACACTGACAGCTATATTGCCGCCTACGCCGAACAATACATGCAGCTTGTCACTCACTGTATGCACCTTAATTTCGCTATTTTCCATATCCCAGCCAAAAGCCTTCATCAGTCTGTCGAGGCTAACCGGTTTCGGCACGGCGGGGCTGGTGTGGCTGAGAGCCGGCATTGAAAGAAGACCCAAAGCCAATGTTAGGGACAGGTTTATTAGCATCTTATAGGTAGTACGATCAGTCATAGCACAATCCTCTTTATTCCAGTTATTATTAGCCTGCAACAGCGTGTGCAACAGCGTGTGCAACAGCGTGTGCAACAGTAGCAGCGCAATATAATCGATAGAACTAGTCCTGTCGATGTTACTCCCTGTTGGAAGCGACAGTTTGCAGCACTGTTGATTTTGGCTATTATGCTGTTTTTGCTACGCAGCGAAAAACTTCAATCGACAAACATCGGAACTAACACTATGTCTCCAACACCGGATTTTGACTACTATCCCAACGACCACAATATATGCTCCACAGCAATTATCGAGCGCGGCGTCAGTGTCAGCTGGGACGACGGTATCGAGTCACAATTTCATGTGTACTGGCTGCGGGAAAATGCCGCCGACGCACTCACCTGCCACCCGGAAAGCAAAGAGCAGCAAATCCAACTGCTGGAATTGCCCGAGGACCTGACGGCCACCGAGACCAGTATATCCGCCACCGGAGAACTGCAGATCACCTGGTCTACCGGCGAGAGCAGCAGCTTCGACCCCGGTTGGCTGCGAGCTTATTGCCACCGGGCAGCCGCTGCGCCCTTTGCCCTGCCCCGGCGCCAGTATTGGAATGCTCAAGAACTGGGGGCAGTACCACGATTTGACGGCCCCTCGGTACTAACAGACCGGGCACTGTTTAAACAATGGTGCGAAGCCCTGCATAGCAAGGGTGTGGCGATTCTGGAAAATCTACCCACCGACGAAGCGGTGATCGAACAGGTACCAGCGTTGATAGGCCCAATAAGAGCGTCAAACTTTGGCTATAGCTTCGACGTTAGAACCTCTACTGAGTCGACATCTAACGCCTATACTTCGATGGCCCTGCCCCTGCACTCGGACCTGTGTACCCGGGAATTCATGCCTGGATTACAGTTTTTACACTGTCTCGAAAACAGTAGTGAAGGCGGCGACAGCCTGCTTGCCGACGGATTTTATCTCGCGAAATTATTGCAACAACAGGCTCCGCAACACTATGCTACTCTCAGCACCGTGCCGATGGATTTTTACAACAAGGCAAAAGACAGCGACTATCGCTTTAGCAAACCGTTAATAGCTTTAGGCGGCGATGGCGAACTCGACGAAATCCGCCTGTCACCCTGGTTGCGGGCACCCTTGGACGCACCACTGGAAACGGTGGATCGCTGCTACCGGGCGCTACGCTTCCTGTTGCAACTGTCAGAACAGCCCCGCAATTGTGTGACCACCCGGCTACAGCCCGGTGATTTACTCGCCTTCGACAACCGCCGCATATTCCACGGCCGCACTGGCTACGATGCCACTAAGGGCAATCGCTGGCTGCGAGGCTGTTATGGGGAGCGTGAAGAGCTTTGGTCGCAGCTGCGAATATTGAGCAGGGAACAGCGCGCCGAGGGCTGTCATTAGCGGTGTGGGGCACAGTCCACGGTTGGTACAAAACCTAGTCATGGGCCTGAGCTATGGGGGGAATGGTCTATACTATAAGCTCCATTCAGCCCATCGAACAACCGCTATAACTAGGTAACTATTTCCGATGCAAATCTGTTGTCCTCCTCGTACACGCGATTTATGTCGGCTCTGCCTCACTGTTATTATTTTATTGCTCACAACAACACTATTCGCCGCCGAAAAAGGCAGTTACACCCTAGCCGATCAACCGGTGATAATATTGCCCAGCGATCAAGCCCTGTCGATGGGTGGCAGTTTGTATTATTTCCGCGACAGCACCGGGTTATTAGACCTAGCTGATGTCCGCGCCAAAGCAATGCACCGCAGCTGGCAAAAATCCGCCGATGTATCAGCAACAATCGGCGAGACTGGGGATATTATTTGGTACCACGGCGTATTCGCCGTGCCCTTAGCGGGCCCCAAACTCTGGTTTTTTTTAGCTAACAACAGTTTGCTCAACACCCTCGATATATGGTTTTTGCACGACAACACGGTGGTGAATCAACTACTCGGTGGCACCGAGCGCCCTTTTTCCCTGCACAACATCGACTCAGCTGACAACAGTCTCGTTTTGACCTTGCAACCAGGCCAGCAATACCAGTTTTTTGCCCGGGTTGCCAGCCACAACTGGATAGACTTTCCCTCCCGAATCAGTCCGCTGGATCACCACCTCGGTGCCAGAGAAACACAAAGCTTAGGCTACGGCTTGTTTTACGGCATCATGTTAACCATCTTGTTTTATCACTTTACCTTGTATCTTGGACTGAAAGACCCGGCCTACCTCTATTACACGTTGTTTACCGGCGCCGTTACTGCTTTTTTCAGTTCTATCGATGGCAGAGGATTTTACTACCTATGGTCCTTTTCCCCCGCATTTAACGACTACGCCACCTACATGTTTGTGACGCTCGCGACCATCAGTGCCGCTCTATTTTCTCGCACCTTTCTCAATCTGAAGATCCACTTTCCACTGTGGGATAAACTATTTTACTACGCTAGCATACTGTGCATGTTACTACTGGTATTAATGCCCGTTATACCCCGGGAACTGATGCTGAAGCCGATAGTCTCGATCACTGCAGTTTTGTTTGTCTCCTTTGTCGTAGTGGGGGCATTGTGCTGGAAAAAAGGTATCGACTATGCCAGCCACTATGCTATTTCTTGGTTACTAATATCTACCATTTTTATCTGGATTGCACTGGGTATTCTGGAGATAGTACAGATGACGATAGGCTACCTGTGGGACATTCTACGCCAGGCTTTCTTATTGCAACTGATTTTATTATCGATAGGACTTAGCGTTCGCATTGCATCGATCAACAAACAGCGCGACTCAGCGCAGGCCCAGAGCCAGGCAAAAAGCGATATGATTGCCCATGTCAGCCACGAAATACGAACCCCCATGAACGGCATTCTGGGTATGTCGGAATTACTTAGCGAACGATTAGACGACCCCACGTCAATACGTTATAACACGATTATTTATCAATCTGGCAGCGCCCTGCTGGGAGTTATCAACGACTTGTTGGATTTGGCGAGAATTGAAGCTGAAAAACTGACGATCAGCCAACAACCGCTAAATCTGTATCAACTCTGCGAACAGTCGCTGTTTGTTATCGAAGCGCAAATTCTTAACCGAGACATAGAATTGAATATCGACTATGACAAGGCATTGCCTCTCTGGTTCAGCGGCGATTCCACACGACTACGGCAGATTACTATCAACTTTCTAAATAATTCGCAAAAGTTCACCAGCAACGGGAAAATTACTATTCGCGTTAAACACTGCGAATTAATTTCCGGAAATATTAACATCGCTGTTATCGACAGCGGCTCAGGCATACCCGACAAGTTACTGCCCAATCTTCTCAATGCATTCTCCCAAGACGAATACGACACTGAAAAGGCGAAACTGGGCACTGGCCTAGGACTTTTTATCAGCAACCGGCTGGCAAAACTGATGCGGGGAAAGCTGTTTTTCCACACCGAATTGGGCAGCGGTAGTGAATTTTCTGTATCGGTGCCCATCAAGCCCTGCCCGGCCCCACACGCCGCACCCCCTGTAGAACAAGAAACTATTGCACTGCCCCCAGGACTGCATGTCCTAGTGGCCGAGGACAACAAGGTTAATCAGATAATTGTGGAAAAAATTCTGGAAAAATATGACTGTAAAATCCACGTTGTGGTCAACGGCCAGCAGGCTATCGACTATTTTCGAGACCACCGAGACATCGACATTATTATCATGGACTGCGAAATGCCCGTATGCGACGGGCATGATGCTACCGCACAGATTCGCCAAATTGAACAACAACAGCAATGGCGACGACTACCTATTGTCGCTCTAACTGCCCACGCACTGGACGGCCATCGGGAGCTATTTTTAGCATCGGGAATGGACGACATGTTAACCAAGCCGGTAAAATCTGAGGACTTGATCTTAAAATTGCAACAGCTAATCAGAGCACCAAACTTACATTAATAGTACATTCTTATTAACCCAATGCTGTTAGAACCCGACCTCGCTGACCGCATTATAACTTATGTACTCTAACGGGCAGATCGCTGATACCGCGCACAAAACTGGACCGCAAACGAACCGGCTCGCCTACAACTTCGACGTAACTAAAACGTTTCATGATTTCTTCCCAGATGATTCGCAGTTGCATTTCAGCTAGGCGATTACCCATACAACGATGAATACCAAAGCCAAATGACATGTGGTGGCGGGCCGACTTGCGGTCGATAAGAAATTCGTCTGGGCGATCGATTACATCACCATCGCGATTGCCAGAGATATACCACATTAACAATTGTTCCCCCGCCTTAATTTTCTTCCCACCCAGCTCTATGTCCTCGTTCGCGGTGCGGCGCATGTAGGGCAGCGGGGTCTGCCAGCGAATAATTTCTGACACCATATTGGGGATTAGCAAATGATCCCGGCGCAGTTTGTTATACTCACCAGGATTTTCATTGAGCGCAAGCACACCACCACTCATGGAGTTACGAGTGGTGTCGTTGCCACCGACGATCAACAATATTAGGTTGCCTAAAAACTCCATAGGCTGCATGTCTTTAGTGTTTTCGCCATGAGCCAACATGGAAATAAGGTCGGAGCCTGGATGCTCCATTAGCGCACGCTCATTCCACAGCCGGGTAAAATAAGCCAGACACTCTAACAATTCGTCGCGCCGTTGCGCCTCGGACTCGACAACGCCGCTTCTTGGCGCCGCCGTCGCCACATCCGACCAACGGGTCAACATGCTCCGGTCTTCAAAGGGAAAGTCAAATAGGGTCGCCAGCATCTGCGTAGTCAATTCTATCGACACTCTATCGACCCAGTTAAAGGTCTCGCCGAGAGGAAGATCATCTAAAATTTTTCCCGCCCGCTGGCGGATGGTAGCTTCCATTTTCGCCAGATTGGGAGGGGCCACAACCCCGCTTACCGTAGCCCGTTGCAAATCGTGTTTCGGCTGATCCATAGCAATAAACATCGACAAATCCAGATCTTCAGAACTGGTGACATCGCCGACTCGTGGGCCAATGCCGATGCCATGAGCGGAAGAAAATTTATCGTGATTTTTGTCGACAAACATAATGTCGTCGAATTTGGTGATAGACCAATAGCGGCCCACCCTAGGTAAATAATTCTCATGCACAGGATCTTCTTCGCGTAGCCGCTTGAAATGCTGCCAGTGTAAATCCTGCTGAAACAAGCGCCCGTCAATCATATTGATTTGCTCGATGGGTACCGAGTAGGGATCTTCAATAACAGGCGGGGCATGGTCCGATAAAAACGGATTTAGATACGAATCTGGTTTTCTGCCAGCACTTATTGATTCGGCCATAATGGGCTCCCTAATCGCTTACGTTTTACCGCTACGTCCTCTCACCCTAGCACAAATATATAACCTCCAACAGGTAGTTCCAGCGGTCATTGGCATCGTTAGCACAGCGAAAACACTTCGCAGACAGCAACAATGCGAACACTAGATCTACGGGCACCGAGCAAGCGCGCAAAAACACCCAATGACAACCTTCTCTTCACCGCCACATACGGGTATGCTACTCAGCTAATAGTGCAAATCATTGTTACAACAGAACGATTTAGCGAACAAATTATGCTGAATAGTGACCGCCATATTGGCGTGGATTCGTTCTAGCTAGATTCTAGCTACAGTGGAGTTACAGTGGAAAAGATAACCTCAATTGATGATCTCGAAGCTCTCTATGGGCCCGCGGTGGAGCGCGCTCTGTGGAAAGAAATTGACCATATTAACGACCACTACCGGCAGTTTATCGAAGCCTCGCCCTTTGTTATCATTGCTACCTTGGGGGAGTTTGGACTCGATTGCTCGCCCCGGGGAGACCCTCCAGGTTTTGTCAAAGTAGTCGACAGCAAGACGTTGTACATGCCCGATCGGCGCGGCAACAATCGACTGGATTCACTGCGCAATATTGTTAGCAACCGACAGATCAGCCTGTTGTTTATGATTCCCGGGGTCGGAGAAACCATCCGTATTAGTGGCACGGCCGAGATCATCGTCGACTCAAAACTATGCCAGTCTTTTACCGAAGGTGGAAAAGCCGCCAGCAGCATATTGTCGGTATCGGTAACAAAAGCCTATTTTCAATGCCAAAAAGCAATCGCCCGCTCTAAACTATGGCCGCCATCGATCGAGCGCCCCGGCGTTCCCACTGCAGGTCAAATGAGCCAGCATTTTGCTGCCCAGCAAGGCCAAGTATTTGACGGAGACAGTTATGATAAAAACTATCCGCAACATATCAAAAACACCCTCTATTAAGAGTGGTAAATACAAACAAATTGACCGCCCTAAGCGATTTTCGAATCAGACACTCCTGCACCACCGAGGCGACTAACACGCCCCTACGATCGTAAATCATACCCCGCAAATTAGCTCTGCGGTGGCGCCAGGGACTCTTCCGGGTAAACAGCAACCTCGCTTTACTATCAAGGGTGTGATGAAACCACCGCGCGTGGTCCAGTGAAACCCCGCGAACCGAGCGAGCCATTAAGCTGGAACCGTGGGGCATCAATGCCGTATCCATAAACGACAGGTTCGAGGCATAACTCAACACCGCAGCCTGGACCGCGCGATTGTCGCTAATGTCAACAAGGTCGGCAGCGCGAAACCCTATCTCCGCCTGAGGCTCTGCGGGCCGTGGCTCGTACCTATTGCGCTCGGTGTGCGGGACAGCCCTTCAAAGACGCTAAGACCCTCCTACCGCAGTTTATTGTCCCTAATTCGAGAGATCCAATAGATCGCCTTCTTTGGGTCTGGGTCTAGATATAACAGTTTTTAGTCCTTGAAACAATTCAGCTTTTTACAGTCTTTCTAAGTTACACCAGAGAAAAATATCCTCCAGTATCGGGTAATCAACCCACACCCTGAACAACTCCCTGCGCGCGCAAGGTGGCAATTTCTTCTGACCCTAGGCCCAACTCCTGCATCAGTTCATCACTATGCTGCCCCAGCTCTGGGGCATTGTTTTCAATAGCGGCGGGCGTATCGGAAAATTGTGCGGCGGGCCTAGGTTGGCGCACCTCACCAAGCAAGGGATGTTGCATAGTTTCGACGATGGCATTTTCGATCACCTGCGGGTGTTGCAGTAAATCTTCACGACCGAGTATTGGCGCGCAAGGTACACCCTTGTCATCTAACAATGTAAGCCACTGCTCAGTGGGCCGACTACGCAATACCTGCTGGGTAGCCTCTAGCCGCTGTGCAGCATTGACCACCCGCTTGTGGGCACTGTTAAAGCGCTCATCTTCAAGCCACTCGGGCTTGTCAAAGGCTTCACACATACCTCGCCACTCGTCGTCGGATACGGCCCCGGCTGTCATATAACCGTCTGCGGTTTCAAACACCAAATCCTGGGCCAATTGGCCCCGGGATTTACTGCTCTCCCCCCCCGGAAAAGTCAACTGCGCCAGCCCCTCCGGCCATAAAAAGGCGACCATGGCGTCTAACATCGACAATTTAACGTGTTGACCACCAGCACCACGCTCGCGGGCAAACAGCGCCGCAGTAATAGCCTGGGAGGCAGTTATTGCGGTGAGCTTGTCCGGCACAATGGTGCGTACCATGCGTGGGCGACCGGTGTCGCGATCGGCTTGGATCGCGGCCAGCCCAGACAGCGCTTGAATAACTGGATCGTAAACACGCTTGTGCGAGTAGGGGCCACTCTCGCCAAAACCGGAGATAGACACGTAAATCAATTCTGGGTTGATCGCCCGCAATACCGCCTCTGACAATCCCATACGCGCCGCCGCTCCGGGGCGAAAATTTTGCACAAATACATCAGCGGTAGCAATCAACTGTTTTAACAAGCCCACCCCGCGCTCCGTTTTTAAATCCAAAACCAGCGAGCGCTTATTGCGATTAGCGGATAAAAACGTGGCGGATATACCGCGCTTCCCCGCCCCCATCACCCGCACCAAATCGCCGGCAGGAGGTTCAACCTTAATCACGTCTGCGCCCTGATCCGCCAGTAACATAGTGGCAATGGGCCCGGAGATCATTGAGGTCAAATCGATAACTCTAATGCCTGTCAGTGGTCCAGTCATGCGGTACTCCGTTGCAATATGCCTGCGAATTGGTACGAGTTTTTATTGAAATAGGGACGTTAAAACGGCGCCGAACAATGTCCCGTGCAACACGCAGCACTACTAACAAGCCTGCAGAAGCAGGCCCCGGTAACAGGCCGCGGAAAAAACGTTACTCGCGCATTGCCACAAAATCGGGCAGCTGTTGCAAGCGCTCAATCCAGGACCGGATCGCCGGGTACTGATCCAGCGAAAAATCCCCTTCCTGCGCCCGATGGGTATAGGCAAACAACGCAATATCCGCAATGCTAGCACCGTCGCCAACAAACCAGGGGCCCCGGCTAAGCTGTCCCTCCATAACATCGAGTGCAGCGTAGCCCTTTGGTTTCGCCTCAGCAAGTTGGCGGGCATACATTTCCCGCCCCTTAAGAAAGTGAATCCAAAAACGAGAGGTGGCAATATAGGGCTCGTGGCTGTATTGCTCGAAGAACATCCACTGTAATACCTCGGCCTGGCGGCGGCTATCAACGGGCCAGAAACCACTATTCTGAGCAAAATAAAACAACGCCGCATTGGACTCCGCCAAAAACGTACCATCGTCAAAGGCCACTAAGGGAACCCGTCCGTTGGGATTTTTCTGTAAAAATTCAGCGCTGCGGGCCTCGCCTTTTACCACATCAATATTAATCCAGCGGTGCTCCCGCCCGGTCAATGCCAGTATCAATGCCAGCTTGTAACAGTTTCCCGATATATGGTCGCCGTATACGGTTATCATGGTTAATGCCTCCGCGGTAACAGCAACACCTGGTCGCCGGGGCCAGTTGACTATTACTGGCATGTAGTTGTATAACAATAACAGTGTAAGCCAGACGAGCGCCCGCTCCAAATAAAAAACACCATCCCTTTCGATGAAGTCAAAAACCTGAGCAAAGAAACCTATACCTGCGCACATTGAGTGCCATTTTGTTAATAGGTTTCAAGCACTCAATCGCCTACAGGTTATTCGTAACCCTAGCCCATTTGCCACTTGGCGCATTACGGTAAACATCAGTGGATTCTCAGCTTGCAACTTAGTTTTTCAACAATCAATTCATAGCGACCGGTCGGAAAAAGCATAAGCAATCCAACCGTGATATCTACTAAGAGCCAGCCAATACTCCACCACATCGTATGTATTTACGTAGTCGTCTCCGAGAAGTAACCGCGCAGCTCAACATCCAGGTAACAGCGTCGCATTGATGTTTGCTTCTACCCTATAGCCCCAGCATTCCCTAGCATCTGTACATGCCGCGTTAATTCCTTCAAGCCGCGCATTGCTGTAGACTGGAGTTGGTATTGCTATTTATCTGTAGTTTGGCCTATTGCCATATCCTCTTGGCAATAATTACAAAATCCAGATAACTTCTGAATAAAGGGCATTTATGGAGCACCGACTGAATTGACACTGAGCAGCGTAAATAAAATCCGTGGTGTTTGTCATACGAACATGGCCGAACACCATTAGAGTGATCGTATTTTCCTCGACCCCAGCGCCTGGACGCCACGACTGATGATTTTTCGTATCTAGAGTTGTTGAAAATCAAGGTAACAACTACTAGCCTACTTTATTGAGACACGCTTACGGAGCGCTGAATATAATGGCACTGGAGCTTGAAAGATTTCGAACCGTATTATTGGCACGACAGCTAGAACTTCAATCTCTTGACGACGTGTGCAAAGACGCCCGTGCTACAGTTGTTTTGGACCAATCAAGTGTCGGGCGCTTATCGCGCATAGATGCCCTACAAGGACAGGCAATGGCGCAAGAAACGTCCCGCCGTCGCGACCGAGAATTGTCGCAGATCAAATCCGCCCTAGCGCGTATTGAGACTGAAAACTATGGCTGTTGTTTAGAATGTGACGAAGAAATTGCACTGAAACGTCTCGAGTTAAACCCCGCTGTAGCAGCGTGCATAAAGTGTGCGAAATGACCGTATCTATAAGGCCCCTGGCCGCCGTAGAAAATGGCGCTGCCATTATACGCCGGCTCTTCGTTCCCTACGTTGCCCACATGCATGCCTCTGGCAGCTTCTTCTTTGAGGTCATGGACGATGGCCGGATCGAACCGGGTGGCGATACTGACGCTGACGCTATAGAGGCGTTAAAAATCTTACCCGGAATGCATGGTTTTTTAATCTATGATGGAGACAGTCCCGTTGGCTTTTCGGTCATATTGGACAAAACATTCCCCCATTATCCAGCACACACGAATTTTCATCAGAGTGAGTTTTATGTGGATCCACACTGCCGCCAAAAAGGCATCGGACGAGCAGCGTTTCTGGCGTCATTGAAATTATTCCCCGACGACTGGTCCATGGAAATTTTACTCGGTAACCAAGTGGCCAAAACATTCTGGCCACAGGTTTTAACGACCGAAGAAGGCAAAGCGCTAATAAATTTACAGCAGCACCAAGATGAACAAGCCATCCATTATCAATTCGATACAATTACGTGAGCGTCCCCCCAATCGTTTTTGTACGGTTTTTACTGTCGCAATGATAGCGGAATTTTTAAAAAGCCTACCTCATTACTTCGAGTGAAAAACCTTAAACCACAGCGTGCAGAGTCAAAAAAAGGGTTAATCGACCAGTTATGCACTGTCCTATAGCACTGTACTCGTTAATGGATTGGGGGGGGTTACCTTGGCGAACTAACCGAAACTGGGAATCACTATTGTCGAGGGAACGGCGTCAAAGGCTACTCCAAGCTAGATACTTGTCCCGCTACCGCTCCCAACTCCTTTGCCATTAACACCATCGCTACCGGTGTTTCCCCCAATTCGAGGCCGCTGAAGTGACTAACATCAAACCAGCCCCTGGCCCGATAAAACGTCCTCGCACGGCTATTTCCAACCAAAACATCTAGCTCAGCGCGGCGGCTAACAGCCGCTATTGTTAGCTCCGCAAATGCCAGTAACCGGGTGCCATAACCACGACCGGCGCTGTCGGGGTGGACATGCAAGGATTCTACACGCTGGCCCTGGGTAAAAAGTAAAGCTACAACCGTATCCGCTGTGGTCAGCACTTCAAAATCAGGCCAACAACGCTCAACAAACTCTTCGGGACCACCACCCTGATGAAAAGCTGCCAATGCCGCAGCCGGCACAATGGCCGCCATCGTAGCTAAGTAGGTAGCGCGAAGAATAACCACCAGCCGATCGCAATCGGACTCTACGGCCCGGCGAATCTCAATTGCTGCGGTAGACACTGCCGATACCTGCTTCACCATCACAGCTGACCTGCCCCGCCGCGTACATATGCTGTAAATGGGCCAATACCGACATCGCCGCCGGCGCGTGCAGACGCGGATCAACGTCTTTATACATCACCTTGACCATGGCGGGAATTTCGCACACCCCCCGCTCAATGCACTGGCTGATTTGTCGCTCGCGTTCATAGCGATGGGCGATAAAAGCCTGTAAAAATACAACTGGCTCGCGAATAGCATCACCGTGGGCGGGCCACAATACCTTATCAGCCCGGCTAACCAGTAGTTCGAGACTATCTAAATAGTCCTGCATATCGCCATCCGGGGGCGCTATTACACTGGTGGACCAGCCCATCACATGATCACCGGTAATCAGTCCCGCCTTGTCTGGTAGAGCAAAACACATATGATTAGAGGTATGCCCGGGAGTGTAAACGCACTCCAACTGCCAGTCGCTGCCACTTATACTGTCCCCGTGGCGCAGCAACACATCGGGTACAAAATCCATGTCGCCGCCCTCTTCGATTTCTATGCCGTCTTCGATCTTACCAGAGCCGTGGGGGCCGTGAGCATAAGTCTTAGCCCCGCTCCATGCTTTCAGTGCCGCCGCCCCCGGCGAGTGATCCATATGGGTGTGGGTTAACAGAATATGGCTTACCTGCTCGCCAGCTAGGGCGCTGGCCAGGGCCTCAAAATGCTCGGGGTTGCGGGGCCCGGGATCAATAACCGCCACCGCGCCACTGCCCACCACATAAGTATTAGTGCCGTAGTAGGTGAAACCACCGGGATTATTGACCACCATGCGCCGCAACCCCGGTGCAATCTGTTGTAATTGGCCGTATTCAAAGTCCATCTCACGTACAAAGGGAATTGACATTTCGCCTCCAGGGCCATTAATAAGTAAGGGGAGTATTACAGCGGCCGCTCACGGGCAACCAGAAAATCGACAATGGCCATCAGCTGCTCGGCGGAATTAGCACTACGGCTAATCACCACATAACGACCGTTCACCATCAGTGTCGGAGTACTGTTAATTTGTGCATCCTCCATCGCCGCCATCGCTCGTTGCAGCTGCTGTTGGGTTTCCGGGGCGTCGAGCTCGGCGTTAAAACGCTTGGCATCAATCCCATGATCGGCAAATATCTCGGCCAGCTGTTGGCGGTGCTTATCGATACTACTCTCGACACGCAAAGCCATGATGTGCTCGAACAACTGCGGGTGTAACCGTTCTAATACATTCAGCCTGTTGGCGACAAAATAGATTTTGGCATGCAGTTGCATTGCCTTATTCCACACCGCCGGAATACGCTCGACAACGACGTCACTGGCCTGCTGACTACGCCAGCGCTCGAGTATTGGCTCGAAATTTTCACAGTGGGAACAGCCATACCAAAAAAACTCGCTGACCGTAATAGCCGCACTGGCCTGGTCAATGGGCCGCTCCAGGGTGCGATAGTGTATTCCGTCAACAAATACGCCCGCCGGGTCTAGCGCCGACTCACGCTCACACCCCAACATAGAGCACATTAGTAAACTCAGGGTAAGTATTCTCAGTGCGCTCATAGCCTTATTCCAACGTTCAATGTCCAATCCCGGTATGCCTGCCAGTAGTATCACCGCGCCGACAGTTACCCCTCAACCCCTGGCCTCCCAAGCGATTACTAATAGGTGTTTATACGTTGAAGTCGCAGCGATAACAAGCCCAGCGCAAACATAATGGGGGCTTTAATTCGCTGCATTTCGGAGCTGAAACTATCAACTCAGAGACAACACCCGGTGATGCTGAGCTGTTAATCGCGCGTGGCTCTGATGCCCGTGACTAAGTAATACTACATCGACCCCCAGTGCCTGCGCGACCTCCAAATCGTGAAGGGTATCGCCAATCATTAGGGTATTGTCGCGACTGATATCGGCCCGCGCAATTAGCTCCTGGCCCCGGGACAATTTCGATGCTGCCAGTTTGTTATCTAAGCCATAAACAAAGTCAAAATACTCGGCGTACTGAAAGCGTTGAACCATCATTTCGAGATTGCACTGGTCGGTGAGGGACAACAGCGACTGGGTTTTACCCTTGCTTTTTACTGCGGCCAACAGGCCTTCGATAGCCTCGTAGGGCTCACAGCAATGCACACCGGCCATATAGCGGTCGACAAAGTCGTGACACAAATCCTCAAAACTTTGCTTTGCATAGTCAAAACCCAGCCTGTCGTAATAATTGCGTATAGGAAATTCGAACAGTTGCTTGTAGCGATCCACAGAGATCGGATTCAGTTGATGTTGTTGCAGCAATGGGTTGATCGTGTCAACGCAGTACTGTACGTCGTCGAGTATGGTGCCGTTCCAATCCCAAATAATATGTTCTTTGGTGGCAATGGCCCCTGTTAGCGGCATGGTTCCCTCTTGTCTGGCAACTAATTTTGTTATTGTCTTTTAATAGTGCGGTTTTCACCACGGTTCCTGTTGCAGCAAAGATCTAGGCAAGTACCGCTGTTCCAGAGGAGCGTTTGCCCCGCGGAACAAAGCTCTGCCGCGGTTCGCTATCTTCCAGCGACCGTACTGGCGGCGGACCACCGCTGTCACTAATACGGGTAATTGACAATACAATAATCGCCCTGGCGCCCTCTAGGCAGGAAAAGTTTGATGCTAAATGAGACCACTGGGCGTGGTAGCGCTCGATCGCCTGCGCGTGGCCGTGCAAGCGCAGAACATTGCCCTGAGCGCCACAGAACATCATCGCAAGGCGGCCATTTTCCTTAATATGCCCAATAGATTCTATACCGCCACCACTCAGATCCAAATAGGCAACGGTATTGGCATCGAGTACTTTTAACGTCGCAGTACCTCTAGGCGAAATATTGATCAAACCGTCGCAGTTGATTGGTGCCGAGGCGACAAAAAACGACGGCTGCGCCTTAATATACGCCTCTAGTCTAGAGTCTAGCTCCCGGTATAGTTTAGCCATAGGTCTCGCTCCCAATGTTCTTGTGCCGGTTCTCCGGCTCGATCAGTCACGATACGCTCAATTCAAACACTGGTCAAGCATACAGTAGTTCGCCAGGGCATTGGCCATGGCCTTGCGAGCACTGAGAATGCGATCGTATCTGGGAAAGGAACGTCAAGGCATTGACTACGGTATTTAGCAGCGCTCTAACTTTCGCTGCTCGAGTATTGACTAACAAACGCAACAAAATCTTCGGCTGGCATCGGCTTGGCCCAGTAGTAACCCTGCCCAAAATCGCAGCTCTCACCTTGCAGCCATTCCAGCGCAGCAAGGTCTTCCACCCCCTCGGCCACCACTTTTATCCCCAGCCCTTTGGCTAGTTGAATCACCACCCGAACAATGATCTCGTCTTCCTTGGAATTAAACAAACTGCGGATAAATGACTGGTCAATTTTAAGCACATCAACATTAAATTTACTCAGATAGGACAAACTGGAGTAGCCTGTGCCAAAGTCATCGATGGCCAATAATGCCCCAGCCCGATGAATGTTCTTCAGTTGCTGTTGGGTATCGCTGGCATCGTCAACTAACAGTGACTCGGTGATTTCCAGCTCAACAAAAGCCAAATCCAAACCGATGTCCTCTTGTACAAATTGCAACATTTCCTCAATACCGGGTCGGGCAAATTGTACCGGCGACAAATTGACCGCGACCTTTAGCTCTGTATAACCCAAATCGTGCCAGCGTTTGCACTCGCGGCAGGCCTCAATCAACACCCAGCGGCCGATATCTACAATGAGCCCAGTGTCTTCTGCGACGGGAATAAACTTAACCGGCGGTATAAAACCAACGCCGACCCGGTTCCAGCGCAGCAACGCCTCGGCGCCAACGATTCGGTCACCCGCCAGGTCAAACTGCGGCTGGAAATAAACTTCAAACTCCTGCGCGGCTATTGCCCCACGTAAACCTTTGGCCAAGTCAAAGCGCATATTGGCCTGACTGCCCAACTCTTCACTGAAAAAACGGAAGGTATTCCGCCCGGCTTCCTTGGCTTTGTACATCGCCATATCGGCATGATCACACAACGCATCAAACTGCGCGTCCTCGGCAGGCGCTATCGCAATACCAATAGATATCGACAGAATAAACTCCTGATCCTGTATAAGAAAAGGAGTGGCCGCGACCGACAGTAAATCATTGGCGACCACAGTGATATCTTGATTATCACCGCAAGACTCTATAATAATTACAAATTCATCGCCGCCAAATCGACAAACACTGTCGACCTTTCTAACTCGGTTTTGAAATCGCCTAGACATTTCTACCAACAGCTCGTCACCGGCGCTGTGACCGAGAGAATCATTGACCGCCTTAAAATTATCTAAATCAACAAATAATAAGGCGACAGGGTTTTTACTGCGCTGACTATGCGCCATCGATTGCGTAAATCGGTCTCGACACAGAACCCTGTTAGGTAGACCGGTCAAGGCGTCGTGTTGTGCCAAATGTTCTATTGTTTTTTGCGACTCCAATACGCGGGTGTTTTCTCTGCCTAGCTGGCCAACTAGGCTGCGCATATCCAGTGCCATCAGCCGGACGCTATAGCCGACTATCACCATGGTAACAACAATATCGAACATCGTGCCGATGTCAGTGGCCACCGTTCTGTGCGGCCGCCAGCCCATGATATCGGCCATACCTAATAAGAAAACATACAAAATCATGACGGTGAACAGTGCAATGAAAAGCCGGTGTCCGCCCAGCATAGCGGCGAAAATCAGCACACCGGGCAGTGCCACTATCGACGTGTCGCGCAGACCACTGTTTATCCACATCAAGGAAAAAATCAGCGCGCTGATCGTCCACAGTAAAATGGCCACCGAGCTATCGATATTACCCCGACGCATCTCCCTGATGGCCACAGCGATAATAAGACTCGCTACCAGTAGTAAGGGGACTGTCAGCGAGGCGGCTTCGAAAATCACATTGGTTATTACTGCGGCAAGAATACCGGCCTCGACCACCCATAACATCAATATCAAGCGACGTTTACGGTAGACGTCTAAAACGCCAACTTTCGAATCGTCCTTGTTTACAGCAGACGCCATAATTATCCCTGAGCAACACTATTCGAAATATTTTAGCAAAATCAACAATATGCGTTTAGTGAATACTCCCAATATTGTGACATACAAGCAATACAAAAATGGGGGCGGGAACAACCACTAAAAACACTTGCAACACACAAAAGCCCGGCACACCAACAATAAATGCTTACAGCATTAAAATATGCGGCATATCATCGCGGCCAAGCCCAAGCATTAACATACCGTAACGTGGCTCTTCTTTGGCCCAAGTGTTGGCAGCGAACTGCTATAAAGACATAACAAGTGCGGCAGACCTGCTGCGACCCATGCCGCCAGCCCAGCGCATGAAAAAAATCCAGAGAAAATCAATTTGAGGCCACAACGCCAACTAGCGGTCTATTTACTCGCGACTTTCAAACTTCATCGAAATGGAATTCACACAGTGGCGGGTATTTTTTTCTGTTAAACGCTCACCCTCAAACACGTGCCCCAGATGCCCATCACAGCGACTGCATAATATTTCCACACGTTGTCCATCGGCATCAACGTCCCTGCGTATCGCGCCCTCGATCTCATCATCAAAGCTAGGCCAGCCACAGTGGGATTGAAATTTGTGCTCAGAGCGGTACAGCTCAGCCTCACACTGCTTGCAAATATAGACCCCACCCTCAAAGAAATCATCGTATTCACCACTGAACGGCCGCTCGGTACCTTTGTTGACAATCACCATTCGCTCTTGCTCGGTTAATTTGTTAAGTTCTGTGGTCACGTAAAAGTACCTCGCTTAGCTTGCAACATAGTAAAACTGCTAGAGGGCACAATAATGTCACCGAGTAGCAGTTTGTTCAATAGGCAGCCCGACGCCCGATGCAACGGTTTTTATCGATAACTAAACGGCGCTGTTTCAAGATCAATAGCAGGCAGTTCATCTTTTTCTCTCCAATAATCCTGGCTATGACGCCATTCGTTGCTATTGCCGCTTTTGGGCATTAAATGCATGGAGCGCATGAGATAACCCGGGTTAAAATTTTCGGGATCAATCCAAGGCCCCAGCTCCATCGCCCGCTCTTCGTCTCGAAGTTGTGGTGTCACCGAACTCACGCCCTTGTCGTCCATAGTCTTCAGCAACCTACAGATAAAGTCGGCGACAATATCCACTCGCAGGGTCCAACTGGCGCGAAAATAACCAAACACCCAGGCCATATTTGGCACACCGGTAAACATCATCCCCCGATAGGTCACGGTGTCGGCAAAATCGATCGCTTTGTCGTCAATCGAAAAGTTGATGCCGCCCAATACACTGAGCTCAAAACCGGTTGCGGTAACCACGATATCGGCCGGCAACTGTTTACCCGATTTCAAGGCAATACCGTGTTCGGTAAATCGGTCAATTTCGTCAGTGACCATTTCCGCCTTGCCAGCTTTGATACCCTGGAATATATCGCCGTCAGGTACAAAGGCAACCCGCTGACGCCAAGGCCGATAGTTTGGGGTGAAATGACTCATATCATAGTCGTCATCCAAACAAGCCTTAACCCCCTCTAACAGTTCCTGCGTTACTAGGTCGGGCTCTTCAATCGCGCGGCGGGTAAATTCATCCTGGTCGCTGAGAATTTGGCGGCGGGCAATTTCGTGAATCCAATGCTCGTCTATATTGAGATTTCGCAGTTGATTAACCAGTAAATTCTCATTCGGTGCAGGTATAAAATAGGTGGGCGAACGCTGCAGAACTGTAACATGCTTACATTCGTCGGCGATTGCCGGTACCACCGTGGCAGCGGTTGCGCCCGAGCCTATAACCACAACATTTTTGTTTTTATAGTCGAGATCATCGGGCCAGGTTTGCGGGTGCACCATCTCGCCCTTAAAGTTTTGTGTGCCATCCCACTCGGGGGTATAACCCTTGGCATGTTCATAATAACCCTGGCACATCCAGAGAAAATTGGTAGTAAAATGCACCTTCTCACCGGTGTCCTTGCGCACGCCTTTTACCGTCCACAGTTTATTTTCGTTAGACCAGTTGGCGGTAGTCATCTGGTGCTGATAACGAATATTTTCATCAAGGTTATTTTCCTCGATAACTTCGCCCATATAACTGAGAATTTCAGCAGCAGTGGCAATAGGGTCACCAATCCAGGGTTTAAATCGGTAGCCAAATGTGTATAAATCGCTGTCGGAACGAATACCAGGGTAGGTATGGGTATACCAAGTGCCGCCAAAACTAGCCAAGTTGTCCAATACCACAAAACTCCTATCGGGCGTTTGATCTTTTAAATGGTAAGCGGCGCCGATGCCGGAAATACCGGCGCCAACAATAACGACGTCAAAGTGTTCCGCGAACTGCTGCGAATCTTGCTGCACTGAATTTTTCTGCGACATAAATGTTTCCTACCTTGGCAATTATTATCATTCTTGAACTGTTAGAATATTGTCATTTTTTAACTATAAAAAACTGTCATTCTTAGACTACTAAATTATTACCGTATTTAATCGGATAATAGAACAGAGAAAGCGCTAAGCCAGGAGCAAAATTAGTCCTGCCAATACACAAAATCCCATCATGCACCAAACCTATTTTAAGCCAACCCCAACTAAGGCATTAATGCCCAGCAAGATTTTTCCACAGGACTGTAACATTGATTTACATCAAAACCCAAATACCTTAATCGACAATACAAGGAGTTGACTACCCTATAAGTTACCGATCCGCAGGGAATGAATTAAATCGAATAGGGCTTAAAAACGCCGATAAAGCCTTCTAATTAAATATATAGATGTCAGTTGCTCAATCTGGGAAACAGTGTAATCAGCAGCGCTACTGGTCAACTCGCAGTGGTGATACTATCCACAATCTACCTGTTGATCCATTATCTTCCTGCGCTAACTACTGAAGTTAGTCGGATTGCCAGTAGCGCTGCATTTCCAGGTAGAGGAATGATGCGGTCCAGGTAATAAGCACCAGACCGGTGAGTGATTCTATACCGGTGAGATAGCGAATATCACCAACCGGAGTTATGTCACCGAAACCGAGAGTGGTAAAGGTAGTAAACGAATAGTAAACGCAGTCCATTAGACTGCCATCGGTATTGCCCTCAAGATGACCCCAGCGGCCATATTGACTTAATCCGTAGTAGGCCAGCGCAAATACCCAGACTTCAATGCTGTGGGCCAACAACGCACCGAGTACACCGAGCACAATTCGCATGCGATAACGTATATTCACTCGCCGCAATAAATGAGTCATACGAAACAAAAACTCGTAGTGGATGACAACTACAACCACCACTACGAGACAGTTAATGATTAATACTGGCACCAATTCAAATTCCCGTTTTCGTTAGGCGTTGACCTCGCCGTAAGCTCGCATTTGTAAGCCCTGTAGCAGTTTCTTCAACGCACTGAATGTGCGTCGTTGCGGCATCGAGGGCACTACCCAATGGATATAACGCTTGCCCAGAGCCACTACCAGGTGGCCTTCATTGCGATCCTGCCATCACAGCGCGCACTATCAAATTAATAGTCATTGGCTGGCTACACTCACCAGCTCAGTTAATCTGAACCACCTGGGGTTGACCCGATAGTGCCTGAGTATACGTGCTCATTACGCAGCACCATCGCGCTATGTTTAACCGCCAATGGGCCGGGTAGTGTTGGTGCTCTGTCTTATTTTTGCAGCAGACTGATATCCACCTGTTTGTCGGCGTGGTAGGAGGAGCGCACAAGTGGACCGCTGGCCACCGCCTTAAAACCTAGTTCCCGGGCGTAGGCACCGTACTCGTCGAACTCCTCCGGAGGCACAAAACGCGCCACCGCCAAATGATCGCGACTGGGCTGCAAATACTGCCCCATAGTAATCATATCGATGTCGTGGGCGCGCATATCTCGCAACACCTGTAGTAACTCTTCCCGTGTCTCACCCAAGCCCAACATCAAGCCCGACTTCGTCAATACATCGGGGCGGCGTTGCTTGAACTTTTTCAGTAAATCTAGGGACCATTGGTAGTCCGAGCCCGGACGGATTTTTTTATACAAACTGGGCACCGACTCCAGATTGTGGTTAAACACATCCGGTGCCTGGGCAGCCAGAATATCCAGCGCCACCTCCATGCGGCCGCGAAAATCTGGCACCAAAATCTCGATTTTTATTGCCGGTAGCAGCGCCCGGGTTTCTTCAATACAGCGGGCAAAGTGGGTGGCGCCGCCGTCGCGTAAATCGTCTCGGTCGACCGAGGTCACCACTACATACTTTAGCTGCATTTCTGCAATGGCCTGGGCCAACTCCAGCGGCTCATCTTCGTTGAGGGCATTGGGACGACCGTGGGCGACGTCGCAGAAGGGACAACGACGGGTACAGATCTCGCCCATAATCATAAAGGTGGCGGTACCGCCGCTGAAACATTCACCCAGATTCGGGCACTGAGCCTCCTCACAGACCGAGGCCAGCTTGTGTTTACGCAGGATGCTTTTTATTCGAGTGATTTCTGGACTTATCGGCATTTTAACCCGAATCCAATCCGGTTTTTTGGGCAAGGTAGTCGTCGGAATCACCTTCACCGGAATACGGGCGACCTTCTGTGCACCACGTAGTTTTTCCCCCTGCACCACCGGTTTCGGCCGGGCTCTGGCCGCAGTAACACGGTCTTTGGCGGGAATATTATCAACCGGGGTATCACTCATAGATTATGCTCTGAATTGCTTTTTAAGCGGATTAGCGATGGGTTTTTCCAATCTATTAGGCTGTCGCAGAGCCCTGCACTGGCGGCCACTGCAGGGCAGTATAACCGAGAACACTCGCTAATTCCCGGCACAAATGGGAGCCGACATTAGCTATCTCCGAGTCGCTACCAGGGCGTTGCAGCGCCATGCTAGTTACCGCAAGCCCCTGAAAACCACAGGGATTAATACGCTCGAAGGGCTCCATGTTCATATCGACATTGAGGCTGAGACCGTGAAAACTGCAGCCCCGGCGAACGCGCAAACCCAGCTGAGCAATTTTTGCCCCCGTTGCGACGGGCTCGATATACACTCCGGGGGCGTCGGCCCGGGGGCCGGCATCAATTCCGTAGAGAGTTAACAAATTGACAATGGCCTGTTCGATCGCCGTCACCAGTGCCCTCACCCCCAGGCCTCTGCGTTTTAGGTCGATCATCACATACACTACCAGCTGCCCGGGGCCGTGATAGGTTACCTGACCACCGCGGTCGGCCTGAACAACCGGTATATCGCCAGCGGCCAGAATATGTTCGGCCTTACCCGCCTGCCCCTGGGTAAATACCGGCTGGTGCTGCAAAACCCAAAATTCGTCGACGGTAGCGGCGTCTCGGCCGTCGGTGAAGGCCTGCATAGCCCGCCACACCGGCTGGTAATCATCAACCGGCAACTGGCGAATAACAAGTTGGTTGATCGCACTGGGGCCGACCGAAAGCTGCTGCGACACATTACACCTCGTAGGGGGACTAAATGACCATCTTTACCCGGCCGGTAGCCTTTAATCCATCGAATATGGCCTGCAGCTGGGCCTCGCCGGTAGCGGTAATAACCACCGTTACTGCGATAAACGTGCCCTTACCACTGGGGCGTGTAGTCACGTCCTCAGCGGCAATAGTCGCTGTATGAGGGCTCATCGTAGCGACCACAAGGCTCTCGAAATCCTCGTCGTTGCGCCCCATCACTTTGATGGGGTAGCGGCAAGGAAATTCAATCTTCGGGTCATTGTTGCCACTCAATGAGCCCTTTGAACCGACTAAGTCAGACATAAATCCATCCCACTGCGCGCTAGAACAACTGGCTAAAAAACAAAACAATACTATGCCACAGACGCTTAAACAGACCGCCCTCGGCGACATCATTGCTGGCGACCAATGGGTGACGCAACAGTTCTTCTCCGTCTAGGCTGACAATGATCTCACCGTACTCTCCACCCTTTACCACCGGCGCAGAGATCACCTCGTCGATATTCATCACCGCTTTCAGTGATTTCAGCTTGCCCCGAGGTAGGGTCAATACCACGTCTTCGGCCACTCCTAACTTAAAACTGTCGCTGGCACCGGACCACAGCGCACTCTCGGCCAGCTCGTCGCCTGCGTTATAGAGTTGGTGGGTTTCATAATAACGAAAGCCATACGCCAGCAGCTTTTGCGTTTCGCGCTCGCGGGCAGACTGGCTACTGGCGCCCATGACCACCGAAATCAGCCGCATCTCGCCTTTTTTAGCCGAGGCCACTAAGCAGTATCCCGCCGCCTCAGTGTGGCCGGTCTTGAGGCCATCAACAGAGTCATCTTTCCACAACAGTCGGTTGCGGTTGCTTTGGCGAATACTGTTATAGGTAAAATCGGGCTCGCTGTAGAGGGCGTATTCGTCGGGGAATTGGATAATGGCGCCGGACAATGTCGCAAGGTCTCTAGCGGTCATATAATGTTCGGGGTCCGGCAAACCGTGGGAGTTCACAAAGTGGGAGTTTTCCATGCCCAGCAGCAGCGCATGTTGATTCATCACCTCGGCAAAAGCGCTCTCACTGCCCGCTAGGTGCTCCGCCACCGCCACGCTGGCATCATTGCCGGAGGAAATCACCACCCCCTTATGCAAGTCCTCCAGCAATACTTTTTTACCCACCTCGATCCACATCAGCGAGGAACCGGCAAATACCGGGTTCTGGGCCCACGCATTTTCACTTATATTGACTAAGTCGCTATTGCTGACATTGCCTTTTTCCAGCTCGTAGGACAATACATAGCTGGTCATTAACTTGGTCAAGCTGGCCGGGGGTAACTGTTCATCGGCGTTGTGCTCAACAAGCACACGGCCACTGGCAGCGTCGATCAAAATATAACCGCTGGCGGCAATCGCCGGCGGCGAGGGAATAATCGCCGGCGCCCCGTTGACCGATAGGGGCACAAAGACCAACAAAACACAGATAAAGGTATAGAATTTTCGCATATCAGTTTCACATAACGGTGGCACCGACAGTGCCAGATGGGTAGTGGCTCGGCATTCGCCGAGTAAACAAGCTGAATGGTACCGGATGTACCTCACAAAACAAACTGAGATTTGGCATATAGGCTCACAGTGACAAAAAAACGGCCCAATCGCTGCCGATGGCCCGAAATTGCGGCCCGCTATTTCGAAATAAGCCGCGGCCGTCCCTTGCCCATGGTCACCAGTTGCTCACTAATGGCTTCGACATCACCCAGGGTCGACAAAGGACCTATCTGAACCCGATAAAAACCCGCCGGCTCACTAGCTTCAATGGCTATGTCCCGTGGGGTAGACAGCAGTAACTCAGCGCGCAGGCCGTTGGCCGAAGCCAGACTCTTAAAAGCCCCCACTTGCAGAAAATAGCGGCCGGTCGGCGTCTGCTGCCGAGTGGGTGTGCTGGTATCGATAGCCTCCACCCGGACCCTGGCGGTACCCTTATCGGCATAACCTAATTTTACTGCCGCGGCGTAGGACAAATCGATAATGCGCCCACCGTGGAAAGGGCCGCGGTCGTTGACCCTCACCACGGTACTGCGACCATTGTCGAGATTGCTAACCCGCACATAAGCAGGAATCGGCAGCGTTTTATGGGCAGCGGTCATCGCGTAAAGATTGTAGCGCTCGCCGTTGGCAGTGGGGCGACCCTGAAATTTTTTGCCGTACCAAGAAGCAATGCCCTCTTCACTATATCCCTTACCGGTAGGCAGCAAGTGATAGGTCTTGCCCAATACCGTATAGGGATTCTTATTACCCGCCCGGGTAATGGGATCGTGTTTGGGCGTGGCATCGCGCAGACTATCGGCATCGACTGTCACCGTCGGCGCCCGATCGCCACGGATAACTTGTCCGCCGCCAAAAAAAGGGGCGCAGCCCGCTAGCCCCAGCAACACGGCTACCAAAACGATCCTGCCATAGTAGCGCGAAGACATTTAGCGCAGCGCCTCGCTCAGTTGATAGACAGCCATGGCGTACAGCCGACTGTGGTTATAGCGGGTGATGACATAAAAATTCTGCAAACCCAGCCAGTGCTCAGTACCGCTGGTCCCCTCCAAACGAAACAGCGCTGCCAGCGCATCTTTGGCCAGGGGCTCACTGGGCCGGTAACCCAAATCCCGCAGTTGGCTAGGGCTAAATGCCGGCTTCAGTGTCTTGTTGGCTAGGGCACTGTTGTAGTCGGTGCTCACCGTGGCCGCACTGACCACTGCCTCGCCGCTTCGCCAGCCGTGAGATTTGAAATAATTGGCGACGCTGCCAATAGCATCGGTAACGTTGTCGACAATATCGGCGATACCGTCGCCGTCAAAGTCTATAGCGAAATCCCGGTAACTACTGGGGATAAACTGCCCATAACCCATAGCGCCCGCATAGGAGCCCTTGACTGCCCTGGCATCAAAGCGCTGCTCTTGTACCAGCAACAGGTAGTGCTCCAGCTGCTTACTAAAAAATGCCGCCCGGGGCGGATAGTCAAAACCCAGGGTAGTTAGCGCGTCCAATACCCGGTAGCGGCCCTTAAAATATCCGTAGCGTGTTTCAACACCGATGATAGCGGCGATAATCTCTTTTGGCACACCGAAGTCGCGTTCGGCCCGGGCCAGCGCCGCTGCATGTTCAGCCATAAACACCCGACCCTGGACCGCTCGGGTCTCGGTGACAAAAATTCGGCGGTACTTTTTCCACTGCATCGTTTTTTCAGCCGGCCGCGCTATCGCATCGAGTATGCTCTGTTTGCGCCGGGCACTGTTCATAAGCCCCTGCACATAGTCCCGCTCTAGGCCATGACTAGCGACCATTTTGTCAACAAACTGCAGCGCCTTGGGATGAGTGCCGTAGCTAACGTCCTCCTCCGCCACAGACATTACCGGTGCGGCGAGCAAGGCCGATAACACCACCGCAATCAACGCTATACTGCGCCGTGAGTTAAACATCTTTGACCAACTGTTATTCATTATCACGCCCATTTTATTGACAATAATTACACCGCAACAAGCCCCAGTGCTATTGCATAATGACTCTTTTCTCAGTACTAATAGCCATTAACAGACCAAAGCCTGCCAACAGTGTGACGACTGAAGTACCGCCCTGGCTAACCAGCGGTAGTGGCACACCTACTATCGGCAGTAGTCCCGACACCATACCCATATTAACAAAAACATAAACAAAAAATGTCAGGGTAATACTACCCGCCAGCAGTCGACCAAAACAGTGCTGAGCGTGTAAGCCAATCCACAGCCCGCGAAATATAATAGCGATGTAAATAGCTAGCAGGACTAAAATACCCTGCATGCCCCACTCCTCCGCCAATACCGCGATAATAAAATCAGTGTGGCTCTCGGGTAAAAAGTCCAGCTGCGATTGGGTACCATTCAGCCAGCCCTTACCGTCCCAGCCACCACTGCCTATTGCCGTTTTCGACTGGATGATATTCCAGCCAGCACCGAGTTTGTCGCTCTCAGGATTTAACAGGGTAACAATACGCTGGCGCTGATAATCCCGCAGGGCAAAGCTCCATATTGGATAGGCCGAGGCCAGTGCCAACCCCAGCACGGTAAAAATATATTTCCAGCCCATGCCGGCGAGAAACAGTACAAACACGCCGGAGGCGGCGATCAGGATCGAGGTACCTAAATCCGGTTGCCGGGCAATCAGTAAAAAGGGAATAGCGATTATGGTGACACTGATCAACAGGTGATAAAACTTGGGCGGCAACGCCCGACTAGAAAGATACCAAGCCACCGCCATGGGCACAAATAACTTCAACACCTCTGAGGGCTGAAAGCGAAAGCCTGCTATCTCCAGCCAGCGCTGGGCACCCTTGGCACCGACTCCAAAAAAGGGCACCGCCACCAGCAGGCCAATACCGCACAGATAGGCCAGTGGCGCCAACCGTTTAATGCGCTCGACGTCGAACTGCGCGATGGTGAGCATGGTCACGTAGGCAATAACATAGAAGCGGCTTTGCCGCACCACAGCATCTATGGACTGACCGGCGGCACTGTATAGCACTACCAGCCCGAAGCCGGTCAGAGTCAACAGCAACAGCATTAAAATAGGGTCTATATGAATGCGCTGCCAAAAGCCCAAGGGCTGGGCCCGATCGGCAACGTGATCAGGCATTTGCCGTAGAAAATCAGTTTGACTCACGCTATACAGTCCTCTGCGTAGCAAGACATAGAAAGAACACAGCTAGTGATAGTGGGCCACCTGCTCTGTTTGCGCCGGGGACTGATCTACAACCAAAAGCGACTGCGCGGTCTCTTGCTCTTCACCTGGCAGCGCAGCAAACGCCGCTGCCTGCTCAGCCGCCGACGTACTCACACCGGGGTCCGGTTTGAAATTACCATCCTCATCGAGTAAATAGGCATCGAACACTTCCCGGGCAACAGTCGAAACCCAGGATCCGTGCTCGCCGTTTTCCAGAATCACCGCCACCGCAATACGCGGATTCTCCACCGGTGCAAAACCAACAAATAACGCGTGGTCGCGACTGCGAATAGCGACATCATCGACATTGTATTTTTCATCCTGACCAATGCCCACCACCTGGGCGGAGCCGGTCTTGCCGGCCATCTTGTACTTGGCCTTGCGATTCATGCGGTTGGCGGTACCGCGATAGCCGTGTACCACTTTTTCCATGGCATTGATCACTGTATCCCAATGGGCTTGATCGAGCTCAATCGACGGCAGCGGCGGTGGCACAATAACCTCATCACCGAGCTGCTGTACCAGTCTCGGGGTAAAATGCACACCGCGATTAGCTATTGTCGCCGTCGCCGTCGCCAGTTGCAGCGGTGTCGCTAACATATAGCCTTGGCCAATGCCGACACTGAGCGTCTCTCCCGGAAACCAGGGCAGTCGTTTGTAGCGTTGCTTCCACTCACGGGAAGGCAGCAAACCGCTGCGCTCATGGGTATTGTCGATACCGGTTTTACGACCATAGCCAAAGGGGGCTAGAAATTCATGAATTTGATCAATACCCATCTTATAGGCCAGGTCGTAATAATAGACATCGCAGGATTCCACAATCGCCTGCTCCAGCGCCACCCGTTTGCCGTGTCCACTGCGCTTGGTTTGCCAGGTCCAATCCCGGTATTTGCGATCATCGTTGGGTAGCTGATACCAGCCGGGGTCTCTCACCGTGGTCTGTTCTGTCACTACCCCATAGTGCAAACCGGCTAGGCCATACACAGGCTTAACTGTCGAGGCGGGGGGATATTGTCCTTGCAGGGCGCGATTGAACAGCGGCAGGTCGATCGAGTTTCGCAGCGCATTGTAATCGCGACTACTGATACCTCCGACAAATAGGTTGGCATCGAAGCTGGGGGTACTGACCATTGCAATCACCCCCCCGGTGCGCGGGTCGATGGCCACTACCGCACCACGGCTGCTACTGTTGGGGATACCGGTGGGGTTTTTCACCGCGATGCCCGCCTTACGTTCACGCAGTAGCGCCTGATGGGCGATGCGCTGGGTACGAGCGTCAAGATGTAAACGCAGATCGGCGCCGGGCTCAGGATCAACCCGTTCCAATACCCGCAGCACCCGCCCCCGGGCGTTGGTCTCGACATTTTGATAGCCAACCTTGCCATGCAATTGTGTTTCGTAAAATTTTTCCAGACCTATTTTGCCAATTTGCAGGGTGCCACTGTAATTAACTTCATCTAGATCCCACTGTTCTTCTTCGCTAATACGGCCGACATAACCCAATGCGTGGGCAAACATCTTACCGTGGGGATAATAACGGTCCAACTGCGCCTCTACATCGACCCCCGGCAGGCGGTAGCGATTGACCGAAACGATGGCAATTTCCTGCTCAGACAGATTTAGCTTGAGCGGCACCGAGGCGTGGGGGCGACGACGCTTTAACAATTTTTGGAACTTGGCCACATGCTCCTGATCGATCTCGATCAACCCCTGTAATAACTGCAGGGTTTCATCTAAATCATCGACTTGCTCTTTAACCAGGGTCAGGCTGTAGCTGGGGCGGTTGTCCGCCAACAATTCGCCGTGGCGGTCATACACCAGGCCCCGTTTGGGCGGGATGGGCTGCAACTGCACCCGGTTTCGATCGGATTGAGTCTGATAAATACTGTGTTCAGTAATTTGCAGAGTAAAAAAGCGCACCGCTAAAACCACCAGCAACGAGAGTACAAACAGGCCCGCCAATACAACCCGCAAACCGTACAGGCGCTTCTCGGTATAGGAATCTTTTAGTGCGACGTGCTCAGCCATACTAACTCTACAGGAACTTTGGCCTATCGGTGATAGGGATGATTATTATTGATTGTCCAGGCGCGATAAAGTTGCTCCGCCAACACAATTCTTACCAGCGGGTGCGGCAGCGTCAGTGCCGACAGCGACCAACGCCGGTCGGCCCGGGCCAGGCATTCCGGGGCCAGACCGTCCGGCCCGCCGATTAACAGCGACACATTATTGCCACCGCGCTGCCAATCCTGCAGCTCTTGGGCTAAGGTCGGTGTACTCCAAGGTTTACCAGTAAGGTCCAGTGCCACCACCCAATCGTCACGCCCAATCGCCGCCTTCATCGCCCGGCCTTCATCAGCGATCGCGCGCTGCAGGTCGGCGCCCTTGCCGCGTTTGCCCAGGGGGATTTCTCGCAGCTCCATCTTCATTTCCGGGGGCAGGCGCTTGTGATACTCCTGCACTCCCTGGGCTACCCAAGCCGGCATTTTAGTGCCTACGGCGATTAAACGTATGCGCATTAAATCCCTGCCCCGCTGCTAGCGCGAACCACGCCGCTATCGATGCTACTGATCGCGGTGGGTTGCGGCGACGGACCACAATGCTTCCAGATCGTACAGTTCCCGGGTATCCGGCAACATGACATGTACCAGTACATCGCCAAAATCTGCCAGCGCCCACTCAGTGGTGGCGTGATCGATCCCCTCTACCCCCATTGCTGGCTGCCCGCGCTTTTTCATTTCCTGCGCTACATTGGCTGCCAGCGACTTGACGTGGCGATTAGAGGTACCGGTACAGATAACCATATAGTCGGCGATATCGGTCATCTCCCGCACATCTATGGTGACTATATCTTTGCCCTTGAGATCGTCTAGGGCTTCTTCCACTACACTTTTTATTTCTTCGGCGTTCATAACCTTTATAGCTTTCATCGCGTTGTTGTTACTCCTCAATTTACAAAAAATTTCGCCCGCTTGGGCCACCAGCTATTACTGGCGATAGAGCCCGTGGGCGGCAATATAATCAATCACCGACGCCGGCAACTGCTCAGCCAAAGCCGGTGTTGTCACTAGTGCCGATTCACCCCTAGCACCATAGGCTGCAACCAAGGCTGCACGAATGGCGGTGGCAGAAATGGCATAGGGCGTCAACTGCTCAAACCAAATCGAACCCGCCGCCGACTCGCTCAACTGCTGTCGGTGCTCCGCCGTCGCGCCGGCCATTAACTGCGCCACTGGGCCACTAGCTGGCAACAGGGCATCGGGCCTGGTCATCACCACAATATGAGCATAGCTCAGCAGTTCAGACCAGCGGTGCCAGCTGTCCAAGCCGGCGAATGAATCGGTGCCCATCACCCAGATAATAGCAACCTGAGGGCCCAATTCCTGTCGCAGTTGCTGTAATGTTTCCACGCTGTAGGACAGGCCTTGCCGGCGTATTTCCCGGTCGTCGACCCGCAGTTCCGCGCCCTGTTCACCGCATTGAGCAATCGCCAGCGCTACCATCTCTAGCCGTTGCTGCGCACTAACCTGCAGGCCCGGTTTATGTACCGGCTGATGACAGGGCAAAAAACGCAGCTCGTCCAGCGCAAGGCGCTGGCACAACTCCAGCGCGGAATTAATATGTCCCCGGTGGATGGGGTCGAAGCTGCCACCCAGCACGGCAACCGTTGGCAAAGGATTACTGCTTGGCCGCTCAGTACTCGATAGCGCAGTCATCGGACCCTAGCTTCTAATCTGACCATCCCCTAATACCACATATTTTTTTGAGGTCAGCCCCTCCAATCCCACTGGGCCCCGGGCGTGAATTTTATCGGTGGAAATGCCAATCTCCGCCCCCAGGCCATATTCAAATCCGTCGGCGAAGCGGGTCGAGGCATTAATCATCACCGAGCTGGAATCGACCTCCCGCAGAAAACGACGCCCGTGACTGTAGTTTTCGGTAACGATGCTATCGGTGTGCTGGGAGCTGTAATAATTGATATGCTCGATCGCGCGATCCAAATCCTCAACTATTTTAATGGCTAGAATTGGTGCCAGATACTCGGTCTCCCAATCCTGCTCAGTGGCTACGCTCATCCCTTCAACTAGGGCTCGGGTCTGCTCACAGCCCCGTAGCTCCACTCCGGCATCACTGTAGGCACGAGCCAGCCGCGGCATAATCTGTGGCGCCACCGCTTTGTGCACCAGCAGCGTCTCCATGGTGTTGCAGGTACCGTAGCGCTGAGTTTTGGAGTTAACGGCGACGGCAAAGGCTTTTTCCAAATCAGCTGACTCGTCGATAAACACGTGGCAGATACCATCGAGGTGTTTGATCACGGTCACGGTGGCGTCTTTAGCGATGCGCTCGATCAGCCCTTTACCACCTCTAGGCACCACCACGTCAACAAATTCTGGCATGGTGATCAGGGCGCCCACAGCGGCCCGATCGGTAGTTTCCACCACTTGCACTGCCTCAGCAGGCAACCCGGCGGCGGCCAAGCCGCTACTAAGACAGGCGGCAATCGCCTGGTTGGAGTGGATCGCTTCAGAACCGCCGCGCAAGATCGTAGCATTGCCAGACTTCAGGCACAGACTTGCCGCCTCAACCGTCACATTGGGTCGAGATTCGTAAATAATACCGATAACGCCCAGCGGCACTCGCATAGTTCCCACCTGAATGCCACTGGGCCGGTAGGCCAGGTCGCTTATGGCTCCGGTCGGGTCTCCCAATGCCACTACCTGGTGCAGCCCTTCGATCATGGTATCGATACGCGCCGGGGTCAGTTCCAGCCGATCTAGCAGTGCGGCGTCAAGACCGCTGCTGCGACCGGCGTCCATATCCAGTTTGTTTGCGGCCATCAGTGCAGGCCGTGCCGCCTCAATAGCGGTTGCTGTGGCCAATAAAGCCTGATTTTTCACCCCAGACTCCGCTGCCCCCATAGCCCGGGAGGCGCGCCGAGCTTTTTCCCCGAGCGCAGCCATATACTTTTGTACATCCATTAACTTTCAACCTGAAAATGTTATATTGAACCCGACGGCATTATACCTGATGCGGCGGCAGGTCACTAAGCTCAATTTTAACCCGCTGAAGGATCTGTTTTTGAGTAATCAAAAGGGTGAATGAGCAGCCCGGTCAATCCGACCGATAACAATGCCACCGGATCACAATAGCCAGAGAGTTACGCACTGTCATGCCTACTACATCACTGACTACGGCCGAACAAAGCCGCTGCCCACTGTGCCGGGGCGCTAACGACTGCGCTATTGTAGCCAACCGCGATGCGGTTGGCTGCTGGTGCCAGCTGAGCCCCATCGAACCCAGCGCTATTGCCGCCGTCCGCCAACTGGGGGAAGCCAAGTGCTGCATCTGTCAACGCTGCTCCGAGCAGGCGCGGCAACTGAGTAGGGAACTATAATGAAGGGAAGTCCAGCACGGGGTATTCACTACTTACTACGGGCTTTTAGCCTTATCACCACGCCGGGGCTGCGGTTGTTTGTAGCCATCCCCCTGCTTATTAACACCGTTATCTTTGTCCTGCTAATCAGTCTTAGCCTGAGCCAATTTGGCGCCTGGATCGACCAGCTAATGGGCTGGCTGCCGGACTGGGAATGGCTGGACTTTTTGCGCTGGATACTGTGGCCGCTGGTGGTATCGCTACTACTGGTGGTGGTTATGTACAGCTTTAGTATTGTCGCCAATATTGTCGCCTCGCCTTTTAATGGCCTGCTGGCGGAAAAAGTCGAGGAACTATTACTGGGACGGGAGGTGCTGGCCCGGGAGAGTATTGCTCAAGCATTTAAAGACGCACCCCGCTCCATCGCCAAGGAATTCCAAAAGCTCTACTACTATCTGCCCCGCGCTCTGCTGGTGGCGCTAGTCAGCGTAGTACTGAGCTTTATTTTCCCCCCCGCCGCCTCAGCACTGTGGTTTTTATTCGGGGCCTGGATGATGGCACTGCAGTACTGCGATTACCCCATGGACAACCACAAGCACTCCCTGACCGAGGTAAAACAGCGCATTGGCGAGCACCGCATGACCAGCCTAGGCCTTGGCGCCGGGGTGATGCTAGGCACTATGATTCCGATTGTGAACTTTGTGATTATGCCGGTGGCGGTTTGTGCCGCCACTATTTACTGGGTAGAGGAATTACGGGGCGACGCGAACTAACAAGACTTTCCCGCTGGGCACTACAACTGTAGCCCGGGTTTTATCCCGGCAGATCAATGAACCCCCATAGAAAACTCGTTAGAAAAAGTTAATCCAGCAGTTCTTGTGGCGGCTGCTCGCAGCTCAACTTGCTGCCCAGCAATTTTTCTAATGGGTCCAGCAAAAAGGCGTCGTCTTCACAGGCAAAACTGATCGAGGTGCCGGTAGCGCCGGCGCGACCGGTACGACCGATCCGGTGTACGTAGTCTTCTGGATCCTCTGGCAGGGTGTAGTTAATCACATGGCTAATACCGTCGACGTGAATGCCGCGGCCGGCAACATCAGTGGCAACCAATACCTGGATCTTACCCTCTTTAAAACTCTGCAGTGTGCTGGAACGCTTCTGTTGGGGGATTTCCCCGGATAAAATACCACAGCGAATTCCGTTTTTTTGCAGGCGCTCCTGTAACTTGCGGGTTTGATCCCGGCGATTGGCAAACACGATAGCGCTGGTCACCTCGGGCTGCTTGAGAATATTGCGCAGCAACTTGTATTTTTCCTGGGTTGAAACAATATAGACCTTTTGATCGACAGTATCGGTGGCAACACTCTCTGGCTCTATCTCCAGTTTAAAAGGCTCAAAGGTCCACTGCTCGGTTAGGCTGAGCACCTCCGGGGTAAAGGTCGCACTAAATAGCAGCGTCTGGCGGCTGTCCTTGGAGGGAGTGCTGCGCACAATACGTCGCACTTGGGGTATAAAACCCATGTCCAACATGCGATCGGCCTCGTCGATCACCATGATCTCGACCTGATCAAGAAACAAGTCCCGTCGACTTTGAAAGTCCAGCAGCCGGCCCGGAGAGGCCACCACAATATCGACCAACGAGCCCTTCAACTGATTCAGCTGCTTTTGATAATCCATACCGCCGATGAGGGTGGCGACGTTAAGCCCACAATGCTTAACTAGGGCTCGGGCGTCGTCGCCGATTTGTACGACTAGCTCTCGAGTGGGGGCAATAATAAGCGCCCGGGGCTCACCGGCATAGCGTTGTCCTTCGATAGGATTATTGAGCAGATCGTTGATAATAGTAATTAGAAACGCGGCGGTTTTACCGGTACCGGTCTGTGCCTTGCCAATAGTATCGTGGCCCTGCAGCGTTTGTGGCAGTGTGCCCGCCTGAATCGGCGAGCAGTATTCGAAGCCAACATCGGCAATGGCGTGCATCAGGCGGTCATCCAGCCCCAAATCGTGAAAACGGGTTTTTCCCGCTACCACAGGCACCACAAAATCATCGACAGACCAAGCTTTCTTTTGCTCTTTCACCGGCGCCGGTTTCCGGGCGTGACTGTCGCGATTACGGGGTTTGTCCTGGGCGCTCGCATCCGATGCCTCAGCGACGCTCTTCTTGGTGCCAAACAATTTACCTATCAATGCCATCGTCTCTATTGTTGTTGGGATTATCGATTCAATTTGCGCTGTATTCTAGCACCAATAGCGCAAATAAAATAAAAAAGCCACCACTGAGCGGTATTTATCGCACAATAACAGTGTAATTAAGGCTGTCGTCCCAGCGAATAACTGAACAGACAAAAAAAAGGGCTCTTAGCCGCAGCTAAAAGCCCTCGGTCGCGCGCACTCTATTAAAAAGAGTAGCCACCTCGCAAATACAGGTAGCGACCGTTGAGACCCAGCGGCGAGACAATGTCGTAGGGGAAATTGCCAAAGTAGGCAATGTCGTCGATCGACTCATCTGGGTATTGGTCCAGCAGATTGTTGGCACCGAGCGCCACCGACAAACCACTGTCGAAGCGGTAGCTGATATCCAGGTCGATAGAGAGCTCCTCACCGTATTCCTGAGTAGGCTCATAGCCCCCACCAAAGTCAAACACTCGCGTGGTTTTGCCGTACTGGGTAGCGCGAACCATACTAGACCAGTTATCGCGTTTCCAGTTAGCAGTGGCAATCAACTTGCTTTCTGGCGCCGCCGTTTCCAGCGAGTTAATCTCCTCGATATTACTAACGCCATTATTGCTAATGTCGGTTTCGTTGTAGTTATACGCTAACCCGAAGACAAATTCGTTCCAGTCATACTGCAATACAATGTCTAGGCCTTCGGTTTGTGTATCCACCGCGTTGGTAAAATACTGCGCGCCCTGTACACCCGGATGAGCCGCCGCCTCTGGCAGATCATTGATTGGGGTACCATCAAGAGCGGCACTCACACCCTCTGACAAGGTGATACGATCGTCAATATCGACCCTATATAAATCCACGGTAACACTAAAACCGTTATCCCAACGTCCGGACAGACCGAGACTAAAGTTCACCGACTCCTCCGCGTCCAGCTCCTGTGCTCCTAGAGCCTGCGCCAGCGGTGAAGAGGCGGGGATCAGCGCAAAGGTCGACAGCGCACCGCCCTCACCAAAGTCTGTGGTAGTAGCCTGATAGGCATTTTGCACCAGTGAGGGTGCACGAAAGCCAGTGCTAGCCGAACCGCGTAAAGTCAGCTCATCGCTAAGCGTATAGCGCAGCGTGAACTTGCCATTAAAGGTGTCGCCAAAATCACTATAGTCCTCATAGCGCGCCGCAACACCGACTAAAAGCTGTTCGCTAAGAGTAAACTCGGCATCGGCATAAATGCTAAAAGCATCGCGATCCTCATCGGTGGCATCCTCAGGCCGCAGCCCCTGAATACCTTGGGATCCCGCCGCCGCAACCTCGGGGCCGACAGCGTAAGAGGCCGCCGATCCCGCCTTGGTCTCAAAACTTTCGTCCCGGTATTCCATTCCCAGCGCTAAAACTGTAGCAATACCGTTAGTGTCGATGGTTTTAACCACATCGGCATTGACTAACATCTGCTCGTACTCAAAGTCACCGATATGAAATTGGGTGGGGCTAGTCGCGCCCAAAGAGGTATTGATAGAGTTTTCGACATCCAGTTCAAATTCGCTAGCGCCGTAGTTAACACTCAAATCCCACTGCCAATCGTCGCCGCCCTTTATTCCTACTACCAAACCGGTATCCGTGGCGGTACCAACATTTTCCGGGCTGTAACCGTTAGGGTAAACTGCCGCCACATTGCCCTGAGTGTCGTTAGGATAGCGATAAAAATTGGAGCCGGTGGCCTCGCGCTCGCTATTGCTGACAAAACCGTACAGCAAATTGCCGCCGGATAGGGTCTTGCCCCAGTTGGCCAGTACGCTGTAACCACTTTCTTCCGGGTCGCCGACCCGGTAGTTGCGCTTGCCGACCACATCCGGATTGCCAGCATCATTTTCCCAAAAAGGCACTTGGTCAAAACCGGCGCGGTTGGTCTCGTCGCGGCTGCGGTACTGGGCGCTAAGATTGATAAAACCGTCTGCTATTTCGAAACCGCCATTGGCGCTTAGCAACACCGTTTCACCGTCTGTTATGTCTTTATTGGTGGGCTCAAAGTCGGTGCTGTGCTGGCCCAGAGTAATTGCGATGTCGCCGCCTTCGCTGGCGCTTTTGAGTACAATATTGATAACGCCGGCAATGGCGTCGGAGCCATATTGCGCCGCGGCACCATCTCGCAGTACTTCGATGCGCTCAATAGCACTAACCGGTATGGTATTTAAATCCACTGGCGCCGCGCCGCGGCCGATTTTGCCTGCGGTATTAAGAATGGCGGTGGTATGACGGCGCTTGCCATTGACCAGTACCAAGGTGTGGTCAGGGCTCAGACCACGCAGCTGCGCCGGGCGCACCATATCGGCGGTATCGGAGTTGGACTGACGGGGAAAGTTGAAAGAGGGCAACAAATTGTGTAACAACTGGCTCAGCTCGCCATTAAAAGAGCCGGACTGCTCGAAGTCACTTGCTTGAAAAACATCCACCGGTACCGGGCTGTCAGCGGCGCTACGAGGAGCTCCCCGGGAGCCAATAACAACAATTTCTTCCAGTGCTTCGGCCGACTGCTGGGCTAGCGCCTGCGAGGTGCCGAGGGCACTGCAACCTAGTAGCACTATCGCGCTCCAGCCCGCCGTACTTGTATTCAACTTCATAATTTTCCCCTTTTATGACAATGCGACTATTTTTTACGACTATTTTCAATTTTTTAGTATCGTTTTTTTGCAACGCAGTATAACGAGCCAGCACCGATTGGCAAGCGCTCCATGGGCCCTCGACTGCGGCTATGGAGCGCCACCTGCGCGCCCCTGTTACAGCAGCCTCGCCAAAGCAATAAAAAACCGTTGAATTATACCGCTACTGACCAGTATCATGCCCCCGCCAACAGGAATCAGTTAATGTCCACAACCGAAAAATTCAGCCCCACCACCGCTGCCGCTATCGTCGTCGCCAATATGATTGGCACCGGTGTTTTTACCAGCCTGGGCTATCAACTAATCGATATTCAATCAGGTTTTGTGCTGCTAATGTTGTGGCTACTAGGAGGTATCGTCGCCATCTGCGGCGCCCTGTGTTACGCCGAACTCGGCGCTAGGTTGCCGCGGTCCGGGGGCGAATACAATTTCCTCAGTACTATTTATCACCCGATGGCGGGTTTTATCAGTGGCTGCGTTTCTGCCACCGTTGGCTTTGCCGCCCCCACCGCACTGGCGGCCATTACCTTCGGCAGCTATCTAGCCTCGGTCTTTCCCCAGTGGCCGCCACTGCTGCTGGGCAGTTTGCTAGTAGCGATTACCACCGTCGTGCACGCCAGCAGCCACCGCAACAGCGCCGGCCTGCAGCGGTTTTTTACCCTCGGCAAGATCCTGGTTATTATCGGCTTTGCCGCCGCCGCACTGTATTTTGTCGAACAGGTACAGCCCATAGTCTTTAGCCCCAGGGCCAGCGACGTGCCACTAATAGGCAGCGGAGCCTTCGCCGTCGCACTGATTTATGTAGGTTATGCCTACAGCGGCTGGAATGCCGCCACCTATTTGTCTGGAGAGCTGGAAAATCCAGGAAAGACCCTACCGCTAGTGCTGGCGGCGGGCACCGGGGTAGTGATGCTGTCCTATATATTACTCAACTATGTGTTTTTATCCGTGGCCCCGGTGGAGGCCATGGTTGGCAAGATTGAGATAGGCTATATTGCCGCCCAGTATGCCTTCGGTGATATGGGTGCCGCCATTATGGGCGTTACCCTGGCGCTGCTGCTGGTATCGACGGTCAGCGCGATGATCATCGCCGCTCCGCGAGTATTGCAAGTGGTAGGGGAAGACTTTCATGCCCTGCGTTTTTTGAGCCGGGTCAACAAACACAATATTCCCGCGGTCGCAGTCTATTTTCAAGGCGCTACTGCACTGGCATTTATGTGGACCGCCTCCTTCGACAGTATTCTGGTGTTTTCCGGGGTTACCATGGCCCTCAATACCTTGTTTGCGGTATTTGGGGTATTTATTTTGCGCCACCGTGACAAACATCGATCTGATGCTGAACAACCACTTTTTCGCATTCCCTGGTACCCGTTGCCGCCAATCATTTTTATCGGGGTTACCAGCTGGACACTGATTTATCTGGCGATCGACCGGCCGGTGGAAGTCTTGTTCAGTTTAGCTGTGGTACTTATCGGCGCCGCCGGTTATTGGCTGGCTCGGCGCTACCAACAATTGCCCCCCCCACATCAGATCTAGATAACTATCAATACCCTGTGGATCGAACTGAAGCCGGGCAGTTATACCGGCTAGCGCAACACCTGACATTTCAACCGCAGATGAATGATTTCCAAACGAAGCGCTGCAGTAGGCTTGCGCCGATACACTGCCTCTTTTTCTTTGAGATCACTCAAGGCCTGTAATTTTGGCGGCTTAAAGCCCGAATCTGCCAACACCTTATAGATAGCCCTGGTTTCCTTCGGCCCGTTGAAATACCCTTTTAGGTCGAGAGGTTTACCTGCATAAGCATTATTATCCATTTCACCCGACTCTATTAGCCGCTGTAATTGCCGACCAATGAAATCGTCTACAGGCTCTATCACTGAATCACCGCCACAGGTTTGTGAACAATTTGGCCATGCAACTCTGAATGACAATGTTACTGATGGACAATGTTACTGATGGGCAACGTTACTATTCAACAAGACTACTAATCAACAATGCCGCGATTCAACAATGAACCGTCCAAAAATGTTATTTACCGCCATTGCAGTTAGCTTCTGGGCGGTACTATAAGGGTATAGTATTAACGCTGTTCTACGGAATACCCCAACGCCATGAGCTGCTTTAACAACCCTTCTTCGCCGCTGAGATGCATCGCCCCCACCAATACAAACTCTTTTACACTATCGTCGAGCAGGGCTGAAAGCCGCCCCATCCAGGCATTGTTTCTGTTTGTTAAAAGAGTGTCATAAAGCACTGGAAATTCCGCTTTCATCTCTATCACAAACGCGCTATCCACAAAGGCCTCTAGATCGCCACTGCGCCACGTTTTTTTCATAACACTGATAAATTCTGGTAGCCGCTGGAGATCGCGAAGCGTGTATTCAAGGCCTTCATTCGGATCCATATTGGCCATTGCAGTTAAAAAACCCAATTGCTCTTCCGGCGTTTCCAAACTCATGATGCGCTTATTATCCGTTAGCGCCAACCTATTGAAGTAGGCGTCAACACCGTACTTTGCCACCATACCCAAGCGCTGATACTCAAGTACGCTGATCATCAGCGACAGGCCCCAAGGCTGAAATTTCTCAAAGTTTTCCAGCGGAATTTGACGCAGCGCCATATAGCTTTCAAGCTGCTGAATTATTTCTGGGTCAAGCTCACTGGTAAGAGTGCGATCGTCGTTATACGTTAGAGTCGCGAGAATCTTGCGCTGAAACTCCGGACTCTGGATTGCCAGCAGATCGGTTTCGAAAAAGAGAATACTGGCGTCTTGATAGGCTGCGCCAAATGCCTCTGGCAGCGGATAATCCTCTGCGCCGAGTAAATGAATAGTGCCAGCGAGATAAAAATAGTTTTCACCACTGCTGATTTTCCAGACCGATGACTCGGCGAGCGCATCATCGGCCAACAGATTAAAACCTAATAATAAAACGCAAAAAACCCACTTACTGGGTGTTACTAACCTGCTCATATTTTTGCCCTATCGTATTCGAAGCGGTCTTTACAAGCCAGTGAAACCATTTGAACGCAGTACGAGCGCAATAAGATTTATCACTATTTTCTGCGAGCGAATGCTTATAGAAACAACTCCATGCGCAACAGCGGCCACCACAGCCCTTGAAATTGCCGTGCGCGCTCTTCACGTAATGACACTTGGAAGCCTAAGGGGGTATAACAACGAACGGCCTGCTCATTTTCTCAAACACAGCAAGGCTGAGCTGATCAGCGCCCAGACGATGCTGCGCGTACTTTGTCGCCAACTCAACTAACTGCCGCCCGTAACCTTTACCACGTGCAGACTTTGCCGCGATAAGCACGCGACAAAGACGGCAATGGCTTTCAGACTCCCTCACCAACTCGATAAATCCCACCTTCTCGCCGGCATCAACCAGCAAAAGGGAAAAAACATTGCGGCCTGCTTGATGAGCGGCAATCTTATCAATGCTAATAGGCCAAGCGTACAAAGGACCTCCCCACATCAGGTTAAACGCTTCATCGGGAATCCAGCCCACCAGCAAAGCGTAGTCTTGTTCAGTAAACAGTATTAACTGCATAGTACCTGCTGAAGCTTGAACACCCAAACCGGCCTCCCTGAAATGCCGTCATTGCTAAAATTAATCTGGCCATACACTCATACCCAGTCGGTATATCAACGCCACTGAATCGCCAGTTGCAACTTAGGCCGGTGTTGCACAAACCGGACAGCCGGGATTTTTGTTCACTGTCAGCTTGCGCCAATCCATAAAGGCGGCATCAAATACCAATAGCTTGCCGACTAGGCTATCGCCAAAACCCGCCAAACACTTTATAGCCTCCAGCGCCTGCATCGAGCCAATCACCCCAACCAGTGGCGCCAACACTCCCGAGTCAGAGCAACTCAAATTATTGTCCGATAACTCGTCGCTGTACAGGCAGCGATAACAGGGGCTGAGTGAATGGCGGGGATCAAAAACAATAATCTGTCCTTCGCTGCGAATCGCAGCACCGGACACTAATGGTGTTTGCAACTGATGGCACACCCGATTGAGCTCAAAGCGGGTGGGGAAATTGTCGCTGCAATCCAGCACCAAATCGGCCTCGGCAACCGCCTGGCGCAGGTGCTCACCTTCAAGTTTTTGCTCTAAACAGCGCAGCGCGATGCCACTGTTAATCCGCGTGATCTGGGCGGCGGCGGACTGGGCCTTGTTGTGACCAATACTGTCTTCAGCGTGGGCAATCTGGCGCTGCAGATTACTCAATTCAACCCGGTCGAAGTCTGCTAATAATAATGTGCCTACACCGGCTGCAGCCAAATACAACGCAGCGGGGCAGCCGAGGCCTCCGAGGCCCACCACCAGCACCGTCGCGTCCAATAATGCCTGCTGGCCCCCGTAGTCAAATCCCGGCAGCATAATCTGCCGGCTGTAGCGCAATAGCTGTTGATCATTCATCACTGTCCACTCCTGCCGACATGTACACCACCACTTATTCGGTCGAGGCCGGCCAAATCCTGCTCGGTAAACACCTCTTCATAACCGCCACCTTGTAATAACTGCCGCAGCGCCTGACCCTGTTCGCAACCGTGTTCAAACAGCAGCATACCGCCGGGTCTTAAAAACCCAGAGGCCTGCTCGATAATCACCTCAAAAGCGGCCAGCCCCTGCCGACTCGCCACTAAAGCGCTGCGGGGTTCAAAGCGCACATCACCGGCTGCCAGATGCGGGTCGTCGCGATCAATATAGGGTGGATTACTGACAATAATATCGAATAACTGCGGCGCTAGGGCTGTAAACCAATCAGACTGTAGAAAGCGAATGTTATTTGCGGCGGATAAACTGTGCTGGTGGTTATACTGTGCCAGCGCCACCGCCGCAGGCTCGCTATCTATTCCCAGCAGCTGCCACTGGGGTCGTTCACTCGCCAGGGCCAGGGCGATGGCGCCGGTGCCAGTACCCAAATCCAATACCCGTAACGCCCCCTCCGCCGGGTAGTGCTGCAATAGATACTCCACCAATAATTCGGTTTCGGGCCGGGGTATCAGCGTAGCCGGGCTCACGGCCAAGTCAAGACTCCAAAAGCCCTGCAGACCAATAATATAGGCAATCGGTTCACCGCCCATGCGTCGCTGCAATAGCTGCTCGAACTGAAGCAACTGCTCGCCGCTCACCTCGGCCTCGGGCCAGGCCCGCAAATAGCCGCCACTCTTGGCCAACACATGGCACAGCAGCAACTCGACATCGCGCCGGGCGCTGTCACTGGTCGCGCTCAGCTGGTTACTCCTAGCCAGCAATTGGGCAATACTCGCCACTGCCAGTTACTCCCGCACCGGATTGAACACCAGCGCCGACATCAGTCGCCCATTGCCGCCAGCAGATCCGCTTGGTATTCGTTGCGCAAGGGCTCAATCACCTCGCCTAATTCACCACTCATTACCTCGGCCAACTTATACAAGGTAAGATTGATACGGTGGTCGGTAACACGTCCCTGGGGGTAGTTATAGGTGCGAATACGCTCGGAGCGGTCGCCGCTTCCGACTAGGTTACGGCGTTCGTCCGCCTGCTCTTGTTGTTGCTTTTCCTGCACCCCGCTGAGGATGCGGGCCTGCAGTAGCGACATGGCCCGCGCCTTGTTCTTGTGCTGGGAGCGCTCGTCCTGACACTCCACTACAATGCCGGTGGGCAGGTGGGTCAGGCGTATTGCGGAATCGGTTTTATTGACGTGCTGACCGCCGGAGCCGGAGGCTCTAAACGTGTCGACCCGCAGGTCATTTTTCTTGATCTCGATCTCGTTAACAGTGTCTACCTCGGCCATAATGGCCACGGTACAAGCTGAGGTGTGCACCCGGCCCTGGGATTCTGTCTCTGGCACCCGTTGTACGCGGTGAGCGCCGGATTCAAATTTGAAATGGGCAAATACGTCGCGACCACTGACCCGACTGATAATTTCTTTGTAACCGCCGTGATCGCCACCGCGCTCACTGACCACCTCTATATTCCAGCCAACCTTTTCCGCATAGCGGCTGTACATGCGGAACAAGTCACCGGCAAAAATTGCCGCCTCGTCACCGCCGGTACCGGCCCGAACTTCGAGAAACACATTATTGGAATCATTGGGATCCCGGGGCAATAGCAGCTTTTGCAATACCTGTTCTTGCAGCTCGCGCTGTTGCTGAGCGCTGTTATATTCTTCCTGAGCCATCTCGCGAATATCGGGATCGCTGTCTTTCAACATCAATTCCGCCTCCTCGATATCCGCCGTCAACTGGCCATAAATTCCGTAGGCTTTCACCACCGGCTCTACTTCGGCGTACTCCTTGGACAGCTCACGGTATTTGTTTTGGTCCGATATAATTTCAGCGTCGCTGAGCAACGCACCCAATTCCTCGTAACGGTCGACAAGGATATCCAGTTTGTTAGCAATCGATTCTTTCATAGGTGCTGCTCGCTCAATTCGACCGAGCCGGTCGCGGCGGGCGACAGGTCAGTGCATAATAGGGTCTATAGTAGGGATTATTGTTAGGGCTTTGCCGTGTAAAACGGCGCCGAGCATAAATCAGCCTAGCTAATTCTCACCATCGGATTTGTTGCGTGCTGCCAACATTGGGCTGTGACGGGTTTCGCCTTCATCCTGTAAGCCAAACAATTCGTGGGTCCAGGCAATTAAGTCTTCCCTGCCCTCCGCGCCAGCCTGCTTCATGGCGATACTGGGACGGTGAATCAACTTATTAGTCAAATTGCGGGCTAGCTGGCTCATCACTTGCTCCGCGGTCTCGCCCTTGGCCAGGCTTTTTAGGGCCTTGTCCAGCTCGCCATTGCGAGTCTGCTCAGCACTGCGACGAAAGGCAGTAAGAGTGGACACCACATCGAGGGAGCGCAGGTGTTGTAGGTAGTCCGCCACTCCCCGGTCGATAATCACATCCGCCTTCAACACCTCGGATTCGCGGCTGCGGCGATTTTCATCAATGATCTCGGTAAGATCGTCGATGGTATACAGATAAACGTCGTCCAACTCCCCCACCTGCTCCTCGATATCTCTAGGCACGGCGATATCAATCAGCAGCATAGGCCGGTGTTTGCGCTGCTTGAGCGCATGTTCGACAGCGCCCTTACCCAGTATAGGCAGTTGGCTGGCGGTAGAGGAAATCACAATATCAGCATGGACTAACTGATTGGGAATATCCGACAGCATCACCGCCTCGGCGTGAAAAGCCTTGGCCAAGGCGCTGGCTCGGCCCAAGGTTCTATTGGCAACCACCATGTTGTTGACCCCACCCTGGGCCAAATGGGTGGCCACCAGCTCGATGGTTTCACCCGCGCCGATTAGCAGCGCATTGTTCTCACTGAGATCGGAGAAAATATGACGGGACAAATTGACCGCAGCATAGGCCACCGATACCGGGTTTTTCCCTATTGCCGTGTCGGTGCGCACCCGCTTGGCAACACTAAACACATGGGGGAAAATTCGCGCCAACTCGGCGCCCACAGTCTTGGCCTCCTGAGCAACGGCAAAGGCGGATTTCATTTGACCAAAAATTTGCGGCTCTCCCAATACCATCGAATCGAGACCGCTGGAGACCACAATCATATGCCGCAGCGCCCGCTCGTGGTAGTGACTGTAGCTACAGCGCTCTAACTCCCCAACCGACAGACCGTGAAAATCACTGAGCCAGGCCAGTGCCTGCTGCTCGACCAGCGCCATATCGTCAACACTGTCATCACTGGTGCCGGCAACAGCAAATATCTCAGTGCGATTACAGGTAGACAACACCGCCAATTCCGACAGTGACGCGGCTACCAAGCCCTGTTGCAGCGCCTGCACCATCAGAGCCGGATCGAAGGCCACCTGCTCGCGCAGTGCCACATCCGCAGATTTGTGATTGATACCCAGCGCCAGTAAACCCATAAAGCCGTAATATGCCCAAAGCGTGATACACCCGGTTTGCTGTGCGACCCGGGGTAATGATGAGAAAAGCGGCAATTACTGTGCCGCGGTCCTGTAATTAACTTACAATTCTAACAAGTTAATCGGCAAATGTGGATCGTGATATCAACATATCAGCTACGGTGTGCCACCAAAGGCAGTAAAAACAAACAGCAAACACCTAGCAAGCAGGCAGTTAGCAGGGACTTTCACTGCCTGTTTGTGTAAAAATGGCCCAGCAACTAAAATTTCGGATTGATATGATGAGTCAACGTTGGACACTAAGCGCACTGCTGGCAGCGACCCTGCTGTTGTCCGCCTGTAGCAGCCCTGCCCCCATCCCCACTGAGGCCACTGCGCCGGCAGCGGCTATAACGGCGCCCGCCGCCGAAGCAGTACCAATACCGAGCAGGCCTTTTCCCGCCGACAGCTTTCACGATCTGCTTGTGGCAGAATTTGCCGTGCGCCGAAGCCATTACGAGCTAGCCCTTGGCACTTACCTCAAGCAGGCCCACAGTACCCGGGACATAGCGGTGGCCGCCAGAGCAACACGACTGGCCCAATTTCTACACGCAGACAACGCCACCCTCGACGCGGCCCAGCTGTGGGCAGAACTTGCCCCTGCTAATTTGGAAGCGCGCTATTCAGCCGCCACCATTTTGGCCAAGAACAAGCGCCCACTGGAGGCGCTACCCCATATGGAAGCGGTGTTAGTCGGTGGTGGTAAAACTAACTTTGCCGCGATTGTCGCCAATGCCCTGCAGCAGCCACCGACCCAACTAGCTGCTGTCGAGGCAGCTGTCGAGCGACTGTTGCTGCAATATCCGCTGCAGACCCAGCTACTCACCAGCAAAGCACTCATCGCACAACAGCGCGGCGAGGCAGAGCAAGCCCTATCCCTTATTCAACAGGTGCTGAAGATCGACGAAACCGATATGCACGCGGTGGTAGTGGAGGCACGGTTATTAAGCCAACTAAAGCGCTTCGAGCAATCACTGCAGCGGCTACAGCGAGCGGTGGCAAAACAACCTAAAAATAGGCGGCTGCGGCTGGAGTATGCGCGATTGTTAATGCCCAGGGATATCCCCGGCGCGCAGGCTCAATTTGAGTTACTGCTGGAGCAGACCCCAAAGGACCCAGACCTATTGCTGTCTTTGGCGCTAATCAACAAAGAAACCAAAAATTACGCCCGCGCGCAGCGCTATTTTGAACGCCTGCTAGCGCTAAACCTGCGCACCCAGGAGGCCCAGTTAAACCTTGGCCAACTCGCCGAAATCCGCCAGGACTGGCAGCAGGCCATCGCACACTACCGCGCTATTACCCGGGGTCGCAGTTATTTCGCCGCCGCCAACCGCATTGTCAATCTGTACCTGCAGCAGGGCTTGGTGCAAACGGCCCGTGACTACCTTACCACCGCGCGGGATGAACAGCCCAAACTAGCCACCAACTTGTACTTGCTGGAGGCGGATTTATTATTGCGCAGCAAGCTCTATGACGCCGGCCACCTACTGGCCAGTGAGGCACTGCTGGTCGAACCGGAACATGTTAACTTACTGTATATTCGCTCGGTGTTCAGTGAAAAACGCAGCGACTACGTGTTAATGGAGCGCGACCTGCAACTTATCATCGAACAGGAGCCAAACAACGCCACCGCTCTTAACGCTCTGGGCTACGTGCTGGCCAACCAGTCACAGCGCTTGGATCAGGCCTACGAATTGATCAAGCGGGCCATCGCCATAAAACCGGAGGAGCCCGCCATTATCGACAGCCTTGGCTGGGTCGAATACCGACGGGGCAATTTGGTAAGCGCCGAAGCCATTTTACAACGCGCCTACAAAGCCTTTCCCGACCAGGAGATAGCGGCCCACTTAGGTGAAGTGCTGTGGCAACTGGGGCAGCGCGACCAAGCCCGAGCCACCTTGAAGCAGGCCCTAGAGAAAGACCCGGACAGCATGATACTCAAAGAGACACTGCAACGACTGCAGGCCCCGCCACAGCCTACGCCCGCGCAAAAACACAACGCTGCCCAACATTGATGCACTCGCGACTGACCGATAGGCTGATGATATTGGCTAGCTTGCTGATAGCCGGCTGCAGCAGTTTTCACCAAACCTTGGACAATAGCACGCTGGCGGATTTTCGACCCAACACCACCCTACAGAACTGGGAAATTCAGGGCCGGGTTGGTATTCGTGACCGCAGCGTTGGTGGCAACAGCGGCAGCGCCAATCTCAACTGGCAACAGTGCGGAGAACAATTTGACATTCGCCTCAGCGGCCCCCTAGGCGCCGGCGCTGCCCACCTGTACGGCGACAAACAACAAACAACTCTAAAACGCTCTGGCGAGCGACCGGTTATTACCGAGAACCCGGAGCAAATGCTGGCAGAAATGGGCTGGCCGCTGCCGGTAACTGCACTATTCGACTGGATAAGAGGGCTGCCGGACCCGGACCAGCGTTACGCCATTCACCCGCTGGATACCGGTTTTCAACAAGGGGGATGGAATTTGCACTTTGCCAAAACCTTTGCGGTAGAACAGTTTATTGTGCCGGCCCGGGCGGTGATAGAAAAAGATCAGTTGCGATTGACACTACTGCTAAAAAAATGGGATTTGCAAACCCACTGCGAGACACTATAAGCCCCGCCCCCTGAGCCTGCCACCCAATGACGAACCTCACCACCATGACAGCAACCGCTAGCACCTCCTCTAGTTACCCCAAAAGCCTAAGCCTTCTGTCCCCGGCCAAACTCAACCTGATGCTGCATATCACCGGCCGCCGCCCCGATGGCTATCACCAGCTGCAAACACTTTTTCAACTATTGGACTACGGTGACACCCTGCATTTTAGTACGCGCCAGGACGATCGTATTGAACTGTCACCCCCCATAACCGGGGTTGCCCACGCCGACAATTTAATTACCCGTGCGGCCCTTGCCCTACGCCACTACAGCCAAAGTACCAAGGGCGTCGATATTCGCTTGGAAAAACGGCTACCTATGGGCGGCGGTATTGGCGGCGGCAGCTCTAATGCCGCCACCACACTGCTGGCATTAAATTCGCTGTGGCAAACCGGCCTCACAATAGACCAATTGGCGCACTTGGGATTGCAACTCGGAGCCGACGTACCGGTGTTTGTTCGCGGCCACAGTGCCTGGGCCGAGGGTGTCGGCGAGCAATTACAGGCGGTAAATCTGCCAGAACGCTGGTTTTGTGTACTAAAACCGGCCTGTGAGGTATCCACCGTAGAAATATTTTCACACAAACAATTGACACGGGACAGCTCTCCGATCACAATGGCCGCCGTTTTCAAGCAGGGTGGATTCAATGATTGCCAGGCCGTAGTGAGACAGCTTTATCCCGAAGTGGATTTTGCCCTAGATTGGCTAGACGATAGAATATCGCAACAGCATCAATCGCAACTGCAGCCCAAGCAATTACCACTGATTCACCAGGCTCGTTTAACAGGTACTGGCGCTTGTGTTTTTGCCGCATTTACCGACTACAAGTCGGCCCGGCAAATACTAGACAAGCTTCCCAGCGAACTACAGGGCTTTGTGGCCAAAGGCGTTAATATCTCCGCCAGTCACAGCGCATTAAACCTGTAGACCTGTAATCAGTTTATTGGGGTGTCGCCAAGCGGCAAGGCACTGGGTTTTGATCTCAGCATTCGTAGGTTCGAACCCTACCACCCCAGCCATTTTGAAGACGTGTACTGATGTATACGTTAGTGTGAAGTAAAGTACCAAAGCTCGGCAGTAGGGTTTGAACAGGTTCGACTGACACAACAGTGTCAGGACGGAGCCAACGGCGACGGGGCCAACAGCCCTGAGGGCGAAGCCCGAATCAAGCCTACCACCCCAGCCATTTTGAAGACGTGTACTGATGTATACGCTAGTGTGAAGTAAAGTACCAATGCTAAGCAGCAGGGTTTAAACAGGTTCGACTGACGCGCAGCGCCAGAACGGGCGAAAAGCCATCAGGGCAAAACCCAAATCAAGCCTACCGAAGTAATTGGCCCAGTTGTAACGTAAAAATTTAAACAGCCACACTCCTTTCTCTATCCGTTAATTTGCAGCAGGCTTTACTCTAGGCAAATACGTTAACTCGAACACATGACTCCACACTCACAACTCGCAGGATAACTACCGTGTCAAAATTGATGGTCTTTACAGGCAATGCCAACCCGGAATTAGCCGCCAAGGTTGCCGCTCAACTGCACATCCCCCTGGGCGACATCGATGTAGGTAAATTCAGCGACGGCGAGATTGCCGTTGAGATCAAAGAAAACGTGCGCGGTGCCGACGTTTTTATTATTCAGTCCACCTGCCAACCCACCAACGACAATCTAATGGAATTGATTGTGATGATCGATGCCATGCACCGCGCCTCTGCGGGGCGCATCACAGCGGTACTACCCTACTTTGGTTACGCTCGTCAGGATCGCCGGGTGCGCTCGGCCCGCGTGCCAATCAGCGCCAAGGTAGTAGCGGACATGATGGCAGCGGTAGGTGTAGACCGGGTATTGACCGTCGACCTACACGCCGAGCAGATTCAAGGCTTTTTTGATGTACCCGTAGATAATGTTTACGGCTCGCCGGTACTGCTAGACGATATTACCAAGCAGGATTTTGAGAACGTAGTTGTAGTATCACCCGATATTGGCGGCGTGGTAAGGGCACGAGCCGTGGCCAAACAGCTGGACGACTGCGATCTGGCCATTATCGACAAACGTCGTCCGCAGGCTAACGAAGCCCAAGTGATGCATATTATTGG
>Ga0209395_1000250_pt1 | contig 81056 bp, 80 predicted proteins | sample GOMGulsemesocosm_3_FD_184635 | JGI IMG/M metagenome (GOLD analysis project Ga0209395, IMG submission 184635) | Methane-oxidizing microbial communities from mesocosms in the Gulf of Mexico - GOM9D Gulf of Mexico (SPAdes) (version 2) | ecosystem: Environmental > Aquatic > Marine > Cold seeps...
GGCGGCTTTTTTAACACTATTTGAAAGTCAAAAAACAACGATTTATTCATGGAGGATTTAACGTGTCATTACCCGTTTTAGAGAGCAAACGCTTAAGGCTCGATCAATTAACCCTTGAAGATACTGCCAGTATTTTTACCTTATTTTCAAATTATTCAGTAGTCGAATATTATGATTTGAAAGCCTTTACTGAGTTAGCTCAGGCGAGTAAGCTGATCGACTTTTTTAATCAGCGCGTTAATGAAAAATCAGGCATTCGCTGGGCAATCCGTCTAAAAGAAAACAATCAACTTATCGGCACCTGTGGTTTTAATTCTTGGAATCCAGCGATGAGAAGTGCTGTCATTGGTTATGACCTACTGCCTGATTTTTGGGGTAAGGGTTATACCATAGAAGCGGTTAGGCAAATCTTAAAGGCAGCATTTTCTGGGAAGCTGGCCTGTGGTGAGCTTAACCGTATTCAAGCGGACACCATGCTTGGTAATCTTGCCTCTTGTTGCACAAAGTGGGTTTTAAAGATGAGGGGCTAAGGCGTCAAAGCGGTTATTGGAAAAACCAGTTTCATGACCTTAAATGCTTTGGTTTGATAAAGAGTGAGTTTGATACGAGCTCTTTTAAATAAAGCTATTTAGTGAGGTGTGACGCCTAGATAAACCCTTTGGAGGGGCTTAGATGGATGTGATCTTACCTGTGGGTATTAAACTGCTTGTTATTATATTGACTGTCCTGATTGCTGGACTGCTAATTACTCGTATTGAACGCCATCAACGTAAGATGAAGCAGTTAGACGGTGATAAGGTCGCACTTGTGTTTCCCACTTGGTATCCAAGGTTGGCAGGCGCTTTAATGCTTATCTCATGTTTATGCTTGTTGCTGGTGGTGATGGATAAGATGAAAGCAGATTGGCTTAGCTTGTACTTTTTTGTGATCTTCTTGATACCAGCATTCTTCATTTTATGGTCATACTATAAACACACAGGTTATTTCACCGATGATGGGATTTTCTTTAAAGTAGGGCTAAAAAAGCAAAGGTTTTATCCTTGGCATGAGCTTGAAAGCGTGCAAATGATAGGGAAAGAGTATTATTTAGTTTTTAAAGGCAGACGAACCTTAAAGCTTCATCGGCTATTACTTGGGATGAATGTGTTGTTAGATAAAGCGGAGTTAGCATTATCAAGTGATGAAAGATAAAGCGGATTCTATTTTTTAAATTTTATTAATTTATATATATTGAATCAGTGTTTAAGGTTGTGATTTAACGCTTGATAGTTATCGTTTTCCTCCTGTAAATAAGGTGATATAGCAAAATTATGAAAAAAAGAAATCCCGTTTTTTCTGAAAGTGAGTTATTAAAAAAATACCCTTTAAAAAGTAATCTCGAGGGATGGTATTTTTCTGTTGATCAAGTCGCTACTCTCACTTGGTATGTTCAAGCTAAAAGCATTTATGGCTTTGAAATGAGCATATCAGGTTCTGATGAACCTGAATTTATGATTGAGCAATGTGAAATAGCAATCAGAAAAGAGACTCAGGAAAATGGCATGTATTTTGTTGATTAAAACATGGAATAATCATGAAATTATTCCATTGAATAAAAGTACAACATATATTCATGCCTTAACCTGCCAAATACTAGTTTTCCATCACCTCATCCAATAACGCCATGGACTCTGAAAAATAAGGGTTATAGGTTAGACGTGCGTGGTTTTTGTTTGCCTCTTTGTAACCCCACGCTGAGAACCAAACCTCATCACCTTGCATACAGGCAAGTTCTAACTCGTCACCTTGGCCATTGCTGCAAATTCGGTTTTGACCGTTGGTCCCGTAATTAGGGTTATTTGGGGAGAATAACAAACCCATATGAGAGCCGTTTGAAATGCGCTGTTCGGGTAACGCCATTGAAAAGCTGGTCGCGCGTGGCTCGGGAATCGCCTTTTCACCTTGCCAAACTAAGCGGCTATTTTCATTGGAAAACTGCTGAGAAAATACATCGATTGCAAACTGCGTATTGATTACTTTATCCCCTTCACTCATGAGCATGAATACTGGCTTTTGATACTTGATACCTTCTAGTTGGTCTCTGACACTGACTGAGGTCTGGTAGTAAACTGAAGCGGCACTCATGGGTAAAGAGTTATAGCGCAATGGGTTGTCTTCCGGGTCTTGATCGGCCCAGGTCATAAAATAGCTCGCGACACCTGCATACTTAACGGAAGAGGAGTTAGGCTGAAAAGCGGGCGAGAATAGCAATACACCATTGATGGACTCATCTAATAGGGCTTGTTCTGTCACTAGGTTCGCCCCTGTTGAATAACCGCCAACCCAAATCGAGTCTACATCTGCTTTTAATAGGGCGACATGATGTTTCACAATACCTTGCCAATCGTCAAAAGTAGGTAGCTGTAAATCACCCACTTTGCTAGCATGGCCAGACAATAATACCGTGCGCACTAGATAGCCTTTATCCGCTAAATGTTCTGCCACATTGATAAAGGAGTAGGGCGTATCCCCCAAACCATGAACCATTAGCACACCTTGGCCATTTGGCTTATTGGGTTGGAATTCTCTGGGTAACACCTTGGCTAGCTCAGACGCTTTATCTTGGGTTATAAACAATCGGTTTTGTTCTAACCAATGTTTAGTTTCTGCGATATAGTCAGAAAAAGAGGCCTGATCATAATCAGGCAGCGTATTTGATGCTTGATAGGCGGGGTCTTGAGAAGGGGTTGAGCAGCCGACTAGCGCAGCGCTTGTTATCAATAGTGAGCTAAATATTAGGGCTGTTGTATTACGCATAATCCATACTATTTCGTTGATGAGGTAGATTAACCTAAGCCAGATGAATTAATTTTGATTAATGTATTCTGGTATTTAATGAGTGTCATTATGCTCAAAGAGATAGCAGACGGGCAAGCCTGATAGCCCCGTATACTGTGCAACAAGTATGTAATTGTGTAACAAGCCTGAAAAGGTTCTCACTAAGATTTTAATACCTTAGTTAAAGCTTAAAATAAGTTTAATTTCACCTCATGGAAGAGCATTACTCATGAAAATCATACACCTTTCGATCAATGCAACGACCCCAGAAAGAAGTGCATGTATTTTAGCTGAACTTACCTCTGGAATAGCCAAGCCTTTTCCGTCTGCCAGTATGGAAAATGCTTGGCAATGTATTTGGAATGAGGCGGAAAATGAACTTGTTGAGCTTATTCCAAGGCAATATTCTCTCGCCTATGGTGAACACGGCGCGATTTATGTGGAACAGGCAGAAATGCAAAACTTTCATGCCTGCCATGTGATGTTAGAGGCAAACAAGTCAGTCGCTGAGCTGATTCAGATTGCTGACAAGCATGGTCTTACCCATAGATTTAGGCCTAGCTTCGGTGGTCCCTTATATGAGATTTGGTTGGAGCCCAGTTTACTGGTGGAATTTTGCAGTCAAGAAATACAAAATTATAATCTTTAATGCCATAAGCCTTCTTGTTACGTCTTTTTAAGGTTTATTCATCTTTTTCATAGATATATTTATCCCGGTAACTATACGGGTTGCTATCACTTAAAGAGTCATAATAATACGCCACGGCAGCGATCTCTTGATCTGTGATGTTATTGGCGATGGTTGTCATCAGGCTGTCTGAAGGTCTGTCACCGCTGACATAATTTTTCATTTGCTGGATTATATAACCCGCATTTTGTCCGGCTAGACGTGGGCCGATAGCGCCAATACCATTGATGCCATGGCAAGCCATACAGGCAATAACATTATTGCTTGTCCCTTGCATGGCAATCTTTTCACCTTTTTGAAAGCGTTCGTCAGTAGCCATTAGTTGGTTGATTTTTTGTTTGGGCAATAGAGGGACTGGTGGGTAATCGGACAGGGTTTGTGCCACAAAATCGATGGTGTCATCGTTTAATAATGACGCGATAATATTCATCTCATCTGAGATGCGTTCTTTGTTTTTAAATTCATGCAATTCTGATTTTATATAGTCCTTTGATAGTCCAACAAGTGAAGGGTTAAAGTAGGTCTTTGTATCAGAGTAGAAAACGCCTCCTTGCGCATTCTTACCATGGCAGTCTAAACAAGCGAAAAGTCTGACATCTTTGTCTGTGCTTTTGTTGAACATGTCTGCTGAAACTTTAAATGAACCTTTATTAAAACTGATGGTTTTCTCGTTTTTTGTAAATTGGTAATTAAGAACGGGTGAGCCATCTGGGTTCAGCTTGTCTTTAGCAAAACTCAAGGAGGCAGATAAGGGAAGAAGTAGGAAAAGACTTAATGGTTTGATCATCTTAAAATCTCTTTTTTTTGCTTGAATTAAGTATTAACCTATACCCCCATTCGCTAAAGGACTAGCTTTTAAAGGATTGAAAATTAATCAAAATTTCAATTTTATCAGCAATTATTGAAACTAATTAATCTACTCAAAAAATCCTTCAAGGCTGTCCAGAAAATACACCTTTATGACTTGATTATTGCGCTAAAAATGACCACGCGCACTTTTGTTACCTCTAGCTGACAAAGTAAAATCGCTAGCTGTTAAGCTATCTGCGTCAGCAAAAAGCCGATAAAGACCCTTATCTAGTTGGGTACAGATTTGGCCTTGGGATAAAGCGCATAAATACCGGTATTTTCGGGGTAATAGTTTGTTAGAGCAAGGGCCTGTTCTCCAGTTGCTATTTCATCTTCAATTAAGAATGAGGGTGTATAGAAAAACCCTTGCCCCTGTTTGCATGCATTGAGTAATAAGCCCCCGTCATCTGATTGAAATGTCCCCATCACTTTAATATTGAGATTCGACCCTTCTTCCTCTTTAAATAGCCAGCTCACCCTGTGATTGCCAGTTTGGTAAAGCAGGCACAGATGTTGAGAAAGTTTACTAGGGTGGTTCGGTTTTGTGTGTTTTTTCCAATAGTCAGGGGTAGCGCAAACCTGCATCTGACGGTTACGTATTCGTCTTGCCATCAAGCTTGAATAGGCCAGTTTTCCGACTCTTAGGGCGAGGTCGACTTCTTCGTCGATTAAATCCACATAACGTCCTGTTACACGAACTGTTAATTGAATATCAGGGTATTGTTTTTGGAGAAGTATTGATAATGTCTAAGTGTACAATAAAAAGGGGAAGTCCAACTATTCAATTTAGTCAGCTATTAAACAAGAAAGAAGCAGGTAAAACTCTCTCCGCTATTGCCTTAGCAACGAGCACTACCTTTGCCTTAGCGGGTGAACCTGTTTGGGATGCCAACAAGGTAGAGCTTGAATTAAAACAACTGAATGAGGGTGTTTATGCTGTTTATGACAGCCGTGCTGATAATATGGCGGGTTAAGGTGTGCCAATGGCCACCAGTGCGGGCATTATCGTGGGCAATGACAGCGTTTTGCTTAATGAACGTTTGAATAAACAGTTACTGTCACTGGTTAAATCGGTGACAGACAAACCCATTAAATATGCGGTGAATACCAGTTTCCATGGGGACCATTCTTACGGTAATTATTATTTGCCTGAGTCTGTCAGCATTATTCAACATGCTAATACGAAAGCCTATGTAGATAGCCATTTTACCCAAGATACTCAATTGATGATTCAAAATTTTGGTGAAGGTCGGGGTATCGAAGAGGTTAAACCCAGTACAGGGGATATGTTAATTCCAGAGCAAGGTGAGCTAATGGTTGACCTTGGAGGACGCCAAGTTTTAATAAAAGACTTTGGTTTTGCTCAAACTGGGGGTGATCTTTTTGTATGGTTAGAAAAAAGCAAAGTCATGTGGACAGGTAATGCCATGGTCTCTGAAAAACCAGGTTTGCCTTGGTTATTAGATGGTCATCTTGTGGCAACGTTAGAGACGCTTCAAGGTGTGTATGACTTTTTACCGCAAAGCGCGTCTGTGATACCGGGTCATAGTTATCCTGTTAATAAAACCGACCTAAAATGGAATATAGATTACCTTGCTAGCGTAAAACAAAAAGTGGGTCATGCCATAGAGCAAGGATTAACACTCAAACAAACCATTACTCAGGTACCTATGAATGAGTTTCGTGGTTATGCTTTGTTTGATTGGGTACATCCGGGGTTAAATATCCCCTCGGCTTATAATGATTTGGCGAAGTAGCCATTACAAAACATCCAATTGATAGCGAAAAGGCGATATAACGAGCTTATATCGCCTTTCTTAATTTATAATCTGAATCGAAGAAATTAAATAATAGTGACTTGATAAAGCCTATATTGGGGCGTAAATTATTGTTTTAGTGGGTAATAATTCTTACCTATGAATGGCTTGAGAAAGGACGCAAGTATGGGATTTCGTAAAGCAAAATACACAGATTTAACCTCAATCGAAACCTTATTAAGTGCATCAAATTTACCCTTTGAAGATTGTCATAAACACCTGTCTCAATTTTTAGTTTACGAGGAAAGTGAGTTAATTGTGGGTGTCGGCGGGGCTGAGGTCTATGAAGGTGTGGCGCTTCTACGATCCATTGCCGTTCACTCAGAGCATAGAGGCTTAGGTTTGGCACGCGCCATTTTTTTAGGTTTGAAAACAGAACTGCTAAAACAAGGCGTTCAAGATTTATATCTTCTCACTGATAGCGCAGAACTCTATTTTAAACATTTGGGTTTTACGCAAATCACGAGAGAGGATGCACCACGAGAGATTAAACAGACCGAGCAATTCTCATCACTTTGTCCGTATTCAGCCACAGTGATGACATTGAGCTTTAAATAGAACTTACATTAATTTTCGAACCGTTTTTAATTGAGCGTAATTAATAAAGAGCCATAAATTTGAATAAAATGGATTTAATGCAGGTATATAATCAGCATGAAAGAATCGAGCAAACATTAGCGGGTTGTCAGAAAATCATGAGCCCTGACTTGGTGAAGTTTGTATCAAATAGAGAGCTTGGCAGCTGTATTGCCTATTCAGATATCTCGCCAGTAGCGTTAGCTCAGAGAATTAAATCCGAGATCGACTATTTTAAGCAGCTTAAGCTTTCTTTTAAATGGAATACTTACAGTACTGATTCACCCTCAAATCTAGATGAGACCCTGCTTGAGAGCGGCTTTATCCCTGAAGAGACGTCGTCTTTTATGGTACTTGACCTAAGCGCAATTGACGGTCCGTTTTCGGATACGCAGATGTGTATCGAGGTTTCAGACAAACAGGGAATTCAAGATGCGGTGAGAGTGCAAAAAAGGGTGTGGGGATCTGATTGTCAAATACAGGCTTCAGACTTAATTCGACTTAAAGCAGAATCTCCCGATCAGATACATGTTTATGTGATTTACCAAGATAACAAGCCGGTTTCATCGGCGTGGTTAATGCACAATCCTAATAGTCCTTTTGCCAGTATCTGGGCGGGAAGTACGCTGAAAGAGTATCGAGGTAAAGGTTGCTACTCAGATTTGTTAACTAAGCGAATTCAAGATGCCAAGGCAAGAAGCCTTCAGTATCTCACCATACATGCCTCAAAGATGAGCAAACCGATTGTTGAGAAATATGGTTTTAACTGTATTGCTCAAGCAATCACATATCGATACCAGGCTAATCTATAAAAAAGAATGTAAATTCGATTAAAAGAACTTAAATAATTGCTTAAGGAAGCGCAATGACAGAAAACGAACTATTACATAAGTCGCTATAGGCTTGTGCCTCTATGCACCAGCCCCATGCTTTAAACGCTTTTTTAGCGGCTCAGACTTTCTCGCCACTCTTTGATACGTCCCATAGATATATGGATAGTTATCGTCAAACAGGTGTTTGGCAGCAGACCTATGCGCTTATTACTTGAAGTGAGATTGAGGTGGAAGGCAATTTTGCATAAAGGGTACGGGCGCATTTATGACATCAAATGAGAGTCAGAGTTAAAGGGGGGTTCAAAAACGCTCTAATGCATAAAAATACATGGCAATTACAGTTTGTAAAAGTATAGTTATCTGATTGTTATCTTAGTCGGTCTTTACTAATTTCAAATTTAATACCTGATAGCTCAGAGAGAATAATCTATGAAATTACTTCACAAAAACAATCTATTTTGCTGGACTCAGTTTGATCAGGACAGAAATATAGATTTTCACAGTTACCTTTGGGTTAGAGAGTCAGGTAATGTGATTTTTGATCCTCTACCATTAACGGCTCATGATGAAAAACATCTGAGTTCAATGGGTAAGGTGACTCACATTATAATCTCCAATTCTGATCATATTAGAAATGCAGAAGCACTAGCACAGCAAACAGGTGCTGCAATTTGGGGTCCCGTAGGCGAGAAATCAAATTTTCCTATTCAATGCACTAAGTGGGTAGGAGAAGGTCAGGGTGTTATTGATGGGTTAGATGTTTATGAATTGAAAGGTTCTAAAACAGAGGGGGAGCTTGCCTTCATCCTTGAAGGAAGTACGCTAATTACGGGCGACCTCATTAGAGCGCATGCCGGTGGTAAGCTGTGTATGCTGCCTGATGTTAAATTACAGGACGTAGACTTAGCAAAAGAATCGGTGAAAAGACTCGCTTTAATTAAGGGCATTGAGGCTATTTTACCAGGAGATGGTTGGCCTGTATTTAGACATGGCGAGCAAGTTTTATTAGAACTTGTAGAATCAATTTAATCGCGTCTAAAACAAGAGAGAGTCATTTTACCTTTGTTTTAGATCACTGTATTTTGTCAGTAAAGATGGCGTAGCAATGCGTCAATTCTAAATATATCTCTCCTTTAATAGGGGCTATCGGAATCGATTCACTCTAAGGTGAGGCGTCAAAATAGCCCTATGTGTGCTTCCCTACTTATCTCGTACTTTTTTCTTTTCTCGTTTTGAGTCCTTTTTTAATGGCTCTTATTGTCTTTTTGAATTTGAACCTGATGTCATCACGTAAGGCACCAAAAAGGTAGGTGAATTTGGTTCAGTGGTTAAAGTGATGGGCTTGTTTCTATAATAAGGTTCAACTTTTATCATGACTAGGATGTCAGACATGAACTCACTTATTACAGGCACCATAAAGACGCATTTCCAAGGATTAACACCTCAATTGCCATCTGGCTTTAAAGAGTACCTTTTCCAGCACTCAAAAAACTACCTAAGTCAGCTTGAATCTGTCCTTAATAATGTGGACTGTATTGAAATAGGTACGACAAATGTGTGTAATCGTAAATGTATTTCTTGTCCTGTAGGAACCAGTGATATTGCGGATAGACTAACCGAAAATGCAGTAAATTATGAACAATTTAGTCGAATATTGGCAAATCTGTCGGTATTTAAGAGCCGGTCCTTCTCCTTGAGTTTGCATGAATATAATGAACCCCTTAAAGATGCTGACATACTGGACAAATACCTAATGGCAGGCAAGGCACTTCCTCAGGCTGAACTAACGCTTTTTACCAATGGGGATATGCTTCATCACTCTAAAAAAGGTTTTTATTCGATTGAGCGTTTGCTGAATGTGGGTATACGTCATATTCGTATTTCTATTTATGATTCAAACCCTGCTAAGTCTAAAGTGTTTAAGCGCATTGCAATGGATATGGCTCAGTTTACTGAAAAAGAAAATGTACCTAAAAACAGAACAGAATATAGTCATCAGCTAAATTACCATGGTGAGAATGTGTTGATTCGGGTGCTTTTTTTATCGACTCAACAACTGAGTAATCGCGGCGGTATTATTGTCTCAGATAAGGCAAAGAGGAGAGGGGTATGCTCTTTACCCCAGCGTACTTTGTCGATTGATTATCAAGGTAATTTGAAAATGTGCTGCAATGTACACCACATGGAAGAGGGTGCGGACACTTGGATGTATGGTTCTTTAATGAATACGCCGATTAGTCATATTCTGATGAGTGAGGCTTATTCAAAAATGCGAGATAACACCTCAGTGGGCAACTATCAGGACTTAGCTAAGTGCCAAGTGTGTGATTTCTATCAAAAAACATCAGACCGTCGTGCTGGTGGCTATGATGACATTGAATTGGCAGACTATGTTTAACGATTAGAAATCCTGGCTTTAAGGTTATGTAAATAGCGATAAGCTTTAATAAAACAGGGCATAACAGCATAAGAAATAATAGGCACTATGATGGCAACGGCTAATAAGGTCGATAACAGCTTATGGCCTGTGACATGTGACATGATGAGCTCAGGTATGAAATACACCAGTGGCAATAAACTTAAAAACGTCACCAAGGTTATTAGGTGACGGTTTGATGTGTGTAAAGAGGGGGCTTGTCATCATATCACCTAATGTTTTTGGGGATTTACTCAGCTTAGGCTGAGTAAATCAAAATTGCTTGGACATCCGTTAAGGCAGTAAAGTTGATGCTATTATCCCTTATCAGGGTTCTGGCACTTAATTTCTCACCATTTATCATGGCTTCTCCTTTGGATAAAAAGAGCATGGCATCACCTGCGTGCTCAAGAGTCTGTCCGGCTTCTAGGTTCGCCACATCAATCGCGGTTTTAGCATAAAAACGCTCTTTTTGTGATTTGTCGCCACCATAGATCTGCACACGTTTACCCACTTGGGGTTCGAACACTTGATAACCTGCTGGTTCGCCTGCATCATCGGGTAAAACCCAAAGTTGTATCATATGGTTTTTAGTGGTGTCTGGATTAACCTCATCATGTTGAAAACCTTCGCCACCTGCTCTTTGTACTTGGGACATGCCTGCTTCTAAACCTTGCCCATGTTCTAAAGAGCCTGCGTGACTCACACGACCATCGACCATGACAGAAATAACATCAATTTCTCTATGGCCGTGCATACCGGTCGACCCTTTTGGGTTAAAGTTTGCATCGGCTAGATAGACAAAATTGCCTAAACCATTTTGTGCTGCAGGGTGCTTACGTGCACCAAATACTTTTTGGTCAGTGACAAATTGGCGTTCTAATAATCCAGAAAAGCCACCTTGTGGTAAATCATCATAGTGTAATACTTGCATCATAAAGCCCTCAAATTTTTAAATAGAGTGCTTATGCGTTTTGTCTTGAGTGATAAGCACATCTGATGCAATGACTATAGTCCTTCATAGGATTTTGATATATGCCTTAACAAAGAACTGAATGTTACGTTATTGATAACAATTACCTAAAACAGACCCTAGAACATAGTTAGAAGAAGGAAAGAAAATGCCCAGCGTTGTTATTGAAGTTAAAAAGGATCACGGACAAATAAAAGAAAGAGCCATTATTAATGGGGTTTTTAACGCTATGGTAGAGACTCTTCACATCACACCGGCAGACAGTACGATTCGTTTAATCGTGCATCAAGCTCATCGTTATCAAGCTGACCCTGATTTAGCGCAACCTGAACTGCATACCCATATAAATATCGATATGTTTGAAGGGCGAAGTCTTGAATTGAAACGCAGGCTTTATCAGAACATAGTCGAAAAATTGGAAGAATTAGACATTCCTCGAAACCATGTTGAGATCCTGTTGCGAGAAGTCAGCAAGGAAAATTGGGGCATCAGTGGCGGACAAGCCGCCTGTGATCTGCATTAGAGTAGTAACTAAAGCGCTTGTTGGTTTACTCTAACGAGCTCTTCTAACATAAGGTCATAAAATTCTTTAGTAATCCCTGATAAGGGACGTAAGTTAGACGTAATGATTTCAAGTGGTTCATAAATAGCAGGTTCGAAAGGAATAACCTTTACATTTTTAAGGTTAAAAACCTGATCAAAATGCGCATTATTAATTGAATCTACCAGGGTTGCTCCCATTCCCAAATTAACAAAAGACAGGGCCTGAATAGTTGTATGGACTTCGATTACCCGGTTAAAAGGTAATTTTGCTGTTTCATATACTTTCTTTAAGGCTTTTGTTGTCGCGTTTTCAGAATCTAATGTGATCCAATCAATCTCTTTTAGGTCAAGCGGAGTGATTTTTTCAAGAGCTGCTGCTGGGTGAGAAACGGGTATAGCACAATAACAGGTAAGGTCCATTGAGACTGAGTCGTGTCGTAAAGAGCTTTCTGCCTTGTCGACTAAGCCTATTTGGTATTGTCCGGTGGCAACACCTTGTCGAATCGCTGTGCAGCCAGATAAATGGAGACTCACGGTGACATTAGGATTGCGCTTCATATAACGAGCAATTAACTCAGGTAAAAACTGATAGGAGGGCCCTAAAACACTGCATATTTGCAGGCGACCTGCCTTATTGTGCTTGGCGCCTTTGATACTGTCTTCAAGGTGGTTAACACTGCGAATTAGGCTATACACTTCTTCATACAAATAATGAGCTTCATCTGTAGGTATAAGCTTGCCGTTATTTCGCTCAAACAGTTTATATCCAATGTCGGACTCAAAATTAGACAGCATTTTACTGGCCGCAGGTTGGCTTACATAGCTACGTTCCGCGGCTTTGGTGATGCTACCTGTTACAAAAACCTCATGAAAAATTCTTAACTTATTGACGTTCATCGTATTAACCAAAAGTTATGGGGGTATTAAAATTATTCAGTGTGATTATATTTGCACTTGCCATAAGATGCTAATGAATAAATTTTCTGAAGCAATATTCAATTCTTCAAAAAGATATAAAGCGTCATAAAACAACAATAAAATATTAGGCAGTTAAGGATTCAATCATGAAAAAACGTACTAAGGCATTAATGACATTATCCACTCTATTCGCTGTACAAAATTATGCTTATGCAGAGAGTTCAGTCTTAGATAAGGTACAGGAAAGAGGCTACGTAAATTGTGTCATTGGTAATTCGTTTCCGGGCTTTTATAGCTTATCTAAGCAAGGGGATTGGGCCGGTATGGATATTGATATTTGCCGTGGTGTTGCTGCCGCTGTATTTGGCGATAAAGAAAAAGTAAAGTTCCTGCCAGTACAATGGGCACAAAGTTTTACCTCAATAAAAAGCGGTAAGGGGGATATGTTATCCAAGGGGATGACATGGACATTATCTCGCGATACTAGCCAAGGTTTAGATTTTCTGGATACCTATTTTTATGATGGCCAAGGCTTTATGGTTCGTAAAGATTTGGGTGTGAGCTCGGTCAGTGAGTTAAAAGGGGCAACTGTTTGTGTCTTAACAGGTACATCAAGTGAACTCAATATTGCAGATTATAGTCGCTCAAATAACTTGGATTTAAAAACAGTTGTTTTTGATGATTCATCTGTTCGAAATACCGCTTTTTTTAATAATAACTGTGATGCTTTAACCAATGATAAATCAGGGTTAGCCGCACAAAGATCTGCGGCTTTAAATCCAGATGACTATGTCATCCTACCAGAAACCATTTCTAAAGAAGCGCTGTCTTTTGCAGTAAAACAAAATGATAGTAAGTGGGCGAATGTGGTGAAATGGACTTTTGCTGCCATGGTTGCAGCAGAAGAATATCAGGTGAACTCCCATAATATCGATTCTGTCAGACAAAACTCAACTAATCCTGTGGTGAGACGTTTATTAGGCCTAGAAGGTAATTTGAATGAAGGTTTAAATTTACCCAAAGATTGGGCTTATCAGGTGATTAAGTCTGTCGGCAACTATGGTGAAGTTTATGAGCGTAATGTGGGTCCTGACAGTGTTTTAGGCCTTGAAAGAAGCGGTACCTTGAATGAACTATGGAAAAACGGTGGTTTGATGTACGCCAAGTCTTTGCGTTAATTCCTTGTATTTCATAAAGCCAGAGAACCCTCTGGCTTTAACATTAATACCCTGGTTTTCTTTATTAAGGCACTCTTTCAATGTTAGATAATGCGATTGAAAAAAAGCCATCTTGGATGGTGTTAGGTTTAATGCATTTAAAACGCATGTTTAATGCCAATATCTTTAGTCAAACTAAAGCTCGAGGCGTGATGATACAAGGGGTCGTTTTGTCCTTGGTATTGCTGGGGGTGTACTATCTACTCTCCAATGCCACACAAAACCTAAATCAAATGGGCATGATGTTTGGTTTTGACTTTTTAAATGCGACAGCGGGTTTTAATATCAGCTGGAGTTTACTGCCCTATGACCCGACCATGAGTTACTGGCGTGTCTTTATGGTCGGTATGATTAATACCTTAATCCTTTCTTTTAGTGTCATTGTGGTGGCGACTATTTTAGGTACCTTAATCGGCATAATGCGTTTATCTAGTAACCCTATGGTGGCGTTTGTTGCTCGCGCTTATGTTGAATTAGTGAGAAATATCCCACTCCTTATTCAGATCATTTTCTGGTTTACAGTCGTATTTTCGACCTTACCTTCTCCGCGTCAAAGTTACATGCTGCTTGATGCTGTTGTACTTAATAACCGAGGTTTGTATCTACCGACTTTTGAATTGAGTAGTCAGGCTGTTTGGCCGTTAATTATGACGGTGTTTAGTTTAGCTTTATCTGTGTTCATGCATAGGAAAAACAAAAAAAATCGTCTTAAAAACGGTAAGTTGACCACGAATTCTTATATTTTAAACGTGTGTGTTTATCTTCTATTAGGTTTGAGTTTAACGTTATTTAATCAAAGTATTAGTTGGCAATGGCCTCAGCTCACTGGGTTTAACTACACCGGGGGAGCATTTTTACCCGCGGCGTTTGGTGCGGCATTTATGGCCATGACCATTTATCGTTCTGCCAGTATTGCAGAAACAGTCAGGGCAGGGATTCAGTCAATTGATAAGGGCCAAGCAGAAGCCGCGTCAACCATTGGCTTTAGCCGTTTTCAGGCTCTCAAACTTATTATCATTCCTCAAGCGGCAAGAGCAATCGTACCACCCATTACCAATGCCTGGTTAGCTACCACTAAGGATTCATCTCTTGCTGTTGCAATTGGCTTTCCTGAACTGGTGTCTTTATTTATGCAAACCTCTATTAATCAGACCGGAAGAGCAATCGAAATCATTGCTATGGTGATGGGCTTCTATGTGGTTGTCAGCTTATTAATGTCTTATTTGCTTAATGTCTACAATAACCGCGTTCAGCTAAAGGTGAGATAATGAAAAATGTGACAAATAAGCAAGCTGTACCCTTACAAAAGTTTGTGGCGACTAAAAGTCGTTTACCAAAAGATTCAAGTAGTGGGCTGATAGCCTACGTTAGACAAAAATTCTTTAATAACCTATTTAATAGTGTATTAAGTTTAGCGGTGTTTTATCTACTCTATATTCTCATTTCAGGGGCGCTAAACTGGGCTGTGTTTGATGCAGTTTGGAATGCAGCTAACCGTAGAGAGTGCCAAACACTGAGTCCCAATGGGGCCTGTTGGGCGGGGGTTATTAGCTGGTTTAATAACCTAATGTATGGTCGGTATGAGAGTGCTTTACAGTGGCGTGTTAATTTAGGCGCTGTGTTTGGCCTGCTATGGTTAATCCCCTTAGCACTGAATAAAACACCGTATAAAACTTGGGTATTTATCTCGGCTATTTTACTTTACCCCTTTTTAGCTGCCTATCTCTTTTTAGGAGGCGAAATTGGGTCAGAAATAAGCCTTTTTCATGCCTTCGTAAGTGCGTTCGCCTTGGCTTATCTATTGTTGCTATATATCAACTTAGGTTTGGCTTATAGCCGCTTAGGAACTCTACATAGGCCCTTAATTGGCTTATGTCAGAAAATAACCCGTACTAAAGCAAAACCCCTGAGTTTTACCCTCGTTTGGTGTTTCCTCGCATTAATAATATGGATGGTATTTGCCTCATATACCTTGTCCTATGTGCCAATTGATCGCTGGGGCGGTTTGTTTTTAACCTTTATCATTGCAGGATTTGCTATCACAATGGCGATTCCGCTCGGGGTAATATTAGCGTTGGGACGACGCTCAAAATTGCCTGTTATCTATTGGTTATCTTTATTATGTATTGAGCTAGTACGTTCTGTGCCGCTTATTACTGTTTTATTCATGTCAGTAACCTTGTTACCACTCTTTTTACCTGCAGATATTGAGTTTAATAAATTATCTCAAGTACTGGTTGCTGTATGTATTTTTGCTGGTGCTTATATGGCAGAAAACATTCGCGGCGGTTTACAGGCAATTCCCGAAGGGCAATATGAAGCCGCGAAAACATTGGGCTTGGGTTATTGGCATTCTATGGTCTTGATTATCTTACCTCAGGCTTTGCGCATGATGATTCCCAATATCATGACGTCATTTATTAGTCTTCTAAAAGATACAACCTTGGTTTCCATTATTGGTTTATTTGACATCATGTTGATGGCTCGAAATATCGCTAATGATAAGGCATGGCTAGGCTTGCATACCGAGCCTTTGGTGCTGATTTCTATACTTTTCTTTGTGCTTTGTTTTGGTATGTCTCAATACAGTTTAAATCTTGAAAAACGTCTTAAGGTAGGTCACTAATGTTACAGCGAACACACAATATATCCCCTAGTGATATGCCTGCAATCCAAATTGAAGGTCTCAATAAATGGTATGGCGATCATCATGTTTTAAAGGATGTCTCTTTATCGATTAATAAAGGCGAGATTATGGTGGTGTGTGGACCATCTGGTTCGGGAAAATCAACTTTAATTAGGTGTCTAAACCAGCTAGAAGCGTATCAAGAGGGAAGAGTGTCTTTGTTTGGCCAGGCATTGTCATCTGATACCGCGAGTACTCAGCATATCAATCAAAATATTGGCATGGTTTTCCAAAACTTTAATCTGTTCCCCCATTTGACCGTGTTAGAAAACTGTACTTTAGGCCTCACTTGGATTCATAAAGTGCCAGAAGATGACGCGATAAAAGAGGCAATGGTATTACTTGATCGAGTTGGCATCGCCCATTTAGCGGATCGTTATCCTGGACAAATTTCAGGGGGACAACAGCAAAGGGTTGCTATCTCTCGGTCTTTAGCGATGAAACCCAACATTTTATTATTTGATGAACCAACTTCTGCACTTGACCCAGAAATGGTGAAAGAAGTACTTGATGTCATGATTAACCTCGCAAGTACCGGCATGACTATGGTGTGTGTGACTCATGAAATGCAATTTGCTAGGCAAGTTGCGGATCGGGTGGTATTTATGGCTGATGGTGAAATCGTCGAAATGGGGCCGCCTGAACAAGTCTTAATGACGCCTAAGTGGGACAGAACAAAAGAGTTTCTTGAGCATGTTTTATAGGTGTGGATAAAGCAAGTTTTTAAGCTATTGGCTGGAATATTAGGCCTTAGATTTGACGAATAAGACGGATAATAAAATGGCAAATAAACAGCCTAGTTATAAGATATTGCCCTATTGGTTAGCAGATAAAACCTTAGATCTCTCACTTAATGAATCAATGAAAGATAGCAAGGAGAAACAATATGACGTCGCCATTGTTGGAGCGGGCTTTACCGGTTTATCGGCTGCAATTACCTTGCTGCGTGCAGGTCGTAAAGTCATTATTTTTGAAGCTGGAGAATTAGGCCAAGGGGCAAGTTGTCGAAATGGTGGCATGTTAGGTCCCAGTTTTAGTAAGTTGGGTGTAGATGGCTTAGAAAAACAATATGGAATTGAACAAGTTTACGCCACAATTCGAGAAAGTCTGCATGCATTTAACTGGTTAGTCGACTTTATCAAAGCCGAAAATATCGAGTGTGACTTGGATGTGTGTGGTCGATTCCGTGGGGCGAGTCATCCCAGCCATTATGCCGGCTTAATAGAACAGGCAGATGCAATATCTCGCTTAGTTGATTTTCCGGCTATTGAAGTAACGCCGCAACAGCAACAGGATGAAGTAGGTTCAAACGCTTATTATGGGGGAATTGTTTTCCCGACCGATGCCACTTTGAACCCAGCCAAGTTGTATCAAGGGTTATTGACACTAGCGATCAAGGAAGGTGCCTGTATTCTTGATCATTGTAAAGTTAATAAAATTGAAAAACAGTCCAGTTTATTCTCTGTCTTTACAGAGCAACAAACCTATTTAGCCGATGATGTTATCATAGCAACAAATGGTTATACCCAAGGACAGTTTGCTAAGTTCAAAAGACGCATTGTCCCGATTCGCTCAGCCATGATTGCGACGCAAGAACTGCCTTTGGAGCTTGTACGTTCAGTCTCGCCAAAATTACGTTGCCATGGGGGGACGGAAAGAGTCGTTGCTTATTATCGACCTTCACCTGATGGAAAACGTATATTATTTGGCGGTAGAGCCAGCGGTTGGGGAGACCAGCCTCGGCTTTATACCAAATATCTACGGGCGTTTATGTTGCGTTTATTTCCTCAATTATCAAAAATCGAAATTGAATATGCCTGGTCTGGTCTAGTGGCTTATACCTTTGACCATGTCCCTCATATTGGTGAAATGGACGGTATGCACTATGCCATGGGTTACTGTGGTTCTGGGGTTGGACGATCAAACTATTTTGGACAAAAAATAGCTCAAAAAGTGTTGAATTTAAGCGATGGGAAAACCAGTTTTGATGATTTTCCATTCAATTCTCGACCCTTATATACAGGAACACCTTGGTTCCTACCTGCCATTATGAAATGGCATAGTTATGCTGATAAAAAAGGTTGGTAGAGGTTAATTAAAGGCGCCTGCCATGGCCACTTGAATCAACTGATCTAAAGTGGCTTTATCAGCGCCCGCTCTGGCCATAACCGTAATGGCGATTACTTGCCCTGCGATAAAGTGAGACAAAGCCTTAGGGTCGCTGTGATGCGATAATTCCCCCTTTTCCTTGGCACGTATTAATCTTTGTTGAAATATATGACGTCTATGTTCATTTTCTTCTTTACTCAAGGCATTGAGTTCGTCGGACATAGCAGGGCACTGGACTAAACTGTTGGCAATCAAACAGCCTTTTGGTCCAAGAGGGTTTAATACGGTAGAGGCAACGCGGTCAAGATAGCGAGTAAATACACTTATTAACTCATCGCTTGAGTGGATTATATCGTCAAGCATAGGTTGAGCCACTTCTTGCTTATAGTGCTTTATGGCAGTTTGAAATAGCGCCTCTTTATCACCAAATGCCGCATAAAGGCCTGGCTTTGCCATCTTGGTCGCTTTGGTAAGGTGAGTCATGGTGGTGTCTAAATAACCGTATTGCCAAAAGGTCATCATGATGGCATCCAATACTGTTTCAGGGTCAACTTTTCTGGGTCTTCCTCGTGCCATCTCACTTCTCCAATTATCTTAAAAGAACAATTTAATACTGATGGGTATTTTAATATCTTGCATTTTATAATCAACTGATTTAATTTAATACCAGCTGGTATTAAATTAAATCTTAAATTGATTAGTTATCTTTTGGAGTCTGAATATGAAAAATTTTGAATCGAGTGTCGCATTTATTTCTGGTGCAAATAGAGGGCTAGGTTTGGCGTTTGTAAAGGGATTACTTGAAGCGGGTGCCACTAAGGTATATGCCGGAGCGAGAGACGTGGGGAGTTTGGTGAGTTTGGTAAGTGAAAGTGAGGGCAAGGTCATTCCTGTTGAGCTTGATGTGACAGATAAAGAGGGTGTATTCAGTGCGGCACAATCTTGTAATGATGTGAACCTTGTGATCAATAATGCAGGTATTGCAAGTTTCGATTCACTCGCCAATGCCCGAAACCTTGATCATGCGAGACAGGAAATGGAAGTAAATTATTTTGGCGCTTTGAATATGGTTCGCGCTTTTTCTCCAGTACTAAAAGAGCAAGGAGGCGGTACTTTTGTCAGTGTTTCTTCCATTGCGGGATTGGTTAACTTTCCCTTTTTTGCCTCTTATAGTGCTTCTAAAGCGGCCGTACATTCATTAATTCAAGGGGTTCGTAATGAATTAGTGCCGCAGAAAACCCATGTAATGGGGGTTTACCCTGGTCCTATTGATACGGATATGACAACAAATTTACCGATTGATAAAGCGAATGTAGAAGAGGTGGTTGCACGGGTATTAGAGGGGATTAAAAATGACGAAGAAGATGTCTTCCCAGATGCCACATCTCAACAGATTGCGTCTGGCATTAAAGCCGATGCAAAAGGCATGGAAAAACACATTGCCAGTTTGGGGTCTTAATCGAAATAAAGTCAGTCATCCTCTTTAGTTTTGTCTTGTTGTTAATTCGAAAAACTATCATGTCAGCCTTTCTGATCATAAGAAGGGCAGGAGTATTATTCTAGGTAAAGCAGATTATCACATTGGGTATGCAACACATTAATGAGAGGATGAGGGTCAGGTAAATATAATTATCCATGATTTAATCGGACTTTTTCATGCTTAAAAATCTTGTATACCCAATGGCTGTGACTAAAGAAAAAATATAGAGGTGTGCTTTTCAGGAGCTAGATCAATGTTTTGCCAATACAAGGTAACTTAATGTCAATTTTATGACTTAAGTAAGCATACTTGTAACAAAACTATGTTCATATAAAATCTGCACGTTGGAATGTAAGAAACGTGGGTTTTGTGTGAATTTTAAGCGACCTACCTGCTGAAAATACACCGGCTATGTTAAAATCAACCTATAGAATCTGCATTTATTAAGGTGAGTCATGGAAAAAATATTTTCATACGGCACGTTACAAAAGGACGCAGTACAAGTTGCTACATTTGGGCGAGAATTAATAGGAATTAAAGACCGACTTATCGGTTATACCATCAATCAAGAGGACTGTTCGAAATTGCAGCAATCAAGCCTTAAATATACCGGCTCGCAGTCTGATATTGTTGAAGGTACCTTGTTTGAATTGTCTGCTGTTGAGCTTTGTAAAGTTGATGAACATCAAGTCATTGATGATTATATCCGAATTAAAGAGCGCTTTATTTCAGGGCAAAAAGCTTGGGTATATGTCAGCCTTGATGATGAGTATATGTTAGCTTAAATCCCTGCAGGCTAGATGCTAAGCAGGGGTTTAGTTCATCATTTTTCTTTTTTAATTTCTCTTAAATATTTAAACACAGTCGCACGGCCCATATTTAAAATACTCGCAACATAATTTTGCGTGCTTTTCCCTTCAAATGCCCCCTCTTCAAAGAGTGCTTCAATTAAACTGCGTTTATGTTTATGACTTAAGGTGGCAATGCTGAGCCTTTGTTCATTCAACCAATGATGAATAAAGGTATTAATACGTTCTTGCCAGTCATCATGGAATAACTTGTCAGGCTGTGGCACAAGCTGTGTTCCCGATAAAAGCGTGTCTAAGAGGGTTTTGGCCGCTTCGAAACTTGATATATTCATATTGATGCACAGCATGCCAATTTGCTGATTATCATCATCTCTTAATACTATGCTGGTGGAGCGAATGTTAACCCCGTCCCAGTTCAGCTTTTCATAGGGACCTATGACATTTTCATTATCATCGAACTCGACTTCGTCAAGTGCCGCATCATCACCAATATTGCGTTTGGAAATATTATTGGCAAGGTATACCACCCTTTGGCTGCGTAAATCATGGATGACAACTTCCACATAACCCGAAAAGAGTAGGGCGATGCCTTCAGCCACATTGGCGTATCTTTGTATCAGTATATTGTCGCTGTTTTGATTCTGTTTCATATGGCATCTTCTTTTATCAAGCGTCTCATCATACCGATTGTCTCTTTCTGCTGTAAAGCAATCTCATCTCAAGCAATTGTTATCTCGTGTTTTTATCGTGTTTTTCAAGTCATTCAACTCACCTTTTTACTGTCCTAGTGATTTTTAAGCTCAGCTAATCAATGAATACAAAGGACAAATAATTTCGAAAGATAGCGTTGACGAGGAATACTTAAAAGTCTACAGTGGACTTTATTGTATATCAAATACCTTTTTGTATCTGTCTAGAGGCCGTTTATGTCAAGCAATGAAACACTTTTTGATCACCAGGTTGCACCTGTCTTTTTGACTGAAGATGAGGTTAAACCGCTTTTTAAAAAAATGGATGTTGCCGCATGTCTGCATGATTTATTTTCTGCACTTGCCAATGAAAAAGCGATACAGCCAGCCCAGACTTTAACGTTATTACCCAGTGATAAAGGTGATTTTATTACTTATCAGGGAGGCATTGAGGGAGCGGATGTATTTGGTGCCAAGTTATCACCTTATTTAGTCACGGACACTAAGCCTATTATTACAGCATGGACCACTCTAATGTCGTCTCGTACTGGCCAGCCTTTATTATGTTGTGATTCAGGTTTGCTGACACAGGAAAGAACCGCCGGAACAACTGCATTAGCAGTGGATCAGTTAGCTAGGCGCGATGTGAAAAAACTCGCGATTATTGGCGCAGGCGCAGTGGCTAAAGCCCATTTACACCATGTTAAGGGCTTAAGAGATTGGCAGAGTATTCGTGTTTATTCACCAAATCTTGTGACTGATAGCGCATTGCAAGATAGCTTGATGACCTTAGATAAAAGGGTGTCTATTTGTGATTCCGCCAAAGAGTGTATACAGGATGCCGATGTCATCATGCTGTGTACTTCTTCAGGAACGCCAGTGATAGATAAGGCTGATCTGACTAAAACAGAGGTATTAATTACATCGATCAGTACTAATGTGGCAAATGCTCATGAGATATGTCCCAGTATGTTAAATAAAATGGATGTGTATTGTGATTACAAGGCAACCACACCAGGCAGTGCAGGTGAAATGAAATTGGCAGTAAGTGAACATCAATGGTCTACAGATGCGCTAAAAGGGGATCTGGCAGATTTAGTGAGCCAAGGTGTTGCTAAACCCGAATATGACAAGCCGGTCTTTTTTAGATCGATAGGATTAGGTTTAGAAGACATTGCCATGGCTTATGGTATTTGGCGTCAGATGCAAATCGCTTAGTCAGCTAATCTTAATAATTACACTCATGAATCAATATTAAACGAAGGGGAAATACATGAAAATCAGAGAGTTTGGCGTCGAAATCTGGATGAATGAATATGAGAATAATTGCGACTATAACCTTGCCGAAACCTGTGTAGAGTCTCTTACGTTTGATCAATTGGTGACAATGGCGGGAAAAAAAGACAGTTTTGCTGATGATTTACTTGCTATGAAACTGACTTATGGCGCGATTGAAGGATCAGATCGCCTTAGAGACAATATTGCGTCTTTATATACGGAACAAAAGCGCGAAAATACCATAGTGACTCATGGCGCAATTGGCGCCAATGCTTTGATCCATGAAACCTTGGTGAACCCAGGCGACCGTATTATTTCAGTACTTCCCACTTACCAACAACATTATTCCATTCCAGAGAGTTACGGCGCTGATGTTCAAATTTTGTCTTTAAGGGAGGAAAACGCTTTCTTACCAGACCTTGAAGAGCTGGCGTCTTTGGTAAATGACAATACTAAGATGATTGTTCTTAATAATCCGAATAATCCGACGGGTTCTTTGATGGATGCTGACTTTTTACTGAAGATAGTTGAAATTGCACGCTCCTGTGATGCCTATATATTGTGTGATGAGGTTTATCGAGGCATAGATCAAAGTGGCGATGGCACCACTGTTTCTATTGCTGATTTATATGAGAAGGGCATCAGTACTAGCAGTATGTCAAAGGCCTTTTCACTAGCGGGACTTCGCCTTGGTTGGATTGTTGCTCCTGAAGAGGTGATTCATCAAGTCGCTATCCATCGTGATTACAATACCATCAGTGTCGGTATGATTAATGATTATCTTGCTTGCATGGCATTAGAGAATCGCGAAACCATTTTAGGTCGTAGTAAAAGCATGACCCGCGAAAATCTCGCTTTGTTAGATGCCTGGATTCAAGATGAGCCGAAAGTAAGCTATATCAAACCTCAATCGGGTACCACTACGTTACTTAAATTTGATGTGCCAATGAATTCACGAGACTTCTGTGTTGCCTTGCTAAAAGCCAAAGGCGTGATGTTTACGCCCGGCAGTGCACTGGATATGGAAGGTTATGTGCGTATCGGCTTTGCAAATAACCCTGAGGTGATGGCAGTTGGCCTTAAGTTGGTTAGTGAGTTCTTGACCGAAATCTAAGAAAAGACCCTATATTCATTTGTTCAAATAGCAACCCGCTTTAATCGCGTGTGGGCGCGGTTAGAGCGTTATAACAACCTTAAAATAATAAATTGATAGGATAAAACCATGAAAATAACTAAAACACTCATGCTTGCTTTGTCTGTTTCCCTTGCCTCATTAGGCAGTGTTGCACAAGCTGCAGACAAAATTACCATTGCCACTGAAGGGGCATGGGCACCTTTTAACTTTATTGATTCAAATGGGGAGCCCCAAGGTTTTGACGTGGATATTGCCAAGGCTTTATGCGTTAAAATGAATAAAGAATGTGACATAGTGACCTTGGACTTTGATGGACTTATTCCCGGTTTAAAGGTGAAAAAGTATGATGCCATTTCAGCCAGTATTTCGATTACTGAAGAACGTATGAAACAGGTTGATTTTACTTTTCCTATCTATTCTGGTGGCCTAAGATTTATGGCGGCTAAAAATAATGACTTTGATTCCGCAAGAAGTGCACTAAAAGGTAAAACTATTGGTGCTCAGCGATCTACTATAGCGGCGAAATACTTAGAAGATTATTTGTCAGATGTCGTTAACATCAAGCTATACGGTAACAATGATAATGTTTATTTAGACCTTCAATCAGGACGATTAGATGGGGCTTTATCGGATGAGTTACCTACTTATGATTGGTTACAGTCTGAAGGCGGTCAAGCATTTGAGTTCAAAGGCGATGCGTTTGCCAAAGATGACAAAATTGCCATTGTGGTTCGTAAAGGCAATGATGAGCTAAGAGAAGGCTTTAACAAAGCCATTCAACAAATTGTTGACGATGGTACTTATGCCAAGATCAACGCTAAATACTTCCCTTTCTCTATTTATTAAATCTTAATCAAACGGCGTTCGCTGTTTTTTAAGTATCATGATTTTATCCCAGCCTCGGCTGGGATTTTTTTTGCCCTTTTTTTGTTCCTTCTAGTTGATGATTAAGGTCTATAATTTACCATTAACTCGGCATTATCGAATGGGATATTATGTATAAGCATGTATTAGTCGCTTGTTTAGGACTGTTTTCAATATCGTGTTTTGCTATCGATATTATTGCCCCAAGAATAGAGGGTTTGATTGAAAAGGACGGCAAAGGGGTATACCAAAATTTAATTGAGGAAGCGTCAAAACGAACCGGGTTGGTAATAACTGAGCATGTGTATCCACAAAAAAGAGCGCTCAGATTCTTTTTTGCAAAAAAACACCCTTGTATTTATGCCTATACAGACCTTGCTGTGACTAAATTGGGTAGGGACAATGTTATTGCCAGTTTTCCTTTAGGCAGTTTTAAACAGTATATTTTCACAGCCAAGGGTGAGCCTGCAATTACAAGGATAGTGGCATTAAAAGGACTCAGGGTTGGCGGTGTTTTAGGAGACACTGAGCAAGATTGGTTTAACCTATTTAAAAACAACAATATTCACTATGCCTTGGCTCCTAGCATTCAGCAAAATGTTGATATGTTAATATTAGGCCGAATTGATGCCATGGTGAGTTTTATGCCAGATGCTGCAAAATGGTCATCTCAATTAAGTTATGACGCATCAAGACCTCTCTTTTCTGCCTATGACAGACTAACTTGCCATATCAATCCTCAAACGAGGGATTTTATTAGAATTATGTCCTCCATTTTGAAGCAAATGAAACAAGATGGCACCTCTCAAAAAATATTGGGTGATTTATACTTAGACTATGACGATAAGACGTTTAACCCTTTGTTTTTCGATTAAATTAGAGTCTCTAATTTGTAAAACTTGTACTCACTGTCTGATGAACTCCACCGGATGAAGCCAAGATATTCGCCTAGCTTACATTCTTCTTTTACACTGCCAATCATAAATTTATTAAGCAATTCATAAGGGAACCAACTATGCCACAGAATTTTAGTCAATTATCGGTAACAGACTATGGCAGTGTTCTTGGGAGAGAGCACTTCATGAATTTTGCCATTCAACCCCTTTGGCAGAATATGCCTTCCATTTTTGGACCTGCCTTTACTGTACAGCTTGTGCCTGGTGACAACCTAATGTTACATGCTGCGATTTATGAGGCGCCAGAAGGTAGCATTATCATTGTCGATGCGGGAGATGATTCCTTGGCCGTAGCGGGGGGGAATGTCTGTGCAGTGGCCAAAGAAAGAGGCATAAAGGGCTTTATTATAGATGGCGTGATACGGGACCTAGGTGAAATAACTCAGATGGCCTTTCCTGTTTATGCCAAAGGTGTGTTTCCTGTGCCAGGTAATAAGAATGTTTATTCTGAGTTGGCTAGGCCCATTGTGTGTGGTGGCGTTTCGGTTAGTACTGGAGATATTGTCATTGCTGATAAAGAAGGGGTGGCGATACTTCCCAATGAGATTGCTCACTCTGTTTATGAAAAAGCCTTGCTTAAAGCGCAAAAGGAAAGTGATATTAGCCTGGGGGAGTGGCGTCAGAACCATCAAACAAAAATAAATCAGGCATTAGCTAAAGCAAAAATATAAAACCAATCATTATGGTTTTAAAAGATTTAAGTGCTTGTTACTGTTAATTATTTTCAGTTGTTTTAAAATAATGTGAAAATCAATAGATGGACTTATGAGATGAATAGATTGCTACCTTTAGCGGCTTGCGCCCTTGTACTTGGCGCACTTGTTACACCTAAAATAATTGGCTCTCAAGTTAATACTAAACTGAATGAGATTATCACCTCTATCAATGTTACCCAAGGCTATAAATTGGATATCACTGAGTTAGAGTCGGGTTGGTTTTCTACTCAGGCAAAATTGAAGCTGTCTCTTGACCCTGAAGCCATGGGGGATTTGCAAGGAATACAAAGTGATAGCTGGGAGATTGACTTGGATTTTGATGCATCACATGGTCCCATTTTATTGGGTGACACCACAGAATTTGGCTTGGTGAATTGGCAAGTCGGTGTGGCCGCAGACAGTTTAAGGGATACTTTGAGTTGGCCTGAAAACACGGCCTTGTATCAAATGAAGGGTAAGTTAGACCTGTCATCTGAGCTCGAATATAAGGACAGAATAATCCCTTTCACCTCAATTGCCGGAGAGATGAATCAGTTTGATTTCTCAGGTTATCAAGGTGGTGGAACCTATAAAGAGGCAGTGTTTAGCTACCAAGGTGAAGCCGAGCGTTTTTCGGCTAAAACAGGTGATGGTGAGCTCGAGATTACTAAGTTGACTGTGGACACTCAGATTGAATCTGCTTTGGAAGACCTCTTTGACGCTATATTTTATGATTCAAACGGTAAGTTAAATATTGCATCCATTGTATTAAATGAGCAATCGAGTGGTGAAAGGCTGGATGTGAATGACCTGTATGTGACAAGCCAAACACTGCTTGATAAAACAACAGGCGCCTTAGATCTCGCCATTGTTTATGGTGTTAAATCAATCGAGATGGATGACTTTGTCGGTGAAGACTTCGCGCTGGGTTTAGAAATCAATCACTTGAGCCAGGCATTTTTTGGGGCTTATCAAAGTTTTGTGCCATCATTAGCCAGCGCCGATAGTGACCAGTCTTCAGTGTTAGTCATGGACTTTTTAAAAGAAAATCTATTATCTCTGGTGGTCGCTGAACCTGAAATTAAAGTGACGAGTTTAAGAGGTACGATTGCACAAGGCTCATTTGAATCTCATTTGAATGCTAGCCTAGTGGGCATTAATACTATGCCAGCCAATATTTATGATACGGCGTTTTGGTTATCCCACACCCTGTTAGATGGGCAAATAAAAGGGGATAAAGCAGTGATAGAATTGGCGGCTAAATTTTTTATGCTTACCCAGTTAAAAAGTAACCCACAAACCCAAGGTATGAGCCTTGCTCAGTTAGAAGAGATAGCCGACTCTCAAGTACCAATGTTATTGCAAACCATCGTATACCAAGGGCTCATTATCAGTGATGATAATAGCTACAGTACACAATTAAGTTTTAAAGACAGTGTTTTTAAAGTGAATGAACAAGCTGTCCCTTTGCCTTTTTAATCATCAAATTACCAACGCAGTATTATGCCTAAAAAGGATCTAGTCCGGTTTAAATACAAGATTAGATCCTTGAATGCTTTAACCTTGCCCTCTTTTCTAACAGTTAAGAGACTATGGCGTATTGCTCAACGAATTGCTTAATTTGACTTTTTTCTTGGGATGATAAAGAGGCGTTAAATTGCAAATATTGGGATACAACTTGTTTGCGCAACTTACTTTGATGGTACAAGTGTTGCTGAGTGTGCTGATTAATTAAACCTTCTAACCCCCGTTTTATAGATTGATTTTTTTCTCTTATATCTTTCATTTTATCATCCTCACGAATAGAGCTGCCTTACATTTAAATAAGCCTATAAGGCAGGCACTAATGACAATTTAGTGTTAGCAGATCGAAAAATGACGCATTAAAGCGGTTAACTTATAGTGAGTTTAACTGTCAGTCTTTTTTATGTTTAGTGATAAATGTAATGACTTTTTCTTTCTGCTCTTCATTTAAACTGGCATGAAAGGCGACGAAACTCGGAACCACAGTCTTGATACTGGCATGCAGAAGTTCAATCTTGTTATCCGTAAATTGGTTCATTTTTTCCGGTGCTATGCTGTTCAGGCTAATCAGATCAACAAAGTCTGTGTGCATGGTTTGCTTGTTTGCTTTTAGGTTCTGGCTTGCTGCTAATGCCTTCTCTTTTAGTTCATCCAATAACACTTGCTGAGTGTCGTTAAGTTCTAGTTTGTCACTGACGCGAGCCGCAAACTTTTCTGCTTTTTCCTCAGGTGTTTTCCCACAGCCAGTAAGGCCGACTAATAAAGAAAGAGAAAGGGTGCCAATGATCAATTTCTTTAAGTGCTTCTTCGCGAATTGTTTCATGTATTGCTCCAAGGTTTCATTTGATTTACGAACATAATATCGAATTCAAATTTTGAGACTTTGCAGAGGCGTATCCAGTTGTATCAATCTGTAACAATTGGCCTAATGAACGTTTCGCTTACCATTGCATTACGATAACCTGAGTGAAATTTCAGAGTGAAGGTGACAGGTTGTGAAAATACTTTTGATCGATGACGATGACTCGTTAGCGGATTTACTGAAACAGTATCTTGCCCGATATGATATGCAGCTTATTAGTGCGGATTGTCCTTCAAAGGGTTACCTTGCGCTTGAACAAGCAAAACCCCAAGCCATCATTCTAGATGTCATGCTGCCCGAGCAAGACGGGTTTGAAGTCTGCAAGCAAATCCGTAAGCAAAGTGAGATTCCTATTATTATGTTAACGGCCCGAGGCGACGTAATGGACAGGGTAATAGGTCTTGAAATAGGGGCAGATGATTATTTAGCCAAACCCTTTGAGCCAAGGGAGCTTGTTGCTCGATTACAGACGATTTTACGTCGAGTCGCCAAATCGACGGACCAGGGTAAAAACTTAATCTCGTCTGAGCAGCAACTTGAATTTAAAGGTCTCAGTATTAATACAGAACGACAGCAAGTGGTTTTGTTTGATAAAACACTTGATTTGACCACGACTGAATATCGTTTGTTGCTGCTTATGGCCAAATCACCCCGTACTGTTTTTTCAAGGGATGATATCTTGAATCATTTGAAAGGAGTGGAGATAGAGATTTTTTCCCGCTCTGTTGATATTGCAATTAGTCGTTTACGCCAAAAATTTAAAGCGGCTTCGTCTTCGACAAATGAAGCCAGTACTGATTTCATTAAAACAGTTTGGGGCGCAGGTTATTGTTTTGTGGGAGAAGGGATATGACATTCTTAAACTGGCTTAACAAAATGCCATTAATGTTTCGATTATTGATTATCTTTCTGAGCACCTGCTTAATATTAATTTCGTTATTGGTGACTTCTATTCACTTTATCTCGGATAAAAACAGTGATAATTGGCGAGGTTTTGAAAATATTTTCGCTGATTATGGCAAGCTGCTATCTACTCGTATTGGCAGCCCTTCTAATTACGAGGTTGCGCAAAAATTATCCAATGATTTGATGCTTAACATCAGTATTCTGGGGCCAAATGAGACATGGCACAGTAAACCTGTCACCTATAAACATGATTTGGATAGGCTGATAGAGCTTGAGTATGATGAGAGCACGACCCAAAACGCCAGTGTTGCGCGGACAAGGGGGAATTACTATGTCCGAATACTCGCTGGGGAAGGGCAAGGAAAACGTTTCATCTATATTAGCAAAAGGCGTGAGTTTGTCGATTTTCAAATGCCAATGAGTGCTTTATTCGTCTTTTTACTCATGCCATTGGTCTTGTATATAAGTTATCGTCTGACAAAAAGTCTGTTTGCTCCTATCAAAATCTTGCAGCAAGCCAGTTTAGAATACGCTAAAGGTAATCTCACTCACCAAGTCGCTATAGCGCGAGATGACGAACTGGGCAGTTTGACCCAAGTAATGAACAGTATGGCCCAGCAAATTGATAAAATGCTACAGGCAAAAAGGCAAATGCTGCTTGCCATTAGCCATGAATTACGCACGCCATTAACCCGCATGAAACTGGCAACGGAATTACTGGATCAAGAATCACAGCAAGGCCCCTTGCGTCGTGATATTCAAGAAATGGAGAATTTAATTAATGAAATTCTCGAATCTGAAAGGCTAAATACCCACCATAAAGTGCTCAACTTAGAGCCAGTTAAATTAGATGAGTTATTGAATGAATTGATAATAGAGTTAAATTTGAACTTTGAAGAAAGGATTGAATTTGAATCCCAATCCCTTTCAAGTCAGTCCTTAGACCCAGCCAGAATTCGGTTGTTATTTCGCAACCTGATTATGAATGCTCTACAGCATTCAAAATCCTCGGTGAAGGTCATACTGTCTCAAGATAAAGGCAATGTTTGTATTCGTGTGCAAGATAAAGGCGTCGGTATTGCCCATGAACATATCCCTCATTTGACCCAAGCGTTTTATCGCATTGATGATGCAAGGCAGCGTAAAACGGGCGGCTTTGGATTAGGGCTTTATTTATGCCATTTAATCGTTGAAGCCCATATGGGAAAACTCGTGATAGAGAGTGATGTAGGCAAAGGAACCCAGGTAAGTGTGGCTTTAAGTAAATCGAATGATAGTCATTAGATGTCGCTAAGTAGGGCTGATGCATTGATGATAAAGGCCCATTTTTCACTGAAAAATGGGCCTTACAGTGTTGCTCATCAGCATCGCTGTGTTGCAGGTTATACCTCAATTTTATCGATTGTTTTAATAGGATACGAATTAGCATCATTAGAATGATAGCGAGGTGATTTAAGGTATATTAGAATGGTTAAATATATTCTTTTGATTGCCTCATTTCGGAGAAATAATGACGTTGGCTTTTGATCAAACGGTTTCGACTAGCGCAGTATTAGATTTAATAGACGCTGCGTATAGTCTCTCCATAGTAGGCGGTGATTCGCAATTACCCCAAAGAGGTCAATTTAGTGACCCTGAAGGGCGTGTAAATGAGCAAGTATTAATCGACATTTGGCAGCAGCTAGAAAAAAATACCAAGATACCCTGTTATGGTCTCATGATTGGTCAGCATATCAACCCTGCTTCCAAGGGGTTATTAGCCAGTCTAGTGACTCAATGTGAAACCATGAGGGACGCATACAATACCTTTGTTAAATACCTGGATTGGATGAGCCCGTCAGAAGAATGGCAGCTTAGAGCCCGTGATAATGAAATAGAGCTTATTTTTTCTCTGCAACCCCAAAAAAAATATCCAGTGTCAGCCATTGAAAGGAGCATGAGTGCATTTGTATGCTGGGCGAGCTTTTTGAGTGGTGAAGCGGTTAATGTCATTAGGGCAAATTTTGAGTTTGATAAACCGGATTACCATGCTCTTTTTAGGGTTTCTTTTGGTCAAAATATTCATTTTTCATCGTCCAAAAACAGTATAATTTTTTGTAAAACGCTTTTAGATAAAACACTCGTAAGTCATAACCCTTATCTGAAAGGTCTGTTAGAAGACAAACTGACAAAGAATATAACGCAATTTGCACCCCTTAAAAAAACCATTAATAAACACATAATAAATGATCTCGTATTAATACTGCTACCAGAACATAAAGCCACGATTGAGGTGGTTTGTAGCCAGTTATCGATAAGTCGTCAAACCTTGTATCGACACCTTAAGAAAGAAAATACGGATTTTAAAAGCATACTGGATAACGCACGTAAGTCTGAATCGGTTAAATTACTGTCATTAACTGAAAATACGATTCAAGTAGTCAGTGAAAAATTGGGCTATAAAGAAGTCAGTAGCTTTTATACTGCTTTTTTTAGATGGTATGGTTTGAGTGTAAGTCAATATCGTAAAACCCTATTGCACCAACACTAGGATCAACTAAAAATGAGCGTCAAAGCTTGATTACGACTCAGAATTAAAGGACACACAATTACGGCCATTATTTTTGGCCGAATATAGGGCGTCATCTGCTTGGTTAATAAGGCGCTTTATATCCTTTATTTCTTCAACAGGCATGCAGGCCACGCCGATGCTGACAGTGACGATATCAGCACATTCAGATTTTTTATGGGGGATTAATGCTTTATTGGTCTCATTGCAGATGAGTTGAGCTAAGGACTCAGCATAGTGCTTGGATTTGTTTAAGATTATTATGGCGAACTCTTCACCGCCATAACGACAGACATGATCAGATGAACTGTCGCTTAGCCTCTGCAATATTTGAGCAAAAAACTTCAAACAATTATCTCCTTGCTGATGGCCATAATAATCATTGTAAGGTTTGAAATGGTCAAGATCGCACATTAATAAACTAATCGAATTATGACTTGAATGCCTGTCTAGCGCCGAGTTTAAAATGTGGTCAAAATAGCGACGATTATAGATGTCTGTCAAACTGTCTTTCTCAGCAATTTCATTGACCCTAATGACATACTGTTGCAAAACCTTTAAGGATTGCAGCATTTTTTGTACTTCTTTGTCTTGACTTGTAGGCAGGGTGATTTTGGTTTCACCCTGGGCCAGAAGCTGCATTGACTTACTGGTTTCTATGAAAGGCCGAATGATACGGCGGCTGACGAATAACCAAATAATCAGAAATAAACTGATTAAGCAGACCAAAGCAAGTGTAATAAGTAAATTACTCGCCATGGTGACGTCTTTAGTGAGTTGGTCTGAGTTTTTAATAATCTCCTGTTTTAAGAACTTTATCCCCTTAAGGGTTGATATATTAAGTTGCGCGGATGCTTCGATATGATTTTCAATATGAGCATCTAATATTTTTTTTAATCTTAGCTGTCTTTTGCCTTTCTGAAAAACAGAGTGTTTACTTGCTACATAAGGTTTTATATGAATTAACCAGGCTTGCGTTGTAGCCTGTATATTTAAATCTAACGTTTGACTTAAGGTTTCGACTTCTCTTAGTTTGATGAGTGTTTGGCGGGCAAGCAGGGAAAGTTCTTCGTTATGCCTGCTGGACAGGGCTTCTAATAGAAATGAGCTCACCTGATTGATGTTACGTTCGATATCCGTAAGAAGGTTGAGCTTTTGATTCTTTATCATATCAATGTTTTTTACTTGGCTTTGTCTATTTTTTAATATTTCTACTTTATAAGCGGCTAAAATTTTCTGCTGTTGTTTTAAGACATTTACATGAATGGCTTCACCTTGTTCTTGGTTATTGAATAGTTCAGTAATAATCAAGGCAAAAATTGGGAGTGTAACAAGCATCTTTGTCAGTGATTCAGGCTCATAGGAATAAAATGTTGATAGAGTAGGGTTCAAGGATTGAATGAAATCCAGTTCTAATAATATATCTCGCCACTGGTGCTCTAATGTTTCTAATGAAATTAACTTTTGACTTAAGGTGTCAGCACCTTTGATTTTCTCTAATTGCAAATTAATAGCATGAATGTCTTCAATGATATCGGTACTCACTATCAAGGGTTCTCCTTGATTCTCAGCGATAATAAAGAGTTGCCCTTGAAAGAATTTAAATAAAGAAACAGCCGCCCCTGATGATACTAGGCTGAAGCTTGCGATCAGGCAAAAAGCTAAAATGAGTTTAGCCCTGAGTGTGAGGGTCTTAAATTTGGTCATTCCTTCCCTTACCTTTATTTTTTGAATGCAGCGACTTCTCCATGAAGGTTTTGCAGTTCAAAAATTTTATGTTGCAGCTGATTTAATGCCTCTGCAGGAGCAGTCTGATTAGATCTAATGAGGTAGGCGGTACGCATAAGTTCAGGGTATATCTTACCCATTGCAGTGCTTGTGAAATGTCCTAAATTCAGGACATCTTCATTCCAGGCTAAATTATCTTGATGGTTTTGTCTGTATGCACCACTGACTGAGTAAAACTCTTTGTTTGCAAATTTATCGAGCAGAACAACATCTTGTCGACATGGGTTACCACCGCCATTAGCGTAAGCCAGCTGACCTTCAAAAGAGGTAATGTATTTTAACAACCAATATGCCGCCTCTGGATTATGACTATCGTAGGCAACAGCCATTGCATAAGCCCCAGTATAAGGTTTACCTAGTGGCGATGTAGTCACTGCCAATTTAGCCCCAGGGACTGTATTTTCAATCTGAGCCGAGACTGACCATAAATTGTTGTAGGCAAAAGGCCACATGGCAACTTGGTTGTTGGCGATTGCATTTGCAGATTCTAAAAAAGCATAGTTTTCGTCCCCTGGCACAGAGAAGTCTAATAAGCTGAGATAAGCTCTTGCGACATCCATTGCTTTATCGCTATTGGCTTCAACGTTAAAGGATTCAATCCCTCCCATTTCGTTATAATTTGGTCGCAACCAGCTGCCCCCTAAGCCCCATAACATGGATGAAAATTCATCATTAATATGGGGTTTGTTACCTGACATTAACGTTAATCCATAAAAATTATGTTTGAGCGTTTTGCCGGCCAAGCGTTCGCCTTGTTTACGCGTAAAAAAGCGAGAAACATCAATCAAGTTTTTTATGCTGGTAGGAGGGTTTAGTGCATAACCATAATGTTTCAGGAAAGCCTTTTGCTCTTCTGGGTGCTCAAATAAATCCAACCGATAATGATTACCCATAGTATAATTATTGTAGGGGATTGAATGAAAATTATCCTTGTAAGACAAAATCTGTAATAGGTTTGTATAGAAGGGAGCAAGGTGGGCTTGCATACCGGCTTCACCTTTATCATCGTACTCTCTTGCTAAACTATTTAAAGGGCGAGTGAAACCATTACTTGCCCATTCTTTTGACCATCCTGCCTCCATGGTTAAAAGGTCATATCGCCCTTCGCCATTAATGAGGGAATGGGTCTGCGTTGAATACATATCTTCAAGGGGAAGGGGAATTAGATTGACTTTAATACCTGTCTTTTTAGTGAATTTGGGGAGCAGTTCAGTTTTTAAGTGTTCTGTCCAAAATCCTTTTTCGGCAACTAAACTGATGGTTTCTTTGTTTTCAAGTATTGGGATATCGTTTAGATCAAAGGTATCTGTCGTTATTTGCTTACTGAACGAGATGTTACTCAGCACGATACTGCAAAGCACTAAAACCATGCTAAAAATACGGTTTAATACCAGTTTATGGATATTGGCATTTAATGATTTGGATCTAAATAGAATTAACATAAAAGGCAAATTCCTAATCAACCTAATAAGGTCGAATTTCATTAGAATGAAGAAGGTTAAGTCTAGTGCATAAATTTATTTATTGATAAATGTTAAGAAAAGTAAATAGTAAAATGACATGTTATAACACAAAGGGATATAACATATAACCAATTGAGTAATTTTTCTTTGACGCCTGACAGTGACAATATTGTGTTGAAGATAAAGAAACGAGGACACCTATTTTTAATAAAATAGTCACCTTTGTAAGTGCTTGTAAAATCTATTTAAAATAATGACTTGCGAACTAAATGCTCGAAGCTAAACTGAAAGCATCGTATTTAAGAATTGATGCATAAAAAGGCTTTAGCCTTTTCATTACGGACAATGTTAGACTTTGATTATAAAACTGAATACCGCTCTAAAAATGGGGATACATATCCCTTCTAAATTGAAAATTGGTTATTTTTTTCGAAACAATGAGGTTCAAGTAATATTTTTGGGTCTTATGTAAACTTTGTTTTAAGGTGTAAAAATATTTTGAAAGGTGTAAAGGTTGCTGTTGAGCAACTACAACCCGGCATATACGTGCAGTTACCTTTAAAGTGGTTTCAGCACCCGTTTGTCCTCAATCGCTTTAAAATCAAAACTGCCGATCAAATCAAAATCATTAAAAGCCTAGGTGTAAGCCATGTCATCGCAGTGCCGAGTAAAAGTGATGCGAGACCTATCCCTTTATCAGAGTTAAACCCGCAAGAGGAAGATGAAACGGTTCTGGAAGAGCTTAAAGATGAGCTGACGCTGATTAAAGAGGAGCGTATGCAGAAACTTAAATCCTTTAAATCAGATTTAGGTCGAACCGAAAAATGTTTTCAAAATTCCATGACAAACGTGCGCAATATTATGAAAGATATGCGTAACAAGCCGATTCAAGCGATCGATCAAGCAAGCGAGCTAATTGATGAGATGGCGGATCAACTATTAAACAAAGGCGATGCTGTTTTACATTTAATGAATGAAAGCAAAGAAGACGAAGGTCTTTATTATCATGCATTAAATGTGTCCGTATTAGCCATGTTATTAGGTAAAAAGCTAGGTCTTAAAAAAGCAGAATTAAATACCTTAGGGCTAGCTGGTTTATTTCATGATGTAGGTAAAATGAAGATCCCTGCACAAATTTTACGTAAAACTGAACCTCTTAATGCAGCAGAAAGTAATTTTTTAAAATTACACCCTAAGTACAGTGTTGAGCTATTAGTTACATCCGCTAAATTTGATGATAGGGCGCTTAAACTCATTGAGCAGCATCATGAATATTATGACGGAAGCGGCCACCCACTAGGATTAAAAGGGAAAGAACTTGACCCCTTATCTCATATTTTATCTGTCGTAAATAATTACGATAGCCTCTGTCATCCCATTAATGTAAAAAATGCGAAGTCACCATTTTCAGCCTTGGCACATCAATTTAGAGTTGATAAAGCAAAATACGAATCGGATTCATTAAGTTTATTAGTTAAATTGTTAGGTATTTATCCACCAGGGACTGTGGTGGAGTTAGACAGTGGTCAATGCGCATTAGTGATTTCAGTCAACATCAATAAGCTACTGGCTCCAAATGTACTCATTTATGATCCTCTTATTCCTAAAGATCAAGCTGTCATACTTGATTTGAATGAGAATGATGAGCTTAAAATCGTAAAAGCATTACATCCAAGCTCATTATCTGAAGAAGTCCATACCTACTTGAATCCAAGGGTTCGGGTTAATTACTATTTCGATCATTCTGATAAACCAAGCTAAAAAGTGATCGCAAAATAGGATTAAAACAAAGCAGCTTTCAAATTGAACGCTGCTTTTTAGGTTAAATGCAGGCTTGAATGATGTTTCTTATGTCTAGCTTACTTAATACTGCAGGGTTGTTTCTGTTGCTAGACGCTGCAACAAGCGCCTCTATATTGGATGGGCTTAAACCATATTGTGCGAATTTGGGGATTTTGAATATGACTTGCCAGCGATAAAGTGTATCCACAAGTTGCTGGCAGTAGGCTTGAACCGTTAAGCCTTCAACATCACCACACAAGCGTCCTATTTTTGCCATTTTAGCTAATGTAGCATCCTGTTTCTCGAGCACCATTGTATTGAGAGTGACTTGGTTTGCTTCTGCAATTAAACCTGCGCACGCTACCCCATGAGGAATGTTATAAAAACCGCCCATTGGACCTGCTATGCCATGGACGACACCCAAGCCTGCATTTGCTAGACAGCTTCCGGATAACATTGATGCCAGAGCAAGAGCGCCACGGACAGAGGTATCTTGAGCGCCATGCGAGTATGCAGCTTCTAGATTATCTATGATAAGTTGCATGCCTTTTTCGGCCAGCATATCTGTCATTATGTTACTTTTAGTGGATAGGTAGGCTTCAAGTAATTGAGTAAAAGCATCGAGTCCGCAACAAGCCGTTTGTAAGGGCGGACAGGTGGTTGTTAAGCTCGAATCGAGCCAAATCTCAGTAGGAATAAGCTTGTCATGACGGATGGACTTTTTGTAACCTTGTTCCCCTATCTGACTAAATACAGCATTTGATGTCATTTCACTGCCAGTGCCTGAGGTAGTGGGAATAGCGATAAAAGGAAGAATGTTATCCGGTAAAGCCAAACCTTTTCCTATCCCTTCAAGATAATCCAACAAACTATGTTCAGTTACTAGCATAGCTGATAGCGCCTTTGCGGCATCTAATACCGATCCGCCGCCAATGCCTATAACCCTATTTATGTGAGTTTGGTGCTTGTCGTTTTGAAAACCTTGGCAAATAGTATCAATCTCTTGTGGGCTAGGTTCGCCGCTGATATGGACGAGATTAGCATTCGGTATCTCAATGCCACTTATGCTTAGAAAGGTTTTAAAATATGAGGAATAGCGCTCTTCAGTTCCACCTGTCACCCATAGCACCTTGCTTAGATCCGTTATGCTGGCTTCGAGATTTTTCGTGATGCCAGGGCCGTAATGTATTTTTGGCCATTTAGCGAAGTTAAATGCATCGAGTGGAAATTCCATAACAAATCCTAAAGTGAATATATATTTTCGATAATGATCTTTAAAGATTCGATTATCAACATTTATTACCTAATTTAATCTGAAATCATGTAGAAATGAATATATTTATTACAATTTTGCTTTTTTAGTTACTGACAAGAATAAAGGGGCCATAACGTAGAATTTGCTAAAGAAAGCGGTAACTTGCTAAAAGGTGCTTAATGAGAGAGTGCTTTAATATTATTTTGTAAGACAATACCTCCATATTTTATAAAAAAATTATCGAATCCATACAAAACACACACAAATTGTCGACAATCTTCATTTTCTAGTCTTGATTTATTTTTTAAAACCTCTAGTATGATTACAAATTAATCGAATTGTAGACAATATTATGGCTCTTGATAATCCAACTAAAACTTTAGCAGTGACAACCGCTGACAAAGTCTTTGAGCAGATTCAGCATGCCATTGTCGAAGGCGGCATCTTAGCTGGCAGTAAAATTAGCGAGCCAGAGTTGGCAAAACAATACCAAGTGAGTCGCTCAACCTTACGTGAAGCCCTAAATAGGCTCGAAAAGTGTCACCTTATTGAGCGCAAAGCAAATGTAGGTTCGCGTGTAGTTGAATGTAGTATTAAAGGTTTGTTAGAGCTTTATATTACGCGAGAAGCCCTAGAAGGGATGGCCTGTCGCCAAGCAGCTGAGAATATGACTGATGAAGAAATTGTCGACATGAAGACAATGCTTTCCCAGCATTCAAGGGCGCAAGATTTACAAGATGGTGTGGCTTATTATCAGGAAAAAGGTGACCTAGATTTCCATTATAAAATCATATTAGGCAGCCATAATGCCCAATTAATCAATTTAATCTGTGGTCAGCTTTATCATCTTGTGCGTATGTATCGTTGTCAATTTGGTATGAATAGCCCCAGAGCGAGCCGTGCGTTCACAGAACATTCAAATATTATCGAAGCCATTAGTGACAGAGATGGTGAACTTGCTGAATTACTTATGCGTCGCCACATCGCGGCGTCACGTAAAAATATCGAAAACAAAATCGCTGAGCAAACAAAGCTCAATCAATAATGAATAGATAAGAGGGGACACATATCATGTCACACGATTCGTCACAAACAACAAGGTTATCACCTGGTGCTAAGTTTCGATTAGCCCTTAAGAACAATAAGCCGTTACAAATTGTCGGCACAATAAACCCCTACTGCGCCATGATGGCTGAACAATTAGGACATCAAGCCATATACCTTTCTGGAGGCGGTGTGGCTAACGCGTCATACGGTTTGCCGGATCTTGGTATGACGTCATTGAATGATGTCATTGTTGATGTACAGCGCATTACATCAGCTTCAAGTGTGCCTTTACTCGTGGATATTGATACCGGTTGGGGAGGGGCATTTAATATTGCTAAAACCATTCGTGATATGGAAAAAGCGGGTGCCGCTGCGGTACATATCGAAGATCAGGTGGCTCAAAAACGCTGTGGCCACAGACCAAACAAAGAAATTGTCTCTATTGAAGAGATGGCTGACCGTATTCGTGCTGCCGTTGATGCCCGTATTGATCCGGACTTTTTTATCATGGCAAGAACAGATTCGTTTGCTCAAGAAGGTCTTGAAGCGGCGATTGAAAGAGCGAAAGCCTATGTGGCGGCCGGTGCAGATGGCATTTTTGCAGAAGCGATTAAAACTCAAGAGCATTACCGTGCTTTTGCGGATGCGTTAGACGTGCCTATCTTGGCAAATATCACCGAGTTTGGCCAAACTGAGTTATGGAATAAACAAGAGTTGGGTGAATGGGGCGTGGCTATGGTGCTTTATCCATTATCTGCCTTTAGAGCCATGAATAAAGCCGCTGAAAATGTATACAAAACACTGCTGAGTGATGGCGATCAAAAGGCAGCAATAGATAGCATGCAAACTAGAATGGAATTGTACGACTACCTTGGTTATCACGATTATGAGCAGAAGCTGGATCAACTCTTCTCTCAGGGTAAGAACAAATAAACAAGGCTTTAAAAAATAAAAAACAATGATACTAAATTATCTGTAGCGACCTTAATCCACTATTAATAGTGATTTATTAAGGGCGTTGCAACAGAAGAAGGTGTGATTATGACGGCTAAAAAACTATCTGGTGCAGGACTTCGTGGTCAAAGTGCGGGTGAAACAAAGCTTTGTACCGTGGGTCAGTCTGGCAGTGGCCTGACGTATTGTGGTTATGATGTTTCAGACCTTGCTGATAATGCGAGCTTTGAAGAGGTTGCCTATTTATTGTTCAACGCAGAGCTGCCAAATCAAGCCGAACTGGATGCTTATAAAACACAATTAAAAGGGATGCGTGATTTACCACAAGCCCTTAAAGAAGTACTGCAACGTATACCCGCGGATGCGCATCCTATGGATGTGATGCGTACAGGTGCGTCCTTCTTAGGCAACCTAGAGCCGGAGGTAGATTTTGGCGCACAAGATAATGCTGCTAATCGTTTGTTAGGAGCCTTTCCTGCCATCATGTGTTACTGGTATCGGTTCTCTCATGAGGGCGTAGAAATTGATTGTAATACTGATGAAAGCTCCATTGGCGGACATTTACTTAAGTTAATGAATGGTAAAACGCCCTCAGATCAACACCGTCGTGTGATGGATGTGTCTTTGATTCTATATGCTGAGCATGAATTTAATGCTTCTACCTTCACTGCTCGGGTGTGTGCTTCAACGCTATCAGATATGTACTCCTGCGTGACTGGCGCGATTGGCTCTTTACGTGGTCCATTGCATGGGGGTGCTAACGAAGCGGCTATGGATATGATTCAAAAATTTACGTCCCCTGATGATGCTAAAGTTCAAATGGCTGGCATGTTGGCCCGTAAAGAGAAAATTATGGGCTTTGGCCATGCTATCTATAGTACCTCTGATCCACGTAACGTCATTATCAAAAAATGGTCTGAAAAGCTAGCACATGAAAATGGCGATACCTCTCTTTATGATATCTCTGTTGCTTGCGAAGAGTTCATGTGGGACACCAAGAAACTCTTTTGTAATGCGGACTTTTTCCATGCATCGGCTTATCACTTTATGGGTATTCCAACTAAGCTGTTTACGCCTATCTTTGTTTGCTCGCGCTTAACTGGCTGGGCTGCCCATGTGATGGAGCAAAGAGATAATAACCGTATCATTCGTCCGAGCGCTGATTATACCGGCTCAGAACCACGTAATGTACTTCCTATTAGCCAACGCTAAGTTTCATTCTTGAGTGGCCCCTTTTTTGGGCCACTGCCTTAACGGCATTTTATGGTCTTTAAAGTAGGTCTAAAAAGGGCTTGTGATAAACCTTTTTTAGAGCGCTTTGTTGGCTGATTATTTTGTCTGAGAGCACTTACTTAAGACGTAAGTGCTTGTCTCTTGATATTGCTGGATAGCTATTATGAATATTTTATATCGCAAACCTTTGGCTAACACTGGCCTAGATTTTTATGACACACGCGCTGCAATTGAAGCGATTAAACCCGGTGCTTATGCGGGATTACCTTATACCTCTCGTATCTTGGCAGAAAACTTGGTACGCCGTTGCGAGCCTGAGAATTTAAGGGCTGCATTATCTCAAATTATTGAGCGCAAAAGAGATTTAGATTTTCCTTGGTTCCCAGCGAGAGTCGTTTGTCACGATATATTAGGACAAACCGCCTTAGTCGATTTAGCTGGTTTACGTGATGCAATTGCTGAGCAAGGGGGTGACCCTGCAAAGGTTAACCCTGTGGTTCCCACTCAATTGATTGTTGACCATTCTTTGGCCGTTGAAGCACCTGGATTTGATGAAAAGGCGTTTGAAAAAAATAGAGCCATTGAAGATAGACGTAATGAAGACAGATTCCACTTTATAGAATGGACCAAAACTGCGTTTGAAAATGTTGATGTGATACCTGCTGGTAATGGCATTATGCATCAAATTAATTTAGAAAAAATGTCTCCTGTTATTCAAGCAAGAGAAGGCATTGCTTTTCCTGACACCTGTGTGGGTACTGATAGTCATACGCCTCATATTGATGCGTTAGGCGTTATTGCCATTGGTGTGGGTGGCTTAGAAGCTGAAACTGTGATGTTAGGTCGTCCCTCCATGATGCGATTACCCAATATTATTGGGGTAAAGTTAACTGGTAAGCGACAGCCAGGTATTACCGCCACCGATATGGTGTTAGCCATCACTGAGTTCCTGCGAAATCAAAAAGTGGTGTCTTCGTATTTGGAGTTTTTCGGCGAAGGTGCGAGCAAGTTAACCATAGGCGATCGAGCCACTATTTCCAATATGACACCAGAATTTGGTGCGTCTGCTGGCATGTTTTATATCGATGAACAAACTATCGATTATCTAACTTTAACGGGGCGTGAACCAGAGCAAGTTGCACTGGTTGAGCAATATGCAAAAGAGACAGGGCTTTGGGCGGATGATCTGATTGAAGCGCAATATGAGCGCGTGCTTGAATTTGATTTATCCAGTGTGTGTCGAAATATGGCGGGACCCTCTAATCCTCATCGACGTTTACCAACGACCGAGCTTGAATCACGGGGTATTGCCGTCGATCTTGATAAAGCAAAGGCGCAAGAAGAAAGTGGCCAGATGCCAGATGCCGCGGTCATTATTGCCGCCATTACGTCTTGTACTAATACCTCTAACCCGCGAAATGTTGTTGCAGCTGCGTTAGTCGCTAAAAAAGCAAATGAACTGGGTTTGAAGCGTAAACCTTGGGTGAAAACATCATTCGCACCGGGTTCTAAGGTGGCGAAGTTATATCTTGAAGAAGCGGGATTACTGAGTGAACTTGAAACATTAGGTTTTGGTATTGTGGGTTATGCCTGTACGACTTGTAACGGTATGAGTGGTGCCTTGGATCCAAAAATTCAGCAAGAAGTGATTGATAGAGACCTTTATACAACAGCTGTGTTATCGGGTAATCGTAACTTTGATGGCCGTATTCACCCTTATGCTAAACAAGCCTTTTTAGCATCACCGCCGCTTGTTGTTGCTTATGCCATTGCTGGGACCATGCGCTTTGATATTGAGAAAGACAGTTTAGGACAAGATCAAAACGGTAATGATATTAGTCTTAAAGATATATGGCCAAGTGATGAAGAGATTGATGCGATTGTAGCAAGTGCCGTAAAACCTGAGCAGTTTAAGCAAATTTATATCCCTATGTTTGACCTAGGGACCATTAAAAAAGCCCCTAGCCCACTGTATGATTGGCGCTCACAAAGTACCTATATACGTCGTCCACCCTATTGGGAAGGCGCCTTGGCGGGTGAACGTACCATGCAAGGCATGCGTCCTTTGGCCGTTTTAGGCGATAACATTACAACGGATCATTTATCGCCTTCAAATGCCATCATGCTTAACAGTGCAGCAGGTGCTTATTTGGATAAAATGGGTTTGCCAGAGGAAGACTTTAACTCTTATGCGACTCATCGAGGCGATCATCTGACAACACAAAGAGCGACATTTGCCAACCCTAAACTCTTGAACGAAATGTGTCTAAATGAACACGGTGAGATCAAGCAGGGCTCTTTGGCTCGCATTGAGCCAGAAGGGACTGAGAGTCGTATGTGGGAAGCGATTGAAACCTATATGGAGCGTAAACAGCCTTTAATTATCATAGCAGGTGCTGATTATGGACAAGGTTCTTCCCGTGATTGGGCCGCAAAAGGGGTCCGTCTTGCCGGAGTCGAAGTCATAGTCGCAGAAGGTTTCGAACGCATTCACAGGACCAATTTAGTGGGTATGGGCGTTCTGCCACTTGAATTTAAAACCGGTAAAAATCGACAAACCTATGATATCGATGGAACTGAAACATACGATGTTATCGGCGATAGAACCCCGGGAGCAACACTCACGTTAATGATTAATCGTCAAAATGGCGAAACGATTAATGTGCCTGTTACTTGTCGTTTAGATACCGCTGAAGAATTATCTGTCTATGAAGCGGGTGGTGTATTGCAGCGCTTCGCACAAGACTTTTTAGCCAGTAACCAATAGCGTACGTTTTATGAGCGGGGCTTGCAGCTTTTCTGCCTATTTTCTTGTGAGTTCCGCTCTCCCTTTTAATAATTAAATACCCATTATATATGGGTGTTAGCCTATTGAGGTTATAGATTTATGGCTCATTTACCACAAAAAAAAATCCCAGCGACTTATATGCGAGGCGGTACCAGTAAAGGGGTGTTTTTTAGTCTTTTGGACTTGCCTGAGTCGGCTCAGGTTCCAGGGAAATCACGCGATGATGTTTTATTACGTGTGATAGGGAGTCCTGATCCTTATGGCAAACAAACAGATGGAATGGGAGGGGCAACCTCTAGTACCAGTAAAACCGTGATAGTTTCAAAGTCAGATAAAGCGGACCATGATATAAATTATTTATTTGGTCAAGTCTCGATTGATAAAGCCTTTGTTGATTGGAGTGGTAATTGTGGCAATTTAACGGCAGCCGTGGGGGCTTTTGCAATTAGTAATGGTCTAGTGGATGCAGATAGATTACCAAAAGATGGTTTGGCGACGATCAAAATTTGGCAAGCGAATATTAAAAAGACCATTATTGTTCATGTTCCTATGAACCAGGGCGAAGTTCAAGAAACAGGTGATTTTGAGCTAGATGGCGTGACCTTTCCAGCTGCTGAGGTAGAGGTTGAATTCTTAGACCCTGCTGATGGCGAAGGTGCTATGTTTCCAACAGGTCAGTTAGTTGATCAGCTCGAGGTGCCAGGGTACGGCACGTTTCAATCGACCATGATTAATGCGGGTATTCCCACCATCTTTTTAAACGCTGAGGCATTAGGGTATACGGGAACTGAGTTGCAAGAGGTGATTAACGGTGATGATAAAGCGCTTGTCATGTTTGAATCAATTCGTGCTCACGGGGCGCTAAAAATGGGCTTAATAGACACACTTGAAGAGGCTGCTCAAAGGCAACATACGCCAAAAGTAGCCTTTGTATCATCGGCTAAAGATTATGTGGCCTCAAGTGGTGCGCGTGTTTCTGCTAATGATATTGATGTGTGTGTCAGGGCTTTGTCTATGGGTAAATTACACCATGCCATGATGGGAACCGCTGCGGTTGCTATTGGAACGGCTGCTGCAATTCCTGGTACCCTAGTTAATTTGGCTGCGGGTGGCGGCGCGCGCGATGCCATTACCTTTGGTCATCCATCCGGCACTTTACGAGTAGGTGCCAAAGCCAGTCAAGTTGAGGGCGTATGGGCGGTTGATAGAGCTATTATGAGCCGAAGTGCGAGGGTATTAATGGAAGGCTGGGTTCGCATCCCCCAAAATTCGTTTTAAAAAAGTAAGTTTTGATACGATATGCCTACCTTAATAGCTAGGCTTATCGTGTTTTGGAGCAACTACTTTTAAGTTAATCAATACGGGGAAGTAGGCTGATGATCTCGTTAGCTGCGGCGGGTTTGCTGAAAAAATAACCTTGTACAGTGTCACAACCGAGTTCTTGAATTAGGCTTAACTGTGCTTGCGTTTCAACTCCTTCTGAAATGATTTCATAACCCAATTTCTGCCCCATCTTAATCATGGCGCAAAATAGATCCTTGGCTTTGTCGTCAGTGAGAATGTCGTCAACAAAATATTTGTCAATTTTTAATACATCCACATATAAATGTTTAAGAGACGCAAAAGACGAATATCCTGTGCCAAAATCATCTATTGCGATTAATACCCCTAATGCTTTTAATCGTTTAAAGACACTTAAGTTAGCCTGATTTGTTTGTACTGCACTTTCTGTTACTTCTAATTTGAGGTCGGCGGCGTCAATCCCCGTTGAATTAATAATATGGTCTACCAAGGTGACAAAATCGGCTTCTAAAAAATGGCTTGGTGAAATATTTACCGCCATTCGCAATTTTTGGATGCCTGATGATTTCCAGGTTATCGCCTGTTGACAGGCGGTACTTAAGACCCAGGCAGTTAACGGTTTGATCATACCGATACGCTCTGCTATCGGGATGAATACGCTTGGAGGTATGCTGCCTAATTCTGCGTGATGCCAACGGGCTAGAGCCTCAACACCTAAGACTTTACCTGTTTTAATATTTACTTGAGTTTGATAAACAAGGCTTAGCTCTTCTTTTTCAATTGCTTCGCGTAAAAAATGCTCTACTTTAAAACGATATTCAGCTTGTTGAGTGAGCGCGACTTGGTAAAAGGCGTAGCCATTTTTACCCTGATCTTTGGCGGAATAGAGAGCCGTATCGGCGGCCTTCAAAAGGCTTGAAACATCCTCACCATCTAGGGGGTAGCGAGCAATGCCGAGACTGCAGGTGGGAGTGAAGCGTCGACCTAATAATTCGACAGGTTGAGAAATATCCTCTAGGCAGTGAGTGACTAAGGTGATGATATCGTCTTTACTCTGCTTTGTGTCTTTTGCCAGGATGCAAAACTCATCACCACCTATGCGTGCTACTAATTCATGATATTTAGAAAATTTTGAAAGTCGTTTTGCTATCTCTTGAAGTAAAATATCACCTGCATCGTGACCAAGACTGTCATTAATATTTTTGAAATTATCAAGATCGAGGTAAATAAGGGTGAAACTTTCATTGAGTGTTTTTGATGACTTAATTAAGGTCCCTAAACTTAAATAGAGTTGAGCTCGACTTGCAAGACCCGTTAATTCATCGGAATAGGCCAGTTCTTTAATGCGTTTAAGGTTATTGTCCCTATCCATAATAATACTGACGAGCCTGGCCGCAGACACTAGATCCGCAATTTCATCGTCATTGGGGATTGCTGTGTGCTTATAGTACATGCCAAACGCCCCGAGTATCTTACCCGATGCATTTTTAATGGGCTCAGACCAACAGGACCTGAGTCCATGGGGAAGAGCATGGTGTTTAATGTTTGCCCATTTTGGGTCAAGGTTAATGTCCTCAACCAATACTCTTTGCCCAGTATACGCAGCGGTACCACATGAACCAATATTAGGGCCAATTTCGATACCGTTGATAGCATCACAATATTCCTTAGGTAAGCTGGGAGCTCCGTCGTGCATTAGTTTGCTGCCTTCAAGCGTTAACATAGAGCAGAGCATACCTGGGTGCCTTTCTTCATACATAAACGCCACTTCGTCGTATATCTCTTTAGCAGGAAAACCTTTGGCGATCATTTCTAGAATTTTGGTATTTCTTATGGCAAAAAACTCTTCTTTTTTTCGACTGGTGATATCGACATGGGTTCCAATTAAGCGAACAGCGTCATTATTTTTACCTTGGGTTACTTTGAAGGCACGTGAGCGAATATAAAGAAATTTGCCCTCTTTGTGGCGCATTCTCATCTCAACTTCAAATGAATCTGCTTTATTGGAAAGGTATTCTTGTACGCAATTAAGGACAAAGTCTTTATCATCAGGATGAACCATTGAGGCCCAAGTTTGTAGGGATCGATCTAATTCATGCTCAGCATAACCCAGCATGCTCTTCCAGCGAGGAGAGTAATAAACACTGTCTGTTGTTAAGTCCCAGTCCCATAAACCATCACTTGCGCCACGCATAGCAAGTGTAAAGCGCTCTTCACTCTTAATGAGTTCGACTGATTGTTCTTCCTTGGACAGGTTGACATAGGTTAATTCGTTACGTAATTGGGTGATATCATCAAGTAACTGGGATTTAGTTTTAGCCTTGTCGTTCATACGCTTCCCACCTTGCTTACTCATTCAGCCTAACAGCTGATTTAGGTCTGATCAATATTTAAGCATTTTGAGAACAGTCTCTCGGCATTTTATAAGGTAAGCGTCTTTATTATAGGTAATAAAAAACAATCTAATTTACATGATTTTTCAATGTGTATTTTTTATTGTTTATTTTTGCATAAAAAAACCATGGCCTTTACAGGCCATGGTTTTCTTTAAGAAGGGTTAGATCTTAAATCTAAGCGGACTTAGTTTTATTAAAATCCAACTCTCTTTCTTCCGGCGAGCTTGTAATCGCCAGTACTTCTTTGCGCTTTTTCAAAATAATGTAAGCAAAACAAGAGAAGTACAGCATAATTACTAATGCACCAACCCATTGAATTTCTAGGAAATTCAATTTAAATAACATAGTCAAAGCACTCAGGGCGACTAGATTACCTATGATGTATTTAACACGACCAACACGTTCAGCGGTTAGATTCATATTATCGCTATAAAGACGAATTAATGAATCAAGTGAGTTAATAACAAATGTTATGCCCACAACAACCATTGAAATACCGACAAATCCCGCGCTATCTAAGCCATTTTCATGGTAGAAGAAAAGTACGCTGAACCAAATTCCTAATGGAATTGATGGGAAAATAAGTAGGGCTGCAAGTACTTGCCAAGTACGTAAACCGCCGACAAAACGTGCGGTAAACTGACCAATCATAATGCTCCAAGCAAACCACCAGAAAAGGTAGAACTCATGGTAATCATTAAGTGGTAATACAAACTTGTGAATATTCACAAAGTAGTTACCAATAAGGTTAGCCGCATCTAACATTTCATTAGGGCCCATTGCTGCAAGGAACCACATAACCGCGATTAACGCGAGGAATAACCAAGTGGAAGCCAAGCTCAAAATACGCACATACTTAATATCTGTACTTGAAAATACCGCCGCTATGATGACTGCAAAAACAATGACATAGAAGGTAGTAACTATGCTGCCTTGCTCACTTAGTTCGGGTAAATACCAAGGTAAGTTTGTTAATAATAAATACGCAGTAAAGGCACAAGTCCCGATAATAACGACATTATTAATCCACTTAATCAGCGGAATTTGAAAAAATCCAACCTTTGGCTCAATGACGCAAAAATAGAAACTAGTTAGGAAGTAAAACCCCCAAATTAAGAATCCCCAATAGGCAAATTCAATGGCCAGAGGATTACTAAAGCCATATTCGGGGCTAGTGGCTAAGTCCCCATATCCTGCAAACTCAGTAAGAGGGAACATGATAAGTCCAACATCCAAACCGGATGTGAACAAGATAGCAATAAAGGTGAAGGTTTTGACTGGGGTAACCCCAATACATTTAACATTGCCCCAGCGATAGAGACAAAAGACGATTGCGAGCAGTGTAAAGATAATACCTGCACTCAATAAGGTGTTCATAAACACTCCTAGCAGTTTTTGTTATTTTTGCGGAATCAGTATATTCACTTAAAAATAGACATTTTTAGATGTGTATTTTAGGTTAAGGTACTGAATTTAATGAAGTTTTTATATTGAATGAGCGTTTAATTAAACGTTCATTCAATATAAAAGTCGCATTAGCAAAAAAAAAAGTCAACACAGGACCGCGTTCCAGCCGCCATACGTCGTTTTCAGTAAGTATGGAGGGGGGTATCAGCATAGTCCCGTGCAAACGCCCGCAATCATATAGAAAGTCACTTTTATAGCAAGTAGTGAATGAGGTTCACTTATTGAAGGTGGTAATATAGAAAAAAATAAGTATGAGAAATAAACAATAATTGCTTAGGAAGTAGCTTACTTAAACATTAGAAATGGATTATATAAAAAACATTAAGTATTATAAGTTATTGTTTTTAAAGTTATATATAAATAGTTAATAGAGTAGAGTTCAAAATTGATGAGCAAAACGCTCGATGATTGACATTATTTTTATAATAAGTAAAAAAATGACGCTTTGACGCACTGCTAACCCCGATATAATTAAAGCCAGAAAATAGCTTAACGGACCATGAGTTATGCGTTAAAAAAACGCTAAAACGGTTCTGATCTCACGATATCACTGTTTATGTTATTGAGCCTTAGCGTTTGTTTGAGGAAACGAAAAATACAAAACCACATTAAAAGGATAGATGGAATGATACGAACAAGTCTGATTTTATTAACACTGGCAATGGGTGCCAATAGTGCGATGGCATTTGATCTAGATGTTGTTAAAAAAAGCGTTACTAAAGCAAAAAAAATTGATGCAGATGGCGATAATCAAATTAATCTTGCTGAGTTCAAAAAAGCGGGAGGCAAAGCCAAATATTTCAAAAAAGCAGACAGTGATAAGGATGGTTTCATCAGTATTAAAGATGCAAAAAAGCAACTTAAACGATTCTATTAATTAATCTGTATGCCTAATAAAACAAAACCTGTGATTACACAGGCTTTGTTTTAAAAAGGGTTATCTTAACCCCATTAAATTTGCCATGACTATGTCTTCTTTATGCCTTACTTCATGGGCCATTTTATGGGCAATATCCATATCAGCTTGGCAGCATACTATCCGACTTTCTTCACATTCAATTTTGGTTATAGAAACAATTTCAACCAATAGAAGTTCTATTTGTTTGGTTAATTGTGCTTGGCTTATATCCTTTTCAAACTCTGCCATAAGATTCATTGCGGTCTTTTGAGCAAGTAATTTTATTGACATACCATCCTCCTGAAATTTCAAAGGCTCTAAATTGGGTATAGTCTGTTTTGACTTAAAACTAAAGTATTTTCGAGTTTATGGACCTAGTTTGAATTGCATGCTGGGTTTGTTTAAGGAAACTGCGATTAAGTCACCTCATCTCAGTCTTATCAGAAAAAAACGTCAAACAAGGCGTTTCTTTGATGTACTTATTATTTGAGGTATGAGGCACCTTACGAGAAGGGACAACATAAGGTGACACTTTTTCTGAGACCTAAAGGCGTGACCTAAAAGCCTTATCTCTAAGTTGAGGACCTGATCAATAGAATCACGATTAAGTTACGTTGCTCGCCTTAAATTTCAGACATTTTATCCACCCGCAGAGGCGGGAGAACTTAGCCACAGGTTGCTTAATCTGTTAAAGACAGGACAGATTAAGCAAACCATTATCGAGATTTAGTAAAATAAGATCATTGATTGAGTATTAATGATCTTATTCGCTTGAGAAAATTAAACCTTGGCATGCACAATATCGAGAAAACCATAGGGTGAACGAGAGGCACCATTAGACGCGGTTAGGTATCGCTTTTCTATGTCTAATGGTTTCAATAAAGAGACAATATCAAGGTTAAAGCGGCCAAGGTGAGCATAAATGCCATTTTCTTTAATACCATTGATGACCGGCTCCCCCATGCTTTTAAGCGATGCTTTAAACTCTTCACTGCCATGGTAGGACTTACCGTCTAAAATTTCGTGATAAGCGTAATCAAAGACTAATTCTGAACCTGGCTGAAATTGTGCAATCATATTAAGTACATTGTCAAAGGCTGGCGCAGATATAAAGTAAGAAACACCATCAATGATAAAGAGGGTTTTAGCATTTTGTTTAATGCCTTGTTTTGTCAACCAAGCCATATCAAACTCATCTTTCCCTTGATCAAAATCTGCTGCGCAATAAACTAAATTTTCTTGACTCAGATTTTGTTTTTTTACTAAGGATTTTTTACGTTCAATAATCTCTGGATGATCAATTTCAAATATGCGAGTGCGCGATAATAGGCTTTTATAACGATAAGAGCGGGTATCATAACCGGCGCCTAAAAAGACCAACTGTTGGATGTCACCAGATGAAAGGGCCGTTTCTAGCATGTCATCAATCGCCCGCGATTTTGCCACTATATAGGGAAATCCACCGGGGATTTTTTTAGCATAAATTTTTTGGAGAGCATTTCTTATAATGGAAACATTCAACAAGAGTCTAAAAGGCTTAGGCAAGAAGAGTTCGGCGAGGTTATCTTTGGCTCTAAGTTTGACATCTTTTTCTTTATTACCAATGGTTCTTACCAGCGCCATGACTTCAGCAGATGACATTTTTGAAAATTTTGACATGGGCTTAATCCCTATATGTTTGTTTGATAGGGAGAGTGTATTGCCTGAAACTTAAGTGAATATTAAATTATTTTAGTAGATAAATTTAACTTTTAAAACAGATGGTATAGATGAATAAAAAGAAATTTGAGGATGTGAAACTTTGGTTAAGCTATGGGTTTATTGGAAAATCAAGGTAACGGCCTTCTTTTTATTTGATATGGCACTTTGATCCGACTAAGCTGATAACTCGGTACATGACGTAAAACATGAAGAACAAGTGCCAAGGTAAGTAGATCAAGATATGGGGTATCTCAGCTCTCAATTAATGTAAGTTAAATAGAGACAAGGGGTTACAATTGAAATAGAAGGCCTGAATTCAAGTTCGAAGAGCGACAATTTATTACTTCGCCAGCCTAACCTTGTCAAGATTTCCTGATTTAGAAGAGCCCCTAGATACGCTAAATTACAGTAAAGTTTGAACTATAAACGTAAAAAAACACAATTGAATAGTTCCAGCTTTAATTGCGGTTGTTCATTTGCCGTATTGGGTAAGGTATGTTGTTACTCAACAGGAAAGCCAACCATTTTCCATCCAGCTAGATCGTCTCTAAAATAGAAGGTTGACGTAAATTCCCAGTTCGCAGCCAATTTTCGTGCTTTAGAGCTTCGTAAACACTTCACATCATTGCAATAAATAACAATGTCGCCTGATTTCGTAATTTCTTTTAAAAGATTATTGGCACTAAAGTCTGTATTTAAATTGACTTGCAATGCATCCTGTACTCTATCGTTATCCCTGTTTTTATCTTTACCTTCCTCAACAAAGAGGACGACTTTGTCATATAGTGTTTTTGATTCTTCTGTCGAGACGACCGTTGTAGCTTGAATAAGGGCAGGGGAAACAATTTCAGATGTGTTGCCAATGATGGGAAAGAAAATAAATAATGAAACTACCGTTAATATTAAGGTTGTCATATGTACTCCTCTATCAAATGCCGTTATCTAAAAAGGTAACCCATTGTACTTAGTAAGCATTAAGTTTCGTATATTGATTAATATAGAAATGGGAAAAGACTGTCAAATTTCTGCACTTATCTGAAATGATTTTTTCAAAATGTATTGAAATGTTAAGGTTTTGATTAGTAAGGTTTTATTAATGCATCTCTAGAAGTGAACAATATTATTTTTTACAAAGAAGAATATAAATCTAATACTGTTTAATTAAAAAATTATTAATAAAAACAATGATTAGTTCGAAAAATAGAGTGAAAAGAAAGGTTTTGATCTAATTTAGAATATTTTGTGTTTTGTCATAATAAGTAAACAAACTTCATGTAGATAATGTGAAGATGTTATAATTACTTTACAAATATAAATTGATAACACTGGCTGATAAAGAAAATATAAAGGGAGGTCTTTAGGTCTATCAAGGTACCGCTATGAGAGGCACCTTTTTAGATAATCTGCGGTTAGTTGCTCTTTAGTTAGCGGTTAGCGAGAGCTCTAATTCTGTCATCAAGTGGCGGGTGACTTGCTAGTAGCTCACCTAATGTTGGACGTTTACCGGCATTAATACCGAATGCCATCATGGTTTCAGGCATGTGAGAAATCTCACTCTCTTTTTTGATACGAATAAGAGCCGCCATCATATCTGACTTACTTACCAAGTTTGCTCCAGCAATGTCTGCCTTGTACTCACGGTAGCGGGAGAACCACATGACAATCATGGAAGCGAGAATGCCAAACAGAATTTCAAATACGATAGTTGCAATGTAATATCCCCAGCCAACACCGCCTTCATCATCATTTTTACGTAAGAACTGATCAACGGCATAACCTGCAATACGTGCGAAGAACATTACAAAGGTATTCACCACACCTTGCAAGAGTGTAAGGGTAACCATGTCGCCATTAGCAACATGACCTATTTCATGGCCTAACACAGCTTCAATTTCATTGGGTGGGAATCTGTCCAACATGCCTTGAGATACGGCAACTAGGGCATCATTTTTATTCCAACCTGTGGCAAAAGCATTCGCATCATGACTTGGGAATATCGCCACTTCAGGGGTTTTTATGTCTGCTTTTTGGGCTAATTTCGCGACCGTGTCTAATAACCATTTTTCCTTATGGTTTGCAGGGTTTGAGATAACGTGTGCTCGAGCACTCATTTTCGCCATTTTTTTAGACAATAAAAGCGAGATAATACTGCCGGTAAAACCAAATACAGCGCAAAAGGCAAGTAATGATCCAAGGTTAAGACCTGCACTTGATATGAACCTATCCACCCCTAAGACACTTAAAACTATGCTAGCGACTATCATCACCGCGATGTTGGTGGCTAGGAATAACAAAATACGCATTACAATTAACTCCACTTTTTAAGCAAGACGAAATCGTCTGTCGAGCTAATCATAAGGTCTTTAATACCTTTTTCAAGTCATTAGCTCTACTTTAAATTTGATTACTTTGGGGTTAATTCGTTTCTCGCTTAACGGACCTTTCTACCCGGTGTCATGGATCCCATCACGCCATCTTTTTTTACAAATTTGTGGAATAGAGCCGCGCCGATATGAAGGATAAGTAACGCAATTAAACCATTGATAAAAGTTTCGTGAATACTTCTCATTAATAAAAAATCTACTTCATTATATGCGGTACCTGAGACCTGACTTAAATTGAACAAGGTAAAGGGCATAACGGGGAGTTGATGTAAACTTGCGCTTAAATAACCAGTCAATGGAATCATAATCAGGCAAAGGTACAAGCTCATTTGCACGACGCCAGATAATTTCTTTTGCCAGTTTACAATGGCTTGTACTGGTCTTTCACTTCTTATGACAAAGCGCTTTATTAATCTCATAATAATGAAAAGGGTTAATATTGAGCCAATGCTAGAGTGCCCAATTAGCATAACCATTTTATCCTCTGGCGTAATGGCACTAGCAAAACCAAATTTTGCCAATAACATCAGTATCATAAGCGCAGCGACTATCCAGTTGATTGTTTTATAAACAGCATCGTACCTGGCTTTGTTTATGTTTTTTGTAGCATATGTTTTAGGCTCGTTTTGGTTGGCGTTTGAAAAAGTGTCATTCCATTTTATTAAAGGGGATGCGTGTCTTTCTCGTTATGAGTCTTCACCAGGTAAAATACGTTACCACTGTCAATATTGCTTTTCCCCAGTCTATGTAGAAACTCAATCACAGCCTGGCTTTGTACGAGTGCGTTTAGGTTTGTTGGACTTCGAGCCTGATATTGAGATAAAAGGACATATCTGGCTAAGCCATAAACCAAGCTATGTGCGAATAACCGATTCTTTACCTCAATTTGATGAATGGCCAGATTATTAATGTTTTGTGTCTTCTAAACTAGATCTAAACCTGTTCCATTTTTATCAAGGTACTATTAAATCTACTTTTAAAGGCCGTCTTACTTGTTGCATGAGAAGGCCAATTGTTAATGTTAATTTTAGGGAAGGAAATCGATGAAAACTTTGCCAATCACCTTAACCATCTTGTCAATAGCAGGGTGCTCTCAAGCCAGTCTGCCTGTCAGTTCAACAAACCTTTCTGATTATCAGGGTTCAGGTGTAATTAGTCAGGGGGGGGCTGAAACAACGATTCAGAACCTTTACCAATGTGAACGCGGTAGAGCGCGAGTTGCGGGTGTTGGTGAAGTGACAGATTTTGATGGCAAAACTTGGGTTGTGCCTGGTGTGAATCACTTTACCACAGGTCCCATAAGCACAGATTTACATAATGAATGCACAGGTTATAGACCGAGTAGTTTATCTCAAGTGAACCTCAATAATGTGCCTGTCGTTGAGATAGATTCAGACGGTGACCTTATTACAGGTTACATTTTTGCAGATAATTATTTCGAGCTCTATATTAATGGCACTCTGGTGGGCATTGATTCCGTTCCTTTCACTCAATTCAATTCGAGTGTGGTGAAGTTCAAGGTTAAAAAACCTTACAGCATTGCGGTAAAAGTGATTGATTGGGAAGAGAACCTTGGTTTAGGGTCAGAATCAAATAGAGGCAGTAACTATCATCCTGGCGATGGTGGATTTATTGCCAGTTTTAGTGATGGCACTATCACTAATAGCGAGTGGCAAGCTCAGACCTATTATACGGCGCCTATTTATGATTTGACCTGTTTAAACGAAATGGGCTCGTTACGCCAATCTAACACCTGTACAACTCAAGGCGCTGATGATGGACGCAATGCTTATGCCATTCATTGGGCGACGCCAGAGAATTGGCAAGCAGAATCATTTAACGCATCAAATTGGCCGAGTGCGACGACTTATACAGAATCTGTCATAGGGGTTGATAATAAAGATGCTTATATGAACTTTAGAGAAAAATTTGCAGGCTCGGGTGCGCAGTTTATTTGGTCAAGCAATGTGGTGCTGGATAATGAAGTGCTGTTAAGGTATCAAGTAAAATAAGATAGTGGATATTGCATAAGGCTTCATTGATGAGGCCTTTTTGCTTTTTAACCCGCTAAATACACGAAAGTGAGTCAATGATGAGTCAAACCATATTGGTTGTTGATGATAAAAAAAATGTACGACAGCTATTATCTGAGTTTTTAACCGGCCATGCTTATCAAGTAAATGTCGCGTCAAATGGTGTTGAGGCTTTTGAATCAATCCAAAAACAAACACCGGATATTATTTTACTCGATATAATGATGCCTAAAATGGATGGTTATGAGTTCATTAAAAAGTTAAGAACAAACGATAATTTACCTGTGATTATGATTACCGCAAAACAGCATGAGAGTGACTTAATCAAAGGCTTTGATTTGGGGGCTGACGATTACATTATTAAGCCATTTCGATTAAGCGAGTTATTAGTCAGGTTGAAGGCCGTTTTACGACGATCAGCAAAATATGAGTCGATTACCACCTGTATTAAATTTTCGGGTTTAACATTGAATAAAACCAGCCATGAGGTTGATTATTGCGGAACACCAATTGCTTTTACCGCCAGTGAGTTTTGCTTGTTAACCCTGTTAGTTCAATGTGCAGAACAGGCGGTAAATAAAGCAGATTTATGTCGTTATCTCATTGAACACGGGAATACAGGCTTAGAGTCGACGCTAAAGATACACATACGAAACTTAAGAATGAAGTTAAATCAAGGTGCCAATGATACATTCGAAATCAGCAGTGTGTTTGGTATTGGCTATCGTTTAAGTGTGCTTGAGCCATGAGGTTATCGTTACGCAGCAAACTTATTTTAAGTTATTTTGCGCTGGCAAGTTTTACTGGCATCATAATTTTTTTGCTTATTTTTCTAACGTCAGATCAAAGATTAAAAAGTTTAGTGGCTAAAGAAGAGCAAGCAGAGATTATTGTTGAAGTTATTAATTGGTATCAAAATGAAGGGACTTGGCAGGGTTTTCAAGCCTATTATACCAACCTACATCCGATAAGGAATTCCCTAGGGCAAGCGCCTAGACCAAGAAAAGACATTATTCGAAAGCCTAAAAATCATGAAGGCAGAGACAAACCGCCAAAGCCGCCAGCGGATAATAACCCAAATGGGAATCCAATGGGACGTATTAACCAGTTAGGTATTTTGGGCGCTGATAAGCGTGTCATAATTCAATTCTTGACCTTTAAACCAGGTGAATTAGCGCCACAGGCCTACCTAGATAAAATTATCCCGATCAAAATTGAGCAAGACATTATTGCCTGGTTAGTGCCTAGAGATGGTAAAGGCATCAGCCTTCAGTCAGAGAAAAAAGTATTTTTTGAACATACTAATCAAATATTGCTGATCGCCATCTTTATTGCATTAGTTGTCTCCGCAATATTGGGCGTTATATTAGCTAAATACCTATTACACCCTATAGAAGCGTTAACAAAAGCAAGTAAAGCGATGGCAAAGGGGGAGTTAGAGCAAACTATCAATATCAATTCTCATGATGAGTTAGGAGAGCTGGCTAAAAGCTTTAATCAGATGAGTGCGGGGCTGACCCGCGCGGATACTCAGCGCCGTCAAATGACCGCCGATATAGCCCATGATTTAGGCACGCCCTTACAGGTTATTTCGGGTTATATTGAGATGGCACAAGAGCTAAAAAAACCACTAGATCAAACCAAATTAGAGATTATTAGTACAGAAATAAATCATATAAAACGCTTGTTAAGTGATCTAAGTATTTTATCTGATGCGGATGAACAAAGTTTATCGATAGTCTGTGCCGATATACATATAGCCGACTTATTTGAGCGAATTGAAAGTGCCTATCGTCCCCAATGCCAACTTGCCAATGTCAGATTAACGATTCAAATAGCGGCTAGTATACCGAGTTTAAAATTGGATGAAGAACGCATGATACAAGTATTGGGAAATCTTGTGAGTAATGCACTTCGTTACACCATGGCTGGTGGAGAGATAAGTTTAAAGGCTAAACAGCAAGGGTCTGTGGTTAAAATTGAGGTGATCGATAACGGAATGGGTATACTAGAAGAGCATCATCCTTATATTTTTGATCGGTTTTATCGCGTTAGTCATAGTCGTACTAATGAAACGGGTAATATGGGGCTAGGTTTGTCCATCTCAAAAGTGTTAATCGAATTACAAGGTGGTGAAATAGGCGTCACGTCTGAAGGGAATGGCAAAGGTTGTTGTTTTAGTATTCGATTCAATACTTAATAACCGCAATATCATTCAATACAAACCCAATTGTGGCTGTTATTTTGAGTGTGAGCCTAGGGAGCCTTATTTCTAAGTTGAGAGCCTGATCAGTAGAATGACGATTAAGGTGCGCTCTTCGCCTTAAATCTCAGGCATTTTATCACCCGCTGAGGCAGGTGGACTTATTCGCAGCTTCCCTAGGGAACCGGCATAAAACAGAGGAGATAAGCTTGGAAATAACACAAATACTCACTTATATGACGGCACTGGCCATTGCTGCCGCGATTCCAGGGCCAGGTATGACAGCATTGGTTGCGAGAAGTGTGAATACGGGAGCCAATACGGGTTTTGCCATGTTAGCGGGCCTTATATTAGGTGATTTAACCTATTTATCATTTGCCGTTTTTGGCCTGGTTTTACTCGCAAAAAGTTTCAGTTTATTGTTCATCCTAGTTAAGTGGGGAGCCCTAATGTACTTGTGTTATTTGGCCTATTGCTTTTGGAATGCAGAACATCAGAATATTAGTGAGCAGAAAATCCCTAAGAAAAAAGACTACGTCAGTGCGGCTTTATCAGGTTATACAATAACCTTAGCAAACCCAAAAACCATCGCATTTTATATGGCCTTATTACCGGTTGTAATTAATTTGGAGACTATCAGTATCCAACATTGGGCTTTAGTTTTAGTCCCGATAACCATAGGTGTATTATTCGCAGTAGGGGCGACTTTTATTATAGCGGCAATCGCTGTAAGGCAGTTTTTAGCCAGTAAAAAAGCACAGTCTTTATTACATAAAGGCGCGGCAACCGCCATGTTGGGGGCTGCAGGCAGTATGGTTGTGAGAGAAGTCTAAGCCAAGCTTGATAACGGGTGTTATGAGCTTTAAGTAATCGTGACAGGGTTGTGGGTGTGGTACCTAATTGCCTTGTAATATCATTCAAATAAGGTTTGATCTAGATGACGTTGCTGTAGATTTTCATTGGGATTAAATTAACGAGCATTCTGATACTAAAAGCTATTTAAGTGAAATAGGATAATGCCTTCAACTAAAAGCCTAGTGGTTACCTCTAGGCTTTTTTAATGTGTCTCAATTAAGTGCTAATGTGTCTTATTTTGACTTTATTTGTTGTCGTTTATTTATAAACTGTCATGCAATGCATTGGAAACATGAGGTGAAAATATGGAAGCACAAATAATAGCGATAAACCGTTACTGTCCAAGATCAGGAAAGCGAGTTTCACAAGACTCGTTAACCGAGTATCAAGGTCATACCGTTGGTTTCTGTAATCCAGGCTGTCGTGATGACTTTCGTAATAATCTCGCTAATTGCGAAAAAGATCGTATCTATTTTGATGTCTTGATTAAAGAGATGAGCTGATTCGATGTATATCAATGAGTTAATGGTTTGCTAAAATGATATTTATCAACTTAATGTGAGGGGCATTATGGCAAGATATGCGACATTTCTATCAGTGTAATTTATTGAAAAATAAACATTTGCCCCCATTTTAACTATGGGCCAGAAGGCATAACGCATATTGTTGGTATAGGATGACACAAACAACCTATGCTTATCATGACAAAAACCATGTTGTTGATGGGATATTAAGAGTTTGCTAATCGGCGAAACCACCCATTAAGCGTTACAGAATAAAAAGCGAGAATAAAATGGCACTTAATAGCATAGAAGAAATCATTTCTGATATCAGAGCCGGTAAAATGGTCATCTTAATGGATGACGAAGACAGGGAGAACGAAGGCGACATTATTGTTGCCGCTGAAAAGGTTACCCCCGAAATAATCAACTTTATGGCAAGTAAAGCCAGAGGGTTAATCTGCTTAACTCTGACACCAGAGCGTTGTGATTACCTTGGGCTGCCCTCAATGGTAGCGGGAAATGGTTCCAAGTTTAGTACCCCGTTTACCGTTTCTATTGAGGCGGCAGAAGGCGTTACCACAGGTATCAGTGCTGCTGACCGCGCCAAAACCGTTTTAGCAGCCGTAAATCCTATGGGTAAACCGGATGATATTGTACAACCTGGTCATATTTTCCCCTTAAGAGCGCAAGCTGCCGGGGTATTATTAAGAGCCGGTCATACCGAAGCGGGTTGTGATCTTGCTGCGCTTGCAGGTTTGCAACCGTCAAGTTGTATCGTCGAAATCATGAATGATGATGGCACTATGGCAAGGCGGCCGCAATTAGAAGTTTTTGCCAAGGAACACGACCTCAAAATTGGCACCATTGCTGATTTAATTAAATACCGCATGGCCAATGAAAAAACCATTGAAAAGCTCAGTTCGGACAAATTAGACACAGGCTTTGGTGAGTTTGACCTACATCTTTATAAAGATACGATTAATAACGAAACCCACATGGCGCTTTCCCTCGGTGACCTTAGCGCAGCCCAAGCGCCCTTGGTTCGAGTACAGTCAGAAGAAACCCTGAGGGATATGCTAGGCGTCACTTCATCAGACTCTCAAAGCTGGCCAATGGCGCAAGCCCTGAAGGCCATTGCAGATTCAGACGCGGGTGTTTTGGTGCTATTAAATGTCGGTGAAAGAGAAAACCTTGTTAGCGCAGTAGAAACCTTTTTTGGTCGCCAAAAGCCGCAACCTAACGGTAATATTGATAGTTCAGGTTCCTATGTCACCATAGGAACGGGTTCACAAATATTAAAAGAATTGGGTATAACTAAGATGCGTTTATTAAGTAGCCCAATGAAATTTACCGGTATTTCTGGGTTCGAGTTGGAAGTGCTTGATTACCTTCCTTATCAAGAATAATAGCGATTATTACTGAAAAACTAATAGAATTTTAAGGGTTAGAAATGAAAAAAATTGAAGGTAATTTTAAACCACTGGATGCTAAGTTCGTCATTGTTAATACCACATGGAATGAATTCGTGGTTGATAAACTTGTTGATGGTGCTATACGGGGATTAACGCGCCATGGCATCAATGAAGATGACATTACCTTGGTCAGTTGTCCTGGTGCTTTTGAAGTCCCATTAGTGGTTAAGAAACTGGCAGAAAGTGGTAATTATGATGCCGTTATTGCGTTAGGTGCTGTGATTCGTGGTTCAACACCGCACTTTGATTATGTGGCGGGTGAAGCCGTGAGTGGTTTAGGTAAGATCTCTCTTGATACCAATGTGCCGATTTCTTTCGGTATATTAACCGTGGATACGATAGAGCAAGCGATAGAGCGTGCGGGTACAAAAGCCGGTAATAAGGGTGAAGAGTCAGCGTTATGCGCCTACGAAATGGTGAGTTTGTTAAGGCAGTTATAACGAACCTTTTATACTCTGTTCAATAAAAAGCCAAACATGGCCCATATGCTATGTTTGGCTTTTTAGCATGTGACACTTATTTGATCGATTTATGGGAGCGACGCACTAAGCCAGGTGTTTCGCCGAAAAAAGCTTTGAATGCCTTATTGAAGGCGGCTTCGGATGAATAGCCCGCCGCTTCAGCAATGTGAAACATGATCTCATCTCCCGCTTCCAATTTGCTTTTGGCTTTCTGCATACGCCAATTAATCAGGTAGGTTTTAGGTGCTTGACCCACTAATTTTGAGAACTTGTCCGTAAAAGCACTGCGTGACATAGCAACCTGCTCACCCAAGGATTCAACTGTCCAACAGGCGGATTCCTCCGCATGAATTAGGTTTAGTGTGGTACCAATCTGCTTGTCATTTAATGCCGCTAAATAGTTATGGCTATTGGGTTGTGACGCTAAAAAGTAACGAATGATCTGAATAAATAAGACTTCTGTTAGCCTGTCTAGCATCAAGCTTGAACCTGGAGATAAGGACCTTGATTCACGTGACAGGGTAGCAACCAGTTCACTCACCCATTGTTGTTCATTATTGTGTTCGGCCTTAATGTGAATGAAGCAGGGCAGGTCACGAATAAAAGGGTGTTTCATTTTCGTATCATAACTAAATGATCCGCACATCAAGGTACTTTTATATTGCGCCATCATAGGTTCAACAGAAGCTTGGAATGGATTTTTACCCGCCAGAATTTTCTCCACCACGAGACTACCAGGGGTTTTGGGACTGTTTTCATGGTCACTAATCCAATGAGCTCCGCCACTTGGAAAAGCAACAATGTCGCCTTCTTTAAGTAGGATAGTTGCATCGCTATCTTGTATGTTTAAAAAACATTGCCCTTCAATAACCACATGAAAAACTCCCTCATTCGCTTTTTCCATTTGAATGCCCCAAGGTGCATGAAAATCACTGCAAAAGTAAGTTTGGGTATTTAATCTAAGGGTTTTAAGTATGTCAGTTAGGGCATCCATGTGTCTCTCCTTGAGCTGATGTGCATCAGTTTAATGGGTCAAACAAGTCAAAATGACAATTTATTTGGGTATTTCATCATATTTTGATTAATTAAGATAAGGATAATAGTCCTCATTGAAAACTAATACTTTTTGGAGAGTGATAATGAGTAATTCAAATACGATACCTGGCTTGGCGTTATACCACTATCATGCTTGCCCATTCTGCGCCTACACACGACAAGCTCTTGATCATTTCAAATTGAATGTTGAACGTAGAGATATTCAAAAAAACTCACAACATAGAAGCGAACTAATAGCCGGTGGTGGCAGTCAGCAAGTGCCCTGTTTAAGAATAGAGCGTGAGAATGGTCAGGTTAAGTGGCTGTATGAATCGTCGGATATTGTGAAATATTTACAACATTATGCTCAACAAAAAATCGCTACGGTTTAAGGGTAAAGACATGAATTTTAAAGACGTTGATGTTGCCATTATAGGGACGGGCACCTCGGGTATGTCAGCATACCGAGCCGCAAAACAGCATACCAATAGCATAGCTTTGATAGAAGCGGGTGCCTATGGCACCACCTGTGCGCGTGTTGGTTGCATGCCTAGCAAGCTTTTAATAGCCGCAGCAGAAGCGGCGCATAATGCCCACAAAGCGGATGTTTTTGGTGTGACTGTGGGTGATATTAAGATCGACGGTAATAAAGTATTAGAAAGAGTTAGGCGTGAAAGAGACCGTTTTGTCGGTTTTGTTCTTGAATCAGTGGAAGGTTTTGATGTTAATCATAAAATAAATGGTTATGCCAAATTTGTCGACGATAATACTCTTTTAATTGATGATCATACTCAGATTAAAGCCAAGCGTATTGTTATCGCAACAGGCTCCAGACCTCACTTTGCAGATATATTCTATGAAGCGGGGGAGCGTCTTTTAATTAATGACGATGTGTTTGAACTGGAGACGCTGCCTCGCTCATTGGCTGTGTTTGGCCCTGGTGTGATTGGTTTGGAGTTGGGTCAAGCGTTAAGCCGTTTAGGCGTCGAAGTGAAGGTGTTTGGTCGCAGTGGTTCTTTGGGTGGCATTCAGGATGACAGCATTAAAGAGGTTGCTAAAGCGACTTTTGCGCAAGAATTCGAGTTAGACCTTGAGAGCGAACTTAAAAACCTTAGAAAAATTGAAACCGGTGTTGAGATTGAGTATATAAATCATCAAGGGCAAAGTATTACAGAGAGTTTTGAATATGTTTTAGCGGCAACAGGGCGACGTGCAAATCTGGATAATCTAAACCTTGAACTCACAAATCTCGTCTTAGATAGTCGAGGTACGCCACGATTTGATGCTAAGACAATGCAAACATCCTGTGATCACATCTTTATTGCAGGGGATGCTAACGCTGTATTGCCATTATTACATGAGGCGGCAGATGAAGGGAAAATAGCGGGTGATAATGCGGGAAGATACCCAGATGTTGAAATGGGATTGAGGCGTGCTGGTATTGCTATCGCTTTTACTGATCCACAAATTGCCAGTATGGGGTTAACGCTCAGTCAAATAAAACAAGCCTATGAAGATAATTATGCAGTGGGTGAAGTCAGTTTCGTGGGCCAAGGGCGAAGCCGTGTCATGGCCAAGAATCAAGGTGTCTTAAAAGTATATGCCGATAAACACTCAGGTGAGTTTTTAGGCGCTGAGATGTTTGGGCCCGCTGCTGAGCATGTGGCGCATTTATTATCTTGGGCGATACAGCAAAAACTGACCGTATCTGAGATTTTAGATATGCCATTTTATCACCCTGTCATTGAAGAAGGTGTGCGTACCGCATTCAGGGATTTGAATACTAGGTTAACCTTATCTTTGAACACAGATAAAACAACAAAATAATAATCGAAATCCAGGCAGCTAGGAGCATTTTAAACATGGCAAAGAAGATCAATAAGTTCTTAATTTTCAAAGCGATGAAGGTAGCCAGTATTGTGGGTACAGTATTATTGGTGATTAACCAATATGATGCCTTGTTTGGTGATGCTGAGCTTAGATTAGCGTCTGCTTTACTCACCTATTGTGTGCCATTCATTGTATTTATATCGGGGAAATTATCTAAGGATCAATGCCAAGTTTAAAATCAAACTAATGAAGTCCAGAGTTTAAATGGTGATATATAACACCCTAACATTTAGCCAATGTTAGGGTTTTTCGCTAGATGGCTATTCACAAAGGCATTGAAGAATCTAAATTTTGTGCAATGGCATCTGAAATGAATTTAATTAAGGGCTCAATGGCAAATTTATTATCATAGTGATTACTAAAAACACCCAATGTCATTGTAGGCAGGGGGGGGAAACCATGTTCTTGGGTTAATACCTTCATTGACGGTAATAATGATGATTCACTTAATACACCGATAGCCAATCCCGCCTGAATGACACTTTGAACACCCGAAAGGTTCATTGTTGTGACGGTACAATGCCAAGATCGTCCTTGTAAATCTAATGACTGCGTTGCTGCTTGGCGATAAAAACAAGGCGAAGGCAAGACGGCTAAGGGGACAGGTTTAGCGCTATCAGGAATGCCTAATGGACCGGTGGCCCAGCATAGTTTGTCTTTAAACAGTATCTTGCCTTGCTCATCATTTTTATTGCATGCCGCGATAATGACATCGAGTTTTCCTTCATCCAGTTCAGTATGCAATTTACTGCTTAAATCAATTCGTAGTCGTAAATCCAGTTTAGGGTAAGCGCGGCTCAATTTGGACATAATAATAGGAAGGCGGTGAGGTGCCAAATACTCAACGATTCCCAACCTAAGTGTTCCTTCCATGTCAGTATGGGTTAAACGAGACACAGTTTCATCGTTCAGCTTTAACATTCGATGGGCATATCCTAATAAAATCTCACCATGCTCGGTTAAAACGGGGCAACGTTTATTACGTTCAAAAAGAGTGTGACCTATGGTTTCTTCAAGGCGCTTTATCTGAACGCTAACGGCAGATTGAGTGCGCAACAGTGTTTTGGCGGCTGCAGTAAACCCTCCTGCCTCGACAACAGTCGAAAAACACCTTAATAGATCTATATCGAGATTTACCCGTCGCATCATTCTCTCCTACGGTTTTCGTATTATTAATTGCAGACAGACTAACATCATTCTGAATCATCATGGAAGTCATGATGATTATTCGTTTTTTTTATGGATTGGCAGGGTGTATGGTTTCATAAGTGGCGTTCACTTGGGCAAGTTGAAGTGATTGGCAGAGAATTAAATGACTCGATTTTGAGATATAAACTCCAAAAAAATAAATACAGGAGAGTGTAGGGTGATTTCAGCTGATTTGAAGGGCAAGCGTGCATTGGTAACAGGCGGTGCATCAGGTATTGGTTTAGCGACAGTTGAGATGCTGCTTCAAGCCGGTGCCAGTGTCGCAATTAATGATCTTAAGAGTAGCAAGGGTCTGGTAGAGCAAGTCGCACGTTTAAAGCACTTGGGCTTTGATGTGTATTTAGCACCTGGAGATGTCAGTTGTACCGATGAGGTTAATCATATGGTCGACACCGCCGCACAGGCGATGGGAGGCATAGATTATTTAGTCAACAATGCGGCAACACCTGGTACGAAAGACATGATTCCTGCCCATGATCTTGCAAGTCAAGATGATGCTTTTTGGGAAAAGTTATTGTCGGTTAATCTGGTCGGGCCATTTAGATGTGTACGTGCAGCCTTACCTTATTTAAAAGAATCCAAGGGCGCTATCGTGAACGTTGCGTCAGTGGCCGCGATGGGAGGCGGTTGCAGTAGTACCACTTATGCATCGACGAAAGCGGGATTAATTAGCATGACTCGCGAACTCGCGAAAGGTCTCGCCCCTGATATTAGAGTGAATGCCGTGGCACCAGGTTGGGTAAAAAGTTCAGGTTGGGATTGTAGCTGGAATGAAGAAGAGGCTGATGCTGCCGCTCAAAAGATGATTCCCCTTAAGCGTATTGGCGAACCTGTTGATTATGCAGAGCCGATATTTTATCTATGTGCTGGTGGCCGCTATATGACAGGCCAAACAATCGTTGTTGATGGAGGATTATTGGCATGAGTGAGTGTGTAGATTTAAAGGGTAATAAACAAAAAAAACTAGGTTTAATTGCTGCACCAGGCTGGTTTGATCCGACCTTAGATGAATTTGATCACATCATTTCCTCTAAGGTTGAGAGTACACAGACAATTTTAGCGCCCAAAGATTTTGATTACAGTTTTGAAGCCATGTCTGAGCTTGAGCCTCACTTTAATGATGCCGCAAGATTACTTGTTCAGGCAGGGAGCGAACTTATTGCACAAGTTGGCCCCGTATTTTCATTTTTCTCAGGTAAGACGCCTGAGGGCGCACGAGAGTTACAAGCACGAATAAGCCAAGCCTGTGGAGTGCCTGTTATTTTACACGGTGTCGCTATTTTAGATGCATTGGATCAATTTGCGTGTCAAAAAATAGCATTAGCATGCCCTTATTATGATGAAGAGTGGAAGGATAAATTTCTGACTTTCATTTCCCCTCTGGGTTTGTCGATAGAGTCTTGTCAGAGCTTTGTCGATCAAGGCATATTTTGCGATCAACACGCCGTTTACGATCGACATTATCAGTTTACGGATGATGAAATAAAACAAAGTATTCGATTAACGAGGCAGGCGGCGCCAGATGCTGAGCTTGTGTTTGTTGCCGGGGCGGGAGTACGTTTTTTAAATATTATCCAAGAGCTCGAAGATGAATTAGGCATTCCCGTATTGTCCGCGGATGTTGCCTTACATTGGGCAATGGCGAAAGCCTTGAATGTAAAAATAGAGAGTAACTCACTCGGTAAGTTGTTACGCAGTTAACGACATTTAACGGCTTTTAAAGCCACCTCGAACAGGGTCACTACAATCATAAATTTGATTCTAGCAAAAACAAAATTGTTTTTGCTTGGATTAGTTCGTCAAAAATATAGGAAAACACTATGAAAGCAGCGTGGTTTAATCAATTTGGTAATGCAGAAGATGTCTTGCAAGTCGGGGAGTTTGATAAACCTCAAGCCGCTCCCGGGCAGGTTTTGGTAAGTATGAGAACATCAGGCGTTAACCCGTCTGATACGAAAAAACGTGAAGGTGCATTCCCCCATTTATTGGATAACGGACCTGTTATTCCAAACAGTGATGGGGCCGGTGTGATTGAATCTGTTGGTATCGGAGTACCTCATTCTCGAATAGGAGAAAGGGTGTGGATCTATCAAGCTCAGTTTGCACGTTTGCACGGTAGTGCAGCGCAATATGTGGCGATAGAAAGCGAAAGAGCGGTTAAATTACCTGACAATACCTCATTTTCAGTCGGCGCATGTTTAGGTATTCCTGCCATGACGGCGCATCGATGCGTGTTTGCAGATGGTCCTGTTAATGGGCAAACCATTTTGGTCACAGGCGGTGCGGGTCGGGTTGGTTTTTATGCTATTCAATGGGCTAAACAAGCCGGCGCTCGCGTAATTACAACAGCCAGTAGTGAACAGGCTAAACAGCACTGTATCGCTGCAGGGGCCGATTTAGTGGTTAATCACAATGATGAGGGCATGATAGCGAGTATTTTAGACTTTACTCAAGGCCAGAAAATAGACCGCATTGTTGAAGTTGAATTTGGCGCTAATTTGGATAAATCATTAGCGCTTCTGAAAGTAGGTGGTGTCATCGCAAGTTATTCATCGACCCAAGAACCTGAGCCGAAACTGCCTTTCAAACAAATGATGTTCATGGATTTAACCCTGCGTATGGTGATTGTTTATGCCATGCCAGAACAGGCAAAGCGCGATGCGATAGCGGATATAACTCAAGCGCTAGAAAACAGCCAATTACAGCATAGAATCCATGCTCAGTTTGCTTTAGATGATATCGCTTTGGCCAATAATGATATTGAAAAAGGCGGCTTTTATGGCTGTGTGGTATTGGATATAGAGGAATAAGAACCGGTTGAAATAGCACTAAAGGTTCAACCTCTAAAAAAGTAAGTTGAACCTTTAGTATTTATAAAATGCTCACGAATACGGACAAGGGCACTCATTAAAATTTTAGGAATTGGTATGAAAATAAAAACAGAAACGCCAGTTAATGAAGACGTCGCAGCAATAGAAAAGCATATATTTTTACCCAGTGTGATAACGATTATATCGTTAATCATTTTTATGATCATCTTTGAAGCAGAATCAAAGTCAGTTATCAGCAGTATATTCAGTTTTGTGACTGACCAACTGGGTGCCTTATATATTTGGGCGGGTGCGCTAGGTTTAGGTGCTGTCGCTTGGTTAGGTTTTGGGCGATATAGCCATGTTAAGTTTGGTGGAGAAAATGCAAAACCAGAATTCACACGCCTTAGTTGGATCGCTATGTTTTTTTGTTCTGGTATAGGAACTGCGCTAATTTATTGGTCAAGTATAGAGTGGACCTACTATTACTCAGCGCCGCCTTTTGGTATTGAGGCTAAGAGCCAGGCCGCGGCTGAATACGCTGCTATGTATGGCATTTTCCATTGGGGGCCTATCGCTTGGGCCTTTTACGTATTAACCGCTTTTCCCATTGGTTATGCCTATTACAACCGTAAAAAACCAGCATTACGTTTGAGTACCGCTTGTTCTGGCGTGATTGGCGAAAAGAACGCAAATGGAGGGTTAGGTAAAGCCATCGATATTTTAATGATCTTTGGTTTAGTCGGTGGTACAGGCACATCCTTAGCCTCAGGAACGCCCATGTTGGCAGAGGCAATTAGCCAACTATTTTCAATTGAGCATACGCCCGCGGTTGAAATGGCTGTGGTGGCAATTTGGACTGCCATCTTTGTTACCTCTGTTGCACTGGGTCTTAAAAAAGGCATAAAGGTATTAAGTGACATTAATGTGGTTGCCGTTATCGTGCTGTGTAGCATTATATTTATTGGTGGGCCGACATATTTCTTATTAAATACCTTTACCGATAGCATAGGTTTGTTGGTGAAAGATTTTAGTCGCATGGCGTTTTACACAGATCCGGTTGGGCGTAGCATGTTTCCTCAGTGGTGGACTATCTTCTATTGGGCTTGGTGGGTGGCTTATGGTCCTTATATGGGAATATTTATTGCGCGTATTTCAAAAGGACGTACGTTCAGAGATGTCGCGTTATCCGTCACTTTAGCGGGAAGCGCTGGTTGTGCCATATTCTTCATGATCTTTGGTAATTTATCCTTATACAGTGAGTTAAATGGACTTTACCCTGTCCTTGATACTATGAAGAATGACAGCGCCTCGGCTGCGATTCTTGGTGTTCTAATGGAACTGCCATTGGCCCAAGTGATTCTGCCATTGTTCATCTTTGTAGGATTTATCTATTCAGGAACAACCGTCGATTCCTCCGCTTATGTATTAGCATCCGTTACCTCAAAAGATATGAATTCTAATAAGGAGCCTTCTTTAATTAACCGTATGTTTTGGGCCATCCTATTAGGCGGCACAGCTTTAGTACTGATGAACTTAGGTGGGTTAGCCCCCCTTAAAACGGCCAGTTTAGTGGTAGGTTTGCCTCTGGTGATATTGATGGGCATTGCGTTCTTCTCCTTGGTTAAATGGTTAAAAGAAGATTATTCAACCCTCTCTCAAGGTAATCTGAAAATGACGAACCTTGATTTAGAGGAGTGTGATAACGCAACCTAGTCAGCTCCAAATCTGAATGTATATTACTGTGTTACTTAAAAGCCCGTTGAATAAATTCAATGGGCTTTTTTAATTTTAAAGGAATGTTTAAAACAAACATCTGAAAGTGTAACACGAAGTTTTAAATTAAATATTAATCAAATTCAGCAAAATTGATTAATAATTTATTATTGAAATTCAACGCAAAATAGTTCAATTGATAATCAATTGTGAAGAAGGTATGGATGTTTATATATTTCGTTTACTTAAAATAGTGATAGGGTTAATTTGTAATTATTCAAATGAATATGTTTTTGATATATATGTATAAAATCATATTCATTCTTTAGTAATTATTTTATGTAAAGGAATAATGATGTCTTCAATATATATGAGAATAGAAGGGTTAGAAACAATTCAGGGTGCTGCAACAATTGGTGAGATAGGAGGTAAAAAAGGCTTTTTTTCCATTGACTCTTTATCGTGGGGGGCGGTGCGAGCAGTGACAGTGGATATCGGTAATGCAAATAATGCTGATCAAGGCATGGTAGGCCTAGGTGAGTTAAGCATTTCTCGTGAATCAGATGGCGCAAGTCCCTATTTAAATACCTTTCTTTTTTCACCGGGTGCCGAAGGTAAAACAGTTGAAATTATGATAACAAAACCCTCTCGTACGGGGGCGGGTGTTGATCCTTATATGGTCATTACCGTGGATAAATCACGTATCTCTAGTTATAACATTGGCTGTGGTGATGGATCATTGCCCAGCGAATCATTCTCTCTTGCTTATGCCGTTTTAAGTTTGGTTTATTACTATGAAGATGAAGCGGGAACGATTACTAAGGGCGACACCATTAAATATGATGTTCCTACTGCCACCTTAGCATCTAAAGCAAGCTTGTAAAAAGAAGCTTAAATTCATTTTATTCAAGAATTTATTATTTAGGGTCATGTTAATTTAGGAAATAACAATATGCCGGCTTCAAGTATTAAACCTGCTTTATCATCAATAAAATTAAGTCCAGTGAACGCAGAATTACTCTCAGTTTTTTCATCCAGTTATTTGTTGTGTGATGAAAAAACACCCTCACAATGGGTCCAAGAAGAGTTGATTCCCTTTGCGAGGGATACACGGGATAAGTCGGCTGATGTATATGATAAAGGCCATGATTTGAAAACGGGTAAGGAAGGAGGCAGTGATATAATTGCTTGGGTTACCACCAAGTTAAAGCAAGAAATTATGGCTTATATGATGCCGATGCGAGCACCGCACGTCCCCAAAGATGCCCCGCCAAAAGCACCTGAACCTTCATTTGTTGATAGAATATTATCGCAAATACTGCAGCTTTTACCTCATGCCATTACTAAGGTGCTCGGGAAAATCATTCCTTTTATAGGGGATGCAATGGGTATATTTAGTCAATTTAAAGTGGCTATAGAGCAGGCATTTTTATACGTCAAGTCAAAGGCGCTAAAGTCCTTATCTGCTTTTCCGGTTGCAGGGGATGTGATTGAAGTCTTAAGAGGTAAGGTACTAGAAGCCAGCATTTCTAATGCTGCAGGTGGTTTATATTCTACCGCTAAAATGACGGCAACCATTGCAACCTCAGGGGCTTCAAACTTGGTTACAGGGTTTGTTGATGCTGTTATGGAGCTCTTTAAATTTTTTAAAAGCATCATTGATCGCGAAGTAATGAGAGAAAGGTTTAGGCGTTTTTCGAAAGAATGTAAAAAGTATAAAACCATGAGGTTAACGAATAAGAGCTTTGAAGCTTGGTTTAGACAATCCATGATGGATATTCCTGTGTTAGCCGCTTACGTGGTTAGTATGCCTTCATTTGGTTCTCCTTATAATTTTTTGAATTTAATTGAAAGTAAAAAAAGGCCAGCGCTTAAAGGGATGGGCAAGTCCTATGCACCTAAAAGTAAATCATCAAGTTCCTCTAGACTGGGTCTCTATTTCGGTTTTAGTCCTAAGGGTGAGATTGAATCTAGCCCCAGTAAGGAATCTGACTTAACCGCTTACCTCTCTTTACAAGCTGAAGCCAAAGCCTATGTTGCAGAGGGAATTCAAATTAAAAGCACCACACCCAAAGGGCAGAAAGAGTTAAATGCAGCCAAGGGTGAGGTTAACTATATTCCAACTCAAGATGATATCCATTCAGTGGTAACCGATACTCTTACGGATGACGATGATAGTGAGGATTGGTTAACAGACGTGCTAGGTTTGATTGAATATTAATTTTTTAAAAAGCACAAAAGGCATGCCTTATGAAAGAGGGTTGAAATATTATTCATCACTCTTTCATCGTGTTTAACCTAAGCCACTCTAGGGTGTTTGTTACCAAATTTTCAGATAACTGTGTTAATTGTGACTCTGCATAACAGCGTAGTTCGGGTGAGTTTCCTGATGCTCTAATATGTATGATATCTTGGTTTGATAGCGTCATACGAAAGCCATCTAGCCGGTTTACCTTATTAAGAATAATATCGTCTTTGGCGGGATACAAAGCCTGAATGAGTTGCTTTTGCAATTTTTTTGATTGGCTGATCGTCTCAATAAAGGCTTGATTTAGTTCGCTCGACCGAGTTTTAGTGCTATTGCTTGCGGTATAGCGACTGACTAAATGATTGACCCTATGGCTGATGGGTTGGCCGCTATTGGCACATTGAAAAAGTGCACTTAAAAGGGGAAGGTAGCTATCTCGAGTCGCCAGTTGTACCAGTGTTTTACCATTGACCTCCCAGTTTGATGCTAATAAAAATCCGCCATTAGCCTCAAAACCCACTGCTTGGTGCTGATTTACTTCTTGTTTAATTTTTTCCAGGCCTTCTATCACAAAGGGGGAACCTATCTTTGTTTTAAGTACTTGGATAAAGCGCGTTTCATTGATATCTGAATTGGCATTGATAGGCGTGACAAGATGTTTGGCCTTAAGTGATTTTGCGGTCAAAAGGCCCAGGATATCTCCCCTTATCCAATTTCCCTTTTCATCGCCTAACAAGGGTCTATCGCCATCACCGTCTGTTGAAATAAGCGCATCAAACTTGCCTGCTTTAATCCAATATTTTGCTCTTAACTTATCTTCTTCGCTGATAGATTCAGTGTCTAGTGCTACAAAATGATCACAGCGATCAAGAGGGGTGACACGTGCCCCTAAGTGCTCTAATAAATGAGTAAGGTGATCTCTGGCGACACTGGAATGCTGATAAAAACCAATAGACAAACCCTCTAATGAATGGCGTTTAAAAATATCACAGTATCTCTGGGTAAAGAGTTCTGCTGCTCTTGAGTCAATGGGGGGGGTAAATTCTTTTTCTCTAATGTAGAGGCAGAAGATGAAAGTGTAATTTCACTGGCTTGAATTGCCTCTTCATCCTGTTTACTTATTTCACCATCTTGGCGGTAAAATTTGAGACCATTTCGGTCAAAGGGAATATGGCTGCCGGTAACCATAATACAGGGAATCTTGTGTGACATAGCGAAATGGGCGAGTGCAGGTGTGGCAAGAGTGCCGCAATAAATCACGTTTACATGACAGTCTTCAATGGCTTGAATACAGGCTTTTGTGATTAAAGGGCTGCTCGGTCTGAGATCCATAGCGATGGCAAGGTGAGTCGCATTTTGACAAATGTTTTGTATAAAAGCCTGAGTGTAGGCATAACAAATTTCAGGGCTTAAAGTTTCAACCGTACCTCGTAGACCGCTTGTGCCAAATCCCATATCAAGATGTTGGCTTAAGGCCTTTAGGGCGCGTTTGAAAGAGGGGGGATTCGAGGTATTTGTCATGTTAAGGTTTAATCGGTTTTGTTATGGTTGGCTTGTTGAATTAAGTACTCGCTTCTGCCTGAGTCTTTTAAGTGGGTAATGAGAGCATTCATTTGTTGGCTTTTATCCTTATGCATTACCAATACAGCATCAGGTGTCTCAACTATTACCAGGTTATCCACTCCCAATGTGGCAACCAGTCGTGACTCTGATTTAATCAAACAATGATGGGACTCTTTACTAATGACATCCCCGATTAACAGGTTTTGATTTTTATCTTTTGGGGCATGATCATACAATGCCTCCCAGTTGCCAAGATCTTTCCAGTCACCATAAAAAGGCACTACCTTGGCGTGCTGTGTTTTTTCCATGACGGCATAATCAATTGAATTAATAGGGCATTTCTCGAGTGCTTTCTCATGAATACGGATAAAATCATGGTCTTGGGTGCGTCCATTAAAAGCATCTTTACAGGCTTGGTATATGGCACCTTGATGTATTTTTAGTTCACTCAGGTATTGTTTTGCATTAAAGACAAACATACCTGAATTCCAAAGGTAATCCTTGTCAGATAGATACTCTTTTGCTTTAAGTAAGTTTGGCTTTTCAATGAAAGCTCTTACGTCATAATCAGAGCCTGTTTGAATATAACCAAAGCCTGTTTCAGGGCTTGTTGGCGTGATGCCGAAGGTCACTAGGTTATTTTGTGCTGCTAATTGTGCCGCGGTTAAAATACTTTGATCAAATCGTTTATCCCACTTAATAAGGTGGTCTGCGGGTAATACTAATAGGGTTTTGTCGTCACTCTTTAATAATGCTTCAAACGCCGCAAGGGCAATGGCTGGTGCGGTATTACGAGGGCTTGGCTCTAACATAATACGAGCATTATTAAGGTAGCTGTATTTCTCTTTGAGGGACTCTAGTTGTTGTGCGATAACAAATCTGTGTAGTTGATTACAGACGATAATGGGCGCTTCAATGTTAAGATGTGCGATGCGAATCAAAGTTTGTTGAAGCAGGCTTAACTCTTTTTCAGTTAACGTCAGGCAAGGTTTTGGGAAGGCTAATCGAGATGAGGGCCATAGGCGGCTGCCAAATCCTCCGCATAGGATAACGGGTGTTAATTTCATGTTAGATGACTCAGTGGCTAAGTAAAAACGCATCAAAATGCCGTAATTCGCGTGTCGCGCATAGTAGCGGAGTTTTTGCCTTGAGCCAAGAATCAATCCAGTCAAACTGGCTAGATATCGATAAATCGAGACGGTAAAAAAAGCCCTATAGACAAGTGTGTCATAGGGCTAAGGGTGACGATAGGGAGAAGCCGTGGTGATAGCTTAGTTAAAACCTTCCATTGGAAAGTCAGATAAAAGTTCATAACCATCTTTTGTGATACGCACTTGTTGTTCTAATTTTACCCCTTCTTTTTCGCCTAAGGCTCCCATGTAAGATTCAACACAGACCACCATATTTTCTAAAAAGACACCGTCATAACCTGCCGTATCAAAGCTATCGAAGTGATAGAGGCAAGGGTATTCGTCACATAAGCCCACACCATGTACTGTACAGCCATATCGATTAGCGCGGTAAATATCAGGGATCATCCATTCTTTTTCGCCAAACTCACGGTAACTCACCCCTTCTTTTAGAATGGACAGGTTGTGGTGGATATGCTCAAGTGCCAAATCATATAGATGTTGTTGTCTGGCATTGGCTTTCTCATGGCCGGCTATCCAAGAGCGGGAAATGTCAGCGCAATATCCATAGGGGCCAATTAAATCTGTATCAAATGCGACTATGTCACCGGGCAGTATGATGTTATTAGAGCATTCATTCATCCAAGGGTTGGTTCGCTCTCCGGATGATAATATGCGAGTTTCAATCCATTCGCCCCCATGGCGGATATTTTCAAAGTGGAGGTGAGCCCAAAGCTCATTTTCACTAATGCCTGGGTAGCAGTGTTCCTGCATTCTTTGCATGCCACGTTGAGCCACTGTGATGGTCCATTTCATGACTTCAATCTCATCAGGGGATTTTATCTCTCTGGCATGCTCCATATATTGCATGCCTTCAAGAGTGTCTATGCCTAATTTTTCAAGTTGATTAATGCCTTCTTTGTCACAGCTATCCACTGCGAGGCGTAAATTTCCACCGCCATGGGTATGCATAATTGTACTTATGTCTTGCGCCCATTCGACTACCTTATCAGTTGCTCTGTAACCATTTAAAAAGTAGGTCCAGGAAATGGCCGGGCGTATTTCATCTACGGTAGGGCTGCCATCCCCTAAGACCTTATCAACATGAAGGTGGGCACAATTGTGGAACTCAAATAAAATGACGGGTCCTTCTGCAAAAACAAGGGAATAGCGACACGGGTTGTGAGCCGTCCAAAGTTGCATGTTGGAGGTATCGGTTGCATAACGAATGTTGAGTGGATCATAAAGAAGGGCGGCTGTTATGTCGTTCTTTTTTAACACCTCTCGAGTACGAGCAAGACGATATTCTCGTACTCTGCGCATGGTTGTTTCACTAATCGGGTCCTTTAAGGCGTACTCAGTAGCAGAACTAATGTAACGTTTTTTTTCGTCTAACATAGATGTTTCCCAATCAGGTTAAGCGTTTAAATACTGACCTTTTAAAGATATTTAGGCCTTTAATATAGGTCCATATTAGGCAGAAAAGGATTGAGTAAAAAGCTAGATATTTGAATGGAAGATTAAAGAAAAACTTAAGGCAGTATTAATGGGTAAAGGGTTGTTTAATGTGATCGTCATATCTTTTCGCATCCTTGCGCTTTAAGTGCTGTTATTGATCGCACTCTTGTTTTAACCAGCTTAGAAACTCAGCCGCCATGGGCTTGAGAAGGGTCCTTTTAGGGTAAATTAGATAGTAGGATTTATTAAGAGGCAGCGATACTTTGGATAATCGAACTAATCGTCCGGTCTGTAATTCCTCTTGTACCATGGTGGCTTGGCCTAACATGATGCCTTTGCCCTGAACTGCCGCTTCGATTGCCATACTCGAATAGTTCAGCTGTAAATTTCGACTTGAACTAATGTCTTGCAAATCAGCGTGTTGCAACCAATCATCCCAACCTGGTAAATGTACATTTTCATCACCCCAGTCAATGTGAATTAAGGGCTGACTTTGTAGTAGTTGGATGATATCGCCGTTTTCTAATTTCGCAATGTCAGGGCTGCACACAGGGCTAATGGTATCTCGAAACATTTCGTTTTTTAGTAGACCCGGGTGGCCTTTATCGCCAAAACAAATGCTAAAATCGCTACTTGAGCTATTAAAATTGACCGGGGTATTGCTCGCTTCGATACGCATTTCTAGGTCAGGGTTTATTTCCATCCATTTGAACATTTTTGGCATTAGCCATTTTGAGGCAAAAGACGGGATTGCGGTGACTATCAAAGCATTACGGTTACCCATTTGTTCTACTTTTTGTTGTCCAATTCGCAATTTTTCAAAGGATTCATGGACGTAAGTTAAATACAGTTGTCCCGCTTCTGTGAGTTCAACCCCTCGTCTATTGCGGTTAAAAAGCTGCACATTAAGATGCTCTTCAAGCAGTTTAACCTGTTGGCTGACAGCGGCAGGTGAGACGAACAAGGATTGTCCTGCACTGGATAAACTGCCTGTTTTTGCCGCTGCTTCAAAAGCACGAATGGCATTAAGGGGCGGAAGCCGCTTGTGGCGCTGTTCTGACATCTGATACATCCTTTGCTAAATCAGTGAAGTATTGAGATTAACATAGACAGCGATTGCTTGAGTGTTTTGATTTAAGTTTTTCTTAAATCTAATGTCAAAATGTATGGTTAGAAGGAAGGTCACTCTTTGGTTAGTATGAAATGGCTGGTTAACACTGAAGAGGGGCGTGTTTTGTAAGTGATTTTGCAGACCTTCTTATGAACATACGTTTGTTTTGGAATATGTAAATAACGACTCTCTGTCTAGTGTTTAGATAAAGCGCCTTGAAGGTTGAGGCCAGTAATTTGAATCAAACAATAATGACAAATTCAAAACCAAGAGACAAAATTGAAGGAGCGTAATATGACACTTGATCAAGCTAATGACATTATCGATCTAACTCGGTTCCCTATCGATAGATTAGACACTCAAGAAGGTCAGTCTTTTTTAGCCGACTGTAAAGAGAAGCTAGTGAAAGACGGTGCTGTGGTACTTGATGGTTTCATGCGACCTGACGCTGTTCAGCAGGTGATAAGCAATGTTGAACCGAGTATGAAAGACGCCTTTTATTGTAGTAATGAACACAATGTATATCTGATCAATGATGACCCTGATTTTGATAATGAACACCCTCGTAACCGTAAGGTTTACAGTGATAAAGGCATTGTGGCTTATGATCAAATACCCGCTGAAAATCTGTTGCATCAGGTTTATGGCTGGCAGGCATTAAAAGACTTTATCGCTCAATTGATGGGGTCTCCAGAGATTTTCCCTTATACGGATCCATTAGGTTCGGTCAATATCAATATTAATAATGATGGCCGTCAATTAGGTTGGCATTATGATAATTCGAAATTTGTCACTACCTTGATGTTGCAGCCTGCCAGTGACGGTGGTGTGTATGAATATGTGCCTTGGTTGCGTTCTGAAGAGGATCAAAATTTTGACGGTCTTGATAAGGTATTAAAAGGTAAAAGTGATGAGGTGCAAATTCTGAAACAAGAGGCAGGTTCTTTTGTTTTGTTTATGGGTAAGTACACAGCGCATCGTGTTACTCCCAGTCATGGTGATCCAAGGTTAGTCGCGGTATTAAGTTATGGTCCAGAGCCTGATAAAACGTTAACCAAAGAAACGCGTCAGTTGTTTTATGGCCGTACCCAATAAATTGATCTCTGCAATCTAATTTATACTGTCTTGAAAAAGGAATACGTTATTATGACTTATTCCTTTTTTGCGTTTCAAGCAAAAGGAAAAATAGTAGAGGGTTAACTGTTTAGATGGGGGGAAAGGAAATTTAGTCATTTAAAAAGGAACCTGACGAATAAAGAGGGTGTTCTATCGTCAGGCTCAAAAGGTGATATCCCTATCGGCTTAAATTAAGTGGCAAGGCTTTGTGACTTGTTCAACCTTGTGCTGACGAATTAATTGGTGGCATCTTTCTATCTCAGGTGATAACCAACGATCTTCATGATAAGGCGCTATGTGTTGTCTCAGCCAAGACCAAGCCTTTGATGTACCTTCTCCAAATGATTCATCCTTAAAAAATTCGAACGCCTGCGCCGCAAATAAATATTCAATGGCTAATACTCGAAAGCTGTTATCCAAAGCATCGTATAGCCTTAATGCAGAGGAGGTACCCATGCTGAGGTGGTCTTCTTGTAGTGCTGAGGTGACAAAATTGTCTGTGCTAACTGGCTGGGCGTGGCGACGATTTTCACTGACTAAAGAAGCACTGACATATTGGGCAATCATCATCCCTGAGTTAACGCCGCTGTCTGCTACCAGAAATGCGGGTAAACCGCTGACTAATGGATTGACTAAGCGGTCTGAGCGTCTTTCAGCCACACTCGAAAATTCATGGATGGCAATGGCAAGCTGATCACACGCCATGGAAATGGCTTCGCCATGAGGGTTGGCCTGTGATATCACCTGGTAATCATCCGGTGTGCCCATGACTAATGGATTGTCCGTTGCCGAATTAAGCTCAATTAAAATTTGTTTGCTAGCAAATTCTATTTGATCACGACAGGCCCCATGAATTTGTGGAATAGAGCGTAGGCTTAAGGCGTCTTGTGTACGTATGCCTTTTCGGTTTTTGATTACCTGACTCTTATTTAGAAAGGATCGAATGTTGTTGGCAACGTTAATCTGCCCTGGGTAGGGTTTGAGTTGAATAACGTTATCGTCCATGCAACTAATTTGGCCACCTAACGCCTCGAATGACATAGCGCTAATGAGGTCGGCCCATTGTGCTAAATGTTGGCAATCATCTAGTGCGATACAGGCAAGCCCCGTCATGCATGGGGTGCCATTAACCAAACTTAAACCATCCTTTGCACCCAATGTGACAGGCTTCAGCCCTGCAGCTGCAATCGCGTCTTTGGCAGTGGTGCGTTCGCCCTTATAGATAACCTCACCAATACCTATCAAACAAATGCCAATATGAGCCATATGAGTAAGGTAGCCCACTGAACCTTGTTTGGGTACATCAGGTGTAATGCCGTTATTTAAGAAATGAATAAGTAATTCGACAATGCTGGGACTGATGCCCGAATGGCCCTTGCTGAAGTTGGCGATGGCGCAGGCCATGATGGCGCGCGTTTGGCTAATGCTGAGTGATTCGCCCACCCCGCAGGCATGGCTTAATAAAACACGAGTGGATAGGGTGCTTTGTTGTTCTCTACTAATAGTGACACTACAAAGGGCGCCTAAACCAGTTGAGATGCCGTACGCTCTATCACCAGACTCAACAATTTTATCTACAATATTACGCGCATTACGT
>Ga0209395_1000256_pt1 | contig 80384 bp, 71 predicted proteins | sample GOMGulsemesocosm_3_FD_184635 | JGI IMG/M metagenome (GOLD analysis project Ga0209395, IMG submission 184635) | Methane-oxidizing microbial communities from mesocosms in the Gulf of Mexico - GOM9D Gulf of Mexico (SPAdes) (version 2) | ecosystem: Environmental > Aquatic > Marine > Cold seeps...
AAAACTTCAAAACTTCAAAACTTCAAAACTTCAAAACTTCAAAACTTCAAAACTTCAAAACTTCAAAACTTCAAAACTTCAAAACTTCAAAACTTCAAAACTTCAAAACTTCAAAACTTCAAAACTGTTTTTATCAAAAATTTAACAATTTATTCCTGTAAAAAAACTCAATAGTCCTCAATGTTTGTGTAAATTTATTAATTTAGGTTTTTATATTTGAAAAAAACAGTGGTATGACCAGTTGTTTTTCTGTTATATTCGATAGCACTTAACTATAAATAGTTCTAAAAAAGCGTTGGAGAGATACATGCTAAGTTATAAAGCACCGATCACAGACATTAAGTTTTTATTTGAAGATGTCTTTAATTACTACGAGCATTATCAGCAATATCCAGAATTTGAGGAAGCAACACCTGATTTAGTTGATGCGATATTTCAAGAGTGTGCAAAATTTTGTGAAAATGAATTATTGCCACTAAACCAAAGCGGAGATAAAGAAGGTTGTACATTTGATAATGGTAACGTAACGACTCCTAAAGGGTTCAAAGAAGCTTATCAGGAATATGTTGATGGTGGCTGGCAAAGTTTATCTCATCCCATTGAACATGGCGGGCAAGGCCTGCCAGCTTCATTGGGTATGGTTAAATCCGAGATGATGGGAACTGCTAACTGGTCTTGGGCAATGTACCCAGGCTTAAGCCATGGCGCTATGAATACTGTACAAGTTCATGGCACAGATGAGCAAAAGAAAATATATTTAACAAAACTTACTGAAGGCACTTGGACTGGAACCATGTGTTTAACTGAACCACAATGTGGTACAGATTTAGGGCAAGTTAAAACAAAAGCAGAACCGAATGACGACGGTACTTTTAATATTAGCGGAACAAAAATATTTATTTCAGCAGGCGAACACGATTTAACAGATAATATTATTCATATTGTTTTAGCTCGTTTACCGAACGCACCAAAAGGCACACGCGGTATATCATTATTCATCGTTCCTAAAATGGCGGTAGACGAACACGGAAACGTTGGCGAAAGCAATAATGTTACTTGTGGATCTATTGAAGATAAAATGGGAATTAAAGCATCTGTTACCGCAGTACTAAATTTTGATAATGCAAAAGGTGTTTTAATCGGCGAAGAAAATAAAGGTTTAGAATGTATGTTTACCTTTATGAATACGGCTCGCGTTGGCACGGCTTTACAAGGGGTTTGTGCTGCAGAACTTGCTTATCAAAACTCATTGATTTATGCAAAAGAACGTTTGTCTATGCGTTCACTAACCGGCTCTAAGAAACCTGAGTTGGTTGCGGATCCAATTATTGTTCATGCTGATGTTCGTAAAATGCTAATGACACAAAAAGCGATCACTGAAGGTGGTCGTGCCATGATTTATTATGCGGCGAAGATCGTTGATGATATTGAAATGATTAAGGACGAGAAAAAGCGTCGTAGAGCGGATAATCGTTTAGGTTTTATTACCCCTATTTTAAAAGCCTTTTTAACTGAAATGGGCTCTGAAAGTGCAAACCAAGGATTACAAATATTTGGTGGTCATGGTTTTATCAAAGAGTGGGGCATGGAACAAATTGTTCGTGATACTCGAATTTCTACTTTATATGAAGGTACAACGGGGATTCAAGCGCTTGATTTATTAGGTCGTAAAATTCTATTAAATCGTGGTAAATATTTGAAACACTTTACGATGGAAATATTAGGCTTTTGTAAAGATAAAAGTATGATTTCGAGTAACCCTCATAAACGCCAAATGAATAAATTTATATGGCCATTAAGTAAAGCTGTGGCTAATTGGCAGAAAAATACCGTGAGTTTGTCGCTTAAGGCAAAGAAAAATCGCGATGTAGTAGGTTCTGCTTCTGTTGATTATTTAATGTATTCTGGCTATATAGTTATGGCATACTTTTGGGCACAAATGGCACAAGCAGCTTATGAGAAATTAGCAACGGATGTTGAAAATAGAGATTTCTACCGTGCAAAAATTAAAACTGCTGAGTTTTATTTTGAACGTATGTTACCAAGAACTAAATCGTTAGCATCAACAATGATGGCTGACCCGAAAACATTAATGCAATTAGATGAAGATCTATTATCGTTTTTGTAATCGATAGATTAAAAAAAACCTTTTACAGTTTTCTGTAAAAGGTTTTTTGTTTTAATACTCCCCAAATATAGCGCTTTATTTACATCACTTGTGACTTTAGAGTTATCTGAAAAGTATAATAGAAATACTTTACTTTTATCGAATCAAACGCAGTAGCATTAATTTAAATTTCGAATAAGGGGCGAAACGTACAGGTAAATCTTTTATAAATGGCCGCTTAAGAACTGACTTTAAATGGCTGAAATTATCAAAACCTGCTTTACCGCTATATTGTCCCATACCGCTGGGACCTGTACCACCGAAGGGCAGATCGGGTACAGCATTAAACATGATCACATCGTTGATACATTGATTACCTGCACTTATTTCATTTATCCATTGCCCAACTTGTTGCTTGTCTCGACTGAATATATACGCAGAAAGTGGTTTCTCTCTTTGTTTTACAAATGCTTTTGCTTTATCGAAACTTTCAACAGTAATGATGGGTAAAATAGCACCAAATATTTCATCAGTCATTAATGCACTATCTAAAGGGGGATTAATTATGATAGTAGGTGCTATGTAGCAAGATTGAATATCGCTTTCGCCCCCTATAATTATTTCACCATCAGTAAAGTAGTTAGCAATGCGCTGACAATGACGTTGATTAATAACACGGCCATAACTTTTACTATCTTTGGGGTGTTCACCAAACATTGCTTTTATTTGTGCTTTTAAAGCTATAGATAGTGGTTCAACTAACGCTTTACGGACTAATAAATAGTCTGGAGCAATACAGGTTTGGCCTGCATTCATCCATTTTCCCCAAGCAATTCGTTGTGCGGTAATGGTAATATCTGCACTTTCGTCAATATAAACAGGGCTTTTTCCGCCAAGCTCTAGGGTAACTGGAGTTAGATGTTCCGCTGCTGCCTTCATTACAATACGAGCCACTTGACCATTACCAGTATACATAATGTGATTAAAGGGCAGGGCCAATAAATCAGTAGTTTCTTCAACCCCACCTTCAATCACTCTTACTGCATCATTGTCTAAATATTTAGGCACAAGTTTTGCGATTAGTGCTGATACTGCTGGCGCTAGTTCTGAAGGTTTGATAATGGCACAATTACCTGCAGCAATAACCGCTATTAAGGGGGCAAGCACTAATTGTAATGGATAATTCCATGCGCCAATAATTAAAACTGTACCTTGTGGTTCGGGTTTAACAAACGATTTACCTGGTTGAACAACTAGGGGGGTAGTTACTTTTCTCTGTTTTGACCAACTATTTAAGTGCTTGCAAACATGTTCAACATCGTTAGTAACGTAAGAAATTTCTGTGATCCAAGCTTCGAGTGTTGGTTTGGCAAGGTCTTCTTGTAATGCGTTAAGGAAATCCTGCTCGTTTTCAAGAACAAGTTGCTTTATTGCTTGTAATTGCTGTTTCCGCCATGAGATTTTTCGAGTGGTATTAGTATCAAAATACTGGTTAAGCTTCGTGAGTATTGCATTGTAAGCCATGGGTAAACCTTATGGTGATAAATGTTGGAATAGAATCAATGAGTTTCAATTGGTACGACCAGATTGAAACTAATTTACATTAAATATAACATTTCATCAAACGCATTAAGATAAACTATGAATGATTACTAAAGGGGCTATGCTCTTAGATTCATAACATTACCTATGGTCCGGCTAACAATGGCTAATATATTTTCGGTATCTAATTGCTCAGATGGAACCGCTAAATTGCGATATTCAAGCTGTGTAAATACCGTTAACATAATATCAGCATCAATATGGGGATCGCGTGAATTAAAGAACTTACATAGTCTAATGAATGGTGTTAATAAAGTCGTACGATGCATATTGGCAAGGGCGAGTAGTTGCGGACTGACTTGCACTTCAGTAAATAATAATTGTTCAACTGCAAGCTCGACCGGAGAATTATTAATTCTATTAATTAAATGCCGAGTCGTCATTTCTGATAATTTTTTGCGTAAGTTTTCTTTTTCGCTAACTTTACGTAAATTTGTTTTATTGACGCTGGCCAATAAATCTACAGCTGGTTGCCAAGCCAAACTTGTTTTAGCTGTAATTTGTGAAGAGCAAAGGGTAAATGCTTGATGAACAAGCTCTTGTATATCTTTAAAGTAATACGTTGTTAACGAGAGCTGTATATTTGCATGGTTAGCAATTGCTCTGTGTGTCGTGCCTTTAATTCCATTTTTTGCTAGTACTTCTGTGGCGGATTGTAGTATGAGTAAGCGAGTTTGTTCGCCTTTACTCCGTCGTTTTACTGGAGTACTTTCCTTAGTCATGAACATATTGTTAGGCTCTTTACTGTTTTGTTACACTTTATTAACATAAAATTAACACATCGAATCTGTTAATTCAATTTACTAATCAATATTAGCGCAAATAATGGGGTTTCAACAGGGGAAGCAAGGGCTGTTCAAGCAAAAAGATTTTGGCATTTTAGTGCAAAGTGTAAAGGTGAAGCCAACACTTTGCTGGCTTCATCATATATTTAATTATTTTTTCCTTTTGCACATAACTCATCTGAATCAAAGTCGTCAACATCAATAGCAGCTTTCCTTCCTTGCTCTGCTCTACATAATAGCTGAGCTTCTAACTCATTAATGGCATTCATAGCCAAACCTTTCTTAGCTACTTCATCTAATTGGTAAAAAGGTTGGTCACTGCCTAACGCTAGACAAACCTTTTTAAAAATAGGCTCACAAGCGATAATGTCATCTAAGGTTTGCTCAAGTTGCCCTAAAACATTTTCAGGCTCTCTTGTAAGGTATTGTCCTTGACCTAAGCGTTCACGGGCTTTACTTGGACTTTGCAATATTTTAGAAACTTTATGATCAGTAATATCAGAGGGCTTTTTCAACCAAGTACCGACTGGAAAAACCATTATACGTAGAAATAAGGCCACCATTTTATTTGGAAAATTATTGATCAATGTATCGATGGCATTTTGTGTTTCATATAAACTGTCCTCAACAGCCCATTGCAGCAATGGAAAGTCTTCAATTTGACGACCTTCATCATGATAACGCTTTAAACACGCTGATGATAAATACAAATGGCTAAGAACATCGCCTAATCGAGCTGAAATTCTTTCTTTTCGTTTTAAGTCACCGCCTAAAGTTAGCATTGCGATATCTGATAACATGGCTAAATTACTGCTGAACCTTGTTAATAATTGATAATAGCGAGAGGTCTTATCAGAAAAGGGAGTTCTAACAATTCTCGCACCGGTTAATGAAAACCAAAAGCTACGAACAACGTTACTGATTGCAAAGCCAATATGGCCAAATAGTGCATGATCAAAGTCTTTTAATGCGACATTGTCATCCGATTGGTTAGCGGCTTCTAACTCAGCTAAAACGTAAGGATGACATCGAATAGCACCTTGTCCGTAAATAATTAAACTTCGAGTTAATATATTTGCTCCTTCTACGGTAATTGCTACTGGAGCACCCTGATAGCCACGTGCCAAATAATTACTTTCTCCCATACAAATGCCTTTACCACCATGGATGTCCATTGCGTCATTGACACAACTCCGCATTTTTTCAGTTAAATGATATTTGGCAATAGCAGAGATCACTGATGGTTTTTCGCCTAGATCGATAGCACCAGTTGACATCGTGGTTACCGCATCCATTAAATATGCGTTACCACCGATTCGAGCTAATGCTTCTTCAATACCTTCCATTTTTCCTATTGGAATTTTAAACTGACGACGAATCCTACTGTAAGCACCTGTAGCAAGGGCTAATGATTTTATGCCACCAGCACTATTTGACGGTAATGTGATAGCTCGACCAACAGACAAGCACTCAACTAGCATGCGCCAGCCTTGACCAGCCATTTCGGCGCCACCAATAATAAAATCAAGCGGTACAAATACATTATTACCCTGAGTCGGACCGTTTTGAAAAGGTACATTCAACGGAAAGTGACGACGACCGGTGACGACACCCGCTATATTTGTAGGAATAAGCGCACAAGTGATACCTAAATCTACGATATCGCCAAGCAAGTGCTGTGGATCTTTAAGTTTGAAAGCTAGACCTAAAACGGTGGCAATTGGAGCTAAAGTAATATATCGCTTATCCCAAGTGATACTCATGCCGAGCACTTCTTTGCCTTCGAATTTACCATAACAAACAGTGCCTTCATCTGGAATAGCACCTGCGTCTGAGCCAGCTTCTGGGCTAGTTAGAGCAAAGCATGGAATTTCATCGCCAACAGCCAAGCGAGGTAAATAATGGTCTTGCTGTTCTTTCGTTCCATATAACTGTAAAAGCTCACCTGGGCCCAAAGAGTTCGGTACGCCAACTGTACTGGCTAATACGGTACTAACACCAGATAGCTTCTGTAATACTCGAGATTGTGCGTAGGCGCAAAACTCTAAGCCACCATATTTCTTTTTAATAATCATGGCGAAAAATTTATTATCTTTTAAAAACTGCCAAACCTGTGGCGACAAATCTGCATCAACATGGGTCGCTTGCCAGTCATTCATCATTTTACAAACTTGCTCTACGGGACCATTTAAGAAAACTTGCTCTTCTACACTTAGGCGGGGAATTGCATAGTTATGTAATTTTTTCCAATCAGGTGAACCTCTAAATAATTCAGCTTCAAACCATGTTGTGCCGGCATCAATAGCTTCTTGCTCAGTTTTTGACATTTGAGGCATGATCGTTCGAAATATTTTAAGCAGTGGCAAGCTAATATATTGTTTTCTAAATTCAGATAAATTTAGCGGGAGGGCGATTACAGCAAAAACTATCCAGCTTAAAAATGACAGTACATCAAAAAAAGTGCCTAACGCCATCAATATCGCAAAACTTAGAGTGAAAGTTGATAATGCGGCACGGGTATACGCCATAAAGCCAGTTAAAATAACGGCATAAATGAACCAAGTAAATTGTTCCATTAATTTTCCTTTTGTTAAATAAAGACCTAAAGTTCTATTAAGAGGTCCGACCATATACTGAGCTTAAATCTATGCTTAATAAAATACAAATATATTTATCGTTAAACACATATTTGTAGGATAATAAAACGAACGATCTTTGAGGAAAATAATTTATGTGTGAGCTTCTTGCTATGAGTGCGAATGTACCAACCGATATTTGCTTTAGTTTTAGTGGGTTAATGCAGCGAGGAGGCAATACAGGACCCCATAAAGATGGCTGGGGTATTACCTTTTATGAAGGCAAAGGCTGTCGTAGTTTTAAAGATCCCTTACCGAGTGCTGAATCTCCGATTGCTCAGTTAGTAACAAATTATCCGATAAAAAGTGAAGCGGTTATTTGTCATATTCGACAAGCTAATTCAGGAGGTATTTCCCTTGAGAACACACATCCATTTACCCGACAAATGTGGGGAAGAAATTGGACCTATGCACATAATGGTCAACTTAAGAATGTCGAACAAGAGTTACCTGTTAAATTGCATATTCCAGTTGGAGCAACCGATAGTGAACATGCCTTTTGTTGGATTTTAGATAGACTTCATTTCAAATTTGCTGATAACGAGCCTACGCCTGAAGTTCTCTTCAAATATATCGCACAATTAAGTGTTAAAATTAATAGCTTAGGTGTATTTAATGTCAATATTACCAATGGCGAATATTTGTTTGCCTATTGTGCAAACAATTTGCATTGGATCACCAGGCGAGCTCCTTTTGGTAAAGCGAGTCTAATAGATGCAGAAGTTGTTATTAATTTTGTTGAAGAAACAACGGATAAAGATGTAGTGACAGTAATAGCAACTCAGCCTTTAACGGATAACGAAACCTGGCAAAAAATGACGACTGGTCAGTGGCATCTATTTCGGTTAGGTGAGTCTATTGCATCTGGAAAAGAGACATATAACGAAAAATAATGTTAATTATCGAAAATTAGTGACTCTCAACCGAAGTGAGTTGTGCTTCAAATTGTTCTACACCAGACTTTATTTGCTGAATTTTAACCAGTAAATAATTTAATTCAGGAGCAAACCAAGCATAAGTCACTTTTTTCTTTTCTATGACTTCTCTTTTTAAGCGAACTGCCTTTACTAATCCGTATGGCAGCATCAGTTCTTCTTCTCCGTCATATTGGTAAACATAATTTTTAATTGTGCCAGAGTGGCTAATTACAGGATAAACAAATAACTTTTGCTCAGGGTGCTTAATTAAATTTAACCGGCTTTGTAAGTGATAACTCAGCTTATCTTGTATATTTGTTGGAAAATCAACAGTTAGTTCTTTGTTTTCTTCAATATTTGTAGCAAGATTTTTAGCCGTGTTATATTGCCAATGTTCACTTTTATCACGACCCGTTCCTGAACGGAGAAACTTATACTGCAAAGGTACAACTTTATGATCGATTAGTTCAACTAGAGATTGTTCCTGGCGTTCATCTGAAAATATAAGCCATTCGATATCTGTTTTATAGCTATACTCAGCATCATTATTTGGCAAATATTTTAATGTTCTTTCGGCTTTTCCGACGATATCGGCGGAACGAATCAGGTTATATTCTGCAGTAAAGGGCTGAATAATACGTTGCTCAGCTTTGATGTCTGTGGTTTTAGTCGCGAAAACTAAACTACTATGGCTAGCTAACACTAGAGCAATACAACATAATTTATTCAGCATTTAATTACCTATAATTATTAATTCAATTATCAATCTTCACTAGCATAGCCAGAAGCAGGGAGAGCTTTACCTTCAAAGAGTACAGTATCATTGTGCATAGATATACGTTGATTACAACACCATTTTACCACTAAAGGGTAAATTCTGTGTTCTTGTTCATGTACCCTAAGGGCAAGAATGTCTGCAGTATCTTCTTCGAAAATAGGTACTTTTGCTTGTAAAATTACGGGCCCACCATCTAGTTCTTCAGTAACATAATGAACACTTACACCATGTACTTTATCGCCAGCATCAATAGCTCTTTGATGAGTATTCAACCCTTGATACTTAGGTAGCAATGAAGGGTGGATATTGATTAACTTACCGTGGTAATGCTGCACAAATTCTGGGGTGAGTATTCGCATAAAGCCGGCTAAAACTACAATATCAGCTTGGTAAGAATCAATTTTCCTAATCAAAGCTTGGTCATAAGTTTCTCTATTATCGAATTCCTTATGAGAAAGTACACAATTAGCTATTTGGGCATTTTCAGCACGAGTTAAACCATAAGCGTCGGCTTTATTTGAAATTACCCCAACAACTTTGCCTGGGTAATCTTCAGTTTTACAGGCGTCTATAATCGCCTGTAAATTTGTGCCGCCACCAGAAATTAGTACAACAATATTACGTGCTGTACTGTTATTTGGCATATTATTTGATGGCATTAAGTTAACCTTTATTGATCACAACTTGCTCAGAGCCAGCTTCCATATCGGCAATTTCGCCAATGTGCCAAGCATTTTCACCGTTAGCGGTTAAAATCTCAAGGCTTTGTGCAAGGCTGTCTGCAGGGACTACGATGATCATACCAACACCACAATTGAAGGTACGGTACATTTCGTGAGTAGTAATGTTACCTTTTTCTTGTAACCAGTTGAAGATTTCAGGCCACTGCCAGCTATTACCGTCGATAATTGCTTGAGCACTTTCTGGTAATACACGAGGGATATTTTCCCAAAATCCACCGCCAGTAATATGAGAAAGTGCGTGTGCTTTAACTTCTTTAAGCATAGCTAGGGTAGATTTTACATAAATCTTCGTTGGTTCGAGTAAGTGATCTGCAATACTTCTATCACCTAACATTTCAGTTGTATCAGTATTGTTTACTTCTAACACTTTTCGAATTAATGAAAAACCATTTGAATGAGGACCTGATGAGCCTAAAGCGATTAACTGATCACCAGCCGCTACTTTAGAGCCATCAATTAGCTCAGATTTTTCAGCAATACCGGTACAAAAACCTGCAATATCATAATCACCTTGATGATACATGCCAGGCATTTCAGCTGTTTCACCACCAACCAAAGCACAACCTGATTGAATACAACCTTCAGCGATTCCTGCAACTACATCCGAAGCTACGTCGACATCAAGCTTAGCTGTCGCGTAATAATCTAAGAAATATAATGGCTCGGCACCTAATACTAAAAGGTCGTTAACACACATAGCAACTAAGTCGATGCCAACGGTGTCATGCTTTTTAAGGTCAATCGCTAAACGTAACTTTGTTCCTACGCCATCGGTACCTGAAATAAGTACTGGTTCTTTATAACCGGCTGGTATTTGGCATATAGCACCAAAACCTCCAATGCCTCCCATCACTTCAGGGCGAGTAGTACGTTTAACCGCACCTTTAATTTTTTCTACTAGGGCATTACCTGCATCTATATCAACGCCAGCATCTTTATAGCTTAGAGACTGTTTTTGTTCGCTCACGGGGAAACCTCAATTAATTAGCATAAGAACTTTAAAGGCGCATTCTACCAGTGCAATGGCGCGGTGAAAATCTTTATAATAAATTATTTTTTATTAATAATTAAATTGCTTAACACTATGGTAAGATCTTAAGCATAAAAGTCGACTGTTTAAAAAATATGTTTAGATATTTCATCGTTTTATTTATTGCTATAAGTTCTTTATTTTCTTCAATGCAAATCTTTGCTGTTGAAGTCGAAAACTTGTACAGCGCCAAAGTTATTGTGAACTCACAAACCAACTCAGAACGAAAGCTCGCCTTACAGCAAGCTATGCGTGCTGTTGTTTTAAAAGTTGGTGGGCAGCAAATATTATTATCAACAACGGAAATTAAAAAAGCGGTTAATAATGTAAACCGTTATGTTGCTAATTACCGTTATCAGCGCAATGGCCAACATATTCACTTAATGGTTAATTTCGATGAAACAAAAATAAATCAACTTTTCGAACAAATAAATGCTCCCATATGGGGAAGTCTACGTCCAAAAATACTCTTATGGTTGGTTGAAGAAAGTGGCCTTACACGAAAAATAGTATCAACATCAACTCATTATTTTGATATTAATAATGATCTCCCACGAACTGTTGAAGATTTTTCGATAATGAGGGGCTTACCCATAATTATGCCGTTAATGGACTTAACTGATGCTAATAATATTTCTACCTTTGATATTTGGGGACGTTTTGCTGCTCAAGTTCAAGCAGCATCGACTCGCTATAATCCGGAAGCTATTATTATTGTTCGTTTATCTAATAGTTCATTAGTCCCATTAACAGCCGATAATGATTTAATAGCTCGAGAAGAATGTTTGTTATGCCAAAAAGAAAAAAGTCAATATGCGCTTGATTGGAGTTTTATAGCTGATGCACAAGGTTATAGTGTTGAAGAAATCGATGGGCAAATTTTTAGTGAAACCTTATATGGCACAACGCCTACTGAATTGCTGCAACAAGCGTTATCAACAATTAGTGATAAAATTTATCAAAAATATGCGTTAATGAGTAATGGTGATAATCGGTATGTTATTGACGTTGCTAATATTTCATCACTTCAGCGTTTCATTAAAGTTGAACAATTCCTTGAAGAATTGTCGGCAGTAAAGTCGGTAAAATTATTAAGTGCCTCCGGTGATAACCGGCGGTTTGAATTAAGCTTAAAAAGCTCGGGCAGAGCATTGCTTGCCTCATTAAAGCTTAATAAACAGTTGAAACATTTTGTTGACCCATTAGCGGCTCCTTTAGCTGGCTCTGTTGATGATGTTGTACCTGTTTTTTACTGGGAGCCATAGTGAAAATAGCATCGCAATTAGCATTATCAGTTCAACTACCTGATGATGAAACTTTCTCAAGCTTTCAAAGCATTGCAAATTATCCCGCAGTTGAACAAGTAAAAGCATTCATAAATGTTGAAAATTCTGCTACTTCGTCAAGTCAAGTAAACAGTTTTTATTTATTTGGTCTGTCTGGAGTAGGTAAATCACATTTATTGCACGCAAGTTGTACGTACGCTGAAAAGCAGGGACTGTCGTCTGTTTGCTTGTCGTTCTCAGAGCTTAAACAGCTATCTGTTGAAGTACTAGATGGGCTTGAACATATAGATTTAATCTGTTTGGACGACGTCCAGTTAATTGCTGGTGACAAAATATGGCAACAAGCGGTATTTGATTTATTTAATCGAGTTGTTGAACAAAATAAGCGTTTGATTATTACTGGTGATCAAAGTGCTTTGAAATTGGGTATCAATTTAGCCGATCTGGTTTCTCGTTTATCTTGGGGCATGACAGAGCAAATAAAACCGCTCGATGATGAAGAGAAACTCATCGCATTAAAGTTTCGTGCACAACAAAGAGGATTATTGCTAAGTGATGATGCTGCTAAATACTTATTGAGTCACCTTTCTCGAAAGATGAGTCACTTAATCACAGCATTAAGTGAACTTGATGAAGCATCTATTCGAGAACAACGTAAAATCACCATACCCTTTATTAAAGATATTTTATTTTAACGGGACTGGTTTTTCATAGAAATGATGTTGAATGAAACGCCTTTCTTTCTGTTTATTTGAACTCTTTTCTCTATTAAAACGTTCAGACTGCATTGCCGATATTGGGCTTATTCCAAGGTTCTCAGCCCACGTTGCACCTCCATTCATCATTATAGGATCTGGAAGAGCATTAACCGTTGATTCAGCATTAGAAAATTCTGGAAGGATGTTCTTTAATGCGTACAATACTCTCGGTTTGATAGTTTCTTCACCAATACGCCCACGTTGTCCCCAATTAACTACGTATGTTTCACCAGCGTTCTTAGGCGAGTTTGTAACGGCAACATCACGGCTAATATCATATCGTGCTTTCATCATAAAGCCGTCAAATAACATGGCATAGTCTTCGCGAATACTTGAATAATTATAAAATTGCGGTGCGGTTTCTGAACTGAAAAATGCTGTTACATCACTCGGTTGATAAGATTTTTGTGTTTCACTTGCACTAACACCATGATAACGAACTTGTGCTAAAGCAAACATTTCATCACCTAGTAATGGCAAGGTGTTTTTTAAACGCGTTGATTGATACCCGACAGTATCTGATATTTTTTGTGCTGCGACTAGTATTTCATCACTACTTTGTAAACTAGACCAGCTACTCGGCGGGAAGAAGTCATTAGCATGGGCAAGTTCGTGATACATTAAGGCGGTTAAGCCATATAGTATATCTTCCGGCTCTCTTGATGAACGATCATTCTGAGATATATAAGTTGTGGTGTAATCGTTATTTTTTACGTAGCGCCATGGAATAGAAAAGTTTAAATCACTACCAAAACCAGCTCGATAATCAGGAGCTTGGTTGATCGTGTCGCGTTCATCGGGGGTTAACCAAAAGTAATTTGCATCTAAGTGAATTGCTCCAGTAACTACCCAATAATATGAAGGTCTAACATCATAAGAAATAACAATTGCTGTGGTAGCTCTTAGTAAGTTTTTAAAATCATTATGTGGGTCGTTATTCTCTAAAAATGATCGAAACTTCTCTCCCATCCAATGATGAGAAACAACAACTCTATTCATTATATCGTTGATTGAAGGTGTTGTTGTATCTTGTGCTATAAGCGGCAATTCATTAAATTGACAAGTATCATTGAAGTTTATTTCGTTACTATAAACACAATCGACTAATACGTCAGCATAAGGGGAATTATTATTGAAAGGAAAAACACGGGCTAATCGTTCTTTATAAGCAATATCATTTTGGCCGGTATTAATAGTGACTGCATCCTCAACAATAATACCTACAATATCGCTGTGGCCATCAGCACTGACCGAAAACGTGAGTACAGTATCTTCTTCAACATCAGGCGCATTAAAGAATACTGCGTATTGTCCATCTGTATTGCTATCGGTAAAACTTACCGCTGGACCAGACTCTTGCTTCCAAACAAGAGAAGCTGCAGGTAAGTCACTATTAATTGAAGCCCGTAATGAAACTTTATTTCCTTCTAAAACTGCATGTCCTAAACGTGCAGAAATATAGCTTTGCTCAGAACCAACCGTCAATGTGTAATCTAACGTTTGTGAAGTGCCGTTTTCTAAGGTGAATGAAACATTAAAACTATATTGACCTGACATAGGAGGAGTAAAAGCTATCACTTTACTGGTTTGGGCTAAAAAGGTTACAAGCTCACCTGATGTTTGTTGCCAAAGAATATTAGTGATATTCATTCCAGGAGAATGTAACAATAGTTCGATGGCCTGAGAAACTTTGGCATCTTCATCTAAAGCGATGATAGTAGGCGCATCACCATCTACATTTTTATTGTTATCACTACTACCGTAACAGCCATATAACAAAGGTAATAAAATCAATATGGTTAATATATTTTTCATTTGCTCTTCCCTAAATAAAGTATAAAGATAAAACTATTTTTTGTCTTTTGCCTTCCTAATACTCAAGCCTAATTCTTGACCGCGGTATTTGGCATAATAAGTGCCGGCCATAAACATTGTTGAGGTAAATATAAGCTCTAATGAAGCCCATAAAGTATCTTCAGGTGAAACCCATAGTGTGGTTAAACTATGTAAAAAGAAAATCATTAAAATAAAATTTGACCAAGCATATGTATATGGGTTGCCCATCACTAAACCTTTTAACGGAAATAATAAAGGAAGGGTGAACAATAATAAACTTAAAGCAGGAGATAACCCTTGTGAAGGGTTAAGAAAAATTAGCCAAACAGGCATCAAAATTAACAAAGAAAAGTAACTAATGAGCGTTATTTTCTTTAATGTCGGTGTAGAGAATCGTTGAGTGCTTTTCATTAAGGTATCCTGTTGGTGGCAGTGTAGGTCTGTCCGGGAGCTGACACCAACATGTAAAGTTAAAATACTAAAAAAGAGTTAATACATTTTCTGGAGGGCGACCGATTATGGCATTACTCTCATTAGTTACAATAGGGCGTTCTATTAGTTTAGGCGTATTTACCATAGCTCTAATTAATTGCTCATCATCTGCATTCGCTAAATTTTGCTCTTTAAATTCAGTTTCTTTAACTCGCATCATTTTAATCGGTGAAATTTGCAATAATGAAAGCAGTGATTTAATAGTCGTTTCAGTCAATGGTGTTTTTAAATACTCAACAATAACAACTTCTTGATTATTATCTTCTATTAACGCCAACGTTTGACGGCTTTTAGAACAACGGGGATTATGGTAAATCGTTAACATATTTTTCTCTTTGAATACTAGGTAATTAATTGGTTTAGAGTTTTTTAAGCTTATCTTCTTGATCTTGAAACTGCAAAATTCTCGCTTTGATTCGTTTTTCGATAAGCGGTTGTTTAGAAGCAAAATTATAGCCTGTTTGTAACTCATCTATGGCTCGTGCATATGCGCCAAGCAAAGCGAAAACCTCACCTTGACTTGCATGCATTAACGCACTTTTCTTTTGTTTCCTATAAACGGTGGTTAAAATGTCATAAGCCATAAAATTGTCAGGTTTGACTAATAAGAAATCTTGAAGTAGTACTTCTGCCTGAGAATATTTTTTGGCCTCTAATAGAGCGTTAGCATAATTCAACGCAACCACTTGATTGTTTGGCATAAGCAAATTAAGTTCATCTAACATGGTTATTGCTTTATCAAGTTCATTTGTTTTTATATATATGTCAGTTAAAACATCAGCATAAAAAAGATTGTTTTTATCATCTTGTATCAATGCTTCCATGATAGATTTAGCTTTATCATAATCTTTACCCTCAAAATATGATAATGCTAAGCCATAATGAGCAGCTTCTTTATATGTATATTGTAATTTCTTAATTCTACTTTGGAACTTAGCAATATTCGCTTTTGCTTCTCCCTCATAGCGAGCCTCAATACGTGCTCTTGCTAAAGAAAAGGGTAAGCTCGGTGCTAAAGGTTGGCTTTCTATGCCATGTGCTCGAACTCTAGCCTCGGCAATACGAGATTCAGGAACAGGGTGAGTTAAAAGCATTGCAGGTGGTTTGGACTTATAACGATATTTAGTCGCCATTTTACCGAAGAAGGCTGGTGCCCCTTGTGGGTCAAACCCACTATTTGCCAGTAGGGTTATACCAACTCTGTCTGCTTCTTTTTCATTGCCTCGAGTAAAGTTTATACCTGACTGTTGTGATGCTGCCATTGTTGTGGTTAATGCAGCCATACCCACTGTAGGGTTAACTAAAGCGAGTAATACCCCAGATATCATTCCTGCCATTGTTAATGGTTGATTTTTACTTTGTGATTCCAAGCGACGAGCGAGATGACGTTGAGTAACGTGCGAAATCTCATGAGCGATAACTGATGCAAGCTCACTTTCTGTATCGGCTAAAGTGATCAAGCCACTATGAATACCAACGTGACCACCAAAAAATGCAAACGCATTAATTTCTTTATTATTGATAATAAAAAATTCGAAGCTGTAATTAACATCTTGAGCATTTTTTACGAGACGATTACCAAGGTCATTAATATATTCAATTAACACAGGGTCGTTTATTAATGGTTGGGAAGCACGTATATGGCGCATCATAGCACCACCTATTTGTCGCTCTTTATCTATCGACAGCACACTAAAGCCCGCGGCACCAATTTCAGGTAATTTATTTTTATTATTCTCTTGAGAGAAGCTACTTACGCTGGCAAGCGTCGATGTTAATGCGAAAGCTAATAATAAGGGTTTTATTTTAAACAATTTATTTTTATTCAAGATATTAGTCCATATTTTCGTCTTGTGTATCAAGTAAATCAGCTATGGAGAAGTTAGGCTTTCTCCGGTATAGCTCTTTGCAAAAATCTGCAATGGAGTAACCGACAACATCAACGATTTCAAAAGATTTACTTAACTCATTCATTAGTTCTTGCACACGTTTATGCGAATATTTTATTAATGCTAAGTCTGCAGGGTCACCGCTTTTAAATGTAAAAACTATAAAGGAAACCAAGTTACTTATTCTAAACAACATTTGCATTGTTTCTGGTGTCCATTGTTGAAAAGGACACAAAGAATGCTGCGATAATGATACGTTAAGCCTTTCACCTTGGACTATAGGATAACAATGAAGTTCATAATTTTGCTCATCGTAACAATGGCGTAACGTTATTTTGGGCTTGTCAGTTACTAGGATGTTGCCATTACTGTCTTTATGGCCGCCTAATAAATCTAAGTTCCAATTACTTTTGTCAAACAGGTGCTTATAAGCACTGTCAAAGCCATGAGTAAGAATACCGTCCAATTCACTAATTGAGGAAGATGCCATATGGTAAATAGTGGGTACATCTCCCCAATTAAGCTTTTTCTTATAGGCGGTTATTTCTTTTAACGTTGATGTTATGGGTAATTCGTTCATTAAATCTCAGGTTTGTTATTAAATTTAAAGAATGCAATAAATATCATTGTAATCAATTGTCGCAAATAAGATAATCAAACAAAAGGTTTGTTTACTTAATTTATTCTTATTTTATCTAAGTATTCTTTAATTACGTCTATTAAGTGATTTAAATGGCCCAATATTTATGATTTATGAATATGATGCTAGTACGGAAAAATGTCCTATTCCGTTAGTGAAATTACGGCTGATTTTGAAAAAAATGTCGACAGATGACTGTTGCTTATTTAAAATTTCTGACTCAGGTTCTTTAACCGATATACCTAAGCTATTGACCAAAAAAGGGTATAATTACAAAAAAAATTGGCTTAACAATAAAGTACTTGAATTATCAATTACTTTAAATAGCACTGATAGTTATTCATCTATCATTTAAATATAAATACACAGGTAAATACATTATATGGTTTCACTCTTTTCTCAATGGTATAAGCGTAAATTTTCTGATCCTAATGCAGTAACCTTATTAGTCATTTTATTAACGGCATTTTTATTTATATATTTATTTAATAATTTACTTATGCCAGTGTTTGTTGCTGTTGCGATTGCTTTTTTACTTGATTTACCTGTTTATCGTTTAATGCATTTAGGTATGTCGCGCACCATCTCTGTCAGTATCGTTGTCGCTGCTTTCATAGGCGTATCACTGGTCGGGATACTAGGATTAATGCCTGTCATATGGCAACAAAGTAGTAATTTGTTGCAAGAAGTCCCGCATATGGTATCGAAAGGACAAATTTACTTATTAACATTACCTGAACAATATCCTGAGTTGATTAATGCAGAGCAAATAGAAACTCTAATTAGTGCAGTAAATGATAAGTTAATAGAGTGGGGGCAAGTCGCATTAAAGGCGTCTCTTAATTCTATTTCAGATATTGTTGCTTTACTGATTTATCTTATTTTAGTACCACTAATGGTCTTTTTCTTTTTGAAAGATAAAAAAGATTTAATTGCTAATGTTACTTCTTTTCTACCGAAGGAGCGTTTGATGGCAACGCAAGTTGGTGATGAAATGCATCAACAGATAATGAATTATATTCGTGGTAAAGTTATTGAAATTATTATTGTTGGTACAGCTTCTACCGTAGCTTTTATCGCCTTAGGCTTAAATTATGCCGTGTTATTAGGGGTTCTTGTCGGCTTATCTGTTCTTGTGCCTTATGTTGGTGCGACTATTGTTACTTTTCCAGTATTACTTGTGGCTTTATTTCAATTTGGTACCGGTAGTGAGTTCGGCTATGTAATGTTAGCTTACGGAATTATTCAGGCTATAGATGGTAATATTATTGTCCCCCTACTGTTTTCAGAAGCAGTAAATTTGCATCCAGTAACAATCATTGTTGCTGTTATCTTATTTGGTGGTATGTGGGGCTTCTGGGGAGTGTTTTTTGCCATACCTTTGGCAACTTTAGTGAAAGCTGTACTCAATGCTTGGCCATCAAATAATGAATTGTTAGACGGATCACCCCTTAAATAAAAAGGTCAACTATTCTTTTGTTTTTATAATGAGTTTATTTATAAAATCAATTGGTTACTCATAGCTTTGCTCATTTTACGCCATTATATTTTCTAGTGGCGTTATCAAACCTTACTTAACTTATAACAGACTAAAACCTGAAAATTAAGTTAATGTTAGTATTTCAACTAACCACTACGAACACTATGCTTTTCATATCGCTAATTGACTTATTGTTTGTATAAACTTCTCCTCCTCTCTAAGCAGTAGCGAGTACTAATTGCTATGTGATCAATAAGCTTTGCTATTCCTTATGAAACTTTGCGTCGGTTTAGATTATTATCGCCGTTCATCTCTTTTTTATTGCCCTTTTTCGAGGGAGTTAATTTCGTGTTAATTTTTCGTCTGTTTTCTTGAATGGTCACATTAATACTTGGGAATCTATTGTTATTAAAATGCCTATTTATCAGTGGCTTACTGGTTTTTGTCTTGATTGCCTTGCTTTTTGTTACAAATTTGTTGCAGTAAGGTTACGGCTGCGTTATGTTTGTTGGCGAAAAAAAACAGGGTATTGAGTTTTACACTGGTAAGAAAATGTTGAGCATTTTGATTTGATGTTTTCCCCTTAATCAATATGTGTAGTTAAACTATTAAGTGGTTACAAAATAATGAGTGAAGTAAAAACAAAACCTAAATTTGTGGTGATAATAATTGCTGCCGCAGTGATTTTGATGTTGTTATATTTTTTTTTACCTAGTGAAGAACGCGTAAATTCACAGGATTTAATTGAAATTCAGGCACAAAAAACAATCACTGAAAATAGCCTTAAAACACTCCCCTCAAAAAAAGAGAAAACTAAGCAGATTGTAAAAAACATCCAGCAGCCTTCTTTATTGAATGAACAAGAAACAAGTGATGAGTTCACTACTATTTCGCGCCTATCAGATAAAGCTCATTCCGTTCTAGAAGAAGCCGGAGTATTACCTCGCGATATCGTCGGTGCAAATGCGGTTTACCTTGAATTTGATTTGGACTCACTTAGGGCATTAGAAATAGGTGGTACATTTGATTTAGAAATCCCTCAAACACAAGAGATTTTTACTGCAGAGGTAACGGGTATTACTAAATTCCCTAATGGTGATAAGAATATCGTTGGCACTGTTATCGGGCAGGGCGGTGATTTTCATACTACCGTGATCACTGTAGGGAAGGATGCAATGTACGGACAGTTTACAACGATATCAGGCAATTGGGTTTTTGAATCAAAAGATCAGTATGGCTGGATGGCCTCTAAACGTGACCTTTACAAAAGCCATGTAGAGTTTGCGGCCGTTCCTTCAGGCTCTACAGTAAGTGGCGCTGATGATCCACTTACACCAAAAACAAAGAATTAAACCAAAAACTATAAAAGAATTGATTAACAATTCTATCGCAAAACCAACTAAGAGAGTATAAACATGAAAAAGAAACTATTGAGCTTATCATTAACTGCTTTGTTATCGACAACTGCTGTTCAAGCTGAAACTATCGATATCGGCATTTTCTACGATGATGGAGCTGCTGCTAAAACTGCAAATATTCAAACTAAAATAAACCAGTTAATTTCATTTAGTAATCAAGTTTATCAGCAAAATGGACTTAATATCACGTTACGCCTAGCTGGTACACAAAGTGTAGGCGCCTATAAAGTGACTCCTAGTGAAAGTGTATTAAACGCCTTTACTAACAGTAGCTGGGTTCAAGGTAAACGAGATGCTTGGGGAGCAGATATGATTGCTGTTTTAGGCACTGGCGAGTCAGCAAGCACTCCAGGTTTGATCTCTTGTGGTTTGGCTTGGATTGGTCAAGGGCAAAATGGCTCACTTTACAGCTCTTACAGCAGCAGAATGTATAGCGTAACAGCTGTTGATTGTGGAGCAACAACATTTGTTCATGAATTAGGTCATAACCAAGGTTTAGGCCATTCTAGAAAACAAGGTGATACTTCTGGTGGCGTATATACAGATGGTATGGGACATGGCGTACAGGATTCTTTTGTGAGCATAATGGCATACCCGCATGTATTTGGCCGAGCAACTCAATATGATTACTTTTCTAACCCTGGTTGGAGTGTAAATGGCCAACCATACGGTGTTACCGGTCAGTCTTATTCATGGAAAACAGTTAATGAAACTAAAGTAAGTATCTCACGCTTTAAGTAAAATTAGGCTATTAGCAATAATATTAACTTAAGCTAGATAAAAAGCCTTAGTAAATTTTTTGCTAAGGTTTTTTATATTTTAATCGTAATTATAACAAATAATAACTTAACAACTCGTACAGGTATAAGTTACTAAACTTAAAAATAATGCTTTGAAATTTTCATATACAGATGCCTATTCTTGCAGAAATCAATAGCGCCTTTGAAGTTGGAATTATTTCGTTATTCAATATTTTCTTAAATTTTTTTGAAGACTGTTAAGGGAGACTGCTTAGGCGCTATTGAGTAAATCTGTTGTAGAGGTTCCACTATTAAAGTAAACGCAAGTAATATACAATTTCATATATTCAATTATATATTTTTAATTAATGTCTCCTGAGAATTCCCATTTAATCCCCCTGAAGTACCTAACTTCATATTCACTTGAAGTGCAACAGCAGATCAGAACAATGGTTGAAAAAAATACATTGGGTTCTTTTTTGCTTAAGAAACACCCCGAAATACATAAAATTAATAATGATAAATTGCTTCGTGAATATGTGATGACTATGAAAAACACGCATTTACGAAAGTCTCCGCCAATTAGTAAAATTATTTACGATAAAAAAATTCATGTTGTAAATAATGCGCTGGGCTTGCATACCTATATATCAAGAGTACAAGGGAATAAATTAAAAAGTAAAAATGAAATACGAATCAGTGACATTTTTAAAACCTCTCCGGAAGCTTTTTTAGAAATGATCGTCGTGCATGAATTGGCCCATATCAGAGTCAAAGCGCACGACAAGTCATTTTATCAATTGTGCCAACATATGTTGCCTGAATATCATCAGTTAGAGTTCGAAATGCGTTTATACTTAACTCAGTTAGAACTAAAAGGTCAAATTTATTAAATATTGACAATTTAGCTCTAGTACCTCGAATTACATGACCAACATATCGTGTTACTAAGCTTACTTTACCAAGTCTTAACACCAAAATATGAATTGAGGAGATTTATGAGAAGTGTGCCTACAATATCTTAATTAGGTATTTGATAAAAAATCTAAAACAACCTGATGATGTTCTTTGGTTTTAAATTTATTAAATACATGGCTAATTTTTCCATCAAGGCCAATTAAAAAGGTCAAACGGTGAATTCCATCGTATTCTCTGCCCATAAACTTCTTTAAGCCCCAAACACCAAAAGCATCAGCGACACTATGATCAACATCAGATAATAACGTGAAGTTAAGCTCATCTCGCTGGCAAAATTTGGTTAGTCGCTTTGTTTCATCAGGGCTGATACCAAAAACAACAGTATTTAACTTTTCAAGTTCGGCTTTACTATCTCTTAACCCTTGAGCTTGAACTGTACAGCCAGGTGTCATTGCTTTTGGATAAAAGTAAACGAGTACCTGTTTCTTACCAATAAAATCAGCTAGCGCTACTTCATTATTGTTTTCATCGAGCAAAGTAAATAAAGGGGCGGCTTCGCCAACAGTAATTGTTTTCATGATGATCCTGTTTTTTGTGGTTAAATAAGGTTTGAGTTAGTTTTTGTTATACAGCCTTGAACACCTATTTGGTCACAAAGCTCAAAATAGTCAGCTTCAAGTTGATTAATACTGGTTTCTTCTGTTAAAGCTATCATCAAGGTTGCGCGCATATGATTACTGATGGGATCTATTTCTGACTTTAATGATGACAAATCAATATTGCGAGTGGCAAAGAATGCAGTGACTGCTTTTAATAAACCTGGTTGGTCAATACCAGCATATTCAACTTGATAATGATGGGTGAAGTCACGCGGTTTATAACCAGACGTGCGTTTCATCATAGTTATCAGTTCAAGCTTTACCGCAACAGCAGGTAATTTGCTTTCAATTTGGTTAATCGCCTTTGCACTACCATGTAATAACATAATAAACGAAAACTCTAAGCCAAATATAGCCATTCTGCTATCGATGATGTTGCAACCACACTTACTGGCAAGTTTAGTTAATTCACTAACACTTCCAGTTCTGTCGGTGCCCATTGCAGTTAGCACTAAATATTGAGACATATTTAACCTGTATGATGTAAAAAGGCGCTATTGTAACGTATTTACGCAAGATAGGTACCCGTAATATTCAAGGTCTATATTTATTTATAATTTTTATATAGGGAATTCTTGTGTTTGTAAAAACAGCCAAGTACCATGGTGCGCATTATTCTGGCTGATTTTAGTTTGAGTTATCACGAATAAAGTAAAAATAAACATCGTTTATTTTTATGGAACTTAATTGTTTAAGTGAACTCAAAGAGCTGACCATTAATTTCATTTAGTTATTAAAGAAATTTTAGTCATCTATTAATTAGCTATAAACGAACAAAACTTTAAAGATTCAGATTGTATCCTCGGGAGTGTTAATGAATCGTCGTATATTTTACTTTTCCTTGTTAAGTCTTGCAGTAACCGGATGTGGTAGTGTCAATAATAAAACCGCTATCGGAAATTTTGAATACGCTAAAAAACAAGAAGCAAAAAAAATAGTCATACCGGATAATTTAGATAATCCTAACGAAGTTAAAGATTTTTTTATTGCAAATGACATTAATCACCAAGGACCTATTGGCGAAAATGTTGATGTTAGAGCACCATCATTAGTATTGCCTGTAGCATCATCTTCACGGATTGTACCAGGTACTAAAACGGCTAAAATTTGGTTTGATCAAGTTTTAGAAGAGAGTGATTTAAATAGCTTCATTCAAGATGCGCTAAAAGAACAATTAGCATCTGATAACGTTGCGTTAACTGCTGTTGATTCATCTAAAAATGTTTTTGAATCTGAGTGGTACCACAGTGAAGATGTTTCTGGTTATTGGTTCTTTGAATCAGTAGAGAGTTCAGAAAGCTTAAAATTTCGCTTCCTTTTTGAAGCTAAGCCTCATGGACGCAGTGTAGCATTGACAGTTGAATTGATTGATTACATGAGAACCGATCAAAGTGGTGCAAGTAAAACCATGGACATTATCGATAAAGAACGTGCTGAAATGTCGATGCTTAATGAAATTGTTGCACAGGTTGACTTTAAATATCGCTTAAAACAGCGTGAAAATCGTTTAATGAGAGCAAACCAAAAGTTTGTCACTATAGGTGAAAACGTTGAGGCTGAGCCTGCTTACATTGCCGAAATTGATATTGAAATGCTTTGGTCTAATATGCCATTATTTTTCGCTGATTACGGTTTTGAAATTACCGATTTAAATGAATCTAAGAAAATTTATTTTGTTGATTTTGTTAAACCAGATAATAGCTTATGGTCTGTTATTTGGGGTAATGATGTACCTGTAATAGACGTTGAAAATGCTAAGTACCAATTTGTTCTAGCTGACTTAGATGGTAAAACATCGATAACGATTTATGATGGAAACGGCAATGTTTTACCCGCTGAGACTTTAGAGCGGATCTTTCCTGTAATGGAAGCAGGCTTATCTTTCAGAGATGCTTTTTAAAGGTAATACTTAAGTCTATTCTATTAAAAATAAAAACTCCGTTTAAATTTAACGGAGTTTTTTTATGTTCGAAAAAATGTTGAGGATAACGTTGAATTCTTTTGAAATATCAATGCTTACAATCTATTCCTTTTTATTAGGAATTATGAAGAGAGGGGCAATATTCAAGGAACACGTACTACTTTAATATTAATAAATTTGGTTACGTTTTCTTATCAATTTGTTTTTCTATTTCATCCATTTCAGTTTCCAAGACACTTTTAGCTGTTAATTCAACAGGATCCTTCGAAACTATTATTGGCATTGTATGAGCAGACTTATGACTCCTTGGTAGTGTTTCTTGTAAGTCATTCAACCCTTTTTTGCGTAAAGGTGTTTTCGCATTTTTCTGAACTACGCTGAAGTTACCGATAATTAACGCAACTACCGCAATGATGATCACTATAACTAACCAGTCATTCATGATTGAATCTCCCAATGTTTTTTACAAAAGTATTATAAATTTCGGCTACTTGTGAAATTATTGCTGCTTTTCCTTCTATTTGATTAGAGCAAATTACCTTGTTCAATAATTCGATAGATAACTGCTTTTCATATCGTTCAGCTGTAGGGTGATATGATAAATGCCATGGCTCTATTGCGACTCCTCCTCGATATTCATCGTAAGGGAGATAGAAGCCATAATGATGGGCATTTAAGGAGAGCCACTGGCTAAGAGAATGAAAAGGCCCTTTCTCTTGATACTCCCATGGCTCTAATTGTAACTTCTGATCTTTAGGTAATAAATTGCTAGCAAAAATATCGATATCACTTCCCCAGTGATGTCGGCTCGCCCCTGGTAATGCAGAAAATAATAAAATAGCTTTTACCAGTTCACGATCTAACATCGTTTCTATATTAACATTATTCCCTTGGCTATTCTTTATTGGCAACTGTCCAGTAAATTTTCGGTTCCAAATACTTAACTGTCGAGTAAAACTACGATAACCACTTGCTATAACTAAGTCGAAACCGGCTGTTTTTGCTGCATCGCACAAGCATTGCCAAGCAGGTAACATTTCAAGGTGAATACCCGTAGATTCATCTAACCAATGAATATGACTGTCATCTTGTCCGGTGAGTTGTTTATCATTTAACAGCAGGTTATTCACTTTAGATTTTCTCTGAAGCTAGCGCATTAATCAAAGTATGATAATAAATATCTGTAAGTGTTATTAAATCTTCACAACTAACACTTTCGTTTACTTGGTGAATAGTGGCATTACATGGACCTAACTCAATGACTTGTGCGCCTGTTGGCGCTATAAATCGTCCATCTGATGTGCCTCCAGACGTTGATAATTCGGTGTCAATTCCAGTTACGCTTTTAATTGCTTTAATTGTTGAGTCAACTAAAGTACCTGGTTCAGTAATAAAAGGCTTACCATTAAATGTCCATTTTATTTCATAATTTAGCTGATGCTTAGTGAGTACAGTATCAATTTTATTGATAATATCTTGAAAGTTTAATTCAGTACTAAAGCGCAGGTTAAATAATGCAACTAAATGGCCCGGCACAACATTGGTGGCGCCAGTACCAGACTCTATATTTGATAGTTGAAAGCTGGTTTCTGGAAAATATTGATTACCATGATCCCAATGCATTTGGCTAAGTTCTGCTAAAGCAGGCATAGCTAGGTGAATAGGGTTTTTAACATGTTCAGGGTAAGCTACATGCCCTTGTTTTCCATGAATAATTAATTCACCTGAAATAGAGCCGCGTCGGCCATTTTTTACTACATCGCCAACTTTATTAGAACTAGTTGGCTCACCGACTATGCAGTAAGTTATTTTTTCTTTTCGAGCTTCAAGAGTATCTATGACACGCGTTGTACCATTGATGAAAGGACCTTCTTCATCACTAGTAATTAAATACGCAATAGAACCTCGATGATCAGGGTAGTCATTAACAAAGCGCTCAGTTGCAACCAACATTGCCGCTAAGCTACCTTTCATATCTGCTGCGCCTCGGCCATGCAACATACCATTTATAATCGTTGGTTCAAAAGGAGGAGTATACCAAAGCTCTAAATTTCCTGCTGGCACAACATCGGTATGACCCGCAAAGCAAAATACCGGCTCAGTTGTACCACGCCTAGACCATAAATTGGTGGTGTCTTCAAATACCATGCTTTCATTTTTAAAACCTGAAGACAATAATAGCTCTGCCATTATTTCTTGACAGCCAAAATCTTCAGGGGTAACAGAAGGGCGGGCAATCAAATCTTTAGCTAATTTAATTACTGGATTTTCAGCTGGTTTATTGCTCATGATAAAAATAACTCTTGGTATTGAGCTTCTTTGAAACCAACATGAAAGCCTTGCTGGTTATCTAATAATGGCCTTTTTAATAACGTGGGTTGCGATAATACTGCCTGAAATACAACATCATCAGTCAAATTGTTTTTTATATCATCGGGTAAGTTTCTAAATGTGGTGCTGCGCTTATTGAGCAAAATATCCCAAGAGCTTTTGCTGACAAACTCATTAAGTAACTCGGCAGTCAACGGCTGTTTTTTGAAATCAAAAAAGGAATAGGTAATATTTTGGCTATCGAGCCATTTTGTCGCTTTTTTAACGGTATCGCAATTTTTTATGCCATAAACAGTGATCATGGATAATCCTAAAAATTATAAATAGAGGGCTAGAGAGGTATAAAACTAAATAACCTGATAATTATTGGCAATAAGGGTACTCGTTGCCAATGAGACATTTTCTGATTTTACTAAAATGTAATCAGTATCAAAAGTAGAAATAGCAAAAATGCTGATTTTTTCATTGGCGAGCACAGTAGATATTTTTGATAATATGCCCGTTAAACTAAAGCCTAGAGGCCCTATAACCTCAAGTGCTTGCCAGTCTCTTTCGACCTCATCGCTAATAATATTTATTGTTTGAGGTAAAACGATAGAAGTTTCATCATAGGTTTTTGCAATAAAAAAAATCGGTGCTTCAAAGACCGCTTTAGGGATAGCTATGTTATTAGCTAAGCTATGAATAGCAAAGGTTTCTTCGAGTAATTTTAGTGTTAAAGTGCTCATTGATAAGTACTATAAATGAAAAAGTTCACTATAGCCTTTAATATGCCTTTTTAAAAGAACAACCCTTTGTTTAATAGTATTGGCTGTCTTGTTAGTAAATAGTAACAAAGTCGCTAAAATTCACATAATAGTTAATTGTAATCCTTTTATATTTAACTGTTAATTTATTAATAGTATCCACATTAACTGTGGGCATCGCTGTGGATAACTATTTTTACCTTGTTTATCTCTATGTATTTTAAAGGGAAAATGACATTGGTTATTTTTTGACTAGTCTGTATTTATTAACATAAATATGGAATGTCAACAAAATAATTACTCGGTCGTAATATTAGCCTTAATGGCGCAAAAGTTAAGGCTAAAAGCTTTTCTTTTGTAATTATTAGTCCTTCAAATTATTGTTTTTCTTGTATAGCTGCTAAAGCAATAGTATAGATAATATCATCCCGCATGGCAGATCTAGATAGATCATTTACAGTTTTTCATCCGTTGCAACATTGGCCCTATACTTACTAACTTTGCTAGAAGTGATAATAATGTTTACTCGGCCTTTGGTTTGATTAGTGAAGAACTACAGTAATTTAAACTAAAAGCAGGTTTCTCTTATAATCTTCTTAATGTAAAGTTTAATTGCGTTATTACATGTCAATACAATATGTTAGTTGCTTTGAGTATGGAGGAAATAGATAAATAAAAGCTTGATATGAAGAAAGGATAGAACTTTTAATTTGGTTTTAATAAAAGTAGTTACAAGTTTGTGCTATCTTTTAAATAACAGTTGTTATAGTGTGTCGCTTATGAATATGAGTGTAGTAGAACTAATAAAGTTAGGCCGGAAGTATATGCAACTTTGGCCACAAAGAGCTGAATTAGGCAATTATTTTGCCGAATATCAAGCTGTGCAAATTAGCCGCTTAGCTTTTCGCTATTTGCCTGGCCTTGCATTATTTTCGTTTATAATGCAGTTGTACCTAGGTTCAGTAACGTTTTTGCCTCAAGCTTTAATGTATTGTTTATTTATTTTAAGTATCCCCGTACAGGCTCTTGTTTTATTGGGCGTTAAAGCCGATAAGTTTTTACCGGCCAGTCTCGCTGCTTGGTATAAAGAAAGTGTTGCTAAAGTTAATGAAGCAGGTGGCTCGATAAAGTTGTCAGTGCATAAACCTCGTTTTATCGATTTAGCTAAATTACTAAATATTAGCCATCAAGCGTTAAATTCAAAGCTATAAATTTATAAGCTTAAGCTTTATTTTGATAAAGTCGGATCAAAAAGTCGGCCTGGCAAGTAAAGCTTTTTCTGCTTTTTAAATCGTCTAATAATTCTTCTGTAGCTTTAAACGAAAATGGGGTCATTGATAATAAATTAATGATATCGGTACCCTTGTTTAAATTCATCATATAGTTTATTTTCCTTTCTTCAATTAATATTAAATTTTCAATAGGAAGTTTACTCGTATCATGCTGTTTTACATCACGGTATATCAAACTTTTGAGCTCGAATAGATGATTTTTAGCAGGTGTTACTGTAACCAAATAACCGTTACTAGTTAATACGCGCGTGAATTCTTTTTCAAGAATAGGTGCGTATATAGAGTTAACCCAACCAAAGTAATTATCGTCAAAAGGCAGTTGAGATAAAGTGCCAACACTAAATTGACAATCCTTATATTTTTTTGCTGCTATTCTTACCGCATTTTTCGCAATATCAATGCCATAGACTTTATTTGTCTCATTAACATAATGCTGAGTATAAAAACCCTCACCGCAACCAGCGTCAAAAACCGGCTGATTTAAATCGGCATATTGTTGGTAAAGTTTTTGCAATTCATCAGCGAGAGGTTGATAAAATCCATTCTCTAAAAATGCTCTACGGGCATTAACCATGGCTTTATTGTCTCCAGGATCTTTGGAGTGCTTATGCTGAACAGGAAGTAAATTAACGTAGCCTTCTTTCGCTTGGTCAAAGCTATGGTTATCGCCACACCGATAGCTTTGACCATTAAAAGATAAGGCTTTTTGACAAATAGGGCATGTGTACTGTGCTAAAAACATAGATTTAAACTTATTTTGTTATTGAATGCATAAACTGAATAAAGAAACGATTTATTTAAAGGATGACCAAATAGGTGCATGATCAGATGGCTTTTCAATAGCACGCAATTCGTAATCAATGTCAGCTTCAATACAATTATTTGCCATTCCTTCTGTTGCTAATACTACGTCTATTCTTAAGCCCCTGTTATCAACGAATCCTTTTGAGCGATAGTCAAACCAAGAATAACATTCTGTTTTCTCAGGGTGTAATACTCTAAAAGTATCTTTGAAACCCCAGTTCATTAAGGTTGATAACCACTCTCGTTCTTCAGGTTGGAAGCTACATTTCCCTGTTTTTAACCAGCGCTTTTGATTCGGCTCTCCAATACCAATATCTAAATCAGTTGGTGAGATATTGATATCACCCATCACAACAATATGCTCTTCAGGTGTGTGGTTTTCATTTAAATATGTCATTAGGTCTTTGTAAAATTGACGTTTATATGGATATTTTGTTTCATGTGAAATGTTATCTCCTTGCGGAAAGTATCCATTTAGCACTGTTACCTTTTCGCCATGGTCATTAGTTGTTTCAACCATGATCATGCGCTTCTGTGAGTCTTCGGTATCACTTGGGAATCCCATTTTAACGACGTTCGCAGGTTTTTTACACAACATTGCTACGCCATAATGAGCTTTTTGGCCATGAAAATAAACTTGATAACCCATAGCTTCAACGGCTTCAACCGGAAAAGCATCGTTGTGAACCTTGATTTCTTGTAAACCAATAACATCTGGTTGATGTTTATCAATGATGGCTTGTAATTGGTGTAAGCGTGCTCGCAGTCCGTTAATGTTAAAAGAGATAATTTTCATTTATATTTTTCCTATGAATGCAAAGTGCTACTGATTTATGGTTGTTTTTCATGTTTTCGTTAGATATCCCCTGTAAAAACAGACATATGCTATTAGCCATGATTTTGAATTGCAATGATACCATCATCTAGTTGATAGAAAAATAAATAGAATGCTGATGTAACTTGGTTATTTTAAGGGGAATATAGCGTTTTAGATTTAATGTAAAGCGAATGCCTTACATCACTTGATAATAATTATTACTGTAATACAGACTACCTATTTCATGCTGAGCCAATTAGGTTTGATGTGCAGAGAAGCCTAAGAGTATAAATGGAATAAGTAATGCTGACATTAGGTTCATGTAGTCAGGCTCTTTAGAGACAACTGAATTATTGTTTGATAAATGAATACCTAGATTTGAAACTTAACTGCCTTAGCAATGTAAAGTTAAAATTCAACTAGGATAAATTACACTTTGTAATGATATGTAACAGTTATGTAAAACCCTGTATTAACACTTGTTAAAAGAAAGGTGATTGACTAACCTAGCCGTATAAAATGAATATTGGAATTTATTGGCATTAACTTTTAATGTCGGTATTTAATAAGCAAAGAATTTGCAGGAGTTAAAATGTCTGATAATAAAACCTCAGTGAAAAAAATATTACTTGTTGAAGATGATCGTCAGCTATCTGATCTAGTATCAGATTTCTTAGAAAGTGAAGGATATCATGTTAAACAAGAATTTCGTGGTGACACAGTAGAAAAAAGAATTGAGTCGTTTTCACCTGATATTATTATTTTAGACGTAATGCTACCTGGTAAAGATGGTTTCGCTGTTTGTAGAGATATTAGATCAAGCTTTAAAGGGCCTGTTCTAATGTTGACTGCCAAAGGAACTGACTTTGATCAGGTTTTAGGATTAGAGATTGGTGCTGATGATTACGTTATAAAACCTGTTGAACCGAGAGTTTTACTGGCTCGTGTAAATGCACTTTTACGTAGAGGAAAACTACCATCGAATGGTAATGAAAAGTCTGAAATCACTTGTGGTGAATTGCTTATTAGCAAAGGGTCACGACAGGTAACCTTACATAATCAAAATATTGATTTAACGAGTCAAGAATTCGATTTATTATGGCTATTAGCAAACAGAGCAGGTGAGGTACAAAACCGAGATTTCATCTATAAAGCTGTTGTTGGTCGTGAATATGATGGAATGGATAGAAGTGTTGATGTACGTATTTCACGATTACGTAAAAAATTACATGATAGTAATGAAACACCATTTCGTATAAAGACTATTTGGGGACAAGGTTATTTATTTGTTCCAGACGCATGGAGCTAATATTCGGTTATCATTAATGGGGCTTTTTAGCCTCATTATTTTTTATTAGCGTATTATAATACGCTCATTTCTTAATTTTATTTTTCGAGCCTTATATGAAACTTAATCGTTCATTCTTCAGCTTATATTTTGTTATCGTTTTTATTTTTATCGTATTTTCATGGCTATTGGATGAAGTGTGGAGTTCATATCTTGAACAGGATATAGAATCGTATACAGGGTATAAAACCATGATAGCTGCAGTTGGTGATTACTTACGAGATAAGCCTGAAGAAAATTGGCCTGACATCCTAAAAAAGACCGGAGATAAATATGAATTAAGCTTCAGCTTAATGGCATTAGCTGATTTGAATAATGTAGAAAGAAAAGATAGAAAGTCATTAAAGGGTGGCAATACCTATATCTTTTACGGTGATGATGACCTTATGCTTCACCATTTATTAGAAGGTACCACTACTTTACTTACATTAGGACCTTTAAAGCTACCAACTCGCCCAAGAGCTGAAGCGAGAGTACGTGTTTTGATTATGGCAATTTTAGGTGGAATTATTTTTTATTGGTTAAGGCCAATGTCACGTGATTTAGACCAATTAAGAAGATCTGCAAGTCAGTTTGGTGATGGAAATCTAGGAGTACAAGCACCTAATGCTAAATCAACAATGTTAACGCCGATGGTGAGTGCTTTTAATATGATGGCACAACGTATAAAAAGATTAATAGAGGCTCATCAAGAACTAACTAATGCTGTTGCTCACGAGTTACGTACACCGTTGGCACGGTCTAAATTCGCTTTGCAAATGTTATCGACGAGTAAAGATGAACAGAAACAAAAAAAATATCGTACGCAAATCAGTAATGATATAAATGAGTTAGAAGAGTTAGTTAATGAAATGTTACTTTATGCCAAGTTTGACAGTGATAAACCTAAGTTACACATCGATAAGTATGATTTAAATTCTTTGGTTAATGAACAGTTAGTTAATTATCAGGAATTTTCAGGGGTTGTTAGTGTGGATAACCAGTTAGGTCAATCGATCATAAGTTTCGACGCTCATTTCATTTTGAGAGCAGTTAATAACTATATTAGTAATGCGGTAAAGTATGGCGGTAATAATATAAAAGTAACGCTTATTAGTGATGATGAACAATGCAAAATTAAAGTTGAAGATGATGGGGTAGGAGTTAGTGATGACCTTAAGCCCATTATTTTTGACGCTTTTTCTCGCGGTGATAAGTCACGTAATCGCGAAACGGGCGGCTTTGGATTAGGGTTAGCAATTGTTAGTCGCATTATGGAGTGGCATCAAGGCAGTGTTGATATTTTAGATAGTGATTTAGGTGGTGCTTGTTTCGTTTTATCCTGGCCGCTTGAGCAAGTAAGTCTTTAGTCGTAAATAGTGAAATAAATAAATAAAAGCCTCAATAAAATTTGGGGCCTGCCGATAAAGCTTTATTGAAAATAATAAAGTTGAATTTCATTGTTGGTAGAGTCCGTTGACAATAAGCTTTTAGTACACGAACTACAGTTGGGCGACAAGCTTAACGAAAGTGTACATAGTGCTCGAAGGGCAGATTTTTCGTTGTTATTAGCAATGCTATCTGACGATGTTCAAAGTCATAGCCAATTTTCATTACCGCAAACTGTTAATAAAGAAAGCGTCGTAGATGATGATGCTCTACGTAAGGAATTTGATCTACCTGATAAGTCTCCTCTAGCGCTTGATGATAGACATCCTGTATCGAGCTTTAATCAAGCTGAACTTGTTAATAAAAATCGTATTAGCGACCTTCATTTAGGTAATGTGTTATCACCTAAGCCATTAGCATTTAGAAATGATGCGCAGCATATCTCTCATGATGTACTTACGAATACCTCACTCTATTGTCAAAATAAATACACTCAGCAAAAAAGTAATCAACAAACAGTCTCCGATAATAGCCGCCTTTCCTTTGATGCAAAAGGTTGGCTTAAAGCGGTTCATAATACTATCGTAAAAGCGCCTTTGCTTGATGCCATTGCTTAATGATTTCTCTATAATTAACAAATTTTAGTATAAAAAAAACCAGTCAAATGACTGGCTTTTTAATCGCTAACTTTTAGATAAACTAAATATTAAGGTTTCGTTGGGCCAGCACTACTCCTACTAGCAGCATTAGAAACCATTGCTATTCGACTTGATGATGTATGTCGTTTACGGTTTTCGCTTGCTACGAAATCAGTAGGGATATCATTGATCATGGTGATAGTTTCTGTTTTCGTCATAGGTGCAGACGACTTACCAGGCTTACTTCCTTTGCTAGAAACTTTCCCTGCCTTCGTTGTGATCTTTGGACTTGGCTTTCTTGAAATCACTCGTTTAGACTTTTCTTTAGCAACTTCTTCCACTGGTTGAGGTTCATCAAATGGTAAGTCTTGTTGAACTTCAGTAGTATCTTCTTGTAGTGGAGTTTCAACAACTGGAGCTTCAACAACTGGAGCTTCAACAACAGGAGTTTCAACAACTGGAGCTTCAACAACAGGAGCTTCAACAACTGGAGTTTCAACAACTGGAGCTTCAACAACTGGAGCTTCAACGACTGGAGCTTCAACAACTGGAGCTTCAACAACTGGAGCTTCAACAACTGGAGCTTCAACAACTGGAGCTTCAACAACTGGAGCTTCAACAACAGGAGTTTCAACAACTGGAGCTTCAACAACTGGAGCTTCAACAACTGGAGTTTCAACAACTGGAGTTTCAACAACTGGAGTTTCAACAACTGGAGTTTCAACAACTGGAGTTTCAACAACTGGAGCTTCAACAACTGGAGCTTCAACAACTGGAGCTTCAACAACTGGAGCTTCAACAACAGGAGTTTCAACAACAGGAGTTTCAACATCAGGAGTTTCAACAACTTGCTCTGCTTCTGGATATCTTGCTTCTACAGGATCTTCACTCACTTCAACTGCAGGTTGACGTCGACGCTGACCGTTTGAACGTAAATGTCTAGGTGAACGACGGTTTCTTGGACGTTGTTCATCTTTTGCCTGAATGTCAGCTTGTTCTACTGGTGTAATTTCAACCTGAGCAGTTAGACCTTTATCTGCAACAGCAGACTTCTCGCCTTGAGTAACTACAGCAGCGTTATTAGCAGTCGATGAACTCTCTTCTGTAACACGTACTTTTTTACGATTGTTACGACGCTGACGGCGTACTAAAACTTTTTCTTCTTTAGGTTTAGTATTGCGTTCAGCTTGAGGTTTACGCGGTTGTCTGTTTTGTTTGTTCTCTTTATTATCAACAGCCTCGTTAGCTTTTACATTACCACGGTTATCATTGCGCGAGTCATTTCGTTTATCGTTACTGTTAGCATTTCTGTTATCGTTACGATTATTACGACGTTGACCTTGACGACCACGCTGTGGACGACGTTCACCATTATTGTTTCTCGGTTTTTTAACCGGCTCTACAACTTTAGGTGCAACTTCTTCGCTTGAAAATAGTGCTTTAACCCATTTTACTAAGCCTGTAATCAAACTTACAGATTCTTCTTTCTTCACAATAGGAGCAGCTGTTTTTGTTGCTGTTACTGGCGCAGTTTGCTTAGGTGAAGACATCCCTTGTAAAACAGGTTCGTCACGTTTTGCGGCTTGTTTATCAAACTTCGGCATTACTGCTTCTTCAACAGATGCTTCTGTAATCGTTTTCTCGTAACTAGCTTCTATAATACTTTCGTCAGTTCTTACTCTTATTACTTCATATTGAGGCGTATCCATATGAGGGTTAGGGATAATAAGAATATTTACGTTATGATGCTTTTCAATATGAAAAACAGAACGACGTTTTTCGTTTAATAAATAAGTAGCAACAGGCACCGGAACCTGCGCTTGAACGTATTGTGTATTTTCTTTAATGGCTTCTTCTTCCATTAAACGCAATATTGACAATGCTAATGATTCAACACTACGTACATGACCAGTACCGTTACATCTTGGACAAACACCTTGACTGGTTTCTCCAATAGAAGGGCGTAGGCGCTGACGAGACATTTCTAACAAGCCAAAACGAGAAATTCGACCTAATTGAATACGTGCTCTATCCTGCTTTACAGCATCACGCATACGGTTTTCAACTTCACGTTGATGGCGAACAGGTGTCATATCAATGAAATCGATAACAACTAAACCACCCAAATCACGTAAACGTAATTGACGAGCAACTTCTTCTGCTGCTTCTAAGTTGGTATTAAAGGCTGTTTCTTCAATGTCACTGCCTTTTGTTGCTCTAGCAGAGTTAACATCAATTGATGTCATAGCTTCTGTAGGGTCAATAACAATTGAACCACCAGATGGAAGTCTAACTTCACGTTGGAAGGCTGACTCTATTTGAGTTTCAATTTGATAGTGTGTAAACAATGGTACATCATTGTTATATAACTTAATTTTATTTAAAAAGTCAGGGCGAACTACTTCAATATGCTTTTTAACACTTTCAAATGTTTTTGGGCGGTCAATCAATACTTCACCAATATCACGACGTAAATAATCACGAATAGCGCGTAAAATAACGTTAGTTTCTTGATGAATTAAAAATGGAGCGGGTTTGCTTTCTGCAGCCTCTGAAATAGCCTTCCAGTGGTGTAAAAGGACATTTAAATCCCAATCTAGCTCTTCGTAATCTTTCCCAACCCCAGCAGTACGAACAATTAAGCCCATTCCTTTTGGTAGGCCTAATTTACTTAGCGAATTTTTTAAATCGGTACGTTCATCACCTTCAATGCGGCGAGAAATACCACCTGCACGAGGGTTATTTGGCATTAAGACTAAATAGCTACCAGCTAAGCTGACAAAAGTAGTTAACGCGGCGCCTTTTTGGCCTCGTTCTTCTTTATCAATTTGAACTATAACTTCTTGACCTTCCTTTAAAACATCCTTAATACTAGGACGACCTTGGAAGCTATAACCTTTAGGGAAATATTCACGAGCGATTTCTTTCATAGGAAGGAAACCGTGGCGCTCAGCACCATAGTCAACAAAAGCGGCTTCTAGAGATGGCTCTATACGCGTGATTTTTGCTTTATAGATATTTGATTTTTTTTGTTCATGGCCAGGGCTTTCGATATCTAAATCGTAAAGTTGTTGACCATCGACAAGTGCTACACGTAATTCTTCTGATTGTGTAGCATTAATTAACATACGTTTCATAGGTTTAATGACTCATTTTTAGTCACAACACTACAAGCTTCGAACACAAAGCAATTTATCGCTATGGTAACAGCAAGTTGTCAGCCTCTCGGGTGTCATATCACAACGTCATTTTACGTTGTAAGCTGTTATTAAATTTTGATTCTACTTTAGGTGATTATTCACCTAAAAAAATTGTTTCTTCATGTGCGCAGCAAATTGTGCTGTGCTCGATATTTTCAAATTGATATTTGTTGAACATTATGAGGTTCAGCGCTTTCGCTTACTATTCTAGTTATTGCTCGATGAAAACTTATCTAATTTGGTTTATATCATTACAAAATTGCTTCCGTTGCGCGGGACAAAATGTTTATGCCGTTTCTTGACTTGTTCATTCTGGTCAATGCTTGCAATAGGCCGTTCGGTTAATATGTCAGCGATAATTTAATATCGAGTTAACGCACATTAATGTGGCCGCATTTTGCCTCTTACGTTTCGCTAGAAGCTTCTATTTTTAACATTACTACCTTTAACAGGTAATAACAGCGAGATTATCCCACTTTATTAAGGTAAAAGGCAATTAAATCGCCAAGTTAATTGCTCAAAAATGAAAAAAAATATGTTAAACTCGCCTTTATGAATGAAAATACAAAACCCCAAGTTCGATTTTTTACAATCGATAGCGAAGACGCTGGTCAACGAATAGACAATTTTTTACTGAGAACTTTGAAGGGGGTGCCTAAAAGCATGCTCTATCGCCTATTAAGAAAAGGCGAAATCAGAGTGAATAAAAAACGTAAAAAACCCGATTATAAACTTCAAGATGCAGATATTGTTCGAGTAGCTCCTATTAGAGTTTCTGAAAACACCAATGAAGTTTCAACCAAATTAAGAGTAGTAGCTAACTTAGAGAAGCAAATATTATTTGAAGACGATCGTTTGATTGTTATAAATAAACCTTCTGGCATGGCTGTTCATGGCGGTAGCGGGTTAAGTTTTGGCTTAATCGAAGCCTTAAGAGCTTTACGACCAGATGCCAGAATGCTTGAACTTGTTCATCGACTCGACCGAGATACTTCAGGTTGTTTAGTAGTTGCTAAAAAACGTTCTGCATTACGGCATTTACATGAACAGTTACGTAATAAAACAGTGCAAAAATTTTATCATGCTTTAGTAAAAGGCCATTGGTCTACTAAGTTAACTCGTGTAACGGACAGTTTAAAAAAGAATGATTTAAAATCAGGTGAACGTGTAGTTGTAGTCGATAATATAAATGGTAAAGAGTCCGAAACACGTTTTAAGGTACTCGAAAACTTTGAACATTCAACATTAGTTCGTGCTTTTCCGGTTACCGGGCGCACTCATCAAATTCGTGTTCACTGCCAAATTAAAGGACACCCCATTGCCTGTGATCCAAAGTATGGATATGAAAATTTCGATGATGATATGAAAAAAATGGGCCTCAAACGTTTATTTTTACATGCAGCAAGTATCGAGTTTACCCATCCAAGTACGGATGAAAGGATGAAAGTCGAGGCACCGTTAGAACCGTCATTACAAAACTTTTTAAAAAAATTAAAATAAAAGTTTTACCCTGCTTTATTGGATTTAATTCGCATGCTTAAATAAGTTTCGCATGCGATACTCAATTTAATTATAAACTTCTCAAATTGAGAATAAATATAAAGTTCAAGTTCATCCTGTGTGTCCTTATTTAGGTATTTAATTTTACTATTAAGAAAGAGAATTTATGCATAGCTACAAATTAGTCATTTTTGATTGGGATGGTACCTTGATGGATTCGGTCGATCGTATTGTTTATTCGATGCAAGCTAGCGCAATCGCCTTATCATTTCCCCCGCCAAGTTATCAGCAGGCTAAACAAATTATTGGCTTAAGTTTAAACAAGGCTGTTCAAACTTTATTTCCTGAAGCCGACGAAAAACAACTGCAGTTACTAATGGCACAATACAAGCATCAATATGTAGAAGTAAATAACACACCAACACCTTTGTTTGATAATGCATTGAAGCTACTTACTCATTTAAAGGAGCAAAATAAGTTATTAGCTGTAGCAACGGGGAAAGGGCGCTCTGGATTACAGCGTGTTTGGCGTGTTACTGACACCGAACATTTCTTTAATGCTTCACGTTGTGCTGATGAAAGTGTTTCAAAACCAGATCCTGATATGATCAATAGTTTGTTAACGGAGTTAAATATTGAAAAACATGAAGCCGTGATGATAGGTGATACATCATTTGATTTAGAGATGGCACAAAGAGCAGGCGTTGACAGCATTGGGGTAACTTATGGAGTGCATGATAATGAAGTGCTGTCAAAATTTAATCCAAGAGCTATTGTTGACTCGTTGGCTGAGCTTCATCAGTTATTAATCAAAGCATAAGCATATTCGACGTATTCTTATTTATAAGGAGCTTAATTTCTAATTTCATTAAGCTCCGGCCTAAATTAACTCCATTGTAAAATTGATTCGTTATTGTAAAATCGATTCGCTTACTTTTGCTCTTGTAAAACGTCTAGGCCGTGCTTTTTAAGTAAACTAATTAAGCGAATGAGTGGTAAGCCTATTAAAGTATTTGGATCGTCACCAGCTAGCTTTTCAAATAAACAAATACCTAACCCTTCACTTTTGAAACTACCAGCACAATTATAAGGCTGTTCAGTTTGAAGGTAAGCAGTAATTTCTTGTGTTGATAATTTATTAAAGTGTACGGTGAATAATTCTACTAAAGAAAAATATTTGCCTGTCGAACTATCAAAAACGCATAATCCGGTATGAAACTCTACTGCCTTATTGCTGAAACTTGTTAATTGCGCTAAGCCATTTTCAAAGTTATGAGGCTTACCTAATATATTGCCTTCAGATAAAGCTACCTGATCTGAACCAATAATAAGGGCATCTGGGAATTCGATTGCGACGGCTTTCGCTTTTTCTATGGCTAATCGTTCAACAAGTTGAATGGCCGTTTCATTAGGTAAAGCTGTCTCATCAATATTGGGTTTAGCACACGTAAAAGGTAAATTTAACTTTTCTAGAATGTTTTTTCTAAAAGGGGAAGTTGAAGCTAAAATTAAGGTTCTCACATTAAGTTACTCAAAATATAAACAGTTATGTCATAATATGTGGGCTTTCTTGAGTTTTTAAACAAATTTAGCTATTTTTCTTTTGACAGAAGCGGGCAAGCACATTAATATGCGCGCCTTATGCAGAATCTTAAACTCCCGATAATGATAAACCCCCGAAAGAGTGCCCAACGTAGGTTGGTGTGCGACGGCTTCTTTGAAGTGTCGGGGATGAATAGATTGCTTGATGTATGTACGCCATGCAGTGAGCAGATGCAGGTGAATGTTAAATTTGATGTTGATGATCTAGGCCTGAATGTTATATCAGGAACAGGAACATTATCTGTAGCATTGATTTGTCAGCGTTGTACTGAATCATTAGTTATTGATTTGGATATAGAGTTTTCTCTTAGTCCAGCAAAAAATGATGAGGCCGCTGAAGCATTGCCGTCATATTATGACGCAATAGAATTAGATGAAAATGGTGAAGTTAATTTGCTAGAATTAGTGGAGGAAGAGTTATTACTTGCGATTCCATTAATAGCAAAGCATGAACCCAGTAAGTGTCAAGCACCAGTTGACAGTGTATGGGGCGAATTGCCTGAAGAACTAGAAAAACCAAACCCATTTGATGTATTAAAGAAAATTAAATAAACAACTTATTTAATTAATAACCGATTAACCGATTTTTAGGAGTAGCTAATGGCAGTTCAAAAAAGTAAAAAGTCTCGTTCAAGACGTGGCATGCGCCGTTCACATGACGCAGTAACAACAGAGCAATTATCAGTAGACCCAGTATCTGGTGAAACACACCGTCGTCATCATGTTACAGCTGATGGCTTCTATAAAGGTGTTAAAGTAATCAACAAGTAAGCTGATTGCTTTGAATAGTCTAACCATAGCGTTAGATGTTATGGGGGGCGATAAAGGCCCCCTTATAACAATCCCTGCTGCAATATTAGCAGTTAGAAACATTCCAAAACTTCACCTCATTCTCTGCGGTGATGTCGATATTATTAACGCTGAATTATCTAAAAATCAGTGTCTTGAACATCCTCAACTCTCTATTTATCCAACCACTGAAATTGTGGAAATGGATGATAAACCTATTGTTGCTTTACGTAACAAGAAAAACTCTTCAATGAGAAAGTCACTTGATCTTGTGCATGAAAATAAAGCGCAAGCGTGTGTAAGTGCCGGTAATACCGGAGCGTTGTTTTCGATGGCGCACTTTGTACTGAAAACATTAACAGGGGTTGAACGACCAGCATTAATATCTTCCTTACCGACCCACGATGAAAAAAAGCATGTATTTATGCTTGATTTAGGCGCGAATGTTTTCTGCGACTCCAATGTATTATATCAATTTGCGGTAATGGGCTCTGTGATGGCTGAGCAAGTCGATGGTATCGAAAGGCCGAGAATTGCTTTATTAAATATGGGCGAAGAAGAGATGAAAGGGAGCGACCACATTAAGCAAACTGCCGCACAGTTATCTCAAAATAGTGAAATAAACTATATTGGCTTTGTTGAAGGTAATGATATTTTTACTAATAAAGCCGATGTCATTGTTTGCGATGGTTTTGTTGGTAATGTTGCTCTAAAAACCTGTGAAGGCGTTGCTAGGCTCGTCTATCAAAAAATGCTGGCTGTGATATCACGCAACTTATTTACTCGAATTGTTGGGCGGTTATTATCATCAACATTAAAAAAACTCTTTAAACCCTTGAACCCCGACCAGTATAACGGCGCAAGTTTGATAGGATTACGCGGTATTGTGGTGAAGAGTCATGGTAATGCCAGTTCAAAAGCTTTTTATATGGCAATATTAGAGGCTATAAAAGAAATCGATCGTCAAGTACCAGAAAGAATAAAAGATAAGTTAGAGAATGGCTTTGCTTGTGGCCGTAAATAACGTGTTAAGTAACAACCACTAAATTATATTTAATGAATTATCTTTTTATATAGAAAATAGTTCATTAAGTATCATCGATACTCATTTAATTAAAACACAAATAAACATTAGGTAATAAAATGCAAAATAATTTAGCGTTTGTTTTTCCCGGTCAAGGCTCTCAAACTGTTGGCATGTTGTCTGATTTTGCAGATAACGAAGTTGTACAGCAAACTTTTACAGAAGCATCTGATGCTTTAGGTTATAGCCTTTGGCAATTAATTGCTGAAGGACCGGTTGAGAAACTAAACCAAACTAACTTCACCCAACCTGCGCTTTTAACAGCAAGTGTCGCCTTATGGCGTCTGTGGTCTTCTCAGTCTGATGTCAAACCAGCAGTATTAGCTGGTCACAGTTTAGGTGAGTACTCAGCGTTAGTTTGTGCTGGCGTCATCTCCTTAGCCGAAGGTGTAAAATTAGTAGAGAAACGTGGTGAGTTCATGCAAGCTTCAGTGCCTGCTGGCGTAGGCGCAATGGCTGCGATTATTGGCCTTGACGACCAAACGATTATTGACTCGTGTGCGAAAGCCCAAAACGATGAAGTGGTTGCTGCCGTTAACTTTAACTCACCAGGTCAAGTTGTTATTGCTGGTCATAAAGCAGCTGTAGAGCGTGCAGGAGTATTGTGTAAAGATGCAGGGGCGAAACGTGTATTACCTTTGCCTGTAAGCGTGCCATCGCACTGTGCATTAATGAAAGATGCAGCTGATAAGCTTGCTGAAGAGTTTAATAATATAACGTTCAATACACCGCAGATTCCAGTGGTAAATAACGTAGATGTTGTTGCCGAAACAGATGTAGAAGCGATTAAGTTAGCGTTAATTAAACAATTATACAGCCCAGTACGATGGACCGAAAGCATTCAAAAGCTTTCTACAATGGGAGTTTCATTAGTTGTTGAAGCAGGTCCAGGGAAAGTATTACAAGGGTTAATCAAACGTATCGACAAATCAATCACCAGTGTTTCAGTTAATGATCAAGCAACGTTAACTAAAGCATTAGAAACAATCAAATAAGGTAAATTATGTTTTCTTTAGAAGGTAAAGTCGTCTTAGTCACGGGCGCAAGTCGTGGTATTGGTAAAGCAATTGCCGTTCAATTAAAAGAATTAGGTGCAACTGTTTTAGGAACGGCAACATCAGCACACGGCGCAGATAATATCAGTGAGTACTTAGGTGCAGGCCAGGGGTTGGTTCTTAATGTTACTGATAATGATTCTATCTCATCATTGTTCGATTTGATTAAAGAAAATCATGGTGGAATTGATATTCTCGTTAACAATGCGGGTATTACTCGTGATAACTTGTTCATGCGTATGAAAGATGATGAATGGCAAGATATTATTGATACTAACCTTTCATCTGTTTTTAAAATAAGCAAAGCGGTTATTCGCACTATGATGAAAAAACGTAACGGTCGCATTATTAATATTGGCTCTGTTGTAGGCACTATGGGCAATGCAGGCCAAGTGAACTATGCAACGGCAAAGGCTGGCTTAATTGGTTTTACAAAATCATTAGCGCGTGAGGTTGCATCTCGTGGCATAACTGTTAATACTGTATCGCCGGGTTTTATCGATACAGATATGACACAAACTTTAACCGATGAGCAAAAAGAAGGTATTTTTTCTCAAGTTCCAGCTAATCGTTTAGGTAAGCCAGAAGAAATTGCTAACGCAGTAGCTTTTTTAGCTTCTGATGGCGCAGCATACATTACGGGTGAGACATTACACGTAAACGGCGGTATGTATATGGTTTAATTTGTTGCATTAGTGTTAATGTGCAATAAATTGGATTATATTTAAATCAGTCAACAGGTTAGACCAGACGAAAATTAAAATTAGAAGCTTGCAAGCTAGGCTGTTGACGAATAAACTACACACAATTTTGAAATATTGTATTTTCTAGAAAGGAAAAAAAATGAGTACTATTGAAGAACGCGTAAAAAAAATTACTATTGAACAGTTAGGTGTTAGTGAAGAAGAAGTTAAAATAAGCTCTTCATTCGTTGACGACTTAGGTGCAGACTCTTTAGACACTGTTGAATTAGTTATGGCGTTAGAAGAAGAATTTGATACTGAAATTCCAGATGAAGAAGCTGAAAAAATCACAACTGTTCAAGCAGCTGTTGATTACGTTACTGCTAACCAATAATTACTACGTAAATTATTGCTTTTCAAGTAAAGCTTTTAAATGAGAATTTAAAGTACATATTCAGGCGGTTTTTACCGCCTGTTTTTTTATCTACGATTTGATGTATGTTACATTCTTTTTAATGAGAATATAGCGACCCCTTTTCCCCTTATAAACTCTTAGCGGAGGCACATAGTCATGAGACGCGTTGTTATTACCGGTCTTGGTATGCTGAGCCCATTGGGCAATTGTCCTGAATCTACTTGGCAAAATTTACTGCTTGGCAAAAGCGGTATTAGTAATATTGAGCATTTTGATACGTCTGAGTATACGACCAAATTTGCAGGTTTAATCAAAAATTTTGATGCGCAAGATTATATGGCAAGAAAAGAAGCCAAAAAAATGGATCTTTTCATACAATATGGTGTTGCGGCTGGTGTACAAGCTTTTAAAGATTCAGGTCTCGAAATCGATGATGTTAATACACATCGTATCGGGGTAGCCGTTGGTGCTGGTATTGGTGGCTTAGGTTTAATTGAAGATAACTTCGAAAAAATGCTTAAAACGAGCCCGCGTAAACTTTCTCCATTTTTTGTACCCTCAACCATTATTAATATGATTTCTGGTCATTTATCTATGATGCATAATCTTAGAGGACCAAACATTTCTATTGCTACCGCTTGTACTAGTGGTGTTCACAATATAGGTCATGCCGCACGGATGATCGCTTATGGTGATGCTGATGCTATGTTAGCAGGTGGTGCTGAAAAAGCCTCAACCCGTACCGGAATGGGCGGATTTGGCGCTGCACGAGCTCTATCAACACGTAATGATGCTCCTGAAGAAGCTTCTCGACCATGGGACAAAGACCGTGATGGTTTTGTACTCGGCGACGGTGCAGGGGTATTGGTACTCGAAGAGTATGAACACGCAAAAGCACGTGGCGCAAAAATTTATTCTGAACTTGTTGGCTTTGGTATGAGCGCAGACGCTCATCATATGACATCACCACCAGCAAATGGTGAAGGTGGAGCACGTGCAATGCTTAATGCTATTAACGACGGAAAAGTTGACCAAGAAAAAATTGGTTATATCAATGCGCACGGTACTTCAACGCCGGCAGGTGATATTGCCGAAACTAATGCGGTTAAATCAGTATTTGGTGATAACGCTTATAAATTAATGATGGGATCAACAAAGTCGATGACAGGCCACCTATTAGGTGCTGCTGGCGCGATAGAAACAATCTTTACCGTTCAGTCATTAATGAATAATGTTGTACCGCCGACGATAAACTTGGATAACCCAAGTGAAGGTTGTGATCTCGATTATATTGCTCATACGGCCCGCGACGTTAACTTAGAGTACGCATTATGTAATTCTTTTGGCTTTGGCGGCACTAACGGTTCGTTAATCTTTAAAAAAGTATAATATCCTATTACCTTAAATCGATATTAACTAAAACTTGCAGTTAGCACTTTAAGCCTGAATACTATGCCAAAGTATTTAGGCTTTTTTATTTGTGATTAAAATCATTTCATTTTATTTTTTAAGTTAACGAACAAAAAATATGTATTATTATAGTATAAACGGTGTCAAACATGACTCTATTGCTGTAACTGATAGAGGCATAGCGTATGGTGATGGCGTATTTACAACGGCTAAAGTCATTCGCGGTAAAGTTCAATTTCTAACAAAACACCTTGAGCGACTAACGTCTAATTGCCGTCAATTATCTATTACTTTGCCCGATATAAATAATATTGAACGTGAACTAAAAGCTGTCGCACAAGGTTTTGAACTGTGTGTCGCTAAAGTTATTATTACCGCAGGAAGCGGCGGACGCGGCTACTCCCGGCAAGGCTGTGACAAAAGTACCGTGATTATTAGTTTTCACGCTTTTCCTGAGCATTACTTACTTTGGCAGCAACAAGGAATACATTTAGGTATAGCAAAATTTAAATTAGGTTTAAACCCTTTATTGTCAGGAATAAAGCACTTGAACCGTTTAGAACAAGTACTTATTCGACAAGAGTTAGATAATCGGCATGAAGATGATTTGCTCGTTCTTAACTGTGCTGAGAATATTATTGAAGCAAGTGCTGCTAATATATTTTGGCTCAAAAATAACACTTGGTACACGCCTAAAATTGCAGAATCAGGTATTTCGGGGTTAATGCGGCATCACGTGATAAATACGTTAAATAAAGCTGAGAAAAATTCAGTAGAAATAATTGAAGCGAAAATTACTATGCTTGATAATATTGATGCAATGTTCGTTTGTAACAGTGTGATGGACATAGTACCAGTAAGCCAATTGCAAGAAAGAACATTACAATTAGCACCAAGTAGTCTAATCGCAAATCGTATACAGGGATCTTTAAGTGATTAAAAAATTAATACTCTTCATTATTATCGCCTTAATTGCGATAAGCACTTCATTGTTTCTCTATACGAAACACGAAATAAAACAGCCGCTTAACATTAAAGAAACCCAGTTATTTACCGTACCTGATGGCATGTCATTCCATCGGTTTTCAAAAACATTAACAGATAGCGGATGGTTGGAAAGTCGTTTTTGGTTACGAAATTTTGTTCGGCTTAATCCTGAACTTGCTAATATAAAAGCGGGTACATACCAAGTTGAAAAAAATACAAGTTTACTCTCGTTATTAGAAAAAATAGTGGAAGGGAAAGAACATCAGTTTAGTGTTACTTTTATTGAAGGATCTACTTTTAAAGAGTGGTTAACTATTTTAAAGAATACTAAGTACCTTGTGCAGCAATTAAATAACGATAGTATTTCAAATATCGCTGAAAAACTGGCAATTAGTCATAAAAATCCAGAAGGGCTTTTTTACCCCGATACTTATGCATTTACTGCAAACACTGCTGATATAGATATACTAAAGCGCGCCCAGCAAAAAATGTCACGTGAGTTAACTAAAGCATGGCAAAACCGGCAAGAAAACCTCCCCTATAAAAATAAATATCAAGCTTTGATTATGGCATCAATCATCGAAAAAGAGAGTGGACGTCATGCAGAGCATGGGGTTATTTCATCAGTTTTCATTAACCGTTTGAATATTAAAATGCGTTTGCAAACCGACCCGACAATAATTTATGGCCTTGGGGAACGTTATAAAGGAGATATTAAACGTATTCATAAACGTGAGAAAACCGCATACAATACATATCGAATAAATGGACTGCCGCCAACACCAATTGCCATGGCAGGTAAAAGTGCTCTTGATGCAGCTCTTAACCCATTAGCAACTGATTATTTATATTTTGTTAGTAATGGTGAAGGTAAACATATTTTCTCGACTAACTTGAAAGATCATAACGCTGCAGTTTCTAAATATCAGCTATCACGAAAAACTAATTAAGAAGTAAATGAATGAATAAAGGTCAATTTATTGTTGTAGAAGGGATTGAAGGCGCAGGTAAGTCATCTGCAATTTCTGTGATCAAGCAGGTATTGTCTGAGCACAAAATCGAATTTATTAGTACTAGAGAGCCGGGCGGAACCCCGTTAGCGGAATCTTTACGCGACATTGTTAAGTCTGCCGATCATGACGAAATACTAACTCAAGAAACCGAATTGTTGCTTATGTACGCAAGCCGAAGTCAACTTTTAGCTAACCGTATTTTACCAGCATTGGAAAAAGGTGTATGGGTTATAGGTGACCGTCATGATTTAAGCTCAAGGGCTTATCAAGGTGGGGGGCGAGGCTTCGATGATGAATTAATGGAGACTATAGCTAAAGTTACCATGAAAGACTTTAAACCACAGTTAACACTTTATTTAGATATAAGCCCAGAATTAGGTTTATCTAGAGCACAAGCTCGCGGTGAATTAGATCGAATCGAACTAGAGAAAATTGAATTTTTCCACCGTGTACGTAACAAGTACCTTGAAATCGCTTCTGCTGACAATAATATTCAAATTGTTGATGCTAGTGAACCTATGCTCAGTGTGCATGAAAACATTCGTCAAAATGTAGAAGCGTTTCTATCACGTTTATAAAGTAGTGTTGTTTTTTAACACTGCTTTTCGAGTAATACACTAGGAAATAACAATGCATACTTGGTTAAATCAGCATCAATATTTATTATCGCAGCAATTAATGAGCGTTAAGCTGCCCCACGCAATTTTAATCAATGGTGTGCCTGGTGCGGGTAAAAGCCAACTTTCCGATTGGCTTATTACCGTATTATCGTGTAACAAGCCTGATAATACTCAGTCTATATTACATCCTTGTATGTCATGTAAGCCCTGTTTATTGCAGCAAAGTAAAACTTATCCAGACCATCTGGTTATTGATAATGACGGAAAAAGCATAGGAGTTGATCAAGTAAGGCAAGCGAGTCGTTTCTTTGAAAAAACAGCGCAATTGGGCCAATGTAAAACCACACTGATTACTGGGGCACATACCATGACCGTATCAGCGGCGAATGCTTTGCTGAAAACATTAGAAGAGCCAAACGATAACAACTTTATTGTCCTACAGACCTCGGAAATAGAGACATTATTACCCACGATTATTAGCCGTTGCTTTGTTATTGATATTAGGCCTCCTGTGGGAGAAGCTTTATTAGCTGAACTGAAACAGTCAGGGCAAGACCCTTTTGTTAATTTAAGCCAGTTAAATGAATTATCTAATGTATCGGCAAATGAAAACTATCAGGATTTTTCTCAATCGTTTATAGAGTTTATCCTGGGCGACTCTACGAAGCATAATGAAGTCTTGCAGCAATTGAATGATAATGTCGAGAGTTTACGCTGGTTAGAGAAAGTGATGGTTAGCTTAATGCGTCAGCAATATAAATGGCTATCGGGTGAAAGCCAACTTAACCAAGATGTTATATGGTCGATTTATCAAATTGTTATCTCTGCGACTAAACAATTAAAAAACCTAACACAAATGAATAAACAATTTACCTTTGAAAAGCTATTAGTTGATATTAGCGGTATTATCCAAGAAAATTAAGCTAAGGTTTTAATTAGGGGAGCGATGAAGTTACTCGATCCAAATAATGCATAAACATCAAACGTTGAGAAATTTAATATGTACCAATTTACCCTAGAGTTTCTATCAGACCGTGAATTATATCAATCTTACATGCCTTTTGTAAAAAATGGTGGACTCTTTATACGAACCCCTGAACTCTATAAAATTGGCGATGAAGTTACTCTAGAAGTGACTTTGCCTGATTCACTAGAGCCATCAACGGTGGTAGGAAAAGTATGTTGGCAAACACCTGTAGGAGTGCAAAGCGGAACACCAGCAGGCATAGGTGTTAGTTTTGAAGAAGATACAGATAATATTCGCAATTTAATTGAGAAGTCAATTGGGCGTTTATTAAATTCACCAGAGCCAACGTTATCAATGTAATGCTTGATAACTAAAAAATACCTTAACAACCGCAATAAAAATACTAATTATTGGAGAAATATTTTTGTTTATAGATTCACATTGCCATCTAGATAGACTCGATTTAACTGAATTTGATGGCGAATTAGATAACGTTCTTGCCGCGGCCAAAGTCGCTCAAGTTAGTGAAATACTGTGTGTTAGTGTTACGCTAGCTGAATTCCCAAGCATGGTAGAAAAAACAGAAAAATATAATAATGTTTGGCTATCGTGTGGAGCACACCCACTTAACCAAGATGATTTAATCGACCAAGATGAGCTTGCGACGTTATCACAAACTAAAAAAGTGATTGCGATTGGCGAAACAGGGTTAGATTATTTCTATGCACCTGAAACTAAAGATGTACAGCTTGATTCTTTTCGTAAACACGTACGTGTTGCTAATCAACTTAATAAGCCGTTAATTATTCATACTAGAGATGCCCAGCAAGACACCTTAGATATACTTCGTGAGGAACACGCTGAAAATGTGGGTGGAATTTTACATTGCTTCACAGAAAGCTGGGATATGGCTAAACAAGCTATAGATATGGGATTTTATATCTCGTTTTCCGGTATTGTTACCTTTAAAAATGCCAGTGCTTTACGTGAAGTCGCTAAACAAGTACCTGATGAACGATTTTTAATTGAAACAGATGCGCCTTACTTAGCACCAGTACCTCATAGAGGAAAACAAAATCAACCTGCCTATGTTGCCGATGTTGCTAAATTTTTAGCCAGTGTACGAGGGCAGTCAGTTGAGGAAATTGCTGAGCTTTCAACACAAAACTTTAAACGACTCTTTAAAATGAAATAATATGTGTTGATTACATAAAGCCAAATTTGATAAAAAAATGCCCGAATCTATTACTAGTTCGGGCTCAGGGGAATGGCTCATAAGGAAGTGAGCCGTGCGCTAATAATGTAAATAAACACCTATAAAAAAACAGTAAAATAAAAAGTGAAACTGTGCGAGCAATTGATTAATATTTAAACTGTACGATTAATTGTAGTGTAATCTTTTTTAAAAGCTAATTTTATTTTTGTTTTTTATAATCGTCTGAAATTTAATGATAATATTCTGAATATTCTTTCTGTTCGTATAAATCACTGCACATCTTGTCTACTTGTTTTGCACACCTTTTCCACAGTTGTTTTTGCTTGTGATATCGCACCATTTTATGTCATGATTCTTTCAATATTTTTTTACTTATAAGTTTTTATTTGTGCTAAATCGTCTGTGGATCTGTTTTTTTCTTATTGCATTCGGCTCAGGGCTTTATCAATGGTTATTTCTTGATAATGCAATGGTCTTTGAACAACTGGTAAAATCGATTTTTTCTATGTCAAAAGTCACTGTTGATATAGCAATCGGTTTGATCGGCATTTTAAGTTTTTGGCTTGGCATGATGAAAATTGCTGAGAATGCTGGACTCATGGAAAAGCTTGCTCGTGCTATTTCACCGTTATTTACTCGTTTAATGCCAGGTGTGCCTAAAGGACATCCGGCAATAAGTTCTATGACGATGAATTTGTCAGCAAATTTCTTGGGTTTAGATAATGCGGCAACTCCGCTCGGCTTAAAAGCTATGAAAGATCTTCAGCAACTTAACCCGAAAAAAGATACTGCAACCAATGCGCAGATATTATTTTTAGTATTAAATACTTCCTCAGTCACACTCTTCCCCGTTGCTGTTTTTGTTTATCGTGCACAGCAAGGCGCTATAAACCCTACCGATGTTTTTGTACCTATTATTTTGGCTACGTTTGCTTCAACATTTGCAGGATTGGTCGCCGTTGCTATGGTGCAAAAAATTAAGCTTTATCATCAAGTTGTCTTATTATATTTGTCGGCGGCTTTTGCTTTAGTTGGTGGCCTAGTTGTCTACTTTTCAACTTTAGCTTCACAAGCATTGGCAGAGCAATCTTCTTTATTAGGAAACTTTTTAATCTTTTCTACCTTAATCATATTTATTCTGGCGGCGGTACGCAAAAAAGTGAATGTTTATGACAGTTTTATAGAAGGTGCGAAAGAAGGATTTGAAACTAGTATTAAGTTGATCCCTTATTTATTGGCGATGCTAGTAGCCATTGGCGTATTTCGAGCTAGTGGTGCATTAGCTTTAATTGTCGACAGTTTTAGGCATTTAGTGCTGTTTTTAGGCTTTGATACGCGTTTTGTTGATGCTATGCCTACGGCTTTAATGCAACCATTGAGTGGTTCAGGCGCACGCGCTATGATGATTGAAACGATGAAAACTCACGGTGCTGATTCTTTTGCCGGGCGTTTAGCTTCTATCTTCCAAGGATCAACCGAAACAACCTTTTATGTTTTAGCTGTGTACTTTGGCTCTGTTGGCATTCGCTATAGTCGACATGCAATTGCATGTGGCTTATTTGCTGATTTTGCAGGGATTACTGCGGCGATAGGTGTTTGCTACTGGTTTTTTGGCTAATAATATATCGCAAAATAAAGTTCAATTGTCGACAATTGAACTTTGCTCTACTTGACTATTTATAAATATGCGCTAAAATTCTTTTCAAACTCGTTAAATGTCGACAATTATGGCGTTAGATAACCCTACCTTACAAAAAGCAGTAACCACAGCAGATAAAGTTTTTGATGCGATGTTACATGCAATCGTTGATGGAAAAATAGCTGCAGGTAGTAAAATTAGTGAACCTGAACTTGCTAAGCAATATGAAATCAGCCGCTCTACCTTACGAGAAGCCCTTAATCGATTAGAGAAGTGCCACTTAATTGAACGGAAAGCTAATGTCGGCTCTCGAGTTGTTGATTGTACTATCGAAGGTTTATTAGAAATCTATGTGGTGCGCGAAGCACTTGAGGGAATGGCGTGTCGACAAGCTGCCCAGAACATGAGCGACAGTGAAATAGCCGAAATGCAGGCGATGCTAGCCCAACATGCTAATTCGCAGGCATTAAAGGATGGTATTTCTTATTACCAAGAAGAAGGGGATTTAGACTTTCATTACAAAGTTATCCTTGGTAGCCATAATCAACAATTAATCAACATTCTCTGTGGTCAACTTTATCATTTAGTACGTATGTACCGTATTCAATTTGGTATGCATAGCCCACGTGCCACACGCGCTTTTCAAGAACACTCTAGTATTATTCAAGCGATTTGCGATCGAGATGGGGAGTTGGCCGAAATGCTAATGAGACGGCATATTGCAGCCTCAAGAAAAAATATTGAAAAGAAAATAGTTCAACAAAATCAAAAAGCTTAAAAATTATATATAAATTATTCAAATACAAATACAACAAGAGGACAAACTATGTCGATTCAACTTTCACCTGGCGCTAAATTTCGTCAAGCATTGGCAAATAATAAGCCTTTACAAGTTGTTGGTACTATCAACGCCTATTGCGCAATTATGGCTGAACAATTAGGTCACCAAGCTATATACCTATCTGGTGGCGGTGTTGCCAACGCCTCTTACGGATTACCGGATTTGGGTATGACATCTTTAAACGATGTTATTGCTGACGTACAGCGCATTACTGCTGCGTCAAATCTGCCTTTATTAGTCGATATAGATACAGGTTGGGGCGGAGCTTTTAATATTGCTAAAACGATACGTGATATGGAAAAAGCTGGCGCTGCTGCTGTTCACCTTGAAGATCAAGTTGCGCAGAAACGTTGTGGTCACCGTCCAAATAAAGAAATTGTGTCTACTGAAGAAATGGTTGACAGAATTAAAGCTGCGGTTGACGCACGAACAGATAAAAATTTCTTCATTATGGCGCGTACTGATGCTTTTGCTCAAGAAGGATTAGAAGCTGCTCTAGAGCGTGCCAAAGCTTATGTTGCCGCAGGTGCTGACGGAATTTTTGCTGAAGCGGTTAAAACAGAAGAGCATTATCGTGCCTTTACATCAAACTTAAATGTACCGGTTTTGGCCAACATTACAGAATTTGGCCAAACCGAATTATGGAATAAAGAGCAACTTGGCGAGTGGGGCTGTGCCATGGTGCTTTACCCATTATCTGCATTTCGTGCGATGAATAAAGCCGCAGAGTCAGTATATAAAACTTTGTTGGCTGACGGCGATCAAAAATCTGAAATAGACAATATGCAAACGCGTATGGACTTATATGACTACCTTGGCTACCACGAGTATGAACAAAAGTTAGATGGCCTTTTTTCTGAAGGCAAGAATAAATAATAAAGTAATAATAAAAATATAGTCGGTCAGTAAGGAGAAAAGCTGTCCGGCCAAACTGTAAAGAATATGAGGAAAATATTATGTCAGATAAAAAATTAAGCGGTGCAGGTTTACGCGGCCAAAGTGCAGGAGAAACATCTCTTTGTACTGTTGGGCAATCAGGCTCTGGTTTGACTTACTGTGGTTACGATATTGCTGATTTAGCTGAAAATTCAACCTTCGAAGAAGTTGCTTATTTACTTTTCAATGGTGAATTGCCTAATGAAAAAGAACTGTCGACCTATAAAGCTGATTTATTTGCTATGCGTGATTTACCGCAAGCATTAAAAGAAGTACTTAAGCTTGTTCCTGCTGACGCACACCCGATGGACGTAATGCGTACCGGTTGTTCATTTTTAGGGAATTTAGAACCAGAGAATGACTTTTCACAGCAAAACCAAGCAGCAAATCGTTTGTTAGCCGCTTTTCCAGCAATCATGTGTTACTGGTATAAATTTTCCCATGACGGTGTTGAAATTGACTGTACCTCTGATGAAAGTTCATTAGGTGGACACTTCTTACGTTTACTAAATGGTGAAAGCCCATCGGCGCAACATGAACGTGTTATGGATGTATCATTAATTTTGTATGCTGAACATGAGTTCAATGCTTCTACCTTTACTGCGCGTGTTTGTGCTTCAACATTGTCGGATATGTTTTCTTGTATCACAGGTGCTATTGGTTCGTTACGTGGTCCATTACATGGTGGGGCAAACGAAGCTGCGATGGATATGATTGAAACGTTTAAATCTCCTGTAGATGCAAAAGAGCAAATGGCTGGCATGCTAGCACGTAAAGAAAAAATTATGGGCTTTGGTCATGCTATTTACCGCACATCGGATCCTCGTAACGTTATTATCAAAGCTTGGTCTGAAAAACTGGCTGCTGAAAATGGTGATACCTCACTTTATGACATTTCAGTTGCTTGTGAAGAGTTCATGTGGGACACGAAAAAATTATTCTGTAATGCAGATTTTTTCCATGCATCAACCTATAACTATATGGGGATCCCGACTAAATTATTCACGCCAATTTTTGTTTGTTCACGTTTGACTGGCTGGGCTGCTCACGTAATGGAGCAACGTTCAAATAACCGTATTATTCGTCCAAGTGCCGATTATACGGGTGTTGAGCCAAGAACAGTTACCGCTATAAGCGAAAGGTAATTACCATGAATTATGAACATCGCAAACCGCTGCCAGGCTATAAAGTTGGCGGCGTAAATGTTGATTATTTTGATACACGAAGTGCTGTTGAAAAAATTAGCACTGGTAGTTATGCAAAACTGCCTTATACCTCGCGTGTTTTAGCTGAGCAGCTTGTTCGACGTTGTTCACCTGAAAGTTTAACTGATTCATTAAAACAATTGATTGAGCGTAAACAAGACTTAGACTTTCCTTGGTACCCTGCGCGTGTTGTTTGTCATGATATTTTAGGTCAAACCGCATTAGTTGATTTAGCAGGTCTTCGTGATGCTATTGCTGATCAAGGTGGTGACCCATCAAAAGTAAACCCAGTTGTACCAACGCAATTAATCGTCGACCATTCAGTTGCCGTTGAACATGCCGGTTTTGAAAGTGATGCGTTTGAAAAAAATCGTGCTATTGAAGACCGTCGTAATGAAGACAGGTTTCATTTTATTGAATGGACAAAAACAGCGTTTAAAAATGTTGATGTAATACCTGCTGGTAACGGTATTATGCATCAAATAAATTTAGAAAAAATGTCACCCGTTATACAGCTACGTGACGGTGTTGCATTTCCTGATACTTGTGTAGGAACGGATAGCCATACACCGCATATAGATTGTTTAGGTGTTATTGCTATTGGTGTTGGTGGTTTAGAAGCCGAAACGGTTATGTTGGGTCGTCCATCTATGATGCGTGTACCTGACATTATTGGTGTTAAACTCGTAGGTAAGCGCCAGCCAGGTATTACAGCAACAGATACTGTCTTAGCTATTACAGAATTTCTACGCAATGAAAAAGTAGTATCTAGTTATTTAGAGTTTTTTGGTGAAGGTACTAAGAGTCTTACTATTGGTGATCGAGCAACGATTTCTAATATGACCCCTGAATATGGTGCGTCTGCAGGTATGTTTTATATTGATCAACAAACCATTGATTATTTAAAGCTTACCGGACGTGAGCCTGAACAAGTTGAGCTAGTAGAAGCATATGCTAAGCATACCGGTTTATGGGCTGATGATTTAACGGAAGTTGAATACGAACGTGTTATCGAATTTGACTTATCAACAGTTGGGCGCAATTTGGCCGGTCCATCAAACCCGCATCGCCGTTTATCAACTAGCGAGCTTACTGCAAAAGGCATAGCTAAAGATCTTGAGGCTTGTCAAGCACAAGAAAAATCTGGTGAAATGCCTGATGGTGCAGTAATTATTGCTGCAATAACCAGTTGTACAAATACTTCAAATCCTCGTAACGTAGTCGCGGCTGGTTTAGTTGCAAAACGCGCTAACGAGCTTGGCTTAAAACGTAAACCTTGGGTTAAATCGTCTTTTGCTCCAGGTTCAAAAGTTGCTAAGCTTTATTTAGAAGAAGCAGGCTTGTTGGCTGAAATGGAAAATATGGGCTTTGGTATTGTTGGTTATGCATGTACTACATGTAATGGTATGTCGGGCGCTTTAGATCCTAAAATCCAGCAAGAAATTATTGAACGTGACTTATATTCAACGGCTGTATTGTCAGGTAATCGTAACTTTGATGGCCGTATTCACCCCCATGCTAAGCAAGCCTTTTTAGCTTCACCACCGTTAGTGGTAGCCTATGCAATTGCTGGTACGATGCGCTTCGATATTGAAAAAGATATCTTAGGACAAGATCAACAAGGCAACGACATCACTTTAAAAGATATTTGGCCAAGTGACGAAGAAATTGATGCGATTGTTTCTGCGAGTGTTAAACCTGAGCAGTTCAAAAAGGTCTATGCACCAATGTTTGATTTAGGTGCTTTTGAACCGGCTGAATCTCCGCTTTATGATTGGCGAGAAATGAGTACTTATATTCGTCGTCCACCTTACTGGGCGAAAGAAGGTCAAGGCGCATTAGCTGGCGAGCGTACCATGAAAGGTATGCGTCCATTAGCTGTTTTAGGTGACAATATAACAACTGATCATTTATCACCGTCAAATGCTATCCAGCTTAACAGCGCTGCAGGTGCTTATTTAGATAAAATGGGCGTGCCAGAAGTAGATTTTAACTCTTATGCAACACACAGAGGGGATCATTTAACGGCGCAACGTGCAACCTTTGCAAACCCTAAATTGTTGAACGAAATGTGTCGTGATGATAAAGGTGAAATAAAGCAAGGATCACTTGCTCGTATTGAACCTGAAGGCACAGAGTCTCGCATGTGGGAAGCAATTGAAACCTATATGGAGCGTAAGCAACCATTAATTATTGTAGCAGGCGCAGATTATGGTCAAGGTTCTTCTCGAGACTGGGCAGCTAAAGGTGTTCGTTTAGCGGGTGTTGAAGTGATTGTTGCTGAAGGCTTTGAACGTATTCACCGTACTAATTTAGTTGGTATGGGTGTGCTACCGCTGCAGTTTATTAATAATGAAACTCGTCATAGCTATAATATTGACGGCACAGAAACTTTTGATGTTGAAAATAATGGTGGCATTTCTCCTGGTTCATCAATGAACATCTTGATGACTAGAAAAAATGGTGAGTCACGAACAATTACTGTTAAGTGTCGTTTAGATACAGCAGAAGAAGTTTCAGTTTATAACGCGGGTGGCGTGCTACAAAAATTCGCTAATGACTTCTTAGAGTCTAATCGCTAAATATATATTAGTATCGTTTATAAATGGCACATTTTATGTGCCATTTTTATATACAGGATGTATAGCATGTCTCGTTCAGATGGATCTGAAATAGAGGCGATAAAAAATTTAAAAGGAAACATTGATGTCTCAGCTTTCTCAAGCGCACAAACCTCAGATTAAGATCCCTGCCACCTATATGCGAGGAGGCACATCGAAAGGCGTATTTTTTAATTTAACAGACTTACCAGAACGATGTCAGGTAGCAGGAGAAGCACGCGATAATATGCTATTGCGTGTTATTGGTAGCCCAGATCCTTATGGCAAACAAACCGATGGTATGGGCGGTGCAACATCGAGTACCAGTAAAACGGTAATTTTATCCGACTCTACACAAGCCGATCATGATGTTGATTATTTATTTGGTCAAGTGGCTATTGATAAAGCTTTTGTTGACTGGAGCGGCAACTGTGGAAATTTAACCGCTGCTGTAGGTTCATTCGCTATTAAATCAGGTCTTGTTGATGTGAGTCGTATTCCTGAAAATGGTATATGTACGGTACGTATTTGGCAGAAAAATATTTCAAAAACTATTCTTGCGCAAGTACCTATTAGTCAAGGTGAAGTGCAAGAAACGGGGGATTTTGAATTAGATGGTGTTACTTTTCCTGCAGCAGAAGTGCCTGTTGAGTTTATTGCACCCGTTGACCCATCAGAGGCGATGTTCCCAACGGGAAATATTGTTGACCAATTAGACGTTCCTAGTGTTGGCGTATTTAAAGCGACAATGATCACAGCTGGTATTCCGACCATTTTTCTAAATGCAGATGAACTTGGTTATCGCGGAACAGAACTTCAAGAAGCGATAAATAGTGACCCTGCGGCACTGGAACGTTTTGAAACGATCCGCGCTTATGGCGCAATTAAAATGGGATTGATAACTGATATTTCTCAAGCGCAAGCTAGACAACACACACCTAAGATTGCTTTTGTTTCATCAGCGCAAGATTATATTACTTCTAGCGGTAAATCTGTTTCAGCAAACGAAATAGACATACATGTACGTGCATTATCAATGGGAAAACTACATCATGCCATGATGGGCACAGCGGCAGTTGCTATTGGTTCAGCAGCTGCTATTCCAGGAACGTTAGTTGCACTTGCAACAAATAATACTGATGGAAAGGCTTCAGAGTCGGTGATTTTTGGTCACCCTTCAGGAACATTAAAAGTAGGCGCACAAGCGAGCGAAGTAAACGGTGCTTGGACTGTCAATAAAGCTATAATGAGCAGAAGTGCTCGGGTCTTAATGGAAGGTTGGGTACGTATTCCTGACGATTCATTTTAATAAAAGAATAATAAAAGCAAAGAAGAATTTCTTTGCTTTTATTTCATATGGTTAAGACTTTATTTATTAGTAAAGCGTTTTAATTGTTTATTAATATTGTTGGCAGCTAAGTTTATTTCTTCTGCCATTTTAAAGAGTTGAATAGCATTATCATTTGATTCATGGGTAACTTGATTGATACTGTCAATATTACCGTGTATTTCGTCACCAATAGATGTTTGCTCTTGAGTCGCGGAAGAAATTTGTAAACTTTGCTCTTGAATTGAAGAAATTGCATTACCCACTTCGCTGATCACTTGTTGTGCTTCTTGAGCTTTGTCTTCGCTTAAATCGATATTTTTATTACCTTCTTTAATAGATTGAACCGCAGACTTCGCACTGTGTTGCAATTGCTCGATCATCTTATTAATTTCTTCTGTTGATTCTTGTGTTCTGCTTGCGAGTGTCCTCACTTCGTCGGCAACAACTGCAAACCCTCTACCTTGATCGCCAGCACGAGCTGCCTCTATGGCTGCATTTAGGGCCAAAAGGTTAGTTTGTTCGGCAATACCACGGATTACATCCAAAACACTACCGATGTTTTGGCTGTCATTTTCCAAACCAATAACAACTTCTGCAGCTTGCTGCATACTTTTAGATAATGATTTAACCGATTGTAAATTTTCACTGATAAGTAATTGACTATGCTCCGATTGTTGCTGGGTTTCTTGGCTATTACTCGCTGTATTTGCAACAATTGTCGCCATCTCTTTTGTTGCGGAAATCATTTCGTTCATCGATGAAGATACTTGTTGTGTAACTTCTTGTTGGTTAATCGATCCTTGTTGTGTTTGCTCCGTTATATTTGCCATTTCAGACGTCGTTTCAGTGAGTTGACTAACCTGGGCGCTAATTTTCGACATAGTTTTTTCTAGTTGCACGATGAAGTTATTAAATGCGGATGCAATATGGCCTATTTCGTCGCTTGGCGTTTCATTTAATCGCTGACTTAAGTCGCCATCACCATCAGCTATTTCTTGAAGTGCATCTCGAACACTTCTTAAACGATTAGAAATTAATCTTCTAAACATTATAAATAATAAAATAGCGGTAGAAGATACAGCAATTAACACGATAAAAGTAATAGTTGTATTAAGACGTGAAGCATTAATTAACTGTTTATCAATAGGGAGTTGCACTTCTAAAACCCCACGAATATCTTTTAACTGCCAGTCATTCTTCGGGGTATTGGGGTGGCTGTTATGACAATTAACACAGCCTTGTTGCGTCATTGTATCTGCCAGAGCCACACGAACGACTTTTCTACCATTAATATTTTCAACACGTGAGAATGTTGACCTTGTATTGCTTTTTAAAGCTGCCCACGCTTCTTTTGCAAAATTATCTAATGAGCGCTCTGCTCTGTTAGGGAAAGGGTAGGGACTGTAAAGTTTTAAAGTAATAATGTCATTTTTTGAAAATTCTTCGCTAATTTCATGAATAAAAGTTGCGGGTAAAGGGATCACTTTATCTTCATCTTTGTGACGATAATCTGCGGTGACATTTGAAGTTGCAAGTACTTTCTTAATCACGCTTTTAGTATAATAACCACGAATGGTTTTGTATTGTCTTACGGTGTTTTCTGCCGTAGAAATAGCAGAGTCGATAGTGTGCTCTTGTGTCACTGAAGGCACATAAACCAGCAGAATTACGATCACAGCAACAAAAATTACTAAAAGCGGTGTAAATAGACGGGTACTGAGTTTGTCGAAAAAATTGATGGTTGAATTTACAAGCATAACATGCGGCTAATCAGACAAAACATATGTTTAATATTAGTTGAAAAGTTATACTTTTCAAATCAACATCTAAACATTTAACTGCTGCTTATTAATGCCTAATATTAGTGATAACTTTTAGCCGAGGTCTTTATAAACACCCTTCATGCAATCGAGTTATTTAATTAAGATGAGTGTTTGTCTTTAAGGGGGTAGTATAAAAAAAAGCCCTGCAAGCAGGGCTTAGACATTTCAATAACTTGAAGTCTATAAGGGGTTAACTGTAAACTAAATATTGAGTAAATTACTTGCTGCTTTAAGTGTCTTTGGACCGCCCCATAATATTGAGGGGAGAGGTTGCATGACTCCTTTTTCGAAGCTAAAACCGAATTCTCTGTCATCTTTAATTAGTAGTGGTCCGTCTAAGTCTACATAACGAGCTTGATTGACTAATAAAGCTGCCGGTGCCATTGCTAAAGAGCTTGCTACCATACAACCTAGCATAATTTCAAATCCTTGCAGTTTTGCTTGCTGAGCCAGTAAAACAGCTTCGGTTAATCCGCCAGTTTTATCTAGCTTAATATTAACCACTTGATAACGGTCTTTTAAATAATCGAGCTCAGCTCGTGTATGACAAGACTCATCAGCGCAAAGTGGAATAGGCGAGTCAAAATCAATTAAGTCATGGTCATGTCCCGCAGGAAGCGGTTGCTCAATTAAGATAACATTTAATGATTTAAGTTGTTCACAGCAATTGCGTAAATCATCGATAGACCAGCCTTCGTTAGCATCAACTATAAATTCACTATTGGGTGCAGCAAGTGCAATAGCCGTCATTTTTTCGATAATGTCTTGGTTATCAAGTTTCACTTTTACTAAAGGTGGTTCATTAAGCTTAGCTACCGCTTCTGCCATAGCTTCTGGTGTATCAATACTTAACGTTTGCGCGGTAATGCATGCTTTCGCAGGCGCTAGCAATAATAATTTCTCAACACTGGTATGACGCTGTTTAGCTTGTAGGTCCCACCAAGCACAATCTAAGGCATTCCGTGCTGCCCCTGCTGGTAGAGTTGCAAGCGCTTCACTGATATTCTCTTTAGATAAACCGGTCAGTGCTGCGGCATTAATTTGAGCCATAACAATCTCAGCAGACTCGTTGTATCTGGCATATGGAACTGACTCTGCCCAACCACAATGTGTGCCGTCATTTATTGTTACCACTACAACATCAGCTTCAGTTTTAGCGCCACGAGCAATTCGAAAGACATTTTTTAATGGTTGTTTTTCATTAAACGCTTTAATGGTGAGCTCATTGCTGAACAGTTGTTGTTCACTTTTTATTTTATCAGCCATCATAACAACGTAGCCACTATGCTATCTGTGCCATCTCTTAAAGGGTCAACACAAGGAAGAGAGAACTCATCACTTAATTGAGCACATATACGTTGACCTTCTTCGATACTAACACTTGAGGTATTAACGGTAATGCCAACAACTTTAACGTTAGGATTGGTTAATTTTGCAGATTGTAAATTAAGCTCGATAGTCGTTTTTATGCTCGGGAACTTGCTATGAGGTAAGCCGCGCATATGGCTACGATTTAGATCATGACAAATAACTAAAGCATCAGGTTGAGAGCCATGTAATAAACCTAAACTAACGCCTGCAAATGCTGGATGAGAAAGCGAACCTTGACCTTCTATAATATCCCAATGTTCATGATTATTATCAGGTGATAATGTTTCAGCAGCACCGGATAAAAAGTCTGAAATAACACAGTCAATTGCTACACCTGTGCCAGCTATTAAAATACCACATTGGCCAGTTGCACGAAAATCAACATTCATATTATGTTTTTTCATCGACTTTTCTAAGCTAAGCGAGGTATACATTTTCCCTACAGAGCAGTCAGTTCCTACCGTGAGTAGCCTTTTTCCGGTGCGCTTTATCGCGGTGCCGGTAACAAACTCTGCTTCTGGGTGGCGTATATCGAGTAATTGCTGATTAGTTTCTGCAGCTTTTTCAACAATTTCTGGGAAATCGCTTAGCTTGTCATGTAAGCCACTAACGATGTCCATACCATTGTCCATGGCCTCTAAAATATAAGGTAACCATTTTTTATCAAGTACGCCGCCACTATTAGCAAAGCCAAGAACAAATGACTTTGCACCTTGTTGAGCACCTTGTGTAATATTTAATTGTTTAATGCCTGTAGAGACGGTACAACCAGATACTGCATATTCACCAATGCAAAGCTCTGGGCGCCAATCTGCAACACCACGTGCCATTTTTATTGAGAGTTGGTCAGTGGCGTCACCGATAAATAACAAGTATGGAGAAGCGATATGCATAGCAATATTCCTAAAGTTAAAACGTGGATAATTTTTGTTTGTATCCAGAGCTTAACTTAGTGGGCATGCATTAAAAGTGGTAAGGTTTTAACTGATCATAACCCAGGGTTATGTTCGTACGTAAATCCTTTAAAATCCTTGGGTTAAGTATGGTGTGAACTCATCGATAACCTTAGAATTCTTACGATTTTCAAGGTGGACAGCATTAATAGTAAAGGACAAAGCCGGTTCGAATGACGCTATCGCGACATTATCGTTTAAGTTACCTTCGGCGGTAAATCGGTCGACAACACATACGCCGACCCCTCTGGCGACTAATCGAGCGGCAATAAAGTAGGTTTGCACTTTTATTTTAGATTTAAAGTGAATGTCTTCCTCCATAATTCGCGCCCATAACATGTCAGCTAAGGGGCCACTGTCGCTGATGTCAATAAACTCTAGATCGCAGACTTCACTAAGGCTTAATTTATCAGGGTTATGGGGAAATTTGTCTTTAGGGTAGACAATTACAAGTTCCGATTGTGCTAATGCAACAGATGTTAACCCCGGTAACGTATTAGGGGAAAACAAAACGGCTAAATCACACTTATGCTCTAATAGCGTTTGCATCATATCGTCGTTATGAATCGTTTGAATGTCAAAAGTAACATTCGGGTAATCTTTGTGGAATTTTGCAATAACATTGGGGATAACATCAAAGCCAAGGGCGGGTGAGACCCCTAGGCTGATACTGCCAAACTCGGATTTTTTAATATTTTGCGCGGTATTTTTGATTGAACGCATTTGTTGATAAATTTTATCTACTTCGTCGAAAAGCATTTCTGCTTCATCGGTAGGTATCAGTCGTCCTTTCACCCGATCAAATAAGTTAAAACCTAATTGAAGCTCTGCATGAGATAACACCTTACTGACCGAAGGTTGAGATACATGCAGTATTTTTGCTGCATTGGTGATCGAACCTGTTGTGTAAATCGCATGAAAAATTTCAATATGTCTTAAGCGCATGATATATCCTAAAAACTCAAGTATAAGTGAGTGGTTTATTTAATTTGATATTAACCATTCATAAATGGCAAGCTTAAATATAACTGTATTACCAAAGCATTGGTAATATCAATGAAAAAAGCACCAACGAGTGGAACCACTAAAAAAGCTTGAGGAGAAGGACCATGGCGAGAAACTAATGACTCCATGTTAGCTACAGCCGTTGGCGTTGCACCTAGTCCAAAACCGCAATGTCCACCTGCCATTATTGCAGCATGATAGTTTTTCCCCATGACTCTAAAAGTGACAAAATATGCGAAGAACATTAGCATGACCGCTTGAATTAATATCATGAAAATCATTGGGCCAGCTAAACTGACCAATTCCCATACTTTTAGTGACATTAGTGCCATCGCTAAAAACATTGAAAGTGCCATGGTACCCCAAAGGTCGATACATGCTCTGCTGATTTTATAAGTTTTTGTAAACTCAGTAATGTTAGTAATGACAACGCCAACTAATAATGGAATTAAAAAGGCAGGTAAAACCACATTAACTGACTTTAATGCTAAGTACCCTATATTACCTAAGAACATACAGCCTAAAATAATAAACAAGGTTTCCATCATTTTTCTTGGTGTAACTAGGTCATGATCATCAGGGTCAAATGTTACGGTATCGTCAAGCTCTTCATGATATGAGTTGTCAGGTTTTAAGTTATATTTTGTGATTAGTCTTTTACTGACGGGTCCTCCAACTATACCTCCTAATATAAGTCCTAAAGTTGCCGCAGCCATCGCTAATTCAAAGACATTACTAGGCAAACCATATTCGCTAATAAATAAGTCAGAGTAAGTTGCGCCATTACCATGACCTCCTGAAAGGGTGACAGAGCCACCGATAAGTCCCATTAATGGCTCTAGTCCTGTCGCCATAGCTATGGATACACCTACAGCATTTTGTACCAACAAATACACGGTGGCTACACCAAGGAATAATAATACTTTAGGCCCGCCTTTTATTAATAAAGCAAAACTTGCCCCTAAGCCGACCGTGGTAAAAAAGACAGTCATTAATGGGTTTTTAAAAGCCATATCAAATTGAAAACTGACGTCAAAATAGAGGTGTAAAATGGCTGAAAGTATTGAAAACACAATGCCGCCAACTACGGGTTCAGGAATATTATTGTTTTTCAAAAATTTCACTTTGCTATTTAAAAAATAGCCAGTGAAGAGGATTAGTAGAGCGATTAATAACGTTTCTATGATTGGTATTTCTAATTGCATATGAGTAATAGCCTTTATTTTTTGACACTTTTATTTTTATAGGTATGAGTTGTAAATTCAAAAACAGAAATTTGATTGTAAAGAGGTAACCAGACAATAAGCAGTTCAAAAAATTAACAAAGCTATAACCGAAGGTTGTGACTTGTTAACCAAGGAGCTAATGAATGACTATCTTTATGCTAATCTTAATTGTACATAACTTTAGGTTATAGGGTTCGGATATTCTGGTAATAGTATTGTTACTCAATTTTGGGCAAGGTGAGTTTAATAAAAAAATGATTGGATAAAAATATCCAACGAAAATTACCACAATAAAACTATATACAAGGTGGAAGAGATGAAACAGCAAACAACAAGCGGATATAAGCTAAAACATTTAAGTTTATGCGTTATCACTGCATTAACAGCCCAAGTAAGTTTTCAAGCACATGCTGAAGAAACTGCAACTGCTGCAGAAGAAAAGAAAGTAGAGCGCATCAGTGTTATTGGCTCAAACATTAAACGTGCCACTGATGTTAGCACCTTACCTGTTACCACAATGAATGCAGCGGATATTGAAAACTCTGCAGCAATGACTGGCGATGAATTACTACGTTCTATCCCGCAAATGGGCTCTGTTAATTTTGGTGAAACAACTGGCTCTTCTAACGTTAACGATGCTCGTGGTGATGTTGGTTCTTTTAACCTTCGTGGTTTAGGTGCGGGTAATACCTTAGTATTACTTAATGGTCGTCGCATGGTAAACCATCCTGGTACCCAATCAAAATCAGGCGCTAACAAAGTACCTGTAAATACAGTTAACTCAAACACTTTACCTGTATCAGGCTTGCGTTCATTAGAAGTATTACGAGATGGTGCTGCTGCTGTTTATGGTTCAGATGCAATTGCTGGCGTAATTAATTATGCCCTTGATAGTGAGTATGTTGGTAATAAAGTAAGCCTTAGACATGGTGCATCTGAAGGTACGCCATTAAATGAAACTACATTTACATATTTAGGTGGTGTAGAGCTTAATGACGGGCTTTCTAACCTTGTTGGTTCTTTAAGTATTTATAACCGTAACGGTATGATGGCAACTGAACGTCCTTATGCAGCAAGTCATGACCGACGTGAATACCCCGGTTTACCAGAAGAGTTTATTGGTGATACTCAGTTAGATAACAGAAGTTCAGACACACCTTGGGGTGAGTTTGACAGCGATAGCTTAGGAAGATTTCATCTACAACCTGATACACTAAGTGGCTGTGTGGATTCACCACTTGCTGTTGAAGGTGTTTGTGTTGATAAGGGAAGTACGGGCCGAGATATCCGTTTTGATCGCGGAACCACACGTCCTTTATCTTCAGATGCAGAAAGAATTAACTTTTATACTCATTTTACCCATGAAGTAAACGATGACCTAGAGTTTTTTGCTGAAGGTATTTATTACCAAGCACAACTTACTAATCAATCAGAGCAAAACCATAATGGTAGTAAACATCGCTTTAATATTGCAGCAGATGCTTATTACAATCCTTTTGGTGAAGAAGTCACTTTACGTAGATTTCGTCCGACTGATATAGGGCCAAGAACAGTTACCGTAGATGATACAAGTTTTCGAGTATTAGCTGGTTTTAAAGGCTATGTCGGTGACTGGGATTGGGAAAGTGCTGCATTCTATAGTGAAGCAGAAACTAATGACCGCAGTACACGTATTGACATAAATGCTTTTGAAAAAGCTGTAAACAGTACAGATGTTAGTACTGCTTATAACGTATTTGGTGGTGGTGATATTAACAACCCAAATACTATTGGTGACCGACCACTTGTTGCCAAATCGATTACGGATCAATTCCTAATTCAAGCGAGAACAGATTCAAAAACTAGCTTAGCGTCGATTGACTTTAAAGCCAGTAATCCAGATCTTTTCTCTATGCCTGCTGGAGATGCTGGTATTGCGGTAGGTGTTGAATTCCGCCGTGAAACTTACGATAGCGACCGTTCTAAGTACGTTGATGGTAGCTTGCCTTTCACTGATGCATATGGTGTTGTTAACGAAAGTTCATTATATGGTAGTAGCGCAACAACTGACTCTTATGCGAGCCGTAATGTTGGTTCAGCTTATGCTGAGTTAATCGTGCCACTAATTGATAGTGGTGACCAGTACGCTGAAGTTCAGCTTGCTGCACGTTATGAAAACTTTTCTGATGGTGGTGATGCATTAAAACCTAAAGTTGCTTTATTTTACAAACCAACTGAATGGTTAAGTGTAAGAGCATCGTATGCAGGTGGTTTTAAAGTACCAGGTCTACAACAAAGCTCTGAAGAAGCAAGTATGCCACGTCGCTCTTCAAAGTATGACCCTGTAACTGATTCAACTTATGCCGTTATTGATAATCGTCAAGGTAACTCTAACCTTGAACCAGAAGACAGTATAAATACCTCTTTTGGACTTGTTGTTGAGCCAACTAACAACTTAACGTTTACTATAGATTACTGGAATATTGACCAAGAGAACTTAGTTTTCCTTGCTCCTTATGAGACTGTATTAGCACACGATTATGTTATACGACAAGATGGTGGTGCAGGTAACCCTAATGTTATTCGTGATGTTGAATTAATGGCTACTCAAGTAAATAACCGATATATAAATGCGGCAAGCCAGGAATTAACAGGTATTGACTTTGGCGTAGTGTATGATTTTGAAACATCAATGGGTGATTTTGAATTTAACATTAATGCAGCTTATTTAACGAAATATGAAACATCGGTTGATAGCCTTTCTGCAATCGTACTTGAAGCACAAAAAGATTTAGATAAATATCCAAATCTAGCTGATGTCGATGTTGCTGGTGTTGGCGATATAATCCAACAAGACGGTAACCCAGAATGGCGAGCTAAATCGTCACTTAACTGGCGTTTAAACCAATGGGGCGCTGGCGTAAGTCTTAATTATGTAAGCGAATTCATTGATACTAGTACAAGCGCTACCGTAGAGGATGAGAAAATATTCTTACCTATTGATAGTATGACAACTATGAATGCATACGTGTCATATAGATTCGGTAAAAGCAGTACTTTAGATGGGATGTATGTACGATTTGGTGCTCGAAACCTTACTGATGAAGAGCCACCATTGGCAGATAACTACTGGCACGGTTATTCTGGAGACTATCATTCAAACCGTGGTCGATACTTCTATTTAAATCTAAGTAAATCATTCTAATTTTTAATACATACTTATTATAAAATAACAAAAATGGCTCGGTAAATAACTTTAACCGAGCCATTTTTATATTAATCACCCAACTTTATAAGATTAATCATGAAAAATTTATTATCTATTTACGCATTGTCATTTTCAGCCCTGTTACTTGTCGCTTGTAATTCAACTAATGAAAGTGTGAATGCGCAAACATGTAATTCAGGCAATGTTCTATTAACAGCTGATTTTGCTAACGGACGTATGGATGAGTGTAAGTCACTAGGAAATGACGAGTATTTCATCAAACTAGAACCTGAAAATACGCCTATTAACTCAAGCCCATGGTATGCCTTCAAGATACAGGCTAAACAAGCAACAACTATTAAAGTCACTATGGTAGTGAAGGGGGATAAACACAGATACCTTCCTAAGATTAGCCAAGACGGAAAAACGTGGCAACCACAGCCTTATAAGGTTAATGGTAAACGACTGATCATGAATATTGATGCATCTAAAACTGCTGTGTATATTTCAGGTCAGGAAATTATCAATAACCAATATTATGTAGATTGGGCGAATAAGTTACAGAAAAAAGCAAAGGTTAGCCATGAATCTTTGGGGCAATCAATACAAGGACGTCCGATATACAAGATAGAGAGTAAAGGTGAGAGTAAAGAGTGGTTAGTCGTTTTAGGACGTCAGCATCCACCAGAAGTTACTGGCGCTTTAGCGTTATTTCCTTTTGTTGAAACCTTGTTAGCCAATAACGCTTTAGCTAACAATTTTCGTGAAAAATATAATGTACTGGTAATTCCTAATATTAACCCTGATGGTGTTTATATGGGAAACTGGCGACATAATGCCCACGGCTTAGACCTTAATAGAGATTGGATTAACTTTAGCCAACCCGAAATACGACATGTAAATAACTATCTTAAGTCACTTGTGGCTAAAGGTGATAAAATCAAATTTGCCATAGACTTCCATTCAACAAATAAAGATATTTTTTATACTTTGCCAGTAAATTACGGTGTTGAAGAACCTTATTTTGTTAAGCATTGGCTTGGCAGTTTAGATAAAGCTATGCCTCACTTTACTGTTATTCAACAACCAGGAAGTAAGCCTAATCAAGGTGTCGCTAAGCAATATTTTGCTGATAACTATAATGTTCATGCTATTACTTATGAAGTGGGTGATGAAACGAATCGTGAAAATATCAAAATTACCGCGAAAAATGCATCGACACTCTTAATGAAAACAATGCTGTCGAATACCAATCATAATAAAGAATAGGTCTACGTTAATGAGTAAAACCATAGTCAAAAATGTATTAATAACGAGCTGTTTACTTAGTTTATTTTCCTGTTCATTTGCAGAGAAGACACAGGTTGATACCTTAATCGAAAATGGCGATGTTTACACCGGTATACACGGCGAAGCACAAGCATTAGATATTGCATTATGTGGTGATGTAATTTGTGGTGTTTACCCAAGAGGCGAACATAACCTAATTGCTAAAAAAGTTATTAATGCCCAAGATAAAGTGGTTAGTCCGGGGTTTATTGACCCCCACACTCATACCTTGGCAGAACTTTACAGCCAAGATAAAAATCATAACTTAAATTATCTGACTCAAGGCGTAACGACGGTTATAAATGGTAATGACGGAGAAGGTCCTGTTGATATTGCTAAAACCGCAAAAGCACTAGAAGCTAATGGCATAGGTACTAATGTCGGTTTGTTAGTTGGTCACGGAAGTGTGCGTGAACAAGTTATGGGAAGAGCCCAGCGTTTTGCTACTGCTGAAGAACTTAAGGAGATGTCGCTCTTATTAACTAAAGCTATGGAAGATGGTGGGCTTGGACTATCGACAGGACTTTATTATGTTCCAGGAAGTTTTGCGAATACAGAAGAAGTCGTTACCTTGGCAGCGGTTGCCAGCAAACATGGCGGAATTTACGATACCCATTTACGTGATGAAAGTACTTTTAACATTGGCTTAGGGGCAGCTCTTGACGAGGCTATTCATATTGCCAGTGCTGCAGATATTCATTTACATCTTGCTCATATCAAGGCATTAGGCGTTGATGTTTGGGGGCATAGTAAAAATGTTATCGAAAAAATTGAACAAGCACACGCAAATGGTTTAAGTATTTCAGCGGACCAATATCCTTGGTTAGCCTCTGGCACTAAACTCCATAGTGCAGTTATGCCCAAGTGGGTTATGGCTGATTCAAAAGAAGCTTTTTATAAACGATTAAATGATCCCATGTTAGCAGATCAACTGCGGAGCGAAATTACTGAAAATATTCGTCGGCGTGGCGGAGCTAAATCATTATTGATCACCGCTTTTCAAAACCAAGAGCTTGTTGGCTTAAATCTAGCCGAAGTGGCAAACAAAAGAGCAATGGACCCAATTAGCACTGCCATTAAATTAGTACAAGAAGGTGATGTTCGTGTTGCCTCTTTTAACATGTCGCCACAAGATGTTGAAAAATTCATGATCCAGCCTTGGGTTGTTACGTCGTCAGATGGTACGAATGGTCACCCAAGAAAATATGCTAGTTTCCCCAAAAAATATCAAAAGTATGTTGTTGAAAAGAAACTTCTCACTTTAGGCGAGTTTATTAAAAGAAGCTCAAGCCAAACAGCTGAAATACTTGGTTTAGACAATAGAGGTAAATTAGCTAAGGACTATAAAGCTGATGTTATTGTTTTTAATCCAAAAACATTAAATGCTAAAGCTGATTTTTCGACGTGGAATAAATACTCAACCGGAATCGATCACGTATTTGTGAACGGAGAATTAGTTATTCATCACAGGAAGTATTTGAAAAAGCTAGCGGGGCAATTCGTTCATTAAGCTCATTTTTATTATACTTAAACGTTTTAATTGAAGGCTGATACTTAGCAATAAGGTCAGCCTTATTACTTTCTTTTCATTCATTTTTATACATAATTAGCTATAGCATGTATCAAAAGGAAGATTTAATGAAAGTAATTGTATGCTTGTTGCTACTGTTTTACTTCATTAGCGGTAAACAACTCAATGCAGCTCAGGTTATAGAAGAAAGGTTAGTTATTAAAGCTGGTGTTGCTAAAGGGCTTCAAAACGGCTTGCATGCTAAATACTTAAGTTATTTTGCAGATAAACTCTCTGTAAAATTAAATATATCTACCATGTCGTTTGCTCGTCGATTACATCAATTGAAAATGGGGGAGCTGGACTTAATGGTTGGGCTACAAAGAACGCAAAGCCGACAAGACGAATTTATCTATATTTTCCCTGCCTATGAAACATTGCGGTTTCGTTTTTATTCATTAAAAGAGCACAGTGATAGTTTTACCGACTATAAGGATCTACAGGGTAAAAGTGTAGGAGTTACTCGGCATGCTAAATATTTTTCATCATTCGATCTTGATGACCGTATTAATAAATACTCGGTATCAACCTTAAAGCAAAATATCGAATTGCTGCTTCATAAACGCATAGATGCATTTATTCATTATGAAGAAAGCACTTTTCCTGTTCTAGAAAAGTTAGGATTAAATAATAAGATTGCTAAAACATCATATCAGCCAGAGCAAGAAAACTACCATTATTTGGTTATTTCTAGTCATTCACCTTTAATACAGTTTAAAGCGCAATTAGAAACCATAGTAAACAATGCAGTTAAAAATGGAGACCTGCTTAATATTCGCAAAGAGCATTATCGCCAAAAAAGTAATTTAATATTTTAGTTATATCCTAATACATAAAAAGGGGTTATATCATCACTTTCATGGCTGGGTGTTGTAAACTCTTTATGTGCTTTACTTAATGTGCTGCGTGTAAAAAATGAATTTGTGCTTTTTTTCTCATCAGTTGCGGTTTCATCGTTAGTGGTAGTAGTGTTTGTCATCATTGCCTCGGCATCGTAATTTATAAGGTATTCCTTATCCTCACCCAATTCTTTTAACATTAATATTGCTAAAATTTAAGTACTTCATAAATTAAGGCTATAGGCCATGCAGATGAATTTAATTCATACCCTTAGGTTATAGCCTTGTTTGTTTTATGAATAAAGGTTTCAATAAAAAATCTATATAGTAGTAGCTGTTAATTGTTTTAAATTAGGAAATATGATGAACAAATTTTGGTTTTTTTTATTACTTATCTTTACAGTAAATAGTTTTGCTAATAATCACTTCTCTATTAATGGCAAAGTTAATACTGAGCAAGGCAAACCGCTTGCAGGTGTTAAAATTACTGTGGGAGATAAAAAAGTAACGACAGCCCAAGATGGTACGTTTCTAATTGAAGCCAAGGTTGCAGACAGTTATCAAGTGATTTTATCGCATGCTCGTTATTTTCCAAGTGTGCAAACATTTAGCCATTTCGAATTAGCACAAGCTTCACAGAACATAAGAAATATCAGTGATATAACCTTAGTAAAAAAAGCTGAAAACCGGGTAATGCTGGCTTTTGGGGGCGATGTTATGATGGGACGTCGTTTTTATAAACCTTATTTTGGCGATAAAATTTTAATTCACCCAAATAATAAAATTGAAGATAGCCGTGCAATTGTCTCACATATAAAGCCCTATATGAGCATTGCGGATTACGCAGCGGTTAATTTAGAGACACAGATTGCAGATAAAAAACCTGCAGAACGCGCGCCTAAGTCAGTAACCTTTTATTCTCAACCAGAAATATTAGACGCATTAAGTTGGGCTGGTATTGATTATGTATCCCTTGGCAATAATCATACATATGATTATATGGACTCAGGTTTGCTTTCAACCTTAAAGTTTTTAGCGGATAGTAAATTAGCTTATTCAGGCGCAGGAGTTAACGAAGAATCTGCTTTACAGGCACATCAAGAAACAATAAAGAATAACAATTTTTCTATGTTAGGTTATGTTGGCTGGGAAGGTAGTGCCAACCCAACACAAACGGCAAACAATGCTCATGGTGGTGCTGCGTATGGTTCAATGGAAAACATGTTGAGTTCAGTGAAGAAAGAAGTTGCTAAAAACAATGTCACTATTGTTCAATATCACGGTAGCCAAGAGTATGCCAATAGCCCAACAGGTGTTACCGAACAAAGATTAAAGTCGTCTCTTGATGCGGGAGCCGCATTAGCGATAGCGCATCACCCTCATGTAACTCAAGGTTTAGAACTTTACGATAACAAGCTTATTGCTTATTCCATGGGCAACTTTATCTTTGATCAAAATTTCAGCGCAACTCAGCACAGTTTTATTTTATATGTTTGGTTAGATGGCGAAAAATTTCATCGCGCAGAAATAGTACCTATTTACGTAAAAGGCTATAAACCAACACCAGCAACAGGTATGCACCGATATACCGTAATGAAACGCCTAAAAACTCTCTCTAAAATACGTAATACCGACATAGGTCAGTCGGGTGGTCATGGCGTTATTACTGCAAGCGAAACTGTAGCTAAAGTTGAAGCGAAGAAAACTAAAGAAACATTGTTATCGCTTGGCACTAATGAACGTATTGCCAGTTTATATGAACTGCCATGGCAAACGCCAATAGCGCAAGTTATTTTACCTAATAATGCCGTACGTTACCGTTTAGGTATAAACCTTATTAACGACAGTAACTTTGAAACATTCAAACTTTTTGATAGCCCAGAAAGGGGCTGGTTATTTGATCGAGAAAATACGTCAATTAACGATTTTGGTGCCAGTGGAGAGCACAGTTTGGCAATACAATTAAAGCCAGCACAAGATAATATTTTCGGCATGCAAAGTTTTAGAAGAGTATATAAAGCGAGCAGTGCGATGACCTTAAAAGCTAAGTTCAAAGCACAAGCGGCGGTTAAGCTAAATTTTTATTGGCAAGGACGTAAAAGCAGACAAAAATTATTTGATGCTTTTAAAAATGGTAAGAAGCATCTAATTGGCTCCGTTGACATTAAAGCGAACGAGCAATGGCAAAATGTTGAAATAGAATTTAACTCACCGCGTATCGGTTATAAAAGTTACCGAGTACTTGCTCAAGCAGTATTAGAAAATGGTGAAACCGTGACACTTAATATTGACGACTTTGCTTTAATTGAATGGCAAACCGCTTACAGCAAGCAAGTTAAGCCTAGTCGCTTCAATAGCGAAAGTGCACAAGCTTCGTATTTAGGTGTCGATAGAATGACGAGCCAACCAATTATACTTAAGCATTAACTAATAAGTTTTTAGAAAAGGTAACGACGGAAAAAATTATGATGAATGTTTCAGAGTCTGATTTACTTGATACTGTTAAGTCGCTGTTAAATGACCAACGTTTCGGCTCGCAATTGCAACTTGCTCGTGCTTTATCTTTACGAGGTTTTGAAAACGTTACTCAAACGCGAATATCACGATTATTGAAAAAAGTAGGGGCAATTAAATTTCGGAATAATAATAATGACGCAGTTTATCGTTTGCCAGCTAAACAGCATATCCCACTTGTTCAAGAGTCTATTGATTCTGTGATTTTAGAAATAAAGCACAACAATATGCAGATAATCATCAAAACGGTTATTGGTGCCGCAACGCTAATTTCTAAAATTGTTGAAGATATGGGAGAGTCATTCGGTATTTTAGCTTGTATGTCGAGTGATAATACAATATTGGTTATTCCAAGTAATGTCGGTAATATCGAGCAAACAACGAATAACCTTATTGGTTATTTAGATATGAAAGGCCATACTTCACTGACTAGCTATAGTTGACCAATTTATTGTTATTGAAAAATAATTAACGGTAAATTCGTTTGTTTACCGTTAATTTATACTCTAGTACTCTAAGTAAACGCTGGCCTATATGCCTTTGCATTTTACATTAATTTAAGATTGTAAATATTGATATAGAGCTTTTAATACCTTCATCTTACCTTCGTCGCTCTCATGCTCGTGGGCTAAGTTTTCTAATGTGATCATAAACTCATCAGCGCTTAATAATCCCTTACCGCCGAATTGAATCTTATCTTGACATCGTTGTTGCCATTTTTGCTGCTCTTCGGTGGTTAATGTTAATGGATAATTTCTAGCCCGATATAAAAATAATAAAGATGATAATCGTTCATCTTGGAACGTAAATGGATGCGTTGCTAATTGCTCTGCTGGCAGTTCACGCAAAATGTCCATTTGCGCTTTATCGCTGTGTGAAAAGAAATTACCTCCGTACAACGAATGCTCAGCATCTGGCTTGGGTTGATCGCTATAATCTTCTGCTTCAAATACTTCTGCTAATTTGTCTCTTACTTCCAGGTGTTGCTTCAGTTTTGCTAAATTTTCTAAACAAAGATCACGAGGGATATTTAATCGTTTTGCATTTTCAGGTAATAATGTTTTTGCTGGTGCGACAATCGGGCACTTATTGAGATGAATAAGCTTGATGGGAATGGGTAATTCATCTTCAGCTAATTCATCATGCCTAGTATATAAGCGCGCTTTAATATCTTGCGCACTTAAATCAAATAATGGCTGAGGGTCAAGCGCTAAATCAACAGCTATAATGGCATTTTTATTGACAGGGTGATAAGCAAAAGGTGCGAACCAACTAGTACAGCCATGCTCTGAAGAAATTTTACTTGAGGTATGCACAATCGGTGTCATGTTATAAACATCGATTAGTTCAGCAACTTGCTTTTTATTTTTTAAATTAAAAATAAAGTCATATAGCTTAGGTTGTTTTTCTTTAATTAATTTCGCCATAGCAATGGTGGCGTAAACATCACTCATAGCGTCATGAGCCGCTTCATGGGCAATACCATTTGCTTTGGTCAACAACTCAAGACGAAAGCTCACCACTTGTTCGCCATCACGTTCAACAGTTGGCCAATTTATACCCTCAGGGCGAAGCGCATAACATGCGCGGACCATATCAATAATATCCCAGCGAGAATTACCATTTTGCCATTCCCGAGCATACGGGTCGTAAAAATTACGGTAAAGCATATAGCGAGTAAATTCATCATCAAAACGAATGCTATTATAGCCAGCTACACAAGTATTGGGCTGAGTAAACAAGCCATGTATACGGGCAGCAAAGTCGGCTTCAGACAAACCTTGTTGTTGAGCTTTTTGTGGGGTAATACCGGTAACTAAACATGCTTCTGGCTGAGGCAGATAGTCTTGCGGCGGGCGACAATAGAACATCTCAGGCTTACCTATGATGTTTAGCTCAAGATCGGTACGAATACCGGCAAACTGGGAAGGTTTGTCAAACTTCGGTGAAATGCCGAACGTTTCATAATCGTGCCACAAAATACTAGGTTGATCGTTAGTGTTCGTAGGTGTTTTATTATTCATGGCTTAAATTGTTTAACTCTATGTTTTACAGCTAAATTGATATTTATATTTAATTATCACTTTAGCTGACGTGGTAAGCAACAAGGAATAAAATAGAACCTTAACTTAATATTATGGTGAAGCTCTATTTCATAGGTAATTTAACCTTTAGTTTCTATCTAGGTATCTATTATCTTAATTCAACTTTAGGTTAAGCAGGTAATAAGTGTTATTAGAAAACGTCTAACAAGTCTTTGACATGTGATACCGGTATTAATTTAACGCCTTTAGTCTCTAATCGTTTATGGTAATTACGCTTGGGTAATATGATGACTTTAAAGTCATTGCGAATAGCCTCTTTAACTCGCTCTTCACCAGAAGGCACAGGTCTAACACTGCCGTCTAAACCTATTTCTCCAAAAGCGATCGTATTAACCGAAAATTTATGCTCTCTAGATGATGATATCATCGCGAGGATCAAAGGCAGATCAGAGCCGACATCTTTAGTTAAATTCACACCTGAAACAACGTTTACGTAAATATCATTGCCACCAATATTTACTCCCATTCGGCTTCTTAATACTGCTAAAAGCATTTGCATGCGTTTATAATCAAAACCAACGCCGCCCCTGATCGGGTTCTCAGCTTGAGAGTCTGTGACAAGTGATTGAATATTAATTAATAAAGTTCTGCCTGTATCGTTTGATGCATAGGCCATGTTACCGCTCGATTCAACACCATCTTTATCTAAAAAGATTGCCGATGGGTTGACAACATCTTGCATACCTTTGGCTGTCATCGCAAAAGTGGCTATTTCTGTTGTGTCACCAAATCGATTTTTAGACGATCTGAGAGTTCGGTATTTACTGTCAGCTTCAGGTTCTATTTTACACATGCAATCACCAATGTGCTCAAGTACTCTTGGTCCTGCCATATCTCCTGATTTAGAAACATGACAAACTAATATAACGGTAACACCATGTTCTTTAGCTAATCTATTTAACATAGCGGCAGACTCTTTAACTTGAGTAACACCACCTGGAGAGTTTGGCAATGAACTAATAAATGCCGTTTGAATAGAGTCAACCACTAGAAACTTATAACCATCAGTGACCATAACATTACAAATAAGCTCTACGTCACCGGAGTTCATTATATCAATCTTAGAAATATCTGCTTGTAACCTTAAACCGCGGTCTCTTACTTGTCCTTTAGATTCTTCACCTGATGTATATAAAGATTTACCAATCTGACTTAAGTGTGAACACGTTTTTAACAGCAAAGTACTTTTACCAGCACCTGGGTCACCCGCCACCAGAATAACTGAACCCTCAACAATTCCACCGCCCAAAACACGATTAAATTCAGAGCTACCGGTATCAAACCGAGTTAAGTCCATATCAGATACTTCACTCAATTTACATATTTTTGCATCTTGCTTAGAGTAGCCTTTATGAGCACTTTTACTGGGTGTTCGCTGTGTTATAACCTTGGATTCTTTATATTCTGTAATGCTATTCCAAGCTGAACAGCTTGAACACTGACCTAGCCATCGGGGATGGTTTTCACCACATTCAGTGCAAACATAAGTTGTTTTATCTTTTGCCATAATATTCTTAATAATTCGTTTGTGAGGTTATTATATTGAGCTAGTAATATTGTTCATCTCGCATGCCACTAGCTTAAACACTGTTACTCTGTTGACCAGTTTCGGCTTTATTCTTATTGCCCTCGCGCATTTAACCACAAGCTCAGGTAAATAAGCAAAAATATAGTCTATGTCAATTTAAGTAATTTTTTATAGTTTTCATTTTAGCTATTATGCTGATTATAATTCACGAGTTGAATATTAAAGTATATTGAAGCAAACTATTAAAAAACATAAATAAAAGTATAGATATGGATAATCAAATACCTAAGCCGCTAATCATCACTTTATCTTTAATACAAGGGATTTTATTAACCTTATTGTATCAAAGTGTCGAACATAAGGTCTGGCCATCTACAGAGCCCGTTTGGTTAATATCGTTAGTTACTTTTTCAATTAGCTTTCCTTTACTGACGTTATTGTCAATTACTAAAACTAATGGCAAAGCCACACTTCAATATTTATTACCTTTTACTTTATTCTTATCGGTTTTAGGTGCCTATGTTGGCTACCAACAAGAGCCACTAGAATTTGTGAACAATAGCAGTGTTATTGCTGTATTTTGCTTTACTAGTCTTATCGCTGCTTTTAAAGCTCTTATGTATATTCAACAATACCTAAGTAAAGAAGAGGTTAGTTACAGCTCACTTTTTAAATTATCGTGGCGAAATTTTATTATATTTGCTGAATGCTGGTTATTTGTTTTTATTTTTTGGGGAATATTACATTTAGGGGCAGGGCTGTTTTCAGTTCTAGAAATTGATATTTTTAAAGAATTATTAAGAAAAGATTGGTTTGTTATTCCTGTATTGAATCTTGCTTTCGGTTTTGCAATTATCGTATTTAGAAATATTACTTTTACAGTAGATAATATATCTACGATACTTCAAACATTAATTAAATTTCTTTTACCTGCATTAACAGTCGTTTCTTTAGCTTTTATTGCTACATTACCATTTACAGGGTTAGATACGCTATGGAAAACAGGCTCAGGGAGCTTGTTGGTAATGTGGTTACAAGCATTAACATTGTTCTTTGTTAATGCCGTTTATCAAGATGCGTCGCATGAACGCCCTTACCATAGTATTTTACATAGACTTATTTTTATTGGAATTTCCGTATTACCCATTTATAGCCTTATTTCATTTTATGGCCTTTGGCTTCGTATTGAACAATATGGCTTTACCGTTGATCGATGTTGGGCTGTGCTTATCTGCCTTCTACTTTCTTGTTTTTCTTTCGGTTATTTAATTGGGATTATTAAAAAGCGAGATGCATGGTTAGAAACGCTCAGTAAAGTTAATATTTCAATGGGAATTGTGGTATTGATATCTATGTTACTGGTTAATTCTCCACTGTTAAACTTTCAAAGTATTTCCGCATCAAGCCAATTATCAAGACTGCATGATGGGGAAATAACTTATGAGGAATTTGATTATCATTATTTTGATACATCGTTAGGACGACAAGGTTATATAGAATTACAGAAACTTAAGAGTGAACTAAAAAATTCAGCCCCTGACAAAATAACACTTATTGATAGAATGTATGTAAATCATAAGAATATTGATAAAGAACAGCTAACAATTGACGACTTTAATCAATATGTTGATTACTGGCCGGATAAAAGTGAATTTCCAGACAACTTGTTTAAAGCTGTCTATCGTGAAGAAACGAAGAATACGTGGACGACATATCGTGAAAATAATTATTATTTTATAGCTCAAGATTTAAACGATGACAGTGATTTAGAGTATATAGTTGTTAAGGAAAATAATAACTCTACTTCTGCAAACTTATGGTATTTAGCTGATAACAAGTGGCAGCTAAAATATATGCAAACGA
>Ga0209395_1000258_pt1 | contig 80224 bp, 67 predicted proteins | sample GOMGulsemesocosm_3_FD_184635 | JGI IMG/M metagenome (GOLD analysis project Ga0209395, IMG submission 184635) | Methane-oxidizing microbial communities from mesocosms in the Gulf of Mexico - GOM9D Gulf of Mexico (SPAdes) (version 2) | ecosystem: Environmental > Aquatic > Marine > Cold seeps...
CTTTGATTCAAGCCCTTGATACGTCTTCTCTCGACTCTATTGCCGCGTGTGGCGATGTGAATCGTAATGTTATGTGTAACCCTAATCCAGTTGAAACTGAGTTACATCAAGAAACGTATGAATGGTCTAAAAAACTATCTGAGCAACTGTTGCCACGTACTAATGCCTACGCTGAAATTTGGCTAGACGGTGAAAAAGTAACGAGTAATGAAACTGAGCCTATGTACGGTGAAACATATTTACCACGTAAGTTCAAAATTGCTGTTGCTGTGCCGCCACATAATGATGTGGATGTTTACACGAACTGTCTTGGTTTTGTTGCCATCAGTGATAACGGTAAGTTAGTGGGCTTTAATGTGACTGTTGGCGGCGGTATGGGCGCGACTCATGGCGACAAAGAAACCTTCCCACGTTTGGCTGACGAGCTAGGTTTTGTGTCACTTGACGATACAATTGAAATTGCTAAAGCGGTTATTACAACGCAACGTGATTGGGGCAACCGTGTTGATCGTAAACTTGCACGTTTAAAGTATACGGTTCAAAAACATGGTATCGAAGCCTTTAGAGCGGAAGTTGCAACGCGTTCTGGTGTTAATATTGAGCCGCCAAAAGCGATAGAATTCACCACACGTGGCGATCGTTTCGGATGGGTTAAAGGCACTGACAATAAATGGCATTTAACGCTCTATATTGAATGTGGTCGTATAAAAGATGTGCCAGGTAAAGAAGTTCAAACCGGATTTAGAGAGATTGCTAAAGTGCACAAAGGTGACTTTAGAATGACCTCTAATCAAAATATGATTGTGGCTAATGTTGCTGAAGCTGATAAAGAACAAATTGAAGCACTGGCAACACAATATGGCATCTTAGGTGAGCGCTTAACGCCACTACGTAAGCATTCTATTGCGTGTGTATCTTTGCCTACTTGTGCACTTGGCATGGCGGAAGCAGAACGTTACTTCCCAGAATTTACCGATAAAGTAGATGAGTTGTTAACGAAGCACGGTGTTGGCGAGCAACCTATTGTAATGCGAATGACAGGTTGTCCTAACGGTTGTGCACGTCCATATGCCGCTGAGATTGGTTTGGTTGGTAAAGGGCCTGGTCGTTATAACCTTTACTTAGGCGCTGCATTTAATGGCACACGCATCAGTAAAATGGTACTTGAAAATGGTAATGAGTCTGAAATTTTAGCTGACTTAGACGGCCGATTCGCCCGTTTTGCTAAAGAGAGACAAGATAATGAATACTTCGGTGATTTCCTCGTACGTACTCAAGAGGTTAAAGCCGTGCTCACAAGCGCGGGAGATTTTCATGACTAGCCTTTTTAGGGACATTGATTTTAAGGCGCTGTTAACAGCGCCTAAATCAGAGCAAACTGCTACTCTTGAGCTTGTAAATGGCGAGCTTATTAAGTTTTCGCCGCAAGAGCGTGTGATGTGGGCATTGGAATATTTGCCTGGAAACCATGGATTATCGTCAAGTTTTGGTATTCAGTCGGCGGTCATGCTGCACTTGTTAACGCAAGAGCGAGCTGATATTCCGGTGGTACTTACTGATACTGGTCACTTATTTCCCCAAACGTATGACTTTATAGATAGGTTGACTGAGCGTTTGTCGCTTAATCTAAAGGTTTATCAAAGTGAGATGAGTCCGGCTTGGCAGCAAGCACGGTTTGGAAATGAGTGGGAACAGGGCGTTGATGGACTTGATGCGTATAACAAGCGCAATAAAGTTGAACCGATGCAGCGCGCATTGTCAGATCTTAAAATTGGCACGTGGTTTTCAGGTTTAAGAAGCCAACAAGCTTCAAGCCGTGAAGGCCTACCTATTGTAGAGATACGAGGTATGCGTTATAAGTTCTTGCCAATTATTGACTTGAATAATAAGCAAGTACATCAATATTTAACACAGTTTGATCTGCCATATCACCCATTGTGGGAAGAAGGATATGTTAGCTTAGGTGATGTTCATTCAACGTCTAAACTTGAAGCTGGGATGTCTGAAGAAGATACTCGGTTCAATGGATTAAAACGTGAATGTGGTCTGCATTTTGAGATTTAGCGTTATCCTTTAAAATATGAAAAATATAAGCCGAAGAATTCTTCGGCTTTTTTATTGATAAAAATCCTTTAGAAACTTAGCAAATCGTCCTACCTCTGCTACACTTTTTTAGTGATCAACGATGTTTGCATCTGAAAAAAGTTACAGGGGTTCCACTTTTTATGCTTGATTTATCAGATTTTGTTACCAAAGCAAATAAGTTATATACCTTGCCGGATATTTGCCTTCAACTAAATAGCTTGGTTAACAGAGAAGATACGTCTGTCGATGATATTGCTAATCTTGTTCGTTATGATCCCGCCTTAACTTTTAGAGTCTTAAAGCTTGCCAATAGTGCCATTTATAGTAGAAATGGTAACATCGCAACCATTGAAGACGCCATTCAAAAAATTGGTACTAATGAGCTATGTAACATTGCCTTAGCTACTTCGGCAGCGCTTATATTTAAAGGCGCTGGTAGAAATAAAATTGAATTGAAAGACTATTGGCAACATAGTGTCACTTGTGCGATTTTAGCGAGAAAGATATATTTAAAAAAAACCGGACTTAATAATGGTAATATGTTCGTTGCTGGTTTGTTACATAATATTGGATTTTTAGTGGTATTAGAGCGTTTGCCGTATTATATGGTTAAACTAGCTGATATTGTAGGTGAGGAACACAAAGAACGTGGTTTTGAGTATAAGTCGTTAGGTGTTACTTTTAATCAAATATCTAGTGAGTTGTTAAAACGATGGAATTTAACTCCAGAACTCGTTGAAGTTGTGTTAAACCAATTTACACCAGAATTATCTGAAAATTATACGTTACATTGTCAATGTATGAAGGCTGCTATAGTTATAGCGGATCATATTTTTGAAACTAATAAAGTTACCTCTTTTAATACATTGCAGGAATTAACGATTATGCGTCAATTAGAAATAGATAAAGAGCAGTTATATACTATTATCGACAAATCGTTAGATGATGTGCAAAACATCGTTAAAATTATTCAAGGGTAGGGGGGATTATGGACGATATGTTTTTATTCTCTGAGGAAGACGTTAAAACGGTTGCGATAAGCAAACCACCGTGGAAAGTTCTTGTTGTTGATGATGAAAAAGATGTACATGCTGTAACAACACTTGCACTGGGGTCTTTTGAATTTCATGAACGAGAACTTGAATTACTTCATGCATACAGTGCTGCACACGCCAAAGAAATATTGGCTCAAGAAAGTGATATTGCGCTTATTTTACTTGATGTAGTTATGGAAACCGATCAAGCCGGATTAGAACTAGCTGCCTATATTCGTAAAGAATTGAATAATCATTCGGTTAGAATAGTATTAAGAACAGGTCAGCCAGGACAAGCCCCTGAACATCAAGTTATTCGTGATTATGATATTAATGATTATAAAAACAAAACCGAATTAACCTCTGCTAAACTCTACACCATTCTCTACTCAAACTTGCGTTCATATAAAGATATCAACGCGGTTATGCGATCTAAAGCGGCATTAGAACGCTTGATTATTGCATCACGAGGTATCTCGTCACTACACGGTTTAAAGTCTTTTGTTAATTTAACTTTGACTCAATTGCAAGAATTGTTGCACATAAATGACGATAAAGTATTTGGAAATGAATCGGGTGCTTACTCATACGATAATAAAACAAAGCAACTTTCTAAGTTTTTATTACAAGAATCTGAAGAACTTGATGAGATCATTGTACTTGATGATTTAGAAGCTAATCAACGAGATTTAATTAAACAAGCAATTGACCAACATAGTAATGTTTATCAGGAGCATAACTTTGTTATGTATTGTAAAGGGCATGGTGCTAGCCTGATATTTTACGGCAAAGTGACCAATAGAATTTCTAGTATAGATCGTAATATTTTAAATATTTTTACTGAAAACCTTATTTCAATCATCGAAAATATTTATTTGCATGAGGTAATTGATAATTCGCAAAAAGAAATCATTTATCGATTAGGAGAGGTTGTTGAGTCTCGATCTAATGAAACTGGATACCATGTAAAGCGTGTTGCTTTTTACTCTGCATTGCTAGCAGAACTGGTTGGATTGCCAGACGATGAGATTGAATTAATTAAAAGTGCGTCTCCTTTGCATGATGTGGGGAAAATAGCGATACCCGATGCTGTGCTCAATAAACCCGGAAAGCTTGATGCTGATGAGTGGGAGATCATGAAAACTCATTCGATTAAAGGTTACAACGTGTTAAATGGTGCTGGATTAGTTTTACTCGATATAGCGGCCATTATTGCACTGACGCATCATGAAAAGTGGGATGGCAGTGGCTATCCACAAGGACTCGCAAAAGATGACATTCATTTATATGGACGCATTACTTCTATCGCCGATGTATTTGATGCATTAGGAAGTGACCGCTGTTATAAGAAAGCTTGGCCCCTTGATAAAATTATTACTTTGTTTAAAGAAGAACGAGGCAAGCATTTTGACCCACGCCTAATCGATTTAATGATGGATAATTTTGACAGGTTCTTGGAAATTAGAGATCGTTATCAAGATTAGTTATTATACATGCCCATTTAAAGACCATTAATATGGTCTTTTTTCGTTATATTGCATAAATCACCGGTTTCTTATTCCATAAAGTTATAAAAATAAATTATCTAGTATTTTAAGAAATAAGTAATAAGGGGTATATTTAGCCTTAATAAAACTATAGCTAGCAGTTTACTGCTAGATCTTCATTGGAAAGACGCTATGACCCAAGTAAATCTTACACATTTACAGCAATTGGAAGCAGAGAGCATTCACATTATACGTGAAGTTGCTGCTGAGTTCGATAATCCTGTAATGCTCTACTCTGTAGGCAAAGACAGTGCTGTTATGCTGCATTTGGCTCGCAAGGCCTTTGCTCCTGCAAAACTCCCTTTTCCACTCCTGCATGTTGATACGAATTGGAAATTCAAAGAAATGATTGCATTTCGCGATGCACAAGCAAAAAAACATGGATTTGAATTATTGGTTCATAAAAACCCTGAAGGCATGGCAATGGGTATTAGCCCGTTTGTCCATGGTAGTGCTAAGCACACTGACATTATGAAAACTGATGGTCTAAAGCAAGCGCTTAATCATTATGGTTTTGATGCAGCTTTTGGTGGCGCTCGTCGTGATGAAGAAAAATCTCGCGCTAAAGAACGTGTGTATTCATTCCGCGACAATCAGCATCGTTGGGATCCAAAGAATCAACGACCTGAATTGTGGCACACCTACAATGGCCAAGTTAACAAAGGCGAAAGTATTCGTGTTTTCCCGTTATCAAATTGGACTGAGTTAGACATTTGGCAGTATATTTTCCTTGAGAATATCGACATTGTGCCATTGTATTTCGCTGCTAAGCGTCCGGTTGTTGAACGTGATGGTGTTAAAATCATGGTCGATGATGAGCGTATGCCCATTGGTGAAGACGACGAAGTTAAGCAAGAACTAGTACGTTTTAGAACCTTGGGATGTTATCCGTTAACAGGTGCTATCGATTCTGACGCGGATACATTACCAAAGATTATTGAAGAAATGTTACTTGCACGTTCATCTGAGCGACAAGGTCGTGTTATCGATAATGATTCATCTGGCTCTATGGAGCTTAAGAAACGTCAAGGCTACTTTTAGATAAAGGTTTAGGAAAAGTTATGAATTCACATATTTCACAACAAATTGAAGACCTTGGCGTCGAAGGTTATTTAGATAAACAGCAACATAAAAGTCTATTACGTTTATTAACGTGTGGTAGTGTTGATGACGGTAAAAGCACACTTATTGGTCGACTATTGCATGATAGCGCGCAAATTTATGAAGATCAGTTAGCGGCACTAAAGTCAGATAGTCAGAAGATGGGTACAACAGGTGGTGCTATTGATTTAGCGCTACTCGTTGATGGGTTGGCTGCTGAGCGAGAGCAAGGTATAACGATCGATGTTGCTTATCGCTACTTCTCGACAGACAAGCGAAAATTTATCATCGCTGATACCCCTGGACATGAACAGTACACGCGTAACATGGCAACAGGAGCATCAACATGTGATGTGGCCGTTATCCTAATTGATGCCCGTTATGGTGTTCAAGTTCAGACTAAACGCCATAGTTTTATTGCTTCATTGTTAGGTATTAAGCATTTTGTGGTTGCGGTAAATAAAATGGACTTAGTCGATTTTAGCCAAACAAGATATGATGAAATTTGTTCTGACTATCAAGAGTTTGTTACTGGTCTAGGTGAGCGTGATATACAGTTTGTTCCACTGTCAGCACTTAATGGCGACAACGTAGTTAACAAAAGTGAGCACATGTCTTGGTATCAAGGTGATTCATTATTGACGCTGTTGGAAGACGTTCAAATTGAAGATGAAACACGTAGTACAAATGCTCGTTTTCCTGTTCAGTATGTTAACCGACCTAATCTAGATTTCCGAGGATTTTGCGGTACTTTAGCCGCTGGTTCGGTTAATGTTGGCGACACTATTACTGTATTACCTTCTGGAAAACAGAGCAGCGTTAAATCGATTGTCACCTTTGAAGGCGAACATGAGTCAGCAAGACAAGGGCAAGCGATTACTATTACGCTCAATGACGAAGTCGATGTGAGCCGTGGCGATATGCTTGTAACAGGGAAACTCCCTCATGTCAGTCAAAATGCTAAAGCAAAAATTGTATGGATGGATGAACAATCGTTACAAACTAATCGTCAATACGATTTAAAAATAGCCAGTAAGAAAACTCAGGTTTCTATCACTGACATTAATTATTTAATTAATGTAAATACGTTAGAGCAAGAATCAGCTAGTGAAGTTGCTCTGAATGAAGTTGCTAGTGTTGATTTGAATTTTGCTGAACGTATTGCATTTGATTTATACAGTGATGTTCGTGACACTGGTGGTTTTATCCTAATTGATAGACTAACCAACGTAACTGTTGCTGCTGGAATGATTGAGCAAGCGCTTGAGGCACAAGTTTCTACACACGAATTCTCAGAGTTTGAGGTTGAGTTTAATTCTTTGGTACGTAAACATTTCCCACATTGGCAGGCGCTAGATATCAGCGCTTTGAATAACAAGTAATGACACAATCGGCAGCCGTTATCTTTATGCTAACGGTATTGGTGGGGTTATTATTAACCAATAAAATCAGACCTGCGATAATTTTCACAGGCGCTATTGGTTTGAGTTACCTGCTAGGCTGGATAAGTTTTGAAAAAATGATGGGGAATTTTACTAATTCCTCTTTATTTACACTTGTCTTATTGCTTGTTGCATCGATGGCTGTTGAGAAAACTACCTTATTACACTCTATTGGTCGTCACCTCAATCACAATAATTTTGGTTGGGTGATTACTAAACTTGGCGTAATAACAGCACTGTTATCATCAATTACGAACAATTCGGCTGTTGTCGCTTCATTGATTGGTGTTTTAAAACGTAATCAATATCACTCTCCGTCGAAATTATTATTGCCATTGTCCTATGCCGCTATTTTAGGGGGCACACTGACGTTAATTGGCACATCAACAAATCTTATCGTTAATAGCTTTGTTATAGATGCAGGGCTTGAACCTATTGGATTTTTTGATTTTACGATAATTGGGCTGGTCGTTGTTGTTTGCGGTGTTGCGGTATTGGTTGTTGGCGGATATAGCTTACCTGATCGCTTTAATCAACAAGAAGCTGAATTGCCTTATATGTTAGAGGCGGTGGTTAGTGACGATTCAGTGATGATAGGACAAACCGTTGAGAAAAACCGACTTCGTGCATTACAGCGTTTATATTTAGTTGAAATTGAGCGAGATGGCCGTTTAATTAGGCCTGTATCTCCGTGCCAAGTACTAGAGGCTGGCGATCGTTTGATGTTTGCTGGTGATACTCAAAGTTTGCACATTCTACAAGAAATGCATGGACTGGAATGGTTTGCTAAATCACATTTAAAAGGCCAAGCGCTCGTTGAAGTAATTATTAGTCATTCGGCATCGATTAAGGGAAAAACACTTAAAGAGTGTGCATTTCGTGAAAAATTTGATGCCGCGGTGGTTGCTATAAGACGTGGTCATGAACAATTGAGCGGTGGCCTTGGGCAAATAAAACTACGGGCTGGTGATACGTTGATGGTGGTACCTGGTAAAGGTTTTCATCAACATCGCAATATGGTGCGTGAATTTGTGATGATCAGCGAGTCTGATATTAGTGCGCGCCTTGATAAAAACCAGTCCCGTTTTGTTGTGATTGCTTTTTTGTCAACACTGGCTATCTCGTTAACGGGTTTGGTCGACTTTACAAAAGCACTGCTTGCGTTATTGGTTATATTTATTATTAGTGGTGTCTTGTCACTAGAAGAGATAAAACGGCGTTTTCCCGTTGAATTAGCCTTGATTGTAGGCTCAGCATTAGGGTTAGCCAATATTATGGTTGATAATGGCGTTGCTCAAATGCTTGGTGAAGGTTTGCTCTCATTATTTGGGGAGTGGGGGGTCGTAGGCGCTTTTGTTGCTATCTACATATTTACCCTATTACTCACCGAACTTATTACTAATAATGCAGCAGCGGCGCTCGCTTTTCCGATAGCTTACAGTATTGCTATTGGGTATGGCATTGACCCTAGGCCCTTTATTATGGCGGTAATATTTGGAGCGAGTGCAAGTTTTATATCCCCTTATGGGTATCAGACAAATCTGATGGTGTATAGCGCGGGTAATTATCAATTTAGTGACTATTTACGCATTGGTATTCCATTATCAATTGTTTATTCAATGGTTGTTTTACTCATGATCCCAATGGTTTTCCCATTTATTGCCATTTAAAATTGAATTAGTATCAAATTAACGAGTTTATATATGAAAGATGAGAATGTCATTTGGCATCAACATGTAGTTACTAAACATGAACGGGCACAGCAAAAGCTGCAGAAACCCTGCGTATTGTGGTTTACAGGGCTAAGCGGCTCAGGAAAGTCGACAATTGCTGGTGCATTAGAACATGCACTTGTTGCTGCTGGTAAGCATACACACTTGCTTGACGGTGATAATGTACGACATGGCTTGTGCCGTGATTTAGGTTTTAGTGATGACGATCGCCGTGAAAATATTAGACGTATAGGCGAAACGGCTAAATTGATGAGTGATGCTGGTCTTATTGTGTTAAGCGCTTTTATCTCTCCGTTTATTGAAGAAAGAGACAGTGTGCGCGCGATACTTGAAACGAGAGAGTTCATTGAAATCCATGTTGCTACAGCACTCGATGTTTGCGAATCACGCGATCCTAAAGGGTTGTATAAAAAAGCGCGCACTGGTGAAATTGCCAATTTCACGGGTATTTCTTCAGATTATCAAGCGCCTCTAAATCCTGAAGTCGTATTGCAAACAGATGAACAGACTGTTGGGCAAAGCGTTGAGCAATTAATGGGTTATTTAAAAGACAATGGTTACCTTTCATGAATGAAGCATGGCTTGAGCCCTTAACAAAAATTGCTTATCAAGCAGGTGAGGCTATTTTATCTTTTTATCGTCAAGGTGAAACACAAACTTGGACGAAAAAAGATGATAGCCCTATTACTGAAGCTGACTTAGCTGCTCATCATATTATTGTGAATGCGTTAGCAAAGTTGACACCCAACATTCCTGTATTATCGGAAGAGTCTGATAATATTTCGTGGCAGGAACGTCAGTCGTGGCAGCAATATTGGCTTGTTGATCCCCTCGATGGCACTAAAGAATTTATTAAGCAAAATGGTGAATTTACTGTCAATATCGCGTTAATCGAAAATAGCCAACCAACCATGGCTGTCGTGTATGCACCTGTGCTTGAAAGTATGTATTATGCGAGCAACACACAAGGATGTTATTTACAACAAGGTGAGTTAAAGCCTAAGGTGTTAGACCTCACTAAAAGTGAGTTAACTCCCGTGATACGTGTGGTTGGAAGTCGGTCTCATCCGAGTCCTGATATGAAAACGTTTACTGAGCAATTTGACCAGGTTGAATTAGTGCCTACAGGCAGTTCCCTTAAGTTTTGTTTAATAGCACAAGGTCTCGCGGATATTTACCCACGTTTCGGACCAACTATGGAATGGGATACTGGAGCTGGTCATTGCATCGCTCAATGCGCTGGTGCTCGGGTTGAAAAACTTGATGGCAAAACATTGAAATATAATGAGTCAGACTCGTTGCTTAATCCTTTCTTTGTTGTTTATCACCCTGAGTTGAAGTGGTCATAATTTGACGGGATAACTCATGACAACTGATTATTGTTGTCATGAGTTATTAATGGTTAATCAATTATTTTCTCTGACTCTCGTTTAAGGTTCTCTAGGCCCAATTCAAAAGCAGGGCCTATGAGAGTATCCATCAGCATTGCGAAGATAAAGCCAACGACAGGCATTTGCATATCACCTTCTATTGTCCAGTAAACTCGGATTTTATTAGCTGTCACTTGTTCAAATGTCATATTAGAAATAGCGGGAATAGCTGCATCGCCAAACCATAAGTTGTAGCTAACTCTTCTGTTTTCAACGCTTTCAATAAAAGCTAAGCGCCCACCGCCGTTGTTATCGCTCCAAGTCTGACTCGCTCCTATACCTTGTGATATTTCGCCAATGGTTACTTTGACGGATGGGTCTAGTTCAACCCATGGACTCCAGCGAGGCCATTGTTCTAGATCGTTTGATAGACCATAGGCTTGATTTAATGTGCTGCTAATTTCAATAGAGCGCTCAACTTTGTAGTCTTGTGGCATAAATATACCTGCAACAAATAAGGCAACAAGGGCCCAAAGTACAACACGTAATATTTTCATATAAATCTCCATAATATTTAGATTTTTATTATTTTCGTACTCAATGTGGAATAGTTAGGCCATATTGTCAAATTTGGTTACAAAATAGCCACTGGATTAATGCCTTGATTAAGCGCTAAACTGGTTAAATGTGTTTATCTTCAAGATTCATTCATCAGCGAGTAGGAGGCTAATATGACTATTAAGTCTATAGTGAGCGTTTTCAGTCTAATGATCTTAGTCGGTTGTAGTTCAATCGGCAATACAAAGCTTAATTCAGATACATCGGTATTATTTGCAGATATCACTTTCGAGAAACCAGACGATTTAGCAAAAACATCAGATATTTATTATTTAACTGAGCCACAAAAGAATATGCTAAACATTATGGTTAAACCATCTTTAACTCAATCGTTTACTCGGCAGATTGTTGATAATCTTTTACAAGAGAATTATCAAGGTTTTGATTATGATAATAGTTTCACGCGCTCTGCAACAAATACGTTATCTTCAAAACAGGGTAATTGTTTATCAATGGTGATCTTGAGCGTGGCAATGGCGAAGCATTTTGATATTAAATTTAAAATATACGATATCAAAACTGCGCCAGTATGGGATCGCAATGGTGGACTGTTTTTAATCAATGGTCATGTCAATGTTCAATTAGAAAACACCAACTATAATACAAAGCATTCTGTGTATGAATTTATGCAAAACCGTTTTGTTACTTTAGATTTTTTACCACAAGCCTCTCGTCGAAGTTTGAGTAAAAAACAAATCAATGAACTACAACTTGCAGGAATGTATTTTGCTAATTTAGCGGCCGATGCTATGGTGAAAAAAGATTGGAATAGAGCCTATTGGTTGCTCAAGGAATCTCTGTCAAATGCTCCAAATTTTAGTGCTGCTTGGAATAGCTTAGCTGTGTTATATCGCTTGACTGGTGATGATGACTTAGCTGAAAGTGTCTATAAACATGCATTAGTACTTGAGCCTAATGATAATAACGTAGTGGCAAATTTGGCCATATTATTATCTTCTCAAGGACGCTATCAAGAGTTATTTGATTATCAACGACAAATTGATTTAGCAGAGTTAAAAAATCCTTATCGTTATTTTGATAAGGCTCAATATGCTTTTTATGACAAAGAGTTTGATAAAGCGATTAAGCTATACAAAAAAGCCATAAAAATGGCCCCGCAAATAGATGAATTTTATTTTGGATTATATCTAACTTATCTCGAAATAGGTGATAGAAAACGCGCTATTAAGTATTTAAAAATTGCCAGAAAGAAGAGTTCAACGGTCGATAGTCGCCATAGGTATAATGCCAAATTGGCTATATTAGCGAATAACCGTTAAAAGAGTATTTTGATAGAAGGAGGCGTAAATTACGCCTCCTTTTTTACCTGAAGTGCTTAGGCGAATACTTTTTCAAGTGGTGGAACAATTTGCTTTTTACGACTTAATACGCCATCAAGCCATACTTTGCCATCAGTGGTTGCATGTCCAAATGCCTTTTCGGCTAAATCGCTGTCTTCACCAATAATGAGTAATTCAGATCCTTCTTTCATGATGTCGGTCAACAGTAGTAAAACACTGTGTTGGCCTTCCTCTGCACGTAACTTAGCTATTTCAGCTTCTAAACTCGGCTTCATCTCATCAAAGATTGCTAGATCAATTACCTCAAGTTGGCCAATGCCAATTTTAGTACCGTTCATGTTGAAGTTTTTGAAATCGCGCATCACTAAATCACGCATTGGTGTATTTAATACAGCGGATTTAACTTTAAACATATCCATGCCTAAGGTTTTGAAATCTTCAATACCAGCTATTTCTGCTAATACTTCAACGCAGCGGATATCAGCAGTTGTACATGTTGGAGATTTAAAGATAACCGTGTCGCTAAGAATTGCACACAACATCATGCCTGCGATACCCTTTGGGATTTCAACATTGTGAAAGTCATACATCATTTTTATGACGGTATTACTACAACCAACAGGTCTAATCCAACATTCTAAAGGAGTATCAGATGTTAAATCGCCTAGTTTGTGGTGATCTACAATGCCTAATAATGTCGCTTGATCAATATCGTCTGGGGCTAAAGCTATATCTGAGTGATCAACAATGTAGAGACTTTCGCCAGCATAGCTCATTTTTAATTCTGGGGCTTGAAAACCAAATTTATCGAGAATGAATTGTGTTTCTGGTGATAATTCACCTAAACGGGCTGGAATAGCCTCTTCGCCAATTTGATTTTTTAGATAGGCTAGTGCGATCGCACCAACAATTGAATCTGAATCTGGAACTTTGTGCCCAACAACATAAACAGCCATAGTATTTCTCTTCATAAAACCGGTAAATTTAATTACCGGCTATTTTATAGGGTCATGAGAAAAATGCTATTTGATTTTTAGCTAAATTAGCTGTTGGGCTTAATTTATCTATTTATGATAGCCCAAACATGTATTAACTTCGTTTTTAGAGCCTAAAACAACAGCAACACGTTGGTGAATTTGTTGTGGCTTAATGTCCATTATGCGCTCGTAACCAGTCGATGAAACTCCACCGGCTTGCTCTACTAAGAAGCTCATTGGATTTGCTTCATACATCAAACGAAGCTTGTTTGGCTGTGCTGGATTTTTAGTATCTGTTGGGTAAGTGAATATTCCGCCGCGACATAAAACGCGATGTACATCGCCAACCATGGCGGCTATCCAGCGCATATTGAAGTTTTTGTCACGAACGCCAGTGTTTCCTGCTAATAAATCATCGATGTATTTTTGCATCGCTGGTTGCCAAAAACGTTGGTTAGACATGTTGATGGCAAATTCTGCTGTATCTTCAGTAATGGTCATTTTATCTTGGGTAAGTAAAAACTCACCAATAGTGTTGTCTAGTGTAAATAAACGTACGCCATCACCTGTGGTCATTGCTAATTGAGTTGACGCACCATATAACACATAACCTGCAGCTACTTGAGCAGTTCCTGGTTGTAAGAACATGGCTTCATTAGCGCCTTCTTGGCCTTCTGGTACTTCCATAATAGAGAAAATGGTACCTACTAAACTATTGATATCAATGTTTGATGAGCCATCTAATGGATCGAAACATACTAGATAACGTCCATCGGGTGAGCCAGCAACAATAGTGTCTTCTTCTTCAGAAGCAATTGCGCGAACTAAACCTGATTCGAGTAGGGTGTCTTTAATTAATTGATTTGAAATGATATCTAGTTTTTTCTGTGTTTCACCTTGGATATTTTCATCAAGTGATGACCCCAAAATGCCTGCTAGTTCACCTTGGTGAAGGCGAAATGATATTTCCTTACAAGCAGCCATTAATGTATTAGTTAGTGATATTAGCTGTGGGTCGACATTGTCTTGGCGAAGAACTGGCACAAAGCGTTGCATCTTAGATTCCTGAATGAGTGTTTAAAAAGCGCTGCTATCATATCTTAAACAGGGTAAAAGTGCATGGATAGTTTGATGCAAATCACAGTTTAAAGTGAATGTTTAAATCGAAATCCTACATTTTGTCAGTTATTAAGAATAGTGTTCTCTCGCATGATATTTAGACAAATTTTTGTTTTTTAAGACAAATCGCGTATTATGCGGTCATCGCTATTTTTCGATTAATCAATTATGTTTAATTTTACCTACCGCCAAAGCTTAGTCGGTCGACGATTCGTTATATTTACTGTTTTATTTAGCTCGTTTATCACCCTCTTATTTACCGTTGTACAATTGAGTGTTGAATATAATAAACAGCTTAATCAGCGCATGTTGTTTAATCAAATTATTCACGACAGTTTATTAGACAGCTTAAGTAAAAGCATTTGGACTTATGATGATGCGCAAATTTATCTGCAACTTCAGGGAATAGTTAATATTCCAACGATTGAGCGCGCAGTCCTAGACTTGCCTGAAAATGTCGAGTTTAGTATTGGTCAAATCACCTCAGATAGTATTGTTACTGAACGCTTTAAAGTCAATTATAGCCAGGCTGGTAAAGACAGATATATGGGAGAGTTAGTCATATTTAGCGAAATGAACAGTACCTATAATCATTTGTTGGCGTTTGGCGGAATAATGCTGTTTTCAAACTTATTTAAAACCGCTCTCGTTGTTCTATTTATGTTGTATCTGTCGCATCGTCTTATTGGCCGCCATTTAACGAACATTAGCCAAGAACTAGCTCGATACAATGAAGCTGACAAACCTTTTCCTATTGAACTTCAGCGAAATCATCATGACGAAAATGATGAAATCGATTTGTTAGTCGACAGCATCAATAATATGCAGCAGCGAATATACTTTGAGCGTAATAAGGCCTTTAATGAATTGCGTCAAAAAGAAGATATTGAGCAACAGATCGTAAAACAAAAAGAAAAGCTTCTAAAGCTTGAACATAAAGTATCTTTGTCTGAAATTGTCAGAAGCTTGGCCAATGAATTGAATGCGCCACTGATTAACATCAAGGCATTTTGCAAGCTTTCGTTAGAGCAAATGCAAGCGCCAAAACTTGAGCAAAAACGTCTCGAATTAACCATCGATAAAATGATTGAGAATAGCTGTCATGCATTGGATATTGTTAATCGAACAAGAGAGATCATGAAACGCAGCGAGCCGCAGAGAACAACCAATAATGTTAATCAATTAATTACGCGTGCTATTTTTCTTTTATCACAAGAATTAAAGCAAGCGTCCATCACAATTAAGCATCATGCTAATGATCAGTATATTGGTATTTATGCGGATGGATTACAGGTCGAGCAGGTTTTTGTAAACTTATTTAGAAATGCCATTGAAGCATTAAATTCAGTGGATTCAAAAAATAAATCAATCGAAGTTTCTACGACTATTCATAATGATCGCGTTATTATTCGGATTGAAGATAATGGACCTGGTATGAATGATCTTATTGTTGATAAAATATTCCAACCATTCTTTAGCACCAGAGACAAAGGGCTTGGTGTTGGACTATGTATTGCAAAAACGCTTGTTAATAGTAATGATGGAGATATATCTATTAATCGTAATTATAGGCAGGGCGCCTGTTTTAATGTCGATTTACCTTTGGAAGAAGTTGATAAGTAAATATTTGGTCGCTCGTGATAGCGGCCTTAATGTGTATTCTTGTAAGTGTGCTACAGGGATAAGAGTGTTGTTCAGCACTCTTATCATTAATCATCCCCAGAGATGGTACTAAGCACTTTTACGAATATTAATAAGTGGCGTTAAATAACTAGGACGCGCATCTTTTAAATAGGATATCTCTTCAAAGCTTGGTTTGCCTTGCGGTAATTTTAAACGCGCTTTTGTTAAGTATGGACGTGCTATATGTGAAATCATCAACTCTATTTCACTGATACCTTCTTCGTTTTCTTTAATAGTATTGTAAAAATCTACTGTAATTAAAATTCCTGAATTTCGCAAACTCTTAACTTCTGCCTCTTGATTGGGCAACCACAGCGATGTTTGACGACGTAGATAAAACTCACGTAACACAGCTCGCTCGCCACTGGTCAACGTTTGCATTCTAGATTGAACGTCAGTCGTTAGCTGATTTTGGCGTTGTTTGTTTTGATAGTTATTAAAGGCTTGTTTGCAAAGGTCAATAACTAAGTAAGTGCTGCTTGCTATAAAACACATGCCAACAAAATGGGCTGAGTCTGTTAGTAACTTGTCTAACTGCAATAGTGTTGTAATGCTTTTTGGCATAAATAACATTAGAGCGCAGGCAATTGCAATCCATAACATACCTTGAAAAAGATAATGAGATCGTGATTGTTGTGATTCATCTTTCCACATAAATACTCCTAAGTGACAAATAATTGTCAAAACTCACCGCTTGAATTAATACATATCACAAAGCAATAACCGTACCTAGATATTATATTTTCAGTAAAAACAAACTAACCGGTTGTTTTTTAATCTAAACAATACTTGTATTAACAATTTTAAATATCCCTAACTAGTTTTTTTAAACATGATATTGCCGATGAAGAGGTGATATTTAGTTAATTTTCATTTGTGTCAAAATATTTAATATTTAGTGAAAATAACGATTAAGTGATGTGGAGTAATTATTAAAAATAGCGGAGTTATTTTAAGGTGTTCTTTTTTAAGGGGTTTAGTTTTTTCGTAAAAGTGGCATTAATCTAGCTAATAACAATTTAAATAGCCAACGTGTGTTGGTCATAAAAGATAAACAAGGAATATCTCATGAAACTACTCAATCGTCGTCTAGCACTTATAAGCGCTATTACCGGAATCACTTTGTTAACAACTTCTGCTGCGGCCTTTGCTGACAGTGAGAAAGTACTTACCAAAGAAATCGCCTTAGACAATATTAAGCAATTAGTACTCGATGCACATGTTGGTAGTGTCAAGTTTTCTGCATCAAATGATAATCAAATTCATATTTTTGTCAAAGTTAGTTCGAAAGACGGTTGGTCACTATTTAAATCAAACGTAGAAGACGCCGAACTTCAGATAGATAATGATGGACAGCGTATTAAGGTTTCATTAAACGATGATGAATATGGTGAGGAGTGGAAAATTGAGGTTCCACAGCTGGACAAAATAGATGCTGATTTAGGTGTTGGTGAAATGACGATAAAAGGTTTATCGGCAAATTTATCGGTGGATGTTGGTGTCGGTGAAGTTACAATTTACAGTGTGGCTGATGCCTATGGGAGCGCTAAAGCTGAATCAGGTGTTGGTGCTGCTTCCGTTCATAGTTCTGTAGGTCAAGTTACACAAAACCGTTCAATGGTGAGCGAAGAGGTTAGTTGGATTGGGAAAGGGCAATATGCCATCAATGTTGAAGTGGGTGTTGGAGATGCGTCTATCAAATTAAACTAGTTAATCATTTAAATTTTACTCTCTCTTTTCGGTCAGATTCTATCTGGCCTTTTTTGTGCCTCAATTTATTTAAAGAATTCAAACTGAGCTTTCATTCACAGTATGAATAATTGTTATTACCCCTCTTGATTGTAATATATTTAAAACTTACAAAACAGTCGATTAATGAATTACTTGTCGTTTGTGTCAAGTATTGTGGTGAGGTATGATAGATCGCATCAGACACTAAGAGGTGTTATATTTTTTGACACTTCAATTGAATCTCATGAGGCTATTATGACTCAACGCATTACCGTAGGCGGACTGCAAGTCGCTAAATCTCTTTACGACTTTATTAATATTAATGCGTTACCTAATTCTGGAGTTAAACAGTCTAACTTCTGGGTTTCATTCGAGCATATCATTAATGAATTCTCACCTCGTAATCGAACTTTACTTAAAAAGCGTGATGTTATTCAGCAGAAAATAGATGTATGGCATAAAAATAATAACTTTGACTTTAATCGCTATAAAACGTTTCTAAAAGAAATTGACTATTTATTACCAGAATGTGAAGACTTTTCTATCAGTACTAGTAATGTTGATTCTGAGATGGCCACTATGGCTGGGCCGCAATTAGTCGTACCGGTTATGAATGCTCGATTCGCTTTAAATGCGGCTAATGCACGTTGGGGTTCTCTCTATGATGCCCTTTATGGTACCGATGTCATTAGTGATGATAATGGCGCACAAAAAGGCCGTGGATATAATCCTATTCGAGGTGAACAGGTCGTTAGCCGAGGACGAGCTTTTCTTGATGAAAGTGTAGCGTTGCAGTCTGGAAGTCATGCTGGCGCAGCGGTTTACTATATTGAAGAGGGGCAATGTAAAATAAAGCTAAGCGATGGCAGTATTAGTGGCTTAAAAGATCCCACTCAGTTTGTTGGTTATACAGGAAGTAGTGATGCTCCTTCATCAATACTATTTCAAAATAACGGATTGCACATCGATATTATTATTGATAACACGAGTGTTATTGGTAAAAACGATGGTGCTAACGTGAGTGATATCGTCATTGAGTCGGCACTAACTACAATCATGGATTGTGAAGACTCTGTGGCAGCAGTAGATGCTCAAGATAAAGTGGCTATTTATCGAAACTGGTTAGGTTTAATGCAAGGTACGTTAACGCAGTCGATTACAAAAGGTGATGAAGAGTTTATACGAACATTAAATGCAGATCGCTCATACCTTGATCAATATAATAAAGCGTTTACCTTAAAAGGACGCAGTTTAATGTTCGTTCGCAATGTTGGACATTTAATGACGAACGAAGCGGTGATAGATAATGAAGGCAATGAAATACCAGAAGGTATTTTAGATGGTGTTATAACATCGTTAATCTCACTGCACGACATCAACGGTCAGAGCGGGTTTAAAAACTCCACCACTGGATCAATTTATATTGTTAAACCAAAAATGCATGGTCCAGAAGAAGTCGCGTTTACGGATGATTTATTTAATGCCATTGAAGATGCACTGTCGTTGTCACGTTATACCATTAAAATGGGTATTATGGATGAAGAGCGCCGAACAACGGTTAACTTAAAGCACTGTATTAAAGCGGCGCAAGCACGTGTCGTCTTTATTAATACCGGATTTTTAGACAGAACCGGAGATGAAATTCATACTTCGATGGTCGCCGGGCCGATGCTACGTAAAGGTGATATGAAAGCAACGTCTTGGATTAAAGCGTATGAGGACTGGAACGTTGATGTGGGCCTAGCGTGTGGATTAAGTGGGCGAGCACAAATAGGAAAGGGAATGTGGGCAATACCCGATCAAATGAATAATATGCTTGAGACAAAAATCGCGCATCCACTATCAGGTGCTAATACGGCTTGGGTACCATCCCCCACGGCAGCCACGTTGCATGCGATGCATTACCATAAAGTTAATGTGTTTGAGCGCCAACAAATATTAAAGCAGCGACAACCAGCAAGCATCGATGACATTTTGTCAATTCCTGTTGAGTTTAAGCCACAATGGACTGAGCAAGATATTGAGCAAGAATTGGAAAATAATGCACAAGGTTTGTTAGGGTATGTTGTCCGCTGGATTGACGATGGGATAGGTTGCTCTAAAGTGCCTGATATCAATAATGTTGGGTTAATGGAAGACAGAGCCACGTTACGTATATCATCTCAGCATATGGCAAACTGGCTATATCATGATATTTGCTCTAAAGAGCAAGTGATGGGTGTATTGAAAAAAATGGCTCGAGTGGTAGATACTCAAAATTCACATGATGTAAGTTATCAACCAATGGCAGATAATTTTGACCGCAGTATTGCGTTTCAAGCGGCCTGTGAATTGGTATTTGAAGGATGCAAACAACCTAGTGGATACACGGAGCCCGTATTACATAAACGCCGTTTGGCCCTAAAAGCTTTGACATAACCGTAAATAAGCCAATATTGTGTATTGGCTTTTTTATTGCTTAAATCAGACTAGAGCATCATATTTTTATTTATGTTGTATATTCTAGCTGACTATTACAGATAGTAAAACGGATGCAGTAGCAGTTTATACCAATTGCATTAAATAAGTGATCTTGTTGTGCTAAGGAGAAATTAATGAGAACAAGGCGCTCGATTGAGCAATAGCTGGCTATTGGGATTGAGAGTAACGTAGTTATCGATAATTTTAACCAGCACAAGTGGTCAATGGATTAATGCAATTGGTATTAGTTATTCTGCCATTTTGGCTCGGTGAGATATTCACCAGTCGTTGCCAAAAAAAAGGGGTGATATTTAAGCACTTGGTTTGTTTACTTTTAACGTTTGATATTCATTAATAAAAGTAACTAAAATGAATAGAGGAAAGCGGTTGAAGTCGGTAGGTAGTTAATATTCCAGCCACGCTTAACTTTAGATGTCATTGAACATTCCATGTTAGTTAAAACAATCAAAAATCGATATTAGCAATGAGTTTTGGAAGGTGAATCCAGCGTGCCTCGATGCTTATTTTAATTCCTCAACGGCTTGGTTTACTAATGATGAAATATCACTGCAGGTTGTCTCAACACCGCAATTGCAATCAATGTTTTGATGTTCCGCAAGCCATCCAATAGTTTTAAGGTGTTTTTGCCCACAATTGGGGCAAACGATTTTTAAGGTTTGTAATTGATTTAAATGAGTCATGAGTAGTCCAAATATAATAATACTTTGAGTCTATCAAATTAATATGACTTTTCTGTGACGAGGGTTGCAAAAAAAGATGACTATTTCAAAAAACGCCTCTAAATGATTAGAGGCGTAGATAAAATATTTAAGCTAAATAGATAGTTAGGTATTATTCAACACCGCGAAGTAATGCATTGACGCCGACTTTTGCACGGGTTTTAGCATCCACTTTTTTAACGATAATAGCGGCGTATAAATTATGGGTACCACATTTAGAAGGAAGCGTACCTGACACCACAACTGAACCAGCGGGAACACGGCCATAATGGATTGTACCTGTCTCACGGTCAAATATACGCGTGCTTTGACTGATATAAACGCCCATTGAAATAACACTGCCTTCCTCAACTATCACGCCTTCAACTATTTCAGATCGTGCGCCGATAAAACAGTTATCTTCAATTATAGTTGGGTTTGCTTGCAATGGTTCCAATACACCGCCAATGCCAACACCGCCTGAAAGGTGAACATTTTTACCGATTTGTGCACATGAGCCAACTGTTGCCCATGTATCAACCATAGTTCCTTCGTCAACATAGGCACCAATATTGGTGTAAGAAGGCATTAAAACAACATTTTTAGCAATGTAACAGCCTTGGCGAACCGTTGCTGGTGGGACTACGCGCATGCCTTCATCTTTAAATTGTTGCTCAGTGTAGTTAGCGAATTTTTGCGGCACTTTGTCAAAGTATTGTGTATCACCACCGTCAATAACTGCATTGTCATGTAATTTAAAAAATAACAGGACGGCTTTTTTAAGCCATTGATGAACAACCCATTCGCCGCTAATTTTTTCGGCAACACGAGCTTGCCCAGCGTCTAACATTGCCATAACTTGCGTTACGGCATCTTTAGTTTCTGCCGTGGCTGTTCCTGCTGTGTACTCATCTCGAGTTTCAAATGCGTGTTCGATGATCTTCTGTAAAGCGCTCATGGATATTTCCTATTTAATTCTTAAATTTATGATTGATTCAATTTACCAATCGCTTTGATTAGTGACTGTTGTAATGCTGTTTGCTGTTCTTCTTCCAACGGTTCATCATCATGGGTTGTGATGATAAAGAAATCCTCAACTCGCTCGCCAATGGTGGTGATTTTGGCGTTTATTAAATTAATTTTATGCTTGGTAAATACATCACCAATGGTGGCCAGTAAACCCGGCACATCTAGGGCTATTAATTCAAACATCGTGTAATCATTATTATCACTAGTCACAAACGACACTTGCGTCGGTACCGTAAAATGTTTGATCTGACGCGCAATTCGCCGATTATTGTGCACCTTGAAATTGGTTTGAGTAAGTGACTTTGTTAAAGTTTGAACAATGGAATTGATACGTCGTTGGTCGACAATAGCGAGTCCGTTTTGTTCTGAAATACTAAATGTATCAAGCACATGATTGTGATTAGTTGCCATTACATGTGCATCATTTATTTGAACATTTTTACTGCCCAAAACTCGCATAACTTTAGCAAACAGATTGGACATATTGGGAGTGTAGACGAAAAGCTCGCTTGCAGTCTTATTGTCATTATTAATTAACGCAACAATAGGCTTTTTGGGGTGTTTATGAGTCAATATTCGCTGGCTATGATGTGCAAGTGCCGCTGGTGTATGTCTCAGGAAATAGTCATTTTGAAATTGTGACCACAAGGCTTCTACATCGACAAATTCGACATCGCTATCAGATATCTCAATAAGGTGTTTAGCTTTCGCTTTATATTCTTCAATACGAAGCTCAGCATCGACATCACCTTGTTTCCCACGTCTTAAGGCGCGAAGAGTGAAAAAATATAAATCGCGTAATAAAGAACCCTTCCAGTTATTCCATAGATTATTATTGGTAGCGCAAATATCTGCCACGGTTAAACAATATAAATAATCTAGGCGTGTTTCATCTTGCACCGTTTTTGCGAAGGCATTAATTACTTGGGGGTCGTGTATATCTCTTCGCTGTGCAGTGACTGACATCACTAAGTGATTTTCAACAAGCCAAGCGATCAGGCGTGCATCATGATCATTAAGGTTATGTAACTTGCCAAAATCGAGGGCATCTTGAGCGCCTAGCTCACTATGATCACCGCCGCGGCCCTTGGCAATGTCGTGGAAGATGGCAGCCAAAACTAATAAGCCTTTTTTTGCCAATGTATGGATAAGTACACTACATAATGGAAATTCATCTTTATGTTCAGGTTTTGAGAAGCGGTCAATATTTTTAAGCAATCGATGCGTATGTTCGTCGACAGTATAGGCATGAAATAAATCAAACTGCATTTGACCGCAAATGTATTGCCAAGCCGGCAGGTAGCACCCGAGAATTCCATGTTTGTGCATCATCGATAAGGCGCGAATACCATCGGGGTGTTTAATGATGCTCATAAAAGCCGTACGACAGGCTTGCTCTTCACTTAATGATATCGTTATAGCATCTCTAGCACTACGTAATTGACGTAATGTTGAGGCGTAAATCCCCGTGATCGACTTATCTTTAGCGACATTAAGAAATAATTCTAATATTTTAGACCTGTCCCTAAAAAGTGTGGGTGATTTAGCCTCGATAAAACGGCCTCTACACTGATAATTTTCGTCAATAGAATGGACATCTAATGCTTTGATTCGACCTAGAAATTCTCTCTTAAATAACTGAAGCAACATCTCACACAACTCTGATACTTCACGTACCACTTGATAGTACTGCTTCATCATGTTTTCTACAGCTAAGCGATTACTGTCATTATAACCCATGGCAATAGCCACATCATGTTGATAATTAAATAATAACTTATCTTCGCCGCGCTCGGCTACATTGTGCAAAGCAAAACGCATTCGCCATAGGAAATTTTGACAACGCAATAATTGATCTAATTCCACTTGCGTCGAAAACCCATGATGGACTAACTGAGTTGCAATGGTTGCTTTAAAATGGCGTTTAGCTATCCAACCAATGGTTTGAATATCTCGAAGCCCACCGGGACATGTTTTTATATTAGGTTCTAAATCAAAAGAGTTATTAGACTCATGGCGTTTAACTTGCTCTTCTCTTTTTGCTAAATAGAAATCACTACTTGGCCAAAACTCAGGTTTATCGATGGCAACTTGTAAGTCATCATAAAGGGGTTGAGAGCCTGACAACAATCGGCTCTCCATTAAATTAGTGGCGACGGTTATGTCTTGCAAACCAATGATTAGTGTTTCTTTTAAGGTACGAACACTATGGCCTACTTCATATTTAATGTCCCATAGCAACGTAATAAATTGACTGATTTTGTCGCACTGTGAAGGCGTAACTGCTTTTTTTGATAATAACAACAGGTCTATATCTGAATGCGGGTGCAGCTCTCCACGACCATAACCACCCACAGCAATAAGAGCTATGGATTCCTCGTCTAAATCAACGTATTGCCATAACTGCTTTAAAATAGAATCTACATAGTTACATCTATCGTGTAACAGTTCACGAATATCAGTATTATCTTGCTCGTCTTGAAATTGAAGGGAAAGCTTTTCGTTAACATCACTATTTGCTTCTTTACATGCCGGAATGACCTCTAGGGTATCGAGGGCATGCAAAGTTAATGTTTCAGGGGGTAACTGCATAACTTTCCTTAGATCAATAAATGTTAAGCGTGTTGGATTATACGTGGTAGTGTTTCGTCGCTGCGTAGTGTTAATACTTCAACGCCATTGTCGGTGACTAATAGTGTATGTTCCCATTGCGCTGACAAAGAACGATCTTTTGTCACAACAGTCCAACCATCATTGTTGGCCATTTTACTGTGACGTTTACCCGCATTAACCATAGGTTCTATCGTTAAACACATGCCTGCTTGTAATGTATCGCCAGTTCCTGGACGGCCATAATGAACAACTTGTGGATCTTCATGAAATTCTTTGCCAATACCATGACCACAATATTCACGGACAATAGAGTAATTCATCCCTTCACAATAGGTTTGTATCGCATGGCCAATATCGCCTAAACGAACGCCGGGTTTTACCATGTTAATCGCTTTATATAGGCTTTCTTGTGTCGTTTGTATTAACCGGTTAGCCAAGATACTTCCTTTGCCTACAACAAACATTTTACTGGTATCGCCATGATAACCATCTTTAATGACGGTAACATCGACGTTGATGATATCGCCTTCTTTTAGCTTTTTGTCACTTGGAATACCGTGACAAATAACATGATTGACCGATGTACAAATCGATTTTGGAAAACCATGATAATTTAATGGTGCAGGAATTGCTTCTTGTTCTTCGACGATATAGCGATGACAAATATCGTTGAGTTCATCGGTGGTCGCTCCTTTTTTTATAAAAGGGCCAATCATTTCTAACACTTGTGCCGCTAATGCACCCGATACGCGCATTTTTTCAATTTCGTCGCTTGTTTTTATTGTAATAGCCATTAACTTTTCTCTATTTATAGTGACCATTTTTTTGGTCAAAACTTGTTTTTGCCGCGCATTTTTGGTATAAAGCGCGCCGGGGAATGTATTCAACTTTCATTTTTAAGTCGGTTTAACGCTGATTTTAATGATCTTGAGTATAAAGAACCACTAAAAAATACATTTATCTTAAATCACACACGTATTTAAACTGATTTCGGGGTGCTTTTTTACTTTAATTTAGTAGAAGGTTCGAAATTCAGGATACGTGGAGGCCTAACCCCAAGAGGAAATTATTATGGCTACAGTTTCAATGCGCGATATGTTACAAGCAGGTGTTCATTTTGGTCACCAAACCCGTTACTGGAATCCAAAAATGAAACCTTTCATTTTCGGTGCTCGTAACAAGGTTCATATCATCAACTTAGAGCAAACTGCTCCAATGTTTAATGAAGCACTTGCTGTACTTAGCAACGTTGCTTCTAAAAAAGGTAAAATCCTTTTTGTTGGAACTAAACGTGCTGCTGGCGATGCGATCAAAGAAGCGGCAATTTCTTGTGACCAATTCTACGTTAACCATCGTTGGTTAGGCGGAATGTTGACTAACTGGAAAACAGTTCGTCAATCAATCAAACGTCTAAAAGATCTTGAAGCACAATCACAAGACGGTACTTTCACTAAGTTAGTTAAGAAAGAAGCGTTAATGCGTACTCGTGAAATGGAAAAACTAGAGAAATCTCTAGGCGGAATCAAAAACATGAATGGTTTACCAGACGTGATTTTTGTAATCGATGCTGACCACGAGCACATTGCTGTTAAAGAAGCTAACAACCTAGGTATTCCTGTTGTTGCAATCGTTGATACTAACTCTAACCCAGATGGTATCGATTACATCGTTCCTGGTAACGATGATGCGATTCGCGCTATTCAGCTTTACGTAACTGCTGCTGCTGCTGCTGTGACTGAAGGTCGCAACAACAATGCACCTGCTCAAGCTGAAACTGACGGTTTCGTTGAAGCAGAGTAATTTAGGCACTTCAATTTAATTGATCCTAAATAACATAGTAAAGTAGGTGCCAAAGAGAAATCTTTGGTGCCTTTTTGAAATACAGAGGAATAGAAAAATGGTAATCACAGCTAAATTAGTAAAAGAGCTTCGCGACCGTACTGGCGCTGGCATGATGGATTGTAAAAAAGCATTAACCGAAACTAACGGTAATGTTGAAGATGCAATCGATCAAATGCGTAAAAATGGCCAAGCGAAAGCGGCTAAAAAAGCAGGTAACATCGCTGCTGAAGGCACTATCATCATCAAGCAAAAAGATGGTGTTGCTGCACTTCTAGAAGTTAACTGTCAAACAGATTTCGTTGCTAAAGACGTTAGTTTCCTGAGCTTTGCTAACGAAGTTGCTGACGCAGCTATCGCTAGTGAGCCTACAATCGAAGAGCTTCAAGCTCAATTCGAAGAAACGCGTATTCAATTAATCGCTAAAATTGGCGAAAACATGAACATCCGTCGTGTATCTTACGTTAAAGGCGCTGCACTAGCTTCTTACCGTCACGGCGAACGTATTGGTGTTGTTGTTTCTGGTGAAGCTGACGAAGAAACACTTAAGCACGTTGCTATGCACGTTGCTGCATCAAGCCCTGAGTTTGTTAACCCTGAAGATGTTCCTGCAGAAGTTGTAGAACGTGAACGTAAATTGCAAATCGAAATGGCAATGAACGAAGGCAAACCAGCTGAAATCGCAGAAAAAATGGTTATGGGCCGTATGAAGAAGTTTACTGGTGAGGTTTCTCTTACTGGTCAAGCATTCATCATGGAACCAAAGCAAACTGTTGGTCAAATTCTTAAAGCTAAAAACGCTTCAGTTTCAACATTTGTTCGCCTAGAAGTTGGTGAAGGAATTGAGAAAAAAGAAGAAGATTTTGCTGCTGAAGTAGAAGCGCAAATCGCCGCTGCTAAAAATGCATAATTGATATTAGCGATAGCAAACTTGTTATCACTGATTAAAGGCCGTAGCATTGCTGCGGTCTTTTTAACATAATTTGATTAATTTACGTTTTAATACTTAGTTGAGTGTTAAAACGTAAATTAAAATAATAGCACTGTGTGCTAATGCTCAAGCCTAAACAAGGTTTGTGTATCGACTAAATAGCTACTCTCGCAAAGGTAAATAGAATGACAGCAAATCCAAAACCGACTTACCGTCGAATTTTATTGAAATTAAGTGGCGAAGCACTTGTAGGTGAGCAAGGATTTGGGATTGACCCTAAAGTACTTGATCGTATGGCTCAAGAAATTAAAGAGTTAATTGAGTTAGGTGTTCAAGTCGGTATTGTTCTAGGTGGCGGTAACATCTTTCGTGGTGAAGGATTAGCAAACGCTGGTATGAATCGTGTTGTTGGTGACCAGATGGGGATGCTTGCAACCGTAATGAATGGCCTGGCCATGCGTGATGCATTGCACCGCGCTTATGTTAATGCACGTTTGATGTCTGCAGTTGATCTGAAAGGTGTATGTGATTCTTACAACTGGGCAGAAGCTATCAGTCTTCTTAAAGAAGGCCGTGTTGTTATTTTTGCTGCTGGTACAGGAAACCCATTTTTTACTACAGACTCCGCAGCCTGTTTGCGCGGCATTGAAATTGAAGCTGATGTGGTATTAAAAGGAACAAAAGTTGACGGTGTTTATTCCGCCGATCCAGTTAAAGATCCAGAAGCAGAAATGTACAAAGAAATTGATTATTCCACCGTACTAGAAAAAGAATTAAAAGTGATGGATTTAAGTGCATTTACATTGGCTCGCGATCACAACATGCCAATTCGTGTTTTTAACATGAATAAACCTGGTGCACTGCGCAGTGTCATCATGGGTGAAGAAACGGGTACTCTAATCCATAGTCTTACCAATAATAAAATTTAACGACCATTAAAATTAGGAAATTATTATGATTAACGAAATTAAAGATGATGCTGCATCCCGTATGGGGAAAAGTGTTGAATCCCTTAAAATTCAAATGCAAAAAGTACGTACTGGTCGTGCTCATCCAAGTTTATTAGATTCAATTACTGTACCGTATTACGGGGCAGAGACTCCATTAAATCAAGTCGGTAATGTTGGTATTGGCGATGCGCGTACATTAACAATTACGGTATTTGACAGTACAATGATTGCTGCCGTTGAAAAAGCGATAATGAGTTCTGATTTAGGCCTGAACCCAAATTCAGCTGGTGCACTTATTCGCATTCCATTACCACCGTTGACTGAAGAGCGTCGTAAAGATCTTATTAAAGTCGTACGTAGTGAAGCCGAGAAAGGCCGTGTTGCAGTACGTAATGTTCGTCGTGACGCTAATGGAGATATAAAATCATTAGAAAAAGACAAAGATGTTGGTGAAGATGATGCACGTAAAGGTGAAGAACAGATCCAAGAGCTAACAAACAAATATATTAAAGATATGGATGCGTTGTTAGCTGAAAAAGAAAAAGAATTAATGGAAGTTTAATGAGCACTTGGTGCTTTATACACCATTTCATGGTGTATAAAGCACCATGTTCAAAACGCTGTGTTAGTTTTTTCTACATAGCGTTTGAATCATTAGCGATTCAAATCAGATAAGTTAGCTTATGGAGTGTAAATGAGCGACCAGTTTAAAAGTCAATTAATGGCCTCAAATAAATTACCGCAGCATATTGCTATTATTTTAGATGGTAATGGACGCTGGGCTCAGCGACAGGGAAAACGTCGTGTAATGGGGCATAAAGCTGGCGTTGACCGTGTACGTGAAGTCGTTAAAGTTACGAGTGAGCTACAGATAAAGTCACTGACAATATTTGCTTTTAGCAGTGAAAATTGGCAAAGACCCGCAGACGAAGTTTCATTATTAATGGAATTGTTCTTTACCGTCCTTTCTCGTGAAGTTAATAAATTAAATCGCAATAATGTAAAGCTTAAAATTATTGGCGATATCAGCCGGTTTAGTGAAAAACTACAAAAAAAGATCGCTAAAGCTGAAGAGAAAACAGCACAAAATACCGGGCTTATGTTAAATGTTGCTGCCAATTATGGTGGGCGTTGGGATATCACTCAGGCCTGTCAAAAGTTAGCAAACCAAGTGGCGTTAGGAGAGATTCTAGCGAGTGACATAACGGAAGATGCAATCAGCGAACATATTTGTACAGCTCATCTTCCTCCATTAGATTTAATGATCCGTACCGGTGGTGATTGCCGAATAAGCAATTTTTTATTGTGGCAAGCAGCCTACACAGAATTACATTTCACAGATACATTATGGCCAGATTTTGATGAACGCGAATTGCATAATATATTAGCTGGTTTTGCTGATATAGAACGTCGATTCGGTTGTACTGGCGAGCAGATTTCTGCACCAACAAAAGAAAAATAAAGGAAACAGATTTGTTAAAAACACGAATGATTACTGCACTTATTTTGGCCCCATTAGCTTTAGCTGGTGTGTTCTTTTTGCCCTTGCAGTTATTTCCATTGTTTGTCGCGGCCATTACAATAATAGGCGCATGGGAATGGGGTGCATTTTTACCCCCAAAAGCACAAGCAACATTAAGTAACAAACTACACCGTATTATCTTCTCCATTTCCTTGGCGATCTTAATGGCTAGTTTTATGGTTTTAGTACCGATGGATCATATTTGGAGTAATGGTCAACTGCACCCAATTTATGAAGCGGCGCTCATTATCGCGGTCATGTGGTGGTCCGTCAGCATCTTGCTTGTTTTTCTGTATCCTAAAGCGAGTAACTTTTGGAGTGACAGCGAGTTTTATAAAGGATTGTTTGGTCAATTAACCTTGATCCCATTTTGGATTGGGATGGTAGCACTTCGAAGTTATGGCTACCACAATGATCCTATGCTTGGCGGCATATTAATAGTTAGCGTATTTCTCATAGTATGGGGCGCAGATGTTGGCGCTTACTTTGTTGGGAAAAGCATTGGTAAAAGAAAGTTAATGCCTAATGTTAGCCCAGGAAAAACATTAGAAGGCATGTTTGGTGGCTTAGTTACGGCGATGTTAGCTATATTTGTTACCGAGTCATACTTTTATAATATTGAAATGTTGCCGCTATTAGGGCTCGTACTTATTACTGCTATTGTTTCAGTATTTGGCGATTTGAATGAAAGCATGTTTAAACGAAACAGTGGTATTAAAGACAGCGGAACTATTTTGCCTGGTCATGGTGGAATTCTCGATCGTATCGATAGTTTAACAGCCGCTATTCCGGTATTTGCTCTGGGTTATTTTTTGTTGGTGGCTTAATGCAACATATTACTATTCTTGGCGCAACAGGCTCTATTGGTGATTCAACACTTGATGTTATTCGCTTAAATCGTGACTCATATTCAGTGTTTGCCTTAGCAGCGCAAAGCAACGTCGATAAAATGGTACGTTTGTGCCAAGAATTTGAACCAACTTATGTGGTTATGGTTGATGCACAGTCTGCTAAAAAATTATCATCTTTAATAACAAACGTTGTAGTACTCACGGGACAACAAGCACTCAATGATATTTGTAGTGATGAGCGTGTTGACGTGGTTATGTCCGCCATTGTTGGTGCAGCGGGATTATTACCAACCCTAGCAGCCATTAAAGCTAATAAACGTATATTACTTGCCAATAAAGAGTCTTTGGTAATGTCTGGTCAGTTATTTATTAATGAGTTGAGACAATCTAAAGCGACTTTGTTACCTGTAGACAGTGAGCATAACGCCATTTTTCAAGCACTCCCGCCGACAGCGCAACAAAAACTAGGCTATTGTGGATTAGAAGAGCTAGGCGTGAAAAAATTATTACTCACCGGTTCAGGTGGTCCGTTTCTTAAAACGCCACTAGGTGAGCTTTCAAATGTTACTCCTGAACAAGCATGTGCCCACCCTAATTGGTCCATGGGAAGAAAAATCTCAGTTGACTCTGCAACGATGATGAATAAAGGCCTCGAGTACATTGAAGCGCGTTGGTTATTTGATGCAGCGCAGGATCAAATTGAAGTGGTTATTCATCCGCAAAGTGTTATCCATTCTATGGTGCAATATATTGATGGTTCAGTAATTGCGCAAATGGGTAATCCAGACATGCGCACGCCAATCGCGCATACCATGTCTTACCCCAATAGAATAGCTGCTGGAGTTAAAGCATTAGATTTTAGTACATTAGCCAATTTCTCATTTGTTGCACCAGATTTCGATCGTTTTCCATGTTTGAAATTAGCCATAGATGCTTGTTATGAAGGACAAGGTGCTACAACGGCTTTGAATGCTGCTAATGAGGTAAGTGTTGATGCATTTTTAAATGAACGTATCAATTTTACGCAAATTGCACAGCTAAATGAACGCGTTCTAATGAAACTCTCTGGTGAAGACGCCCTATGTATCGACAGTATTTTAGCGGTTGATGAACACGCTAGAACGTTAACCCGTAAGCTAATTACCAATAGCGACTTTAAATCATGAATTGTTATATAAGCAGGAAAGTACATGATTGATATCATCCGTAATATTTCATTTTTCATTATAGCTCTTAGTATTTTAGTAGCTTTTCATGAGTATGGTCACTTTTGGGTAGCCAGACGTTGCGGCGTCATTATTCAGCGATTCTCTATTGGTTTCGGTAAGGTATTGTGGCGTAAAGTTGGCCGTGATGGTACTGAATATGTCATCTGTGCCATTCCATTAGGTGGTTATGTCAAAATGCTTGATGAGCGAGTTGAGGATGTGGAACCAGGGTTATTACATGGTGCATTTAACCGTAAACCTGTGCTAGCTCGTATCGCGATTGTGATTGCAGGACCAATGGCTAACTTTGTTTTTGCAATTTTTGCTATGTGGCTAATGTATCTTATTGGCGTCAATGGCTACAAACCTATTGTTGATCAGGTTATTCCTGACTCTATTGCCAGTCAACTAGCCATTAATTCTGGTGAGCAAATTAAAGCCGTAAACGGTGATAACACTCAAACTTGGACAGATGTTAATCACGCCATAGTAGGCCTTATTGGTAAATCGTCAGCGACAGTATCTGTTGGCCTACCTAACACAGAAGTCATGCGAACAATTAAAGTTGATTTAACTCATTGGTCGTTTGACCCTCAAAGTCAGACATCACTAAGTTCATTTGGACTTATTCCTATGCGAGGTAAATTGACGCTTGATATCGCACGTATCGTTGATGGATCTGCCGGACAGCAGGCTGGGTTGATGATCGGTGATGTGTTAATTAGCGCAAATGGTAATATTTTTGAGCAATGGAGTGACTTTGCAACAATAATTCAACAAAGCTATGGAACTTCCATCCACTTGGTATATCAAAGAAATGGTAAGGAAATGGCGACTTCGTTATCTCCGAAGCTTAAAGTGGATAAAAATGGAACAAAACGTGGATACGCAGGTGTAGGGCCTACATTTATTCCCTTATCTAAAGAGTATACCGTTACACTGAAATATGGTGTATTAGATGCCATTGGCGTTGGTGCAGAGAAGACTTGGTCATTAACTAAGTTAAGCTTTAATATGATTGGAAAGTTATTAACGGGGGATTTATCAGTTAAAAACTTAAGTGGCCCAATTTCAATTGCTCAAGGCGCAGGACAGAGTGCCTCTTATGGTTTTGTTGCTTTTTTAAGCTTTTTAGCGTTAATCAGTGTTAATTTGGGAATATTTAACTTATTGCCGCTACCAGTACTTGATGGTGGGCATCTGATGTATTACTTTATAGAACTTTTAACAGGTAAGCCCGTGCCAGAAAAAATACAGGATGTAGGTTTTCGAATTGGTGCCGCACTTTTGTTTATGCTTATGAGCATAGCGATTTTTAACGATTTCACACGATTGTAAGCAAATCGATAAATTAGGATTATAAAAACAGCATTATGAAGTTTTCTAAACTTTTGGCACCTATTGCCTTATTAGGAACGAGTTTTAGTTCCATTGCCGCCCAACCGTTTACAGTGACCGATATTCGTATCGAAGGTCTACAACGTGTTGCATTAGGCGCTGCTTTATTAAATACACCTGTAAAAGTAGGTGATGTTGTTACTGATAGCGACGTTGCTCGTATTATTAAAGCGCTCTATAAATCGACTAACTTTGAAGATATTCAAGTCTTTGAAGACAGTGGCCTTCTATTAATCAAAGTAAAAGAAAGACCAACAATTAGTGCAATTAATTTTGAAGGTAATAAAGATCTTAAAGATGAACAGCTTAATGAGAGTTTGACTGGCTCGGGTATAAAATTAGGTGAGCCTTTGGATCGCACGTTGTTAAGTGAAATAGAAAAGGGTTTAGAAGATTTTTATTACAGCGTTGGTAAATATTCGGCAGGCGTCGAAGCTACGATCACTACACTAGCGCGAAACCGAATAGAATTGAATTTCAAATTTAAAGAAGGTGATGCGGCCAGTATTGAGCAGATAAACCTAGTTGGTAATGAAAAGTTTAGTGATGAAGAGCTTAAAGAGACTTTTGAATTAACGGATTATACAGCGTGGTGGAATCTATTTGGTGAACGTAAATACCAAAAGCAAAAGTTACAAGGTGATCTAGAAACATTAGAGTCATTTTATAAAGACCGTGGCTACATTCGTTTTAACGTTGATAGCACTCAAGTGTCAATGACGCCTGATAAAAAAGATTTATATATTACCCTTAATGTTAAAGAAGGCGACATCTACAAAGTTAGCAAAGTTAACATTATCGGTAATATTGAAAAGTATAGAGATATCCTAGAAAAATTAGTACCAATAAGAGAAGGCAGTATTTATAGCGGTGCTGATGTTACATATACTGAAGAGAGAATTTCACGATTTTTGGGCCGATTTGGTTACGCTTTTCCAAAGGTAACGACGTATCCAGAAATTGATGATGAAACGAATGAAGTTGTTTTAAACTTTAACATTGAACGTGGTCAGCGCGTATACGTTAACGAAATTAGATTTAATGGTAATTCGTCAACTCAAGATAATGTGATGCGTCGAGAAATGCGCCAACTAGAGGGCACTTGGTTAAACAATCAACGTGTTGAGCAATCGAAAGGTTATCTAAATCGTTTGGGGTTCTTCAAAGATGTTGAGACAGAAATTATTCCTGTACCAGGTTTTGACGATCGCGTTGACATAGAAGTTACAGCAGAAGAAACTGCCGCTGGAGAATTTAATGCTGGCGTCGGTTACGGCAGTTATGGCGGTTTGAGTTTACAACTGGGCCTTACTCAGAATAACTTTCTTGGTACTGGTAATCGCGTTGGATTACATTTTAACACCAATAAGTATCAAAAAAGTGTTAATTTATCTTATCGAGACCCTTATATAACCTATGAAGGAATAAGTGGCGGCGCTAATATATACTGGTCTGAATATGATGCTGGTAGTGCAAACTTAGCACGTTATAACAATAAGTCTTATGGAATTGGCTTTGATGTCGGTTTTCCTATTGACCCGTTCAGCCGAGTTAGCTTAGGATTGGCATTTAAGCATAATGATATTTCAGAACTTATAGCCTATGAACAAGTTAAGCCATTTTATTCTGTTTATGGTGGCGATGCTAACGGGGATATTGCTTTTGATAATTTTGAGCTATCAGCAGGCTGGACCCGTTCTACGTTAAATCGTTCGAGGTTTCCAACAAGTGGTTCAAGCACTAGCTTAAATGGAAAAATGACAATTCCTGGTAGTGAGATTCAATACTTTAGACTAGCCTTTGAAAGCCGTAATTACTTCCCGCTATCGAGAGATCATCGTTATTCATTGATGGGGAAAATTAAACTTGGTTACGGTAATGGTTACGGTAAGGTTGATGGAAATGATCATTTATTTGCCTTTAATGAAAACTTTAGAGCCGGCGGCAGCGGCTCTATACGTGGCTTTAAATCAAATACCGTAGGCCCTAAAGCTATTTATTTACAAGGTGGCGCTGAACAAGGTGCAGGCAGTCCAATTGATATCATCACAGGACAGTCTTCAATCCTTTATGGCGACCCGCGCTCACTCGCAGTTCAAAATAACAGTGCTATCGGCGGTAATGCACAAGCACTAGCAACGTTAGAATTATTTGTGCCAACCCCTTTTGTGGATGATAGCGCAGGCAGTTCTGTAAGAACAAGTTTCTTCATTGAAGGTGGTAACGTTTGGGATACTGAGTTTGACTATGATCGTTACCGAGAATTAGCGCAGTCTGAATTTGAGAAAATTTATGATTACTCTGATCCAAAAGAATTTAGAGCATCTTATGGTATATCTGTGCAATGGATATCTCCTATGGGCCCTATGGTATTTAGTTTAGCGAGACCACTTCGTGAAGTGGAAGGCGATCGCCTTGAAGTATTCTCGTTCAACATTGGAACAACATTTTAAGAATAATATTAATGCCATTTGAATCACAAATGGCAAATTAAGGAGACAGTTTTGAATAAGTTTATTACAGCAGTGTCTGCTGCAGCAGTTTTAGTGGGAACAACATTCAGTTCAACAAGTTTTGCCTTCGAGCAAAAAATTGGTGTCATAGATATGAACACTATTTTTAAAAGCTTGCCACAACGTGAGCAAGTTGCTCAAAATCTACAATTAGAATTTAAAGAGCGACGTGAAAGTATTCAAGCGCTTGTGAAAGAAATGCAAGATTTAGCTGAAAAAAGCAAACGTGATGGTGCATTACTAACAGGGCAACAAAAGCTTGATATGCAAAGAAAAATGGAATCTTTAAAAAGTGATTACCAACTTAAAGGTAAGGCACTAGAAGAAGATCAGCGGCGACGTGGTGGTGAAGAACAAAATAAACTATTGCTTAAAATTCAAAAGGCTGTAGACGACGTGGCTAAGAGTGAAAAATACGATGTGATTTTACAATCAAATGCCGTTGCATATATCAATAAGAAGCAAGATATTTCAGCATTAGTTGTTAAGAAAGTATCTAAGTTAAAGTAATATGCCTGAATTTACGCTGCTAGCATTAGCGAATAAACTCAATGCAAAGCTAGTTGGTGACAGCGAAATTGTTGTTACCAGCATAGCTACGCTTAAATCTGCCCAATCTGGGCAGATTTCGTTTCTATCCAATCCGAAATATCGTGAACAAATCCACCAAAGTAAGGCCAGCGCAATAATAATGCGTTCTTCTGATGCGGTTGATTTCAAAGGCAATGCACTTATCTTAGATGAGCCTTATGTCGGTTATGCAATGTTGGCAGGTATTATGGATACCACGCCTCGTTCGGCTTCATCGATTAGCCCCATGGCAACAATCTCGCCTCAAGCTATTATTGGTGATAATGTCTCAATTGGTGCGAACACTGTCATTGAAGCCGGCGCTGTTATTGGTGCTAATACCAGTATTGGTCCAAACACATTTATTGGTGAAAATGCCACTATCGGTGAGTCTTGCATTTTATGGGCAAGTGTTGTTATTTATCATAGAGTGACTATTGGCGACCACTGTTTAATCCATTCAACGGCCGTTATTGGTGCCGATGGTTTTGGTTTTGCCCCAAATAATAATCAATGGCATAAAATTCCCCAATTAGGGCGTGTTGTTGTTGGTCGAAATACAGAGATTGGTGCTGGTTCTACGATAGATCGTGGGGCCCTTGATGATACAATCATTGGTAAGGGCTGTATTATTGATGATCAGGTTCATATTGGTCACAATGCCATTATTGGTGATAACTGTGCGATGGCTGCAAACACTTGCGTAGCGGGTAGCACGTTTATTGGTAATCAATGTATTATCGGTGGTGCTTGTGCAATTAGTGGGCATTTAACCATTTGTGATGGCGTTACAATCACAGGAATGACCATGGTTATTAAAAATATTGCTGAAGCTGGTGTATACTCATCAGGTATGCCATCACAGTTAAATCGTGAATGGCGAAAAAATGGAGCGCGATATCGTCAATTAGATGGTATGGCCAAGCGTCTTAAGGCTGTTGAAAGACGTCTTAACAATGATTAAGTAACTAATTAGCATCAGGAAGAAGAGTTTTGTCTAACGAAATAACGCCACTTGAAATCAACGAAATCATGGAACTTTTACCGCATCGTTATCCATTTCTTTTAATCGACAAAGTTGTAGATTATGAAGTGGGTAAGTGGTTGCATGCTGTAAAGAATGTAACAATTAATGAGCCTTTTTTCCAAGGACATTTTCCTATAAAGCCAATTATGCCTGGTGTTTTAATTCTTGAAGCAATGGCACAGGCCACTGGTGTTCTAGGGTTTAAAACTGTTGATAAAACAGATGATACTCTATATTACTTTGCAGCAATCGATAATGCTCGATTCAAACAACCGGTTGTACCTGGCGATGTTGTTAATATACATGTTGAGTATTTGAAAGAACGTCGTGGTATTGGTAAATTTTACTGTGAAGCCAAAGTTGACGGTAAAGTTGTATGTAGTGCCGATCTAATGTGTGCTCGTAAGGATTAAATTGTGATAGATCCCTTAGCTTTTGTGCATCCAGATGCAACCCTTGGAAAAAACATAACCATTGGACCATGGAGCTATATTGGTGCCGATGTCTCTCTGGGTGATGATTGTATTATTGAATCTCATGTCGTCATTAAAGGTCCGTCGAAGATTGGAGAGGGTAATCACTTCTTTCAATTCTCATCGGTGGGAGAGCAATGCCAAGATAAGAAATACGCAGGGGAAAATACACAATTAATAATGGGCGACCGCAATGTTGTGCGTGAAGGCGTTACCATCCATCGTGGAACCATCCAAGACAGTGGTATAACGCGTATCGGTGATGACAATTTATTCATGGCTAATGTTCATGTTGCTCATGATTGCGTGGTCGGTAATCAATGTATTCTCGCCAATAGTGTGAATTTAGCAGGTCACGTTGAAGTGGGGGATTATGCAATATTAGGCGGTATGACAGGTGTACATCAATTTGTAAAAATTGGTGCTCATGCGTTTGTCGGTGCGACATCTTGGGTTAATCAAGATGTACCTCCGTTTGTTATCTGTGCTGGTCAGCCTTGTGTGCCGCGCAGCATTAATAGCGAAGGGCTTAAGCGTCGAGGTTTTGATAAAGAAAGTATTCTTGCCATTCGCCGTGGTTTTAAAACCTTATATAAACAAAGTCTACCTTTAGATGAAGCGTTGATCGAGCTTGCTAAAACCAATGATGAGTTTGTTAATTTATTTATTTCTTTTATCAACGAATCTAATCGCGGCATTATTCGCTAAATCACACCAATGTGTGTTAAATCGTTGTCATGTACAACTGATTTAACGCGTAATTCGGCTGTTTTATTTCATGATAAGTCATTACTTAATGTACTTTAAGTAATGACTTAAGTTCAGGAGTTGGTGTAAGCCATATTACCCCCCATGACAAACGTTAATCTTACCCCTATTCGCGTCGGTATCGTCGCTGGAGAAATCTCTGGTGATATATTGGGAGCGAGCTTAATAAAGTCTATTAAAACACGTTATCCCAATGCTATATTTGAAGGCATTGGCGGCCCTCAAATGATTGAAGCTGGCTGTGACAGCATGTTTGACCTTGAAGAACTCTCTGTTATGGGACTTGTTGAAGTTTTTAGTCGGTTGAGGCGGTTATTTGCTATAAAGGCGCAATTATTTCAGCATTTTGTCAGTAATCCTCCCGATGTATTTGTGGGTATCGATGCACCAGACTTTAATTTAAGACTAGAGCTTCAGTTGAAAGAAGCGGGTATAAAAACAGTGCAATACGTCAGTCCTTCTATTTGGGCATGGCGTCAAAAAAGAATTTTCAAAGTCGCTAAAGCCACTAATTTAGTGTTAGCGTTATTACCTTTCGAAAAAGAATTCTACGATAAGCATAACTTTCCATGTGATTTTGTTGGGCACACATTGGCGGATCAAATTTCTCCTAACATGTCTGCTCTCGATGCACGTACCAAGCTTGGTTTGGATCTAGATTCTAAATATTTAGCATTAATGCCGGGTAGTAGAGGCAGTGAATTAAAGTTTAATAGCGAAATGTATTTAGTGGCCGCGCAGCGTTTAACTGTTAAATATCCAACATTGAAATTCATTATCCCACTAGTGAACGAACAGCGAAAATCTCAATTTCTTGCTGCTAAAGCTCAATTTGCACCGGCGCTGGATATTACTATTGTGGATGGGCAATCAAGACATGTTATGGCGGCAAGTAATGCCATTATGTTGGCGTCTGGCACTGCAACTCTTGAAGGGTTATTAGTTAATCGCCCGATGATTGTAGTACATAAAATACACTGGTTAACTTATAAATTGTTTAAACCATTAATGAAAGTGAAGCATTATTCACTGCCCAATTTGCTGGCGAAAAAAGAATTGATTGCAGAGCTTATTCAAGATGACGCCACCATCGATAATATAGTTGATGGGGTATCGAATTTACTCGATAGCGATAATTCAGACATGCTAAATGCTTTTAGTGATTTACAGCAATTACTCAGATGTAATGCAAGTGAGCGAGCGACAGACAGTATTATTGGGCTGATAAATTCGCCTCGTCATCATTAATAATTAAAGAGAAGAATAATGGCCACAGAACCTGAGTTTATATTTCCCGACCTTATCGTCGCAGGCGTTGATGAAGTCGGACGCGGTCCGTTAGTGGGTGACGTTGTCACTGCAGCTGTTATATTAGATGCAAATAAGCCTATCGCAGGCTTGGCTGATTCTAAGAAATTATCAGACAAAAAACGAGATGCGCTTTATATTCTTATTATGGAAAATGCATTAGCCGTATCCGTTGGGCGGGCAAGCCCCACTGAAATTGATGAGATTAACATTTTGCAAGCCACTATGCTGGCGATGCAGCGAGCTGTCATGGGGTTGTCGATAACGCCGCAGCATGTGTTAATTGATGGTAATCGATGTCCTTCATTAGTGATGTCATCACAAGCCATAGTAAAAGGTGATGCTAGGGTTGATGAAATAAGCGCCGCTTCAATTATTGCTAAAGTAACACGCGATCGTGAAATGCAAGTGCTAGATGCTGAGTTTCCGCAATTTGGTTTTGCAAAACATAAGGGTTATCCCACTAAGCTGCATATGGAAATGATTGAGCAGCACGGTGTGACGCCACATCATCGACGTAGTTTTAAACCTGTCAAAGCCGCTTTAAATTTAGTTTAACGTAGTACCATTTAAATCAAGGAATTGTTGTGACCGATCCTAAGTTTGTCCATTTACGTATTCACTCAGACTATTCAATGGCTGACGGTGTCGCAAAAGTTGGAAAAATAGTTGGTAAAGTTAATGAAATAGGCATGCCAGTCATGGCTGTCACCGATCTCGTTAATCTGTGTGGTTTGGTTAAATATTATCGCAGTGCGCATAGTAACGGTGTTAAGCCAATTATAGGCGCTGACATGTGGGTAGTCAGTGACGAGTTTAATGATCAGCCTTGGCGAGTCACTATATTATGTACGGATAATGTCGGTTATAACAATCTTACTTTACTCATTTCCAAGGCCTATTTGCGCGGGAAATTACACAACAAAGCCGTGATTGATAAAGAATGGTTGGTTGAATTTAGTAAGGGTTTGATCATTTTGTCTGGCGGGCGTGAAGGCGATGTCGGTATGGCGCTGCTCAAAGGTAACGACAAGCTTGCGCGCGAATGTTTGTCATTTTATCAAACTCATTTCTCTGATTGCTATTATTTAGAGCTGCTGCGCACCGGACGCCCTAACGAAGAACAATATCTACACTTGGCATGTGAGCTTGCTAGTGACACTAATGTTCCTGTCGTGGCGACCAATGAAGTTGTGTTTCTTGAGAGCAAAGATTTTGATGCCCATGAAGTGCGAGTTGCCATTTATGATGGTTATGGGCTAGCGGATCCTAGGCGCCCTAAACGTTACAGTGACCAACAATACTTACGCACAGAAGAAGAGATGTGTGAGCTCTTCAACGATATTCCTAGCGCCCTCGAAAACAGTGTCGAAATAGCTAAACGTTGTAACGCAACTGTCGTACTCGATAAAATCGTGTTGCCAGACTATCCCACCGGGGATCTTGAAATTGAAGACTTTTTAGTTAAAGTCTCTGTCGATGGCCTTGAGGAACGACTAGAGTTTTTATTTCCTGATCCAGATGAACGAGAACGCCAACGACCAGCTTATGAAGAACGCTTACACATTGAGTTAGGTGTTGTAAATAAGATGGGGTTTCCCGGTTACTTCTTAATCGTGATGGAGTTTATTCAGTGGAGTAAAGACAATGATGTGCCTGTTGGCCCAGGCCGTGGATCCGGTGCGGGCTCATTGGTGGCTTACGCACTTAAAATTACCGACCTTGATCCTCTAGAATATGATTTGTTATTCGAGCGATTCCTAAATCCTGAACGTGTATCCATGCCCGATTTCGATGTCGATTTTTGTATGGAAGGTCGTGACCGCGTTATTGACCATGTTGCGCAGCTTTATGGTCGTGATGCCGTTTCACAGATTATTACCTTTGGTACTATGGCGGCAAAAGCCGTGGTACGCGATGTTGGCCGAGTTATGGGACAGCCTTATGGTTTTGTTGAGCGCTTGACCAAACTTATTCCTGCTGAACCGGGCATGTCATTGACTAAAGCGTGGGAAGTTGAGCCCCAACTTGACCAACTTTATCAAGCCGATGAAGATGTTCGTGAGCTCATTGATATGGCGCGCCGCCTCGAAGGTACAACACGTAACGCAGGTAAACATGCGGGAGGCGTGGTTATCTCGCCCACAACTATCACTGATTTTGCACCGCTGTATTGTGATGATGAAGGCAAAAATCCTGTAACCCAGTTTGATAAAAATGACGTGGAGACTGCGGGGTTAGTTAAGTTTGATTTCTTGGGCTTACGAACACTAACCATCATCAAATGGGCACTAGATCCCCTTAATGAAAAACGTGCTAAACAAGGATTAGAGCCTGTTGCGATAGAATCTATTCCCCTTGACGATGCACCTTCTTTTGCGATGTTAAAACGCAGTGAAACAACGGCAGTATTCCAGCTAGAATCACGCGGTATGAAGGAGCTAATAAGTCGCTTATTACCTGATACCTTTGAAGATATTATCGCCTTAGTGGCATTGTTTCGCCCTGGTCCATTACAATCGGGTATGGTTGATAACTTTATCGACCGAAAACATGGCCGAGAAGAAGTCTCTTACCCAGACAGTCAATGGCAGCATGAATCACTTAAAGAAACGTTAGAGCCAACTTACGGCATTATCTTGTACCAAGAACAGGTAATGCAAATCGCTCAGGTACTGTCTGGTTATACACTAGGTGGTGCGGATATGTTACGTCGTGCCATGGGTAAGAAAAAACCAGAAGAAATGGCTAAGCAGCGTTCAACCTTCGAACAGGGCGCCGTTGACAATGGCGTTGATGGCGAACTTGCCATGAAAATTTTCGATTTGGTGGAAAAGTTCGCAGGTTATGGATTTAATAAATCTCATTCCGCCGCGTATGCTTTAGTGTCGTATCAAACGCTGTGGATGAAGTGTCATCATCCCGCCTATTTTATGGCGGCTGTAATGTCAGCAGATATGGATAATACAGATAAAATAGTGACCTTGGTCGATGAATGTGAACGTATGAAATTGGTTTTGCATCCGCCCGATGTAAATTCTGGTGAATATAAGTTTAGCGTCAATGACGATGAAGAAATTGTTTATGGTATCGGTGCTATTAAAGGCGTCGGTGAAGGCCCTGTTGAAGCCATATTAGAAGCACGGGCCCAAGGTGGGCCTTTCAAAGATCTGTTTGATTTTTGTGGTCGTATCGATACCAAAAAAATTAGTAAACGAATTTATGAAAAATTAATTAAATCTGGTGCACTCGATAAATTAGGGCCTCATCGCGCAGCTATGATGGCCTCATTACCAGAGGCGGTCAAAGCGGCAGTTCAACATGCAAAAGATAGAGCCGTTGGGCAACATGACCTCTTCGGCTTGTTAGCGAGCCATGATGAAGATGTCAGCCACGAATTTGTCGATATTATGCCATGGCCAGATAAAATTTGGCTTGAGGGTGAACGTGAAACTTTAGGTTTGTATTTAACCGGTCATCCTATTAATCAATATTTACCAGAGCTTAAACATTATACCAGGTGCCGACTAAAAGACATTGTGCCTACAGAACGTGGCCAAGTTGTTAAGGCGGCAGGGCTCGTAATTGCATCTCGCGTAATGATTACCAAGCGTGGTTCAAAAATGGGAATTATGACGATTGACGACAAAAGTGGTCGATTAGAGGCGATGTTATACAGCGAAACCTTAGAAAGATACCAAGATTTACTACAAAAAGACAAAATATTGGTCTTAGAGGGAGAGGTCAGCTTTGATGATTTTTCTGGTGGTAATAGAATGTCCGTTAAAGAAGTCTATGATGTTGCAAATGCCCGTGAGCGATTTGCAACGGCGCTCGAACTAAAAGTTGAAGAGCAGCAAATCGATAAGCATTTTTTCAGCCGTTTTAATGAGGTCATGGCACCATTTCAATACGGTGCGCTGCCTGTGAATATTTTTTACAGTCGGGTTGAGTCCACAGCAAAACTAGAGCTGGGTATTCAATGGCGGGTAACGCCAGATGATGAGTTATTAGATAATTTACGTATGTTGCTTGGCAGCAAGCAAGTACGATTAAAGTTTTAAGCAATAATTTTAGTAACTTAGGATATAATGCAATTAGTAAATTGTCATTTTTCCTGAGATTACGTCACTATTTAAAGAGATAAATAATGAGCCAGAATTTTTTAGAGTTTGAAAAGCCAATTGCAGAATTGCACGCACAAATTGATGAATTGCGTAATGTGAGCAGTAATAGTTCACTTAATATCGATTTAGCACAAGAAATTCAAACGCTTGAAGAAAAAAGCGTAGCAATGGCGCAGAAGATATTTTCGGATTTAGGGCCTTGGCAAATTAGTCAGATCGCTCGTCATCCACAACGTCCATATACTTATGATTACATTGCACGTGTTTTTGACGATTTCGATGAGATTTGTGGTGATCGTGCTTATGCCGATGACAAAGCTATTATTGGCGGAACGGCTCGATTAAATGGTGTGCCAGTGATGATTATTGGTCATCAAAAAGGACGTACTACTAAAGAGAAAGTAAAACGTAATTTTGGTATGCCACGTCCTGAAGGATATCGTAAAGCACTGCGTTTGATGGAAATGGCAGAGCGTTTTAAAATGCCTATCATCACATTAATTGATACTCCGGGAGCCTACCCAGGTGTTGGTGCTGAAGAGCGTGGACAATCGGAAGCGATTGCTCGTAACCTAAAAGTAATGGCTGGTTTAAAAGTACCAGTTGTTTGTACGGTTATTGGTGAAGGCGGTTCTGGCGGCGCATTAGCCATTGGTGTTGGCGATACGGTTAACATGTTGCAATACAGTACATATTCGGTAATTTCACCAGAAGGTTGTGCTTCAATTTTATGGAAAAGTGCTGACAAAGCATCTTTAGCCGCTGAAGCAATGGGCATTACATCAGATCGCTTATTAGGTCTTGAGCTTATTGATAATATTATCGAAGAACCATTAGGCGGTGCGCATCGTGACTTTGATGCGATGGCCAGTAATTTAAAAGCAACACTAACGAAGCAAATTACTACATTAAAAGCATTGGACGTCGATACCTTACTAGACAATCGTTATAACCGTTTGATGTCATTTGGCTATTGTTAATATAAAACAATAAAGATAATAATTATAATAAATGCCGCCTAAGGAAACTTAGGCGGCATTTTCATTTCTATCAACAAAGTCCCATGGCATAAACGCCGCCTCACTTGTATACTCTAATGCAATCTGCTCAATTGAAATACTAGCTAAATGAACCTTAGACGATCGCTGGAACAATTTTTTATCACTCATAATTTTCAAGAACAATCACTGGTATTGGCGCTTAGTGGCGGCATTGATTCAGTGGTTTTATTAGATGTGTTAATAAAGTCTTCTTATGATAACGATAAAATACTCGCAGTCCATGTTAATCACGGGATTAGTGAATCTTCAAATAGCTGGCAGAAATTTTGTGAATCGCTATGTGCTAAGCATCAAATAACGTGTGTGAGTGAACAGGTTGAATTAACGGACATGAAGCTTGGCCTTGAAGGGGCCGCTAGAAAAGCGCGTTATCAAGCATTATCCAAACATATAACAACTGAAACTGTTTTATTAACAGCGCAGCACCAAGACGATCAATGTGAAACACTTTTGTTGGCACTTAAACGTGGCAGTGGTGTCTTAGGACTGGCAGGGATGTTACCTGTAACCACATTGCCTGTGGGCCTCCATGCAAGACCATTACTTGATATTAGCCAGCAAGCCATTAATGATTACGCTGCCAACTACAATTTGCAATGGGTTGAAGACGACAGTAACACCAACACCGACTTTGATAGAAATTTTCTACGCCATGACATTATCACGGCGCTTAATGAGCGTTGGCCAAGTTTCAGTGCAAATGTAGCCCGCAGTGCTGCTTTGTGCCAGCAACAAACTGCATTGGCGGCAGAGATTGCACAGTTAGACTTTTCAAGTAATAAACAACATCAGTCTCAGCTTTCCATTACCTTATTAAACCAACTTAGTGATTCACGTATTAGTAACCTGATACGTCATTGGTTAACGATAAATGACGTGATGCTGCCTTCCTTTAAGCAGCTTAAACAAATTAAATATCAATGCCTTTCTCAAAATGAAGATTCTAGTCCACTGATTGCAATAGGGCAGAAACAATTAAGACGCTATCTGGATAACTTGGTCATCACTTCTCCCCAACGTGAAACCCAACAAATGACTATCCAATGCGACGGACTACGTGATATTGAGCTACCTAATAACTTGGGGGTGGTGAGTTTTAATCAGCCTGGCAGTGTTATCTCAGTGGTTGCTCCTCTGGCAAATCAAAGCATTACAATTGAATTTGGTTTACCGGGGCGTTATAAAGCGTGGCCAGAGAATCGTGATAAAAGAAGAACCCTAAAAAAACTATGGCAAGAATATAAAATCCCTCCGTGGCAACGCTGTCATATTCCTTATCTGTGCTATGACGGTGTGTTAGTAGCGGCACTGGGATATTGGGTTGAGAAGACGTTTAGCATTACCCAGTCAATAATGATTGGAAGCAATGAAGGTCAGGTCTTAAATATTAAAATGACTGATTCATAATAATCAGTCATTTTAATGAAGGAAATTACTGCGTTATAACGCCATTGTAATAGGTGTTTTTTCCATTTTTCTTGGCTTGGTAAAGCGCTTTGTCCGCTCTATCTATTGTGGTTTCACTTGTATCGCCGCTGTGCCAATTTGTAAAGCCAATACTTGATGTGACCAGATGTTTTGACATCAAAGTGTCATCACTGACCATTTCCACAATACGTTTTGCCACAAGTTCTGGATTTAATTGGTCGCTATGGGCAAGTAATAATACAAATTCATCGCCGCCAAACCTAAAGACATGATCGTTTGTTCGTAGGGCATCTCGCAATATTTTAGCAAATTGCTTAAGGACTAAATCGCCCTCATTATGACCAAAATTATCATTAACTTGTTTGAAATTATCCAAATCTAGCATTAAGACACTAAATGAGCGGTGTTCACGCTGCGCCGTTGCTTTCATATGGCTTAATGTTTCATCGAAATAGCTTCTATTACCCAATCCAGTTAAATGATCTCGTAAACTTAAATTACGATTATGTTCGAAAATAAGTACATTAAATAACGGTTGGAGTAATTGCTGCTCAAGTGAGGCAATAAGCTGCCGTTGTGGTTGCCCTAATGGCTTGGTTGACATGTAGCGCATCATGCCAAGATCTTTGTCATTGAGATGTAACTTACTGTTAAGTACGCAGCGACTACCTTGAGAATATTTTGGTTGATATGTTTGTCCTAAATATTCAAACTCTAAACCAGAAACTTGTAATCTCAAACTGACTTCACGGGCGTAAATAGCCAGTAGAGGTTGTAACTCAACAGCAACACTAAGCTTTTGTAAAAAATCAAGTTTGTCTAGTGCTCTGCGAACTGGTGTTTGCATATTATCACCCAGCTCTTGAGCAATTGAAGTAAATTCAATATTTTCCAATTCATTGATTGGTAGGTTCAGACGTTGCATAATATTCTCACTATATTGTGTGATAACCGGCACCACATCTCTGCTCGGAATTCATTATCAGTTGTACAATTTTTTGACACTTGCCATTCTTATCGTAGAAAAGCAATTGTTGTGCCATATGCAACTCTTATTAAGTTAAATAGATAGAACGCTTTTTAATCACAGTAAAACTAAGGTAAAGTAGTGGCAAGCGCGTGATTAATTAGAAGGAAATAATAGTCCATGTTGTCGATGTTGATTTCATTATTGATGGTTATACTGGTGTTGTTGTCATTTAGGCGATTGAAAATTCCTGCTGTTTTAGGGTATCTAGTAACAGGGATTTTAGTAGGACCGAGTGTGTTTGGTTTGCTTGCTGATTCAGACCAGATGCATTTTTTGGCTGAACTTGGCGTCGTTTTTTTACTTTTCTCCCTTGGTTTAGAGTTCTCTCTACCAAAATTAATGTCAATGAAAGGTCTAGTGTTTGGCCTAGGTAGTGCTCAGTTAACCATTACCATGTCTATGGTCGCTATTGTTGGGATCTTTGTCGGTTTAGATTTCGAGCAGGCTTTAATTGTTGGTGTTGTTATTGCCCTTTCTTCAACAGCGATAGTAGTGAAGCAGCTTTCTGAAATGCGGCAAACTAATAGTGTTAGTGGTCAAATGACTATTTCAGTGTTGTTATTTCAAGATATAGCTGTGGTTCCTGTTTTAATTTTAATTCCAATGTTGGGCACCGATTCTGATTTTGGTTTGTCATTATTATTGGCACTTGGTAAAGGTGTTGGTGCCTTTATTATCATATTTTTAGCCGGTAAATTAATTCTTCCTAAGCTTTTTGATGAGATAGCAAGGGCGCGATCCGATGAGCTATTTGTGTTAACGGCCATAATGGTTGTGGTATGTACAGGGGCATTAACCTATTCATTAGGGTTGTCAGCGGCACTAGGCGCTTTTTTATCAGGCATGATGTTAGGGGAGAGTAAGTATCGACATCAACTCGATGCCGATATCCGTCCGTTCAAAGATATTTTAATGGGACTATTCTTTGTGTCAATTGGCATGATGTTAAACTTATCGTTATTGGTGGAGCAGAGTTTATTACTCCTTATATGCTTGCCCTTATTAATTTTAGGCAAGTCGACCATTGTTGCCATCATCTACTACCGTAGACGTTCAAGACGCCGCAGTGCTCTTAAAAGTGGTCTATATTTAGCACAAGTAGGGGAGTTTGGGTTTGTTGTCTTGGCGCTTGCCCAAAAGAACACCTTATTGTCTGACAGCACTGTATCATTCATTATAGCGTTGGGCGTGCTCAGTATGGGCTTGACCCCTCTATTGATGAACAGAGCAGATGCTATTGCCAAGCGGTTTATTGATTCCCATGAATTGCTTGATAAACCTCTACCAATACCCACTACGTGCGATCTAATGAGCGAACATGTGGTGATTTGTGGCTTTGGCCGAGTTGGACAAACTATTGCACGTTTTCTGAAAAAAGAAGCTATCGAGTATATCGCCATGGATCAAGATCCCCTACGGATTCAAGAAGCATTAGTCGGCGGTGAAAACGTACTATTTGGTGACAGTCGCCATCGTGATATTTTGAAAAATTGTCATGTAGATAAAGCAAAACTGGTGGTTATTACCTTTGATGATAATCATTCCGTGATGCAAGTATTGAGCGCTTGCAAAGAAATGGGGCCTGACATTAAGGTCATGATCAGAACGCGAGATGATACTCACATGACAAAATTAAAAGAGGCTGGCGCGCAAACTGTCGTGCCTGAAACCCTTGAAGGCAGTTTGATGTTGGTCTCACAAGTTCTGTTTTTATCTGGTGTGCCAATGAGCCGCGTATTAAAACGTATTCAAATTGAACGAAAAAATCATTATAAATTTATGCACGGTTATTTTCACGGTGATGAATCCTCCCACAACATGGAAGTTGATTTAGAGCAACTACATGCTGTATTACTGCCTTTTGATGCCCATGTAATTGGAACGAAAGTCAGCGAATTACCGCTAGAACGGTTACGAATCACAATACGAGGTATACGTCGTTCTCATGAAGAAATCAGCGAACCAGATGAGCACTTTATCATTGAAGAAAACGACGTATTGGTTTTATGTGGTAAGCCGCGCCGCGTTGAACGTGCGGAGCGTTATTTGCTTAATGGTGGATAAGGATTACTTTTATCAAAGCAACATCAAACTTGGAAATCATATTGAGCATGTTTAGGGCGAATATGTTGTGTTCCTATCTCTAAAAAGTCACTGAGTTCTTGTTTTTGGGCTATACCATCGCGAAACCCAGCCGCAATTAATTCAGTGCAATAAGCTTTTTCGAACAGTAAATAGCTAATTAAACTTGATTCACTGGACCTTGTCACCCCAATACTAGCCAGTAAACGTTTTATGGCCCAAGGAACATCATTATAGTGACGTTTTGCAGCGCGGTTAATGTCTATACTTGGATTAATCAAATGAGTGTCTATTTTACGTAGATTATGGGATTTTTGTAAATGCTCTGGAATCAGATCCAAAGTAGCATTAACACGATTCGTCCGTTCTATGTCTGAATCTAGCGTATCACTAAATACACTATCTAATAGATGACCAGCAATTGAAGAGGCGCTGGGGTGTTTCATAACCGCATGGGCAGATTGATCGTGCGGTGAGTCCAAACCAATACATAGCACTTTATCCGCCCCTAAATGAATGGCAGGACTTAAGGGAGATAATTGATGTATTGAGCCATCGCCATAAAATGATTGTCTGACCTCAATGGCTGGGAAGACGAGAGGCAATGCAGCTGAAGCCATCAAATGATCAGTGTGTAATACGCCGCGAGAGCTTTCACGCTTTGAGCGTTTCCAATCTTCAATAGACGGATGTCCTTGATAAAAAGACACTGAATTTCCTGTTTTATAACTCGATGCTGTGACAGATAAGGCGTGTAAGTGCCCATTTGCAATATTACGCTCTAAGCGCTCAAAGGGAACCACTCTATTAATGAGTTCACGTAGCGGTGAGTTATCGAGCAAGGAAGTGGGGCGATTACGGTAAAGGTCGCTGCGCATCCATTTAGTCATATTGTTAAACATATGATGGGATACATGGCTGAGATCGCTGCGATAAATATGATTAGTGCGCATGTTGCGCCAAATCCATTCCAGTTTTTTTACGCCTAAATGAAAGCTAGAGGCATAACAACCTAACGCCGTACTATTCATCGCCCCAGCTGAGGTGCCGCACAACACGGGAAATGGAATGCTGTGATTTCGTGGATAAAGTGTGGCAATTGCTTTTAGAACACCAACTTGATATGCCCCACGCGCGCCACCGCCGCTGAGTAACAACCCAATTCTTTTATTTTTTTTATGGTGAAGATTAGTAGGGTCTACCATCGTATTATTCTCTTAAAAAACAAGCAACCACAACCAACTTAGCAAATATATTAGCAAAGAGTAATGATTTATTGATTTAAAAAGGCTTTAATAGTCAGTAATTTGAGATTATTAGTGTTTAAATATGTATTTTTCTAAAAACGATCAAATGATATTAATGGTTACAAAGGTGCAAGACAATTTAACGCATCGCCACTATGCCATTCAATTTACCGTGGCTCTATCAAAGCCATTAACGATGAGCACTAATGAGCAGCAATCTCAAATGTCCTATTGTGTTAATCCTGTTATGCAGCCGCATAGCTTGGCCACCACCGATGAGGTTTTTATTCTACTGATTAATCCGTCGAGTGACATTGGTCATTGGGTATCACATCAAAAACAGGCCCAAAATTTAGATGCCGTCGCGCAAAAACTACGTGTTGAGGCTGCGCAATTCTTAGTTGATAGAAACAATTCTGTAGCCTTGTTATCAAGTGTGGAACTAATTTTCAAAGAGGTGATGATGCAACCTCCATTAGCGTCCAACCCGATGGAACCAAGAATTGCTAAGGCAATGGAATATCTGCGCGCAGCAGCGCCACAAATCACCAGCTTAGAATTGATCGCTAGTCAGGTGTCACTTTCCCCAAGCCGTTTTCTGCACTTGTTCAAACAAGAGATGTATATTAGCTATCGGCGCTTTCAATTGTGGCTACGGTTACTATCCTCCATTGATTCATTAACTAAGCCTCATTCTATTACCGTAGTGGCTCACGACAGTGGTTTTGCTGATAGCGCGCATTACAGTCGTACTTTTAAGGAATGTTTCGGGTTTACGCCCAACGAATTTAGAAAAATGAAGCGGTTATCTAGCTAAAAGGCTTTTTTAAGATTCACAGGCATAAAAAAGGGCGAACTGATCAAATCAGTTCGCCCTTTTTCTATGGAAGCAGCTGGCTATGCTAGCTGGTTTTTCAAGAACGTTACCATGTCAGCAACGGCTACTTCTTGTTTTTCGCCGTCAATACGTGATTTATATTCAAATACGCCGTTATCAAGACTCTTCTGACCGATAACAACAGTATGTGGAATACCAACAAGTTCCATATCTGCAAACATAACACCCGCACGTTCTTTACGATCATCAAACAAGACTTCGATACCAGCATCTTGTAATTGCTCATATAAATCGTGTGCCGCTTTAGTGATTGTTTCTGATTTTTGCATATTCATTGGCACGATAACCACTTTGAACGGTGCAATTTGAGCTGGCCAAATAATGCCGTTCTTATCATGGTTTTGCTCAATAGCAGCAGCAACAATGCGAGAAACGCCAACGCCGTAACAACCCATGTTTAAAATTTGGTTTTTACCTTGCTCGTTTAACACACCAGCGTTCATCGCTTGGGCATATTTGTTACCTAACTGGAAGATATGACCCACTTCGACACCACGTTTAATTTCTAACGTGCCTTTGCCACAAGGGCTTGGATCGCCAGCAACTACATTACGTAAATCGCTAATGTTTGCTGCTTCTAATGCTAAATCACGTTCCCAGTTAGCGCCGGTGAAGTGAACACCATTCTCATTAGCACCACACACAAAATCGCTCAAATGGGCTGCACTACGGTCGACAATAACTGGGATTGTTAGGCCGATAGGACCAATTGAACCAGGGCTAGCCTTTGCTGTTTCTTTAATTTGCTCATCACTTGCAAATTCAAGAGGAACAGCAACACCTTCAATTTTTTCAGCTTTCACATCATTAAGTTCATGATCGCCGCGAAGAACTAAAGCAATAATTGGAGCTTGCTCGTTATCGCCTTTTACAAAGATTGTTTTCACCATAGTGGCTACGTCAACATTTAATAATGCAGCCGCGTCAACAATAGTACGAACCTTTGGTGTTTCTACTTTCGTTAGTTCAGCGCTTGGCGCAGAACGTTCGCCTGTTGGCGCTAGTGCTTCTGCTTTTTCCACGTTAGCGGCATAGTCAGATTGGTCACTAAATACAATGGCATCTTCACCTGATTCGGCTAATACGTGGAATTCATGTGACAATGCGCCGCCAATGCTGCCACTATCAGCCAATACTGGACGATATTCCAAACCTAAACGATCGAAGATACGACAATAGGCTTTAAACATTGTTTGATATGTTTTTTCCATACACTCATCTGAAAGATGGAATGAATAAGCATCTTTCATCAAAAATTCACGAGAACGCATCACACCAAAACGTGGACGAATTTCATCTCTAAATTTAGTTTGAATTTGAAATAAATTTAAAGGTAACTGTTTATAGCTTTTAAGCTGGTTACGTACCATGTCAGTAATAACTTCTTCATGGGTTGGACCTAAAACGAAAGAACGATTATGGCGATCTTTAATGCGTAATAACTCCGGACCGTATTGCTCAATCCGTCCTGTTTCTTCCCACAAATCGGCAGGTTGAACCATAGGCATTAATACTTCAACACTACCAGCACGTTCCATTTCTTCACGCACAATAGCGGAAATCTTTTGCATAACGCGTAAACCAGAGGGTAACCACGTGTATAGCCCTGATGCTAAACGGCGAACCATGCCCGCGCGGATCATAAGCTGATGACTGATTATTTCAGCATCATTTGGAGTTTCTTTTTGTGTGGCTAATAAGTAGCTAGTAGTACGCATTTTTGAACGCCTTTAACGGTTGTAGAACGAAAAATTAAAGGCGAATTGTAGCAGGTGTTTACGCTTAAGTAATTATATTGAACAAATATTTGTCACAACAATTACGTCACCGACAACTTGCCAATGAACATCAAAATCGTAGAGATGAACTGAGTATATTTTTTCATCTACTTTGTTTTTTTTATAAGCAGGTCTGGGGTCTTGGGCTAATATTTGGTTTATTAAATTAGAGAAACCATCAGGTGTTTGATGCGTATTTAAAAATGTATCTGCCGCCTCACTAAACTCGACGTCATAAAGTATTGGCGCTTGCGGTGCGAAACCACATTGCGCGTCGATAACGTCAGAATACGCAATGTAAGGTTTAATGTCATAAATAGGTGTGCCATGTAACAAATCGATACCACTGACCTCGATACTGGCGCGGTTATTTTCAATGATTACACGCTCAAACTTAACCGCTGACATACCTAATCCATTAGGTCTAAATGAGGAGCGTGTTGCGAGCACACCTGTTTTTTTATTACCCCCAAGACGGGGAGGGCGCACTAAAGGTTGCCAGCCTTGTTGGTTATTCTCATGAAAACCAAATACTAACCAAAGGTGAGAAAATGTCTCAAGATCTCGTACCATCCCTGGACTATCAAAATTGGGCTGCAGCACAATGATGCCTTTAGCAGCTGGTGCGAGCCTAGATTGACGAGGGATTGAGAATTTTTGTTTAAAAGGCGAAGTTAAAATGCCAATGGGCGTGATTTCAAGATTGTTAGACACGATATAACCAATTTATTGAGAAGGATTTTAGACACAAAAAAGGGCAAGCATGCTTACCCTTTTTTAATTTGTTAGTTCAAAAACTAAACTACAGTGATGTTCTCAGCTTGAGGACCTTTCTGACCTTGAGTAACAGTGAACTGTACTTTTTGGCCTTCAGCAAGGGTTTTGAAACCGTCGCCAGAAATTGCGCTGAAATGTGCGAAAACATCTGGACCTGATTCAGGAGAAATGAAGCCGAAGCCTTTAGATTCGTTGAACCATTTTACGGTACCAGTAGTAGTAGACATAGTTATATCCTATAAAGTCATGAGTAATTAATGCCAAGAAATTTTGGCCTAACGCTGTAAGTACGGCTAGAAATTATGAAAAACAAGGCGAGGTCTATTACAAAGAGTAGAACGTCGAAATTTGAGCATAAATATCAGTATTACTTGCAAGCTCTAATTATTATATAGGGGTTTATTAGTGAGTCAATTATTTTTAGATGTTTTTTTGTACACTTTTTGGGAGCTAGAATAATTCGTTTTTAAAGCCGCTATTAACAAGGTCTTCACGTTAATAGCAGCTTTAATTGTGGAGTAATAAGTTAGACTAACTTATTACTTAGCACCTTTTTTACGATATTTATCATAGAGCTGACGGTGACGATTATTTAAATCTACCACTCTTCCGTCAATAAACATGCGCTGAACACGGTGGGTTTGATAATCGAGAACATCACCTTTAGTGAGTATAATCGATGCCGATTTACCCACTTCAAGAGATCCTAATTTATCACTAACGCCTAACAGTTTAGCCGGTGTTAAAGTGATGGCTTTTAGTGCCTCTTCTTTACCTAATCCGTATTTTGCAGCCATGCCAGCAGCAAAGGCAAGCGAGCGACTATCCCATGCACTCTCATAACCGATAGCTACTTCAACGCCGGCTTCTTTTAACATCGCAGGCGTTTTGAAGGCTTGGTCAATATCTTCATCACCGCGTGCTGGAATACCAAAGGCGTGTGTGTAAATCACAGGTACCTTTTGCGCGGCTAGTTCGTCTTTAACAAGCCAAGCATCTCGTGCTCCAACAATAACCATCTTGAACTGATGCACTAAATTAAAGCGTAGCGCTTGCTCTATTTCACTCACATCATCCGCATGAACGTATAAACTTTTACTGCCTTGCCATAAACCGAGCATGGCATGCCAGCGAATATCTTGCTCAATTGAATTATCTGCCTGATAAGCGAGGTAATAACGTTTCGATTGGGCAAAGTAATCATCAAGGCGCGCTAATCGTTTATGGTAGGCCTTCAATGCTTTAGGCAGACGTTTTTTAGACACCCAGTATCTTGGTTTTGATGGCCAAAACAAATGTACACCCACTGCTGATTTTATCAAACCATCGTCGACATTCCATGCATCAAGGTTTATTAATGATGATTGTCCGCCGAGCAAATGACCACTTGGAGTGACTTGTACATGAGTAATACCATTAGCACGAATAGTAGGAATAATTTCAGAGTCAGGGTTGTAGGCAACATGGGCTAAAAGATGTGGGTTATCTTCGCCTACTTCAGTAATATCAACTGTTGCACGAACCGATTCAATTTCACGTAAGCCCAACTGACTGGCGGTAGATATTAAACCGGGGTAGACATGCTGACCGGTACCATCAATGATTTGTGCATTCGATGGGGCTGTCAGCCCTTTACCAATAGCGCTGATTTTTCCATTACTTAATAAGATATCACTGTGTGTTAAGACACCTTGAGTGACCGTGTGAAGCGTTGCATCTTTAATTAAAATGGCTTGTGATTGTTTTTTTCCGGGTACCATATCATGAGCGAGTACTTGACCACTTAAGGTTAAGGCGCATGATAATCCCATGATCAATCGTTGTAGTTTTGTAAAGTGTAAAGACATGATTAATGTACTCCGTGATCGATGTGTTGCTGCCATGTGTCATGCTGATCTTCACAATGCCAAACAGGTTGAATCATTTTATCGCTTGCACTTAATGCGTTCGTTGACTTTTTAACTGACTTATCGGCAATCAGTTTATTTATCAATTGTGCTTTTTCAGTGCGTACCATTGAACGGGCTTTAATGTCGCGTTTTAAATCGAAATATTGACGACCTTCAATCCACGTTTCTTCGGCGCGTGCATAAACAGATAACGGTTCATTATCCCAAATAACAAAATCAGCTTGTTTGCCAACTTTTATGCTACCAACACGTTGATCTATTTTTAGTTGTTTAGCTGGGTTAATGGTGACCATGTTCCACGCGTCTGTAGGTGACATATCACAATAAGTAATAGACTTTGCTGCTTCTTGATTTAAACGACGTTGTAAATCAGGGCTGTCAGAATTAAGACTAGTTAACACACCACGTTGATTCATCAAGCAGGCGTTTTGTGGAATAGCATCATAAACTTCAAATTTGTAACCCCACCAATCAGCAAATGTAGACCCGCCAGCGCCATGTTTGGCCATTTCATCAGCCAATTTATAGCCTTCTAAAATGTGGGTGAATGTAGCTACTTTAAAATTAAATTGCTCAGCTAATCGCAGAAACATTAAGATTTCAGACTGTACATACGAATGAATATGTACATGACGTTTTGAGTTTAAAATTTCATCAATAGTATCTAAACGATAATCACGGCGAATAGGGGCCACGTTACGTTTTTCACGACTGCTTAGTTCTTCATAACCTTTTTGTGCGGCTTTATATTCACGGGTACGAACAAAAGCATCTTTCATTAATGCTTCAACACCCATACGAGTTTGTGGGTAACGAGTACGGTAGTTACTGCCCCAGTTACTCTGTTTTACATTTTCACCCAAGGCAAATTTGATTGAACCGGGCACATTTTTCATCTTCATTTCTTGGGCTGACTCGCCCCATTTAAGTTGAATAATTTGTGCCTGGCCGCCAATAGGGTTTGCGCTGCCGTGTAATAGTTGGGCTGTTGTAGCTCCGCCAGCTAAAGAACGATAAATCTGAATGTCATCAGGATTAACAACATCACCAATACGCACTTCCGCGGTAATGGCTTCAGTGCCTTCATTGACGCCACGTGAAATAGCGATGTGAGAATGCTCATCAACGATTCCGGCTGTAATGTGTTTTCCTGTCGCATCAACAGATTGATAACCCGATGGTGTTTTGAGATTTTCCCCAATTTTAACAAACTTACCGTTAGCAATTAAAATATCGGTATTGACCAACACACCTTGTTTTTCTGATGTCCAAACTGTGGCATTTTTAAGGTGTAGTTTTTGAGCTTTAGGGAGTGTTGTTTGACCAAATGCGCGATTAGGCCACGTTAAATTACCCACATATTCAATCGTCTCAGCTTTCTCAGCTTTATCATCATCGGCAGTCGATTTTACAGCTGCTGCGCTTACTAATGTTGATTGCTGTTTGCTATCTATTTGACGACCTTGTAGATCTTTTTTGTTGTCAGCCTGCCATAAACGATAACGGATCGCTTGCCCATCTTCTGTGACAACGAAGCTTACGCTGTCACTGCTTTTCTCTTGATTAGTTACTTTTAGTTTTTCGTCACCTTGTTTAATAGAAACCTTAGGTTTTGATTTTGTAAGGTCAAGGGTCAATGTTAATTTTTCGCCTGTTTGATGGCTTGTCAGCTCATAATCGCCATTGAGCGCTAAATGGTTAGGGTTCACTAACTGGTGAGCTTGACCGCGAGTCCATACCGAGATGATTTCACCGTCTTTAAAAATGTCACCACGACTAATGATGAAGTCAGCATTAAATCCTGATTTTAATTGACCGGCTTGTTTAGCTATACCCGCAATTTTAGCTGGGTTAGTTGTTAATGCGGCTAATGCAGCTTGTTCGCTTAGACCGTGTTTGACAGCTAAACGTAAATTAGTTAAAAACTCTTTGCCTTTAACGCCATGACTTGTAATTGATAGGTTTACATCATTGGCTTCTAATGCGGCCAGGTTTCCGGGGCTACGCTCCCAATGACGTAAGTCAGCTAACGAAATATCGCGACCTTGTGACGTACCCAAACTTGGCTTGTCAGCAAAACTCAACGGCATTACGAGGTTGGCGTCTAATTTAGATATTTCATCTAAGCGTGCGTATTCAAAACCTGAGCCTAAAAAAGTAGATTTGATGTTAAAATCTTTAAGTAATGTAGCAGCGCGAAGCAATGATTGTTCACTTTGAGTACTAAAGAAAACACCTTCGTTTTCGATGTTTGTAATGGCTTTTAAGGCTGCATTATATTCAACATTATCACCCTCAAAAGTGATTTTCTTACCTTGGCTTTTTTCATACCAATTTGCATCAGAGAAGGTTTGACGTAGTAATGCGATACTGCCCATAAGCGAGCTAGGATAACTTTGCGATGAAGTGCCTTTGCTAAATGAGGCAAAGTGCGAAGCTGCGTTATTGTAAATAAGTTCATTCGCTATGCCGTCGGCTAGAGATACCGTTAACCCTCGACCCTGCAAAATACCGTCGTGTTTGGCCGACTGAACTGAAGTGAAACCGTTTGAAATATACGCCTTTGCATCTTTTTTGTTTGGCGCAAAATAATCACTCCAATTCATTTGAGCATGAATGGCACTATTTGATGCGTTCCCACCAATGCGATCGATGCGGTAAACCGGACCGCGACTGTCATTTTTAGGGTAACTGAAATCTAATCCATACTGAGAATATGTGTCAATAAAACCAGGATAAATAGTCATGCCTTTTAAATCAACGACACTAGCACCCTGTGGCGCTTTACCATTTTTTTGTACAGAGCTTACTCGGCCATGTTCAATAATCAAGGTGGCGTTGGTAATTTTATTAGTCGGTGAGATAAAAATGGTGGCATGAGTAAATGCCATTAAATCAGGGGTTTTGTGGTGCAAACCAATAGTGGGTGATGTTTGGTCAGCGATAGCTTGATAACTGACTAAACTACCGATAATTGTCGCACAAAGTGCTTTTCTTATCATAAGGTTCTCTTTTATTATTATGTGTAGTTAATGGTACAAATAGTAGCAAGATACTTTAATGTAAGGGCGGCGCTATGTCATATGAAACGCCAATGAGATGACATAACAAGTGTAAGAAAATGTAACCTTTAGGCACGAATGACTTGCTGGATCGTATAATGTATATTACAGGCATTATTTATCAGGAAATTAAGCATTTATGCCGCATATTATCATTGAACATTCAGCTGATTTAAACGCTAATGAATTAATATCATCAGTCTTCGAAGGTGCCGTAGAGTCTCAACTATTTTCTCAAGGTGATATTCAAGTCCGCGCTATGAGTTATGTTGCGTCTACTCCTAAAAAATTTGTGCATGTCCAAGCTAGAATTTGGCACGGCAGAAATGAGGAACAAAAACTTCGTCTGTCCAATCTCATTGGCGATCGTATTGATAAATTAATTGCAAAGAGCACGCCAATCACCGTTGAAGTGATAGATATTGATAAAACGACTTATTACAAACTTTAAGGAAAAAAATGACTAATCAAGGAAGTTGTTTGTGCGGTGCCATACAGTTTAACGTGTTGGCATCACCGGTTAAAGTTTCACATTGTCATTGCACTATGTGCCAAAAACAGCATGGTGCTGCATTTGCCACTTACGCACGGTTTAGGCGTGCAGATATAAAATATATCAGCGGTGAAGACAAGCTAACCATTTATAATTCTAGTGACGATGTTTTGCGAAAATTTTGTGCTACATGTGGCTCTAACATTGAGTGGGGTTGCGCTCAGCGTATGCCTCAATGGGTGGCTATAGCTTTAACATCCCTAGAAGATCAACATGTTGACGGTGGAATAAAAGCGCTGCATAAATCCTCTGCCGCCCCTTGGTTAACTAACGATGTGATCGATGAAGATGATTAATGAAGGCACTAAGTATATAGTCAGCTTTGATTCATGTTGTGAGGCGTAACTTGTTGGTTAGTCGTTTTCATCAGCATAAGTTAATTAGTCTGGGTATCTTTGCCGTCATCTATTATCTATTAGGCGACTTACTTGGCTTAAACTGGGTGTTCATAATCGTTGGTTTTTTCATTCCTTGGGCCGAGTTGTTTTGGTTTAAAAGTGACTACTGGCAGAGTTTCCCTTGGGAGCTATACCTATTTTATGCCTATCTCTTCGTAGGTTTTTTTATGGGCTATGATGAAGTGATTATTTATGCTGGTAGCGGTTTTACGCTGGCGAGGTTAGTGATTTACTTTTCAATGAGGAAAAATAAATCACAATAATTACAATCGATTACGAATTAATGACAGAAATTAGCGTAATATATATTCATAAAATGAAATAGTGGAGAATACGATGAAAAATACTATAGGGCTATTAATGGGCGCCATGTTGCTTTTGAGTGGATGTAAGTCCACGCCTAATTATGATTATGACAGTACGGCTAATTTTACTCAAATGAAGACCTATGCGTGGATTGTTGAGTCTAAACCGGCGGCTGGTGGTCAAGATTATTTTAAAAGTGATATTAATAATAAGCGTATAATGAAAGCTATTGAACGTGAACTATTGAACAAAGGGATGCGTAAAGTTGCACCAAATGAGGCCAATGTTTTAGTCAACTTTCACACTGCTATCAATAAAAAACGCGAACGTGACATTTCCAATACCCATCCATACTTTTGGAGCTTCGGACATGGATACCACGGGTCACATTGGAGTGCGACTATGAATCTTAATAGTCTGCAACGTGATTATAAAGAAGGCTCTTTAGTTGTTGACTTTGTCAGCCCACAAAAGCAGTTGGTTTGGCGCGGTTCACAAGAAACACGTTTAAGTAACAAGTCGACACCGGAAAAACGCTTAGAAAAAGTAAATAAAGCCGTGGCAGATATTTTGGTAAACTTCCCGCCGTTGTAGCATTGAAATGTTATTTGTCATAAAAAAGGCTATCAATCGATAGCCTTTTTCGTTTAAGTGCTTTGCTAGAATGGTATTAGCTACCGCAGCTTTCGCCTTCACTATGATCGTGGCCACATCCGCCTTCTTGATGCAAATGGCCATGTTCTAATTCTGTAGGCGTTGCGTCGCGAAGTTCTACTATTTCTACTTCGAAATGCAGAGTTTGACCAGCAAATGGATGATTGCCATCAACAGTAACAAACTCATCAGTGATTTCAACAACAGTTACAGGCATTGGACCTTGATCTGTATCAGCCGTGAACTGCATACCCGGTTGTGGGTCTAGTCCTTCAAATGCTTCAGCTGGTACCTGTTGTTTACGTTCTTCAACATATTCGCCATAACCATCTTCAGGAGACACAGTAACATCAAGTCTATCACCGGCTTGTTTGCCTTCAACAGCCGCTTCAAGGCCTGGGATCATAGTGTTGTGACCATGAAGGTATTGCATTGGTATATCACCAAATGAGTTTTCGATTTCTTGTTTTGTTTCGTCAGTTAAACGGTAGTGCAGGCTAACTACAATGTCTTTTTCGATATGCATAATTACAGGCTCAATGTTGAGATTAGAATAAAAGCCTAGTTTAACCTCTAGATTAATAGCTTTAAAGTGTTTTTATGCCCAAACGTTGGTGTTTACGGTATGGAAAAATATCGGGAAATAGACCTAAATCGATATCTTGCTGCATTTTTTGCCAATAGACAGGGTCGAGTAATTGAGGGTGCAATGCCATAAAACTACGTTTAACTTGTGCTTGACCTAACATAAAGTGAGCGAACTGCGCCGGGAATATGTCATAGGGTCCTACGGTATACCAAGGCTCATCAGCAATCATTTGGTCATAGGTCGTGGCCTTTGGCATATGACGAAAATTACATTGATTCATATACCAAATCTCATCATAATCATAAAAAATAACCCGTCCGTGTCGCGTCATTCCAAAGTTTTTAAATAACATATCCCCCGGAAATATATTAGCCGCTGCTAGTTGCTTTATCGCACTGCCGAATTCATCAATAGCATTATGCACTTGAGTAGGGTTAGCTTGGCGTAAAAATATATTAAGCGGTATCATGCGTCGCTCCGTATATAAATGCTTAATGATGACAACATCTTTAAGAATGATAAGTTGCGATGGAGCCACTTTTTGAAGTTCATTAAGTAAGTCATCTGAAAACCGATGACGAGGAAAGTGAAAATTTGAAAATTCTTGGGTGTCTGCCATTCTCCCCACACGATCATGCTCTTTAACCAACCGATATTTCTCTTTGACTATTTTATGGGTGACGGTTTTAGGCGGCGAAAACTCATCCTTAATCACCTTAAAGACAGTATCGCTAGAAGGCAGTGTAAATACAGTCATCACCATGCCTTTAATACCTTGTGCTACCTCAAATTTGTCGTCACTCACATCAAGATGGGCTAAATGCGCGCGATAAAATTCAGTTTTACTGTGCTTCACCAAACCTAACGCTGACCATAATTCGTAAATAGGCTTGCTGGGCATTAACTGGTGCAGGTAAGCAACAATTTGATTGGTGTGTTGACCCTCAACCATAAAGTAAGCTCTCGCAAAGCCAAAGAGAATACTGATATCGTCTCGACGAGTTAACACTGCATCCACGTAAAGTTTGCCTTGAGCATTGTGCAAAATAGCGAAAACAATAGGCAGCTCTCGCTTTCCTTTGAGTTTGCCAATTATATAAGCCCCTTTATTACGATAAAAAATGGGGCTCATTATTTCAAAATGGCGTAAGCAGTGTTTTTTGATCAGCGGTGTTAATTGTTGCCTAATTAGCGTGATATCTTGCATCATATCTTGCCATTGAGTATCGAAACTACATCGACGTAAAACTTGCTCAATACTACTTGAAACAATACCGCCGATGGCCACTTGATAGCACAGGTTTTTACGGTCATATCGCAAATCCTTGTGGGCTTGCGATTGAATATAAATATGTTGTGGGTTAATGCCTTGACGACGAAATAAACGTGAAAAAACGGAATTGAAAAATGTTTCAGCCTGCTCTGCCTGAGGGTGTTCTAATAAATGCTGGCTGTAATATGTTTTTGTTTCTTGCCATAGTGTCGTTGATATGGTGGTGGAAATTGTGGGTGATTCTAGTTGAAAATATAAACGCGACGATAATTGGCTAATCATTGACTCATAACTATTGAGTCGCTGCTTTGCTGCTAATTGAACACCGTGCCAATCTTGTTTTAAAAATCGCTGCCTTGACTCTTTTGTAATATTACAAAACTGACGATAGCTTTTTTCAAAACCTTTTAAAATATGCACAGCTAAAGCTGAAGAGGTGAGTGTCGGAGTCAATAATGTCAAAGCGTTACTCTTACATTTAAACGGGTGTTTTAATGTAAGTGAAGATCTGAGCTAATTGCAAGGCTAATTATCAAATAATGATAATAGTTATAACATGATGATTACAAATATGATGAAGTCGTGAGTTGATCAACCTATAAATTACGTTACCTATTGACGAAGGTTATAACTAAATACTCTAAAATAGACGAAATATAACAATATATCTAAAAACATGACCGATTATAGTCGATTCCATCTATATGGTCGTTAGAGTCGACTAAAGTCGAAAAAATTGTTAACTATTTGTGATTGACAGACCGTTTTTATCTGTCATTCTAAAGACAACTTTTAAACAGAGCAGTAATTATGTCACTGATGACCACCACCCATATTATTATTACCACCGGAATTATTACCGGAGGTTAGGGTGTTTGCGCTGTAAATTAAATGAGCAAAGCCCGCGCCTTAATCGACGCGGGCTTTTTGCTTTTAAGAGATAAATTTTTGTCATTTACATGAACGATTAATGAGTAAGTTGGAGTAAACAATGCGCGTAATGAAGTTTGGTGGTTCCTCGTTAGCTGATTTAGAACGAGTAGAGCGAGTAGCAGATATTTTAGTAGAGCGAAGTGGTAAAGGCCAACTCGCTGTTGTGTTATCGGCACCCGGAAAAACGACCAATAATATTGTAGAAGCAGTAGATTGTAATTGTATTGCAGACAGCGACGCTGCTGCATTAAATCGTGTTGAAACAACCTTCAGACAAATTGTTGATGGCTTGGCAGAGAAATACCCTGCGTTTGATAAAAAAATCGTCGACGCGGTATGGGCTGTTGAAAGCGAAATGATTGAGCGTACGTTAACAGGTGTTAAATTACTGGCACAATGTCCAGACAACATTCGCGCTCAATTATTAGTCGTTGGTGAACGTTTATCTATTGCTATCATGAATCAATTGTTAACGGCTCGTGGACTGACCGTTGGGATCTTGGAACCTAAAGAATTCATGAGTGCTAACAGTGATTATTTAGAAGCGCAGGTTGATATCGAGTTATCGCGTTCTAAAATACAAAACAAAGATTTATCGGTGGCTAGAGTGTGGTTGATGCCTGGTTTTACAGCCGTAAATAGTGATGGTGAAATAGTGACATTAGGACGTAATGGTTCTGATTATTCTGCCGCGTGTTTAGCTGCTTGCCTACGCGCCGAGTGTTGTGAGATTTGGACTGATGTTGATGGGGTTTATAATGCCGACCCGCGTTTAGTAGCTGAAGCTCAACTTATCGAGCAACTTAGTTATCAGGAAGCGATGGAGTTGTCGTATTTTGGCGCTAAAGTGCTGCATCCAAAAACGATCGTGCCTATTGCGCAGTACCATATTCCATGTCTGATTAAAAACAGCTTTAACCCACAAGCACCGGGCTCATTGGTATCAAGTGTTCGTCAAGATGATGAAAATCAAGTGAAGGCTATTTCAAACCTCGATGATATTTCAATGATCAGCGTATCAGGCCCCGGTATGAAAGGCATGGTTGGCATGGCGAGTCGCATTTTTGAGTCTATCTCGCTTGCTGGTGTGTCGGTGAGTTTGATAACGCAATCGTCAAGTGAGTACAGCATTAGTTTTTGTGTGTCATCTCAGGATCATCTAATAGCAAAAAGTGCCCTAGAAAATGAATTTGAATTAGAGCTTAAAAATGACCTGTTAGAACCCTTAGAGATTCGTCATCAACTAGCTATTGTATCGCTTATCGGCGATCGCATGAAAACGGTGCAGGGGGTTGCAGCTAAATTCTTTCAGGCGCTTACTCAAGCACGCGTTAATGTGGTTGCTATTGCCCAAGGAAGCTCTGAACGTTCTATTTCAACGGTGGTGGACCAACATCGTTGTTCTCGCGCAATAAAAGCCTGTCATCAGCGCTTTTTTAACTCACTACAGTTCATTGATTTGTTCTTGGTAGGCGCAGGCAATGTCGGCGCTGAATTACTTAACCAAGTGAGCCAACAACAGGCATATTTAGCCGAACAAAACATTGCTATTCGTGTTTGTGGTATTGCGAATTCAAGACAAATGTTGCTTACAACGGACGGTATTGACCCAAGTGATTGGCAATCTGCCTTGGCTAATACGAATGAAGGTTATGATGTTGCGCGCCTTATTGCATTTGCTAAAGACAATCACTTACTCAATCCGTTAGTGGTCGATTGTACGTCTAGTCAGATTATTGCCGATCAATATGTATCGTTGTTAGAGTCTGGTTTTCATGTGGTTACACCTAATAAAAAGGCCAATACAGCCTCTCAAGCCTATTATGAAAAATTGCGTGTTGCCGCTTTAGTAAAACGTCGTCGATTTCTTTATGAAACAACAGTGGGTGCTGGTTTGCCAGTTATCGATAATTTACAAAACTTATTAAGTGCCGGTGATGAATTAGTATCATTTAGCGGCGTATTGTCGGGTTCATTATCGTTTATCTTTGGTCAACTTGATGAAGGCATGACGCTGTCACAAGCCACGCAAATTGCCAAAGATAAATGTTTTACAGAGCCTGATCCCCGTGATGATTTAAGCGGCATGGATGTCGCACGTAAAGTTCTTATTTTAGCGCGTGAAACAGGCATGGAATTAGAGCTTGAAGATATTCAAGTCGATTCAGTATTGCCAGATGGCTTTGATGCATCAGGGTCAATTGATGATTTTATGGCTAACTTACCTAACGCTGATGCCGCGATTGTACAGCGCGTTGCTAGCGCGAATGAGCAAGGTAAAGTTTTACGCTATGTTGGCATAATTGAAGGTAAAAATGATGAACGTGTATGTAAGGTTCAAATTAAAGAATTTGGGGCCGATGAACCATTATATGGCGTGAAAGGGGGAGAGAATGCATTGGCATTTACCTCACGTTATTATCAGCCTATTCCGTTGGTCCTGCGAGGTTATGGCGCGGGTAATGAAGTAACAGCCGCTGGCATATTTGCCGATATGTTACGCACACTAGCTTGGCAACGAGAGGTTTAATCGATGAGTATTAGAGTTTTTGCGCCTGCTTCTATGGGTAATGTCAGCGTTGGTTTTGATCTGTTAGGCGGCGCAATCGCGCCAATTGATGGGGGGTTATTAGGTGATTTTGTCACTATTTCAGCGCAAGAAACTGATGACGAAAGCGACCCTATATGTGTTGAAACCATTGGCCGCTTTGCGCATAAACTGCCAAGCGATCCTAAACAAAATATACTCTATGATTGCGCCGTGACTTATCACAAATCGCTCACTAAAAAAGGACAGCACCCGCAAGCAATTAAGATGGTCCTTGAAAAGGAGTTACCAGTTGGCAGTGGTTTAGGTTCAAGTGCAGCCTCAGTTGTGGCAGCGCTTTATGCCCTCAATGAGTTTTACGATAATGCCTTATCAAAAGATGAATTATTGTTATTGATGGGACAACTTGAAGGCCAAATTAGTGGCAGTGTGCATTATGATAATGTAGCGCCGAGTTATTTAGGCGGCCTACAGCTGATGGTTGAGCAGGAAAATAAGTTGTGTGCCCGCATACCCACTATCGATGATTGGTATTGGGTGGTGTCATATTCAGGGGTTAAAGTATCAACGGCGCAGGCGCGCAGCATTATGCCTGAGCAAGTAGACTTAAAAACGGCCTTAAAATTTGGCCAGAACATCGCCTCTTTTGTCGATGCAAGTCATCGTGGTGACGGCGAGTTAGCGGCAAGTTTGCTGGTGGATGTTGTTGCAGAGCCTGTTCGCGCTGGCATCATTCCTAAATTTATTGAGAACAAACAAGCGATGTTAGACCTTGGCGCTATGGCCTGTGGCATTAGTGGCAGTGGTCCAACGTTGTTTGCTGTCACAGACAATTTAACAAAAGCAAAGCAATTAGCGCTGTATTTACAAGACAACTATATTCAAAACGATGATGGCTTTAGCCACATTTGTAAACTAGATAATCAAGGCGCCCGTCGGGAGGCAAAACGTGGAACTGTATAATTTAAAGAAAAACGAACAACAAGTCACATTCGCTCAAGCAGTCAAGTTAGGACTTGGCGATAATCAGGGCTTGTTTTTTCCATCATACATTCCTCAGTTAGGTAATATTGACGAATTGCTTGAGCTAGATTTTGTGAGCCGTAGTGTGGCGATTCTAACTGCCTGGTTAGGTGATGAATTAGGTAATGATACTGTTGAAAGTATGGTGCGTAGTGCCTTTAACTTTCCATTAGCAGTTCAGCCTGTACGTGACGGTGTATATGCACTTGAACTTACGCACGGCCCAACATTAGCCTTTAAAGATTTTGGTGCACGCTTTTTAGCACAGTGTTTAAATCATTTATGTAAGGGTGAAAAAGCCACCATATTGACTGCAACATCTGGGGATACGGGCGCTGCGGTTGCACATGCTTTTTATGGATTAGACAATATCAATGTGGCTGTGCTTTATCCACGTGGCAAGATCAGTGTGCTACAAGAAAAGCTATTTTGTACTCTAGGTAACAACATTCATACGTATGCAGTAGAAGGTCGTTTTGATGATTGTCAGCAATTGGTTAAAGATGCTTTCGATGATGTTGAGCTTAAAGAAGCCATTAGCTTAAATTCGGCTAACTCTATTAATATAGCGCGCCTGTTAGCGCAAATTTGTTACTTCTTTGAAGTGGTTGCTAAGATTCCGGCAGCTGAACGTAAAAATGTAGTGGTTAGTGTGCCTAGTGGTAACTTCGGTGATTTAACGGCTGGCTTATTGGCTAAAGCAATGGGACTGCCGATTAAGCGATTTATTGCGGCAACAAACTTAAACGATACCGTGCCACGTTATCTTGAGTCAGGAGAGTGGTCGCCAACGCCAACGGTTGCAACGCGCTCAAACGCAATGGATGTCTCGGCGCCAAATAACTGGCCGCGCATTGAAGAGTTACTCAAAGTTAAATATTGGGACAAATCGCTTATCACCGGTGTGAAAGTTGATGAAGCGCAAACGGTGCAAGGCCTTAAAGATCTTTATGCCTTAGATTATTTATGTGAGCCACATGGTGCAATTGCCTCTTATGCATTAAATAACTCACTGCAGAACGATGAAACGGGCGTATTCTTATGTACCGCTCATCCTTCTAAGTTCCAAGAATCGGTTGAGGAGATTTTAGATATTCACATTACATTACCTAAACCTTTAGCTGACGTGGCTGATAAAGATATATTATCAGTAAATATACAATGTGATTTCAAAGAACTGCGTGGACATTTAATGGCGATTTAAGGCCAGAGTATTTTCCATACCAAGCTCATGTAATTTAATTTGCATGAGCTTTTTTTTATGCTAATTTTTAAGCTAATTTAGCGGTCTGTGCATCATTTAATTGGGACAGTGCACCGCCGGATAACCGCTTAAGTTGAGGTAGTTCTAAGGTGTTTAATTGAGCGGCACTTAATTTATTTAATTGTGCGGCGTTAAGTTTCTTTAATTGGCTGGTTGAAAGCTTACGCAGTTCAGCTGCAGATAGCGCATTAAGTTGGGCTGTGGTTAAGGACTTTTTCTTATTCTTTTCATTATCCCCATTGCCACTAGCCTCTATTATTTCAACATTTGATCCTTTCGTATTTTCTAAGTTTGGCTGCGCATTTAAGATCATTTCATTTTTCGAATACGTATCAGGACTTTCGTTTGGTGGTAATTGTGACTCTAACTTGTCAATTTTTTGAGCTAGTTTATCAATAATGTTTTTTTCATTATCTGAGAGCTTATCAAAAGCCGTATTGAAAGATTTGTCGATCTTATCCATCAAACTATTTGCTTTCTTTTCATCTTCAGCATTAAGTTCGCCTTTGTCAAAAAGTGCATCGAGCTCCTGATAATTTTGCTCAAGTGCTTTGTGTTGCTGAGCAGGCATATTCTTAATCAGTAGGTCATCAAGGGTATCGGATGTGGTATCTATGGCTTGAAGCAATGTAGCTTGATCAGAAAATTGGTGAGATTTTACGTTGAGTGATGCATCACCCTGTGTTTGGTAAGGCGCCTCATCCGCCTTTACATTGGTTGCTAACGTATTTGATGGCGTTGTTAATGCCGTCCTGTTGGTGATCTGCATGTTATATATCCAAGTGACTTATCCAAGTCACTATCTTAGTCAGGATAAAAAATAAATTACGTAAGGCATTGTAAGGGGAAATGGTCTTTTTATGTTCAATAAAAATACTGTTAATAAAAAATGCTAACTATAACTTTACATGAGAATAATTATCAGTTACAAATGGTAATTATTTGTATTAGGAGTTGTTATGGATCGTTGGAAAATGATAATGGCGCAAGGGAATGATAGTTATGCTCAGCAATCTTGGCTTGATGCTGAACAGTCTTATTATCAAGCGGTAGATGTTATTGAACATCTTTGGGATGAAGACGTAGAAAATGTCGAGCTATTACTCGCATGGATTGCTGGTTTACATAATCTCTCAGTATTGTTTGAGCAGCAAGGGCTTGAATGTGAAGCGCTGCGATACTTAGCGATACCGCATCAACGTATCTTAAAAATGGTAGGTGATGCCTCACGCTCAGAAAAATTTCATCAGGAATTAATGCGCACCGCAAGGATCACACTTCAACCATTATTAGAGTTTAGTCAACGCAATGTGATTTGCGAAGGATGCTTAGCATCGCTCAAACTCAATAATGAATGGCTGACTACGCCAATTCACCAATTTCATTAATTTAAAAACACCATTTACATTAGGGGTGTGATGTTTGTGTGAAGTAAAAGTGTAAGGTGCGTTATTTGTGTCCAACGATGAGGGTGCAGATGGTAATGCCACTATTCTTTTAAACAGGCACAACCATTCAGTTTTGACGTGTAATGGTATAAACCAAGGATAGAAAGATGTTTAAAAAGTTCAACAAAATTGCTGCTAGCAGCCTATTGGCACTGAGTTCATTTAGTGTCTTAGCCCATGGAGGTCATGATCATAGCGACCCAAGTTCGGGGCTAATTCATTTAGCTTGGGCTGCACCTGCGTTAATTATTGGTGCATTCATAAGCTATCGTTTACGAAAAAATAAGTTGTCCAAACAGACTAAAAAATAATAAGGAGTCAACATGCTATTTAATTTATTAGAAACAGTTAATAAGAAGCGACCATTCGTTGTCTTATCGGCGCACTGTGATATTCCTTGCAAGATCTATGATCCGATTACGGCGCAGTTAGCTGTTTTAACCATGGTTCGCATGGTTGATCTCTTAACTGATTTAGATGATAAAAAAGATTTATCACTTAATGATAGGGCCCAATTCTCTCGTTTAGTGAACGAAAAAGAAAGCCATGGTAATAAAGTTAAAGAAGAGATCAGAGTAATTTGGGGAGATTATATTAAACAACCTCAACTGGATGCTTACCCTGAAATTCATGAGCTTGTACACAGCATTATGCTAGGTACGTCTGCTGCTAAACAGCATATAGATAAAGCGGTTACGTTGGCCTTGCTTGGTGAAGTAAATCGCTTCGCTGAAATATTTTGGGCAACTAAAGGCATAGAAACTTATCGTGCTATTTCGCCTTACCCACCAGAACAAGAGCTTGTTTATCCTAAGCTTAATAGTGCGGCCAATTAATAGTAAATGTTTGGTTATAGCATTGTAAAAGCATCGGGGGATAGTATGTCTCCCGTAGTGAGAAATGGTGCGTATTTGCTCATTAAGCGGCGGACGTATTATCACATCAACGACATTGTTCATGTGCATCATGCGCTCTATGGTCATATGGTAAAACGTATTGTTAGCTTGCATTTGGACAGTACGTATCATATCGCCGGCGATAATGCGGCGAGTTTATCTGTCAAGCAAATGGGGCTGATTGATAGCACGCAAATTTTAGGAAAAGTGAGCGTAGTTATAAATCCATCACGTAAGAATTAGCGAATGCTTCCATGGCGCTAAATAAAGTTCTTGTTTAGCAGAGTCTTGAGAATATTCACAAGAACCAATGTGCCTATTGCCACCAGGGTCTATGCCCGGAACAGGCGTAGACAGCGGATGATTAAAATATCTGTCATGAATTAAACTATGTTTTTTGATGCTTGGCCAGATAACTTGTCCCAGAAACCACTGATCAATATGCTGTGTTTCCATCTTTCCACTGTCAAAGGCTTCGAGTAACTCCTCAATATTAGGCAGCACACCAGCAATGCCTCCCCACATGCCTGCTAATATTAAATCGGTATGTGTCCACCAATCACGCAGAATATGAAAAGGGCGCTTTGACACAAGCCACTCTTGCACACAATGATATTCACGCACATTTATGACGGAGTCGGCGTCACGCACCATAAAATGTCCTACCTGAGGGTGACTAGCCACATGAAAGCGCCAACAAAGTTTTTGCTTAATACTTTGATTCGGTGGGCGCTGATGAATGACAGCCCCAAGTTGTCTAAAAGCATCGACGTACTTTTTATCTACACTCTCATCGATGTAAAACCATAATTCCCAATCTGGATAAATATCTTTGGCGAGAATAAGGTTACGTAATGCGCCATTAATGTAACGCAGATTATTACCCCATAGTGAATAGGCAATGACTTTTTTCTTGAGGGATAAATCTTCCTCTACTTTTGATAAATCGAGTGCAACAGCAAGTTTTTGCTCATCACAATACATTTTATCTTTTTGTATGAGAGATTGGCTGCCGTAATATGCTGCGCCAGTTAAATCGCCTAATTTGTGGAGTGATGAACATAAAGGATCGTATAGAACACTGCTTTCGGGTTTTTCAGCAATTAATTCTTTGGCAATATCGACACTCTTTTGATGATTGCCTAAGCTGCTATAAATAGAAACAAGATTAGAAAGCATTTGATGATCTTTAGGGTAGTGTATTAAACCCTGCTCGATAAAAAATGCGGCAGACTTATAATCATTCATCAAATACAGGTAATAGGCTAATTGCTCATAAATAGCCTTGGGTTTGTTAACAGCAAAGGTATTCATCGTTTGCACAGCTTGAGTGACGCAAGCTGCTTTGTCATCAGCTAACCATAATTGGTGAGCTAAAGAACACCAATCATTTGGAACCTTATTACCAGTCATATTTATCCCTGTTGTTCATATCATTAGAGCAAGTGTATCAAATGAATAGCAAAAAACACTTGGTGCATCATAAATTAGCATAAAGTAGTTGTTATGTTTAACGAAAACGATGCTAATGTTCTCTATCTTGCTCGATAAACAATAAAGTGGTTTGTGATGAATAAAGTACTCAGTATTTTTAAACGAATAACAGCCTTTCCTTTGGGCCATAAAATATTCTCGATGGTTGTTTCATTTAAGGCACCATACTTTTCAACGATTAAGCCCTTGGTCACTACGCTTGAGCCTAATTATTGTGAATGTTTGATCAAAAAGCGCCGCGCTGTTCATAACCATATCAAAACCGTTCATGTGATTGCGATTTGCAATGGCTTAGAAATGGCTATGGGCATCATGGCTGAAGCTTCTATTCCTCGTCATTTGCGCTGGATCCCCAAAGGCATGAATGTAGATTATGTTGCAAAAGCTGGTAGTGATATCCGGTGTGTGGCCGAAGTGGAATCGGGGCAATGGAACGTCGGTGACGTGATAGTGAAAATTACTGCTTATGACAATAATGATGTGATTGTCGTATCTGGTGAAATAAGATTGTGGGTAACAGAAAAACCGACAGGGTGAGTGTTGTGAATTACAGGGATAAATTTATGTGTATTTTTACTGATTCTAATTGTTTTTAGAATATTAAAATATGGCCGCTATCTAGCTCGTAATTATTCTGTATAGAAATGAAAACTTGGTTCTTCTTTCAATAATAATTAGTGCAGGTCCATGGCTTTTTTTTGTTAAATTTATTTTGTAACTACATGAAAGTACGATATAAATATTTTATTTGTGTAATTTAATTTAGTGGCTTAGGATCCTAGAGTTTATTTGTGTAATTTGATTTAGTGGCTTAGAATCCTAGAGTTTAGTTAGGTAATTATTCGGAGGCAATAATGATTGGAAGCTGTTTTTGTGGGTGTGTTAAGTTTGAAGTTAGTGGAATAAAGCCAAAACTTTATCAATGTCACTGTTCGATGTGCAGAAAGGTGACTTCGTCGACATCAAATACCGCATTTATTATTCCTATAGATAATTTCAAATGGATTTCTGGTGATAGTTCTATCAAAATGTATCAAAAGCCGACCGGGTACCGCGTTGATTTTTGTACGGAATGTGGTTCTACAGTGCCAAACATATATCGTGATATTCAAGTGTGGATTCCGGCGGGTCTTTTAGATAATCCGCAAGACTTGACTATCAGTAATCACCTTTGTGTTTCGTCCAAAGCAGACTGGGATGAAATTTCAGATAATGGCAAACAACATGAAGGTATTCCTGAGTTAGACGCCATAACAAGCAACTGATTAACTGTTAGTTCATTCTTCGTAGTAAATCACTATAGTTTTAGTCCTTGGTTCTTTAAGTGGAGGGGAGGAATTGCACTAATCGTATCAATAGCAATAACATAATTATCAGACACTCATACAATTCAGGTGGCCAAATTCACTTTACCACTACAATAACGTTTAGTTTGTTTGAATAAAAAGGGAAGAGGCTACTGCCTCTTCCCTTTTTTATTTAGCGATGAGGATTACTTAGAAACTATATTCTAGTCCCGCGTAGTAATAAGCACCGTTGAAGCCAAATGGTGCAGAGCGACGCGAGTAATTAAATACGCCATCACTGCTCACTATTTCGTTGCCACTAGCGTCGATGATAGTACCTGTGCGTGAATTACCGATAGTGTTTTTATCAGGGTAAACATCGAAAATGTTATTACCACCAATATTAAATGATAAGTTGTCATTAACCTGATATTTAACACGTAAATCCGTTAAGGTTTCAGCACCGTAAGTTTGACGTCCGCCGTCTGTCACCGTGTATTCACCATAGCGATTGAACCCTAGGTTTATCGTTAAGTCATCAATGGTATATAAAGCACTTACACTAATGCGACTTTTCGGTTGCCACTCTTCGATGATTGAAATATCTTGCTCAGAGAATATTGCGCTTGGATCAATATTGCCTAATGCACTGTTAGTAGGAGCAAATACTTTAGCTACTTCAGTATCAGTAAAGTTTGCGGCAAACGTTAGGTTAAGATCGCCACCGGCCATTTCGGTGTTCCACGTTGTGATGATATCAACGCCTTTAGTTTCAGTGTCTGCACCATTTAAGAAGAACTGACCCGCACCAGCTCCTGCTGCTGTGAGCGCATTATCTAATGTGTTAGATAAGCCGTAACCCAACTTATTACTAATTACTATGCGATCATCAATATCAATAGTATAAAAATCAACAGTCACGTTGATATCGTCATTTACACGTACCACAGTACCTAAACTAAAGTTTGTTGATTCTTCTTCTTTTAGTTCTGGAATACCGATTGATTTAGCTAAGATACTGTCATTGCGGAAAGTACCAATTTGTACAGCAATTTGATCGCCGCCTAAACCGTCCGGGTTGTCAATAAACTGTGTACTGATGTTGTTAAAATAAAGTTGTTGCATTGATGGTGCGCGAAAGCCTGTGCTCATAGCGCCGCGAATAGCAACATCATCGGTGATTGACCAGTTAGCCGCTAGTTTGAAGTTTGTGCTATCACCAAACCCTTCATAATCATCATAACGAACCGCGCCGCTGACAATTAGATCATCAGAGATTTCAGTTTCTACATCTGCATAAAATGAAATTACATCACGTGATTCTGCTACTTCAGATTGTGGTCCTATACCACCAAACCCCTGTGTGCCTGAACTGCGATCTGTTGCATAAAGGCTAACACCATTTTCGGTATCATAATCGCGGTAAGAATACTCTTCACCGGCATTTACTTCATACCAATCTGTACGAACTTCAGCACCAAGAGCCACGGCCACTGTGTCAAACTGCTTAGTATAATCAAGGTTGATAGTTTGCAATGCAAGCTCTAAGCCGTAAGCTGCGCCTTCACGTGGTATGGTACTGCGAATTTCATCGGCACTTAAGTCAGACGTATAACGTAATGAGTTGGCATATGATGAGTTAATCGTATCGCTTGTTGTATAGTCGATATTGTTTCGGCCATAGGTGTACGATAAATCAAGAGACGCATCGTTATCAAACTCAGTTTTATAACCAAAGTTATATGAAATATCATTAATTTCAGAGTTTATCTTTGGCAAGAAACCTGCTGGGATAGTGGCGTCACCATCTTGCAGCTGGGCGTTACCACCGCCATTAGCGTTGTGACGGAAGAAAGCTGCAGATTGGTTATCACGATTAGAGTAAGTCATGAAACCATATAGTTCACCAGCACCTAGCTCATAACCCGCGTTAATAGTTACGCCAAACTGCTCTGAGTCAGCATCACCGATACGGAAAGTATTGCGGTTAGCTGTAGCTTCTCGTGGGTCACCAGCAATTTGAGCGCCATTGGCTCCATCAGTACAACCTGAAAATTGACAAGAACCGTGTAACCCTGCGCGGTTCGTATTGCCACGGTCTCTGATATTTAATGTGGTATTAAGATAACCGCTATCACCTAGTGCAAATCCTTTAGATATGTCTATGTTGGTACTATCACCATCACCTTTTGAGTGCTCGCCGTATGACAGGGTAACTTTACCGCCATCGTCTGCGTCATTCAGTACGATATTGATAACACCGGCTATGGCATCTGATCCATATTGAGCGGCGGCGCCATCACGTAAAACTTCGATACGTTTGATTGCAGAGGCTGGGATAGCATTCATATCGGTACCGGCCGTACCACGACCTACTGAGGTATTAATGTGAATAAGACTGGCTTGGTGGCGACGTTTACCATTGATTAAAACTAAAGTTTGATCAGGGCCAAGGCCGCGCAGTGTAGCAGGGCGCAATGCATCGGTACCGTCACTAACGGCAGAGGTAGAAAAGTTAAACGAAGGAGCAATTGCTTGCAACATGCGGCCGACTTCAATTTGCCCCGTGTTGGCTAGCGCTTCGGCGGAGAGAATATCAACAGGCACGGGTAAATCATCTGCCGAACGTCCTGCAACACGGCTACCAATAACGGTAATCGCTTCAACTTTCTTTTCAATTTTTTTGTCGACTTTGACTTCGTCTGCTGCCATAGCTTGACCCGATGTTGCCATCAGTACGGGGATCAGTGCAGCTAATGTAGTTTTTTTCATTGTTATTATCTTCCTATCATTTGAATCAGCTTTAATGCTCAATTGACCAGATTTATTAACAACAGCGATTAAACCGGAACCGGATAATAGTTTTTGTAGCCCCGAGTTGACCGTATAATACCCTTTCAATCCATCGACCTGATGTTTCTTAGTTAAGTCGAATGAAAACACAATAGTTTTATTTGCCAGCTTGGCAAATGATATCAGGGCTTTGTCAGCTCGCTGTTTATTAATATCAAAGCGAATCAAATTATCGGCAAAGGCCGCTGAGCTAAACAACAATCCACACAAAATGAACGGGAGTCGCCAAGCTTTTTGCAATGTCGATATTTGGTTCGGACGAAAACAAATTCGCCATCTACGCAATATTAGTAAACAGGCCAGAAGGAAAAATCCTCTATCAAAATATAAATTAATTTCGATTTTCTTACATAAAGTTATAAAAAGCTAGTGTTATACCCAGGGAATAAGCTTGTTAATCGTTGTTTTTAGCAGCTATTAATTTTTATTTTACGTTCGATTGAGCAATAGCGAGCTATTACGTTAAAGTGAAGTGAAATAGGTTTCATAATCAAAAAGATAAAATGCTAAAAAAATATGAGAAATGGAATTCAATAGCAACTTTTGTGTGGGTTTTATTAAGGATTATGGGGTTGAAGCACTAAGGATGACCGTGTAATTATTTGGATGGGTTGCGACAATATTGAAGTTACTGTTGAGTGAAGAAATTAACCCATCAATATCGCCGGCTTTAAAATAACCAGCGACTTTTAGATTAGCGAGTTGTGGGTCGGCAATCTCAAATTGTGTGTCGGTATAGCGACTCACTTCAAGCAGTGCTTGAGACAACGGCTCGCCTTCAAAAATAAGAATACCTTGTTGCCACGCGAGGTCACGCTGCAATTGTTCAAGCGGAACTTTCATCACCGGGCGTTTTATTTGTGGCTCTATGACGGCTTTTTCACCAGAAGTAACAATGATACCGTTAAGCTCTTTAGAGTTTAGTTCGGATAATTGTGTGGTGATTTGTTGCAGTGGAACATCAGCATCAGAGATTAATACCCGCCCTTCAGTAACCACTAACTCCATTGTTTTCTCATCATTTTTCTGCACATTAAACACAGTGCCAAGTGCTGTGAACGATTGATTGCCAGCGGTCACTGTAAATGGTCTGGTGGCATCTTTTGCTACATCAAAGCTAACTTCGCCTCGAAGTAAGGTTAACTGGCGGTGCGTTGATGTAAAGGCTATCTCTAATACGCTATTGGTATTTAATAAAATAGTACTACCGTCGGATAAAGCGAATGTGTTTTGTTCGCCGACGTTAGTACTGAATGTTTGTGCTTGGTGTTGACCTGCGAAAGGAAACCATTGATTACTCACCAATACACTCGCGAATAAGGACATAAATACGAAGCTGGCAGCAACGGCGAACATTTTTAAACGTTTTATGGGTTTCTTGTTAATTTCATCCAGTGGAAATAAAGCACTTAATTCGTTTAGAACGGTTAAATTATCCCAGTAAGAGGCCATTTTTAACAAGGCCGTGTGATGTGATTCGCGTTTATGAACCCAAGCGGTCAGTTGAGCTTCTTCATCGTGTGATAAGCCACGGTCAAGCCGGCTGATCCAAAGACAAGCCTGTTCTTGTATTTTTTCTTTGTTATTAAATTGGCTTACTTTACTCATCGACGTTTTAACTCTTTAATATTAACTTGTGAACCTATTCCTTGGTCATTTTTAGCGTCCATTTGTTCCATATATTGTACACTCTTTAGCAAGCCTTTTGCGACGTGTTTTTCAACGGTGCTTTCACTAATATTGAGGTAGGTCGCTATTTCCTTTTGGCTTAAGCCATAGACCTTTTTCAAAATGAAGCATTTTCGTACTTGACCAGAAAGTTGATTAATGGAACGACAAAATGATAAGAAACGCTCTTTACTTTCAAATTCGTCTTCAAAATTGTGTGTTAATAACTCGACAGGTGGCTCGACAAAATCCTCTATAGATTGGTTAAATTTAGTTGAAGATTTAGAAGAATGGTTGATGGCTAAATTCTTAGCGGTTTTTAGCATGTAACTTCGAGCGTATTTTATTTCTTGTTTTAATTCCGCTTCATAACTACGAATAAAGGTGTCTTGCACAATATCATCAACATCTTCAGGGCGCACAATCCTACTCACAACCCGCTTAAGTTGAGCCGTGTATTTGATGAATATATCGGTGACGCTCGAGTTTTTGATCACTTGAACAACCTTTAAGAGAAAAAAATATACTAGTGTGAAAGTAGATATAATTCAATGATTTTAGTTTTTGGATAAATATTTAAAGCCGTAAAACGTCATCCTAAAAAATATAATGAACAGTTGAACTAAGCCAATTCACCAAATTCAAGACATTCATGGGGAAAATAAAAATGTACTTTTTGTTCGTAAAACTCTCAATATTGAGTATTTATTGCTCCTCTAAATATAATTTTTTTGAGATGAAGCAAACATTACGAGTACCTTTGAACGATTTCACTAACTGAGCGATGCATTAATACGTTAAAATGCTGAGTAATTACTTTAGCCTGAGCCCTCTATAAATGAGCACAATCACCACGCCAGCCAATTTTACTGAACTTGGCCTTATACCGCCGTTGTTAGCTCGATTAACTGAGCTGGAATATCAACAGCCAACGCCTATTCAAGCGCACGCGATTCCAAATATATTAGCAGGACGTGATTTGATCGCTGGAGCAAATACGGGCTCAGGTAAAACAGCCACATTTGCACTGCCAATTTTGCAAGATTTTTTTACAGCGCAAGCAACTAATGATCCGTCACATAAGAAAAGTACAGGGGGCAACTATGTCGCTGGGCTGATTTTGGTGCCAACACGTGAACTGGCAAAGCAAGTGGCTGACAGTATTAAGTCTTATGCGGTGCACTTGAACGGTAAATTAAAAACCGTCGCTGTTTTTGGCGGTGTATCTGCAAACACTCAGATGTTAGCGCTGCGTGGCGGCGCAGATATTTTGGTTGCAACGCCAGGTCGCTTACTCGATTTGATTTCAAGTAATGCGATTAAACTCGATAGAGTGAAAACGTTAGTGCTTGATGAAGCAGATAGAATGTTAAGTCTGGGCTTTACTGAAGAATTATCTGAATTATTAGCTTTATTGCCTGCTAAAAAGCAAACATTATTATTTTCAGCAACATTCCCTGAACAGGTACAAGCTTTAACGCAAGAGCTGCTTACAGACCCGGTTGAAATACAGTTACAAAGCAGCGATTCAAGCACCTTAGTTCAGCGAGTGTTTACCGTGAATAAAGGCCAGAAAACAGCCCTGTTAGCGCATTTGATTAAGCAACATCAATGGCAACAAGCGCTAATATTTGTTAATGCCAAAAACAGCTGTAATCATTTAGCTGACAAACTTTTTAAACGTGGTATTAACGCTGAGGTTTTTCATGGTGATCAAG